>OFOS01000016.1_pt1 | contig 64643 bp, 69 predicted proteins | sample 1542411 | NCBI WGS metagenome assembly OFOS01 (sample SAMN05503981, study PRJEB24370) | sediment metagenome | isolation source: lake sediment | place: USA: Lake Hill lake, St. Paul Island, Alaska | collected 2013 | reverse complement strand
GCGCGCGCTCGGTCTGGCCATGCTGGCCCACATGCTGCTGGCGGCGGCGCTGACCTGGGGCGTGAGCTGGAAGCGCGACGTACAGACGCCGGCGGTAGAAGCCGAACTCTGGTCCTCCATCCCGCAGCAGGCCGCGCCCAAACTGGTCGAAGCGTCGCCCGAGCCGGAACCCACGCCGGCCCCACCGCTGCCCAAAGCCGAGCCCGTGGTGTCGAATGCCGACATTGCGCTGGCGCGCGAGAAGGAGCGCAAGGCCAAGGAGAAACAGGAGCAGGACAAGCTGCAAAAGGAAAAGCAGGCACTGGAGAAGAAGCGCCAGCAAGACAAACTCGAACAGGACAAGAAAGCCGCGGAAGAGAAGAAAAAGAAAGAGCTGGAAGCACAGAAGAAGGACCAGCTCAAATCACAGGAAGACGCAAAGAAACTGGAGAAGCTGCGCCAGGAAAACCTCAAGCGCATGGCTGGCCTGGCCGGCGCCAGCGGCAGCCCCTCGGCCACCGGTTCAGCGCTGAAGTCTGCCGGCCCGTCGGCCAGTTATGCGGGTCGTATCATCGGGCGCGTCAAACCCAACATCGTTTTTACGGAAGACATCGTCGGCAACCCGAGTGCCGAGGTGGAGGTGCGCACCGCACCGGATGGCACCATCATTGGACGCAAGCTGCTCAAGCCCAGCGGCGTCAAGGCCTGGGACGAAGCCGTTCTCAAGGCCATCGACAAGACCGAGGTGTTGCCACGGGATGTGGATGGGCGAGTGCCGCCCACCCTGGTCATCACTTTCCGACCCCGCGATTGAGTTGCCGGGTCAGGCTTCGGCTGAGCCGATTTGTTGCGTCGGGCACCTATCCCGACACCGTGCAAATGCCCGACAATCATGGCCGATGAAAAGAAAGAGTTTCAAATGAACATCTACGACAAACTGACCGAACTCGGCATCACTCTGCCCCCGGTGGCCACGCCCGCCGCCGCCTACGTGCCGTATGTGCAAACCGGCAACCTGGTCTTCCTCAGCGGCCATATCGCCAAGAAAGACGGCAAGCCCTGGGTTGGCCAGTTCGGCAGGACCTTGGCGACCGAAGAAGGCCAGGCCGCGGCGCGTGCCGTGGCGATCGACCTGATGGGCACGCTGCATGCCGCAGTGGGTGACCTCAACCGTGTCAAGCGCATCGTCAAGGTGATGTCACTGGTCAACTCCAGCGGCGACTTCACCGAACACCATTTGGTGACCAATGGTGCCAGCGAGCTGCTGGGTCAGGTATTTGGCGAGAAAGGCGCGCATGCGCGCAGTGCTTTTGGCGTCGCTCAGATTCCTCTGGGAGCCTGCGTGGAAATCGAACTGATTGCCGAACTGGCCTGAAACAGCGGCAGTGCCTGCTCACAGGCACTGCCATGCTGCTTTAGAAGGTTTCCCAGTCACCCTCATCGTCCTTGGCTGGCGCCGAAGCCGGGGCCTTGTTCACGGACGTCGCAGCTTTGGCCGAGGCCGCAGATGAAGGCTTGGCCGGCGCCAGCGCAGCGGCGGGTTTGGCGGAAATAGCCAGCTTCTGGGGCGACACGGGGCGCGGCGTGATGTCCTTCATCGGATGCTGTGGCATCACGTCATTGATCTTGAAAACCGACACCGCCTGGGCCAACTGGTCGGCCTGCTCACGCAGGCTTTGTGCCGCTGCGGCGCTCTGCTCCACCAGCGCTGCGTTCTGCTGCGTCATCTGGTCGAGGTTGTTGATCGACTGATTGACCTGTGAAATGCCCGCGCTCTGCTCGCTGGACGCAGCCGTGATCTCGCCGATCACTTCGGCCACGCGCCGCACGGACTGGACGATCTCATTCATTGTGGAACCCGCGTCCGTCACCAGCTGGGTACCCGCAGCCACCTTGTCGACCGAGGTGTTGATCAGTGTCTTGATTTCCTTGGCGGCTTCAGCACTGCGGCCAGCCAGACTACGCACTTCGCTGGCCACCACGGCAAAACCGCGGCCCTGCTCGCCTGCACGCGCCGCTTCCACCGCAGCGTTCAGGGCCAGGATGTTGGTCTGGAAGGCAATGCCGTCAATCACGCTGATGATGTCGGAAATCTTCTTGCTGCTGGCGTTGATTTCATCCATGGTGGACACCACTTGCTGCACCACGGCACCGCCCTTTTGGGCCACGGTGGAAGCGCTGGCTGCCAACTGCGACGCCTGCCGCGCATTGTCAGCGCTGTGCTGCACCGTGCTGGTGAGTTCGTCCATGGCCGAAGCGGTGGACTGGAGATTGCTGGAGGTCTCTTCGGTACGCACCGAGAGGTCATGGTTGCCAGTGGCAATTTCCGCGCTGGCCGTGGCAATGCTGTCGGTGCTCTGGCGCACCTGCTGCACCATGCGCCCCAGGGATTCGTTCATACGCGCCAGCGATTTCATCAATTCGCCGAACTCGTCGCCACGCGAGGTGTCGATGCGCACACTGAGGTCGCCCTGGGCAATGCGGGAAGCCAAGTCGTTGGCCTGGGCCAGCGGCTGGTGAATGGAGCGAATCAGCAGGGAGGCGCCAATCAGGATGGCCGCAAACAAGGCGACCAGCACCCCGCCGGAGATCATCATGGTTAATGAGCGCGCCTGGGCTGTTTCGACCTCGAAATCCTGCTTGACCTTTTCTTCCAGATCCGCCAGCTCGCGCAAACTCGCCGCGTAAGCATTGAGGGTGGGCGTGTAGCTCTCGTTGATGAGGCGCATCGCTTCTTCGCTATTGCCCTCCGCCTTGGCCTTTTGGGCCAGGTTGCGCGCCTCGATCATGGCCTTGCGCTTTGCGCCCACCTTGTCCATCTGGACTTTTTCAACCGGCCCCAACTCCATGGCTTCGATGGCTTTTTGAGCTTCAGTGATCTTAGCGGTCGTCGTCTTGATGTCATCCGCCAAGCGCGTCTCGACGCTGGGGTCGAAAGTCAGCATTTGGGCCACCGTCCGGGCCCCGTTGGCTTCGGTCAGGCCGGACCAGGTACTGGCCGCCTTAACTCGTATGGAAAGATCATCCAGGGTTTTATCAGCGTTGGCCTGTAAGCTGATCAGGCGCAGGGCCACAAAACCGAGCATTACAGCCAGTGTCACGACAATGCCGCCAACGGACAGCCAAAGCTTGGTTGAAACGTGTAAGTTCTTCAACGCCAAGTCTCCAATAATAGTTTCATGTCGCCCATTCTAGGGCAAGCCTCAAGCGTACTAGTCTTCAACAAGTCGGCTCAAACGCTGCTCGGCAACGGCCTGCAACTGCGCCGCTGTCACGCGGGAAGGAGCGATTTCAGCCAGTGGCTGCAGCACAAAAGCACGCTCAAACATGCGGGGATGAGGAATCACCAGCGTCGAACTGTCCAGGGTGATGTCACCGTAGAGCAGGATATCGAGATCGAGAGTGCGCGGTGCATTTCGGTAGGGCCGCTTGCGGCCGGCGGCCTGCTCGATGGCTTGCAGCTCGTGCAGAAGATCCTGCTGGCTCAGGCGGGTGCTCAACTCGACCACCGCATTGATGAAGTCTGGCCCCGCGGCATCGACTGGCGCACTGCGGTACAAGGAAGAGCGACGAATCAGCGTGCTGTCGCGCAGCGCAGCCATCGATTGCATAGCCTGCAACAAGGTGGCCGGCGCATCACCGAGGTTGGCCCCCAAGGCCACAAAGGCTGTCACAGCCGGCGCTGGCCCCTCACTCACGCGCCTTGATCCAGGCTGCCCTCACCCGGACCCTTGCCGGCACCGGAACGCCGGCGACGGCGTCGTTTTTTGGGGGCATCAGAAGTGGCGACGCTATCTTCAGACGCCTCTACCGGCGCCGGGGAAGAAGCCGCGTCCGCAGGCAGCAGGTGTACCCGGGGTGCACGCGTGCGCTGCCGGCTTTGCTGCTCATCGCGCACCTGGTCGACCAGATCCTGGCGCAGGGTGTCGTCACCGGTGCTGAACTCCTGCCACCAGTCGGCCAGGACCTCGTCCACTTCACCGACGTCGGCACGCAGGCGCATGAAGTCAAAGCCGGCGCGAAAACGCGGCTGCTCCACCAAGCCAAAGGGCGCGCTGCCGATACGTTTGTCAAAGCGCGGTTGCATCATCCAGATCTCGCGCATGTCGGCGGCCAGCTTGCCGCGACCCGAGACATCACCAATGCGGGCATCAAACACCTCGTCAATCGCATCCTGCAGCGCCGGATGCGAGTGCTGGCGCTGCGCGATGCGCCGCGCCCAGCCGTCGCGCACATCGGCCCACAGGGCGCAGGCCAGCAGGAAGCTCGGCGCCACCGGCTTACCCTCGCCAACACGGCGGTCCGTATCCATCAAGGCGGCATTGACAAAAGGTTGCTCAGCCCGTTCCACGATCACGTCAAGCAGCGGGTAGATGCCGCGTGCCAGTCCAAGCGCCTTGAGTTGGGCAATCGAGGCCAGCGCATGGCCGGTTTGCAGCAGCTTGAGCATTTCGTCAAACAGGCGGCTTTGCGGCACATCGGCCAGCAACTCATGCGACTTGACCAGGGGGGCGGCGGTTTTGGCTTCGAGCTTGAAACCCAGGGCACTGAGCTTGGCGGCAAAGCGCACGGCGCGGATGATGCGCACCGGGTCTTCGCGGTAGCGCGTGGCGGGGTCGCCGATCATGCGCAGCACCCGATTTTTCACGTCCTTGAGGCCACCGTGGTAGTCCACCACGGTTTCGGTCTCCGGGTCGTAGTACATGGCGTTGATGGTGAAGTCGCGCCGAACAGCGTCTTCTTCCTGCGGTCCCCAGACGTTGTCGCGCAGCACGCGGCCGGTGGAGTCGACGGCATGTTTCATGCCGGCGAGTTCGCTCTTGCTGGTACGTTCATTGCCCGCCACCTGTTCGGCCGCCGCGTTGTCCAGGTAGGCACGAAAAGTGGAGACCTCGATCACCTCGTGCTCGCGTCCACGGCCGTAGACCACGTGCACGATGCGAAAGCGTCGGCCGATGATGAAAGCACGGCGAAACAGGCTCTTGACCTGCTCCGGGGTGGCATTGGTGGCCACGTCGAAGTCCTTGGGTCGCAGCCCCACCAGCAGGTCGCGCACGGCGCCACCCACGACATAGGCTTCATAGCCGGCATCCTGGAGCGTCTGCACCACATCAAGCGCGCGCTGATCCACCAAAGTGGGGTCGATGCCATGCACCGTCACGCCGGTTTCTTCACGCTTGCCAAACGCAGGCTTCTTGCCACGGCTCGTACCCGTGGACGATTTGCCCAGCAATTTGTCGAAAATTCTTTTAATCATGGATTCCCAGGGATTAGGGCCTGTTCACGCTATTTTTACAAGTGCGAACGTGGTTAAAACAGGTCAAGTATGCGCCATCCACGCTGGGTGGCAATAGCGCGCAGGCGGTCGTCCGGGTTGGTCGCGACCGGGTGGTTCACATTTTCCATCAGGGGCAGGTCATTGATGGAATCGGTGTAAAAAGTAACTTCGGCATCGGCCCAGGCCAGTTGCCGTGCCGCCAGCCAGTCCTCGAAGCGCTTGACCTTGCCTTCACGAAACGAGGGAATGCCCTTGATCTCGCCGGTGATCCAGTCCGAGGCGTTGTCGCGCACCAGCTCCACGGCAATCAGCTCCGGCACGCCAAAGGCATCGGCAATCGGGCGCGTGACGAACTCGTTGGTGGCCGTGATGATGAGCACCAGGTCGCCGGCCGCCTGATGCTGCCGCACCAGCGACAGCGCCTGCGGCTTGATGGCCGGGCCAATCACTTCACGCATGAAGCGTTCGCGCGCCGCCAGCGCAACCGTCGGCCCCTGCAGACGCGCCGCCTCGGTGGCGAAACGCACGTAGTCGTGCACATCGAGCGTGCCGGCCTGGTAGTGGGCATAGAACTCGTCGTTGCGTCGGCCGAACTCGACCGGATCGGTCCAGCCAATGGTGGTGGTGAAGGTACCCCAGGAATAATCCGAATCGATCGGCAACAGGGTGTGATCGAGGTCGAACAGCGCCAGCTTGACGGCGCCTGCCTTGGTGTCAGAAATCATTGTCAATTCAAATCTCAGGTGTTTTCCAGCATCGCCTTGATCAAGGGAATCGTGATCGCACGTTTGGTCTGCAAGGCGTAGCCATCAAGCTGGTCGAGCAATTGCATCAGGCTGCCCAGATCACGGCTGAAGCGATTGAGCATGAAGTCCATCACCTCATCACCCAGAAAGATGCCACGGGCATCGGCCTCCTGGCGCAAGACGGAGCGACGCTCCGGCTCACTCAGCACGTGCAGGGCAAACACATGGCCCCAACCCAGACGGGTGCGCAGGTCCTCTCGCAGTTTCAGGTCAGCCGGCGGTAACTCACCAGCCGCCAGGACCCAGTGCTGGTGCGTCTGGGCATTGACGAACCAGTTGAAGGCCGCGTGCTGCTGCACTGCAGTGTACAGGTGCACGTCATCCATCAGCACGGCCGCCCAGTTTTCATTGAAGGCGGGCGGCTCGTGCACCGTGGCATCCAGCCAGCCCACCGCGGCGCCCTGCTCCCGCAGCACCTCGCGCACAGCCTTGAGCAAATGCGATTTGCCGCTGCCGCTGCTGCCCCACAGGTAGGTCGGCACCGGCGAACGGGTGGAAGCCGTGGACTTGCTGCCGGCCCAAAGTGACAGATGCTTGAAGGCCGCCTCATTGGGGCCCGGAAAAAAACTCGCCAGCGTCGGGCCGGTGGCCAGACCTATATCAAGAGCAATCTGCTTCATCTCACCCCCGGTAAAGCTCGCTCTCAAGGTAACTCGTCCGCATTCGCCGCACGGCCACCAGCAACACGGCACTGGCCGGCAAGGCAATCAGAATGCCGACAAAACCAAATAGCTGACCAAACGCCAGCAAGGCAAAGATGACCGCCAAGGGGTGCAGGCCGATGCGTTCACCCACCAGCCGCGGCGTCAGGTAAAAACTCTCGCCCAACTGTCCGACCCCATAAACAAGCGCCACCACCAGCACGCCGTACAGGCCACCGAACTGCAACATCCCGGCCAGAAATGCCAGGATCAGGCCGGTGCCGAAGCCAAGGTAGGGAATGAAAAAAGCCATCCCGGTAAACACGCCCAGCGGCACGGCAAGGTCAAACCCGAACAGCGCCAGCGCCGCACTGAAATAAACGGCCAGCACCCCCATCACCAGCATCTGGCCACGCAGGTACTGCCCCAGCACCAGGTCAGCCTCCGCCGTGAAACTGTCAACCGAAGCGCGCAACTTCGGCGGCACCAGCACCAAAACGAGCGCCACAAACCGGTCCCAGTCCTTGAGAAGCAAAAACAGCGCGGCCGGAATCAGCACGACGTTGCCAATGATCGCCAGCGCCACACTGCCGCCCAGTTTCAACGACGACATGACCGACTCAAAAGCATCTGCAACATTGGCGTTGAGGTATTTGACGAAGAAGGTCTTGATGCTGCCGACATCCAGCGCCACCTTGATGCCAAACTGCGCCAGCCAGGGGCTCAGTGAGGCGTTGAGCCGATCGGCCAACAGGGGCAACTGCTCACGCAGCAATGGCAGTTCTTTCGCAAAAATTGGAACCACCAGCAGCAGAATGGACAAAAGAATCAGGATGAACAGGACTTCCACGATGAGAACCGCCAGCACACGTGGCATTCTGCCCCGCCCCATGTCGTCGAGTTTGTTCACCACCGGCGTCAGCGCGTACGCCAGCACGGCCGCCACCACAAAGGGGGTGAGCACAGGCGCCAGCAACCACAGGACCAAGGCCACAAACGCAGCGATGAGGCTCCAGACAGCGGCACTTTTTTGGGCAGAGGTAAATTGCATAAATGAGAAGACGGGACGAAACCCTTAAAATCAAGGCAAATTCTATCGGGGTCTGCTGCACAAGCTGACTTTGAGCACTTTCCATGACCACATCAAACACTTCTACCCCTCTCTCCTACAAAGACGCTGGCGTTGACATCGACGCTGGCGACGCCCTGGTTGAACGCATCAAGCCACTGGCCAAAAAGACCATGCGCGAGGGCGTGCTGGCCGGCATCGGCGGTTTTGGCGCGCTATTCGAGGTGCCCAAGCGCTATAAAGAGCCGGTGCTGGTCTCCGGCACTGACGGCGTGGGCACCAAGCTCAAGCTGGCGTTTGAATGGAACATGCACGACACAGTGGGCATCGACCTGGTGGCCATGAGCGTCAACGACGTGCTGGTGCAGGGTGCCGAGCCCCTCTTCTTCCTCGACTACTTCGCCTGCGGCAAGCTTGATGTGGACACTGCCGCCGCCGTGGTCGGCGGCATTGCCAAAGGCTGTGAGCTCTCCGGTTGTGCCTTGATCGGCGGCGAGACCGCCGAGATGCCCGGCATGTACCCGGCCGGCGAATACGACCTGGCCGGTTTTGCCGTCGGTGCGGTGGAAAAATCCAAAATCCTGACGGGCCAGAGCGTCAAGCCCGGCGATGTGGTGCTCGGTCTGGCTTCCAGTGGCGTGCACTCCAACGGCTTTTCGCTGGTGCGCAAGTGCATCGAGCGCGCTGGTAGCAACCTGCCCGCCACACTGGACGGCAAACCGTTCAAGCAGGCCGTCATGGAGCCGACCCGCCTGTACGTGAAAAACGTGCTGGCCGCGCTGGCCAAACACCCGATCAAGGCGCTGGCCCACATCACCGGTGGCGGCTTGCTGGAGAACATCCCGCGTGTGCTGCCGGAGGGCACCGCCGCCCATCTGAAGAAGGGCAGTTGGCCGCAGACCGAGTTGTTTGCCTGGCTGCAAAAGACCGCCGGCATCGACGACGTTGAGATGAACCGCACCTTCAACAACGGCATCGGCATGGTGGTGGTGGTGGATGCTGCGAACGCGGCTGCCACCGCCCAGACCCTGCGCGACGCCGGCGAGCAGGTATTTGAGATTGGCGTCATCGCGGCGCGCGGCGACAACGCGCCCGTCGTGGTGGCCTGATCCGGCCTGAGTGCCTGAGCGCAGGTACTCAAGTGTCCTGACCTGCTCGACCGCGTCGGCAAAGGCATCCGCGGCGTCCCCGCGCGATGCATAGGTCCGACCCAGAACCCTTTGCTCGCTTGGCAAGGCCGACGGTCCAGCGTTGTTTCACTACAAAAACAATAGCTCCGACCATCGCCAGGATGTGGACTTTGATGCTTTTTTGTATCAGACTGTGTCTCTCGTCCCGTTTCTGGAGCTTTCATGCCCGTGATTGCCGTCGTCAATCGCAAAGGGGGAAGCGGCAAAAGCACTGTTGCCGCCCACTTGGCGGCCTGGTTCGCGCACCAGGGGTGCGCCGTCATGCTCGGCGACGTGGACCGCCAGCAATCCACCCGCGCCTGGTTGCGCCGACGCAACACCGCACTGCCCTCTATTGCACCTTGGACCGTCGATCAGAAGAGCGTCTTGCGCGTCCCCTCTGGCATCACCCATGTGGTGTTGGACACCCCCGGCGGCCTGCACGGCTTTGAGCTGGCTCGCATGGTGATGTTTGCCAATGCGATTCTGATGCCGGTCTGCAACTCCGCGTTTGACCGTGAGGCCGCTGCCGCCTGCTATGCCGAGTTGATGACCCTGCCGCGTGTGACCAGCGGCCGCTGCAAGCTTGCTGGCATCGGCATGCGCATTGATGCCCGCACCCATGCGGCGCAGGCGCTGGGCGACTGGTCGACCCAACTGGGGCTGCCCTTTTTGGGTGTGCTGCGCGAAACCCAGTTGTATGTGCAGTGCCTGGAACGCGGCATGACAATATTTGATTTGCCCGGGCAGCGGGCAGCGGCTGATTTGACCCAATGGGCGCCGATCACGGACTGGCTGCAGTCCCTAGTCAAACCTGCGCCGGTGGGCACTCATGTGCCAGTCGCGCCTGCTCCTGGCACGGCCAGCCGTCTTGGCAGCCCCCGCCACGACAGCCTGATGCCGGCCCAGGAGTCCATGATTGCCGGCGACTATTTTTCCGAAAATCACAAGGATCGACGCGCTGCAGAGTTAGCGCTCATGGGCAGCACCCCCAGTGGGGTGCACCAGGCCAACTTGAACCAACGTCAACAGATTCCGGTATTTCTACGACAGACTGGCTGAAGAAACAGCAACCCCAGGATGTCGCCGCTAACCGGCGCCTGGTCGATGCGGCCGGCCAGTTGCACGAGCTTGGCGCCAGACACAGGCCGGCACGCACCGCCCCCCACCCAACACCTCAATCGAATGCCCGCCGCAGCTCGCAAACGCGCTCGGCAATAGCGGCATGATCCAAGGCCTGGTCGGTATGCGCCAGGTAAACCTCCAGATCCTGTACCGCCTGTCGCGCATGGCCGAGTTCAGCCTGGGCCAGCCCACGGTCGCGGTACTCACCCCAGGTCTGAGGCAGCAACACCAGCAGCCGGTTCTGGACTGCCACCAGGCGTTGCCAGTCCTCCTGCGTTGTGTGGATTTCCTTGAGGTTGCGCAACATGCGCGCAATGATCTCGCGTGGCGAAGTGACCTGCAGGTACAAGCCCAAGGGCGCATCAAGATCGGCCGCCATGGCGTTGCGGCGGCGGTAAGGCTCCAGGCGTTCCGACAACTCTTCGCGGCCGAGCGACTGTCCGCTGAATGGATCGATCACGACCTGCCCAGCCGGCAGGTTGACCTTGACCATGAAGTGCCCCGGAAACCCGATCCCGCGCGCTGCCAGACCCAGACCTTGTGCGAGCTCCAGCCAGAGCACCGCCAGCGAAATGGGAATGCCGCGCCGGCTGTGCAGGATGATGCTCACATAGCTGTTGTCAGGATCGTAGTAGTCGTTGACATTGCCGCCGAAATGCAAGTCCTGGAAAAAGAACTGGTTGAGAACGCTCAGCTTGTACATGGCCGGCGCATCAGCCGGTATGCGGCGCTTGAGGCGGGCCAGCAATTGATCGACCTCGCCCAAGGTCTGCTGCACATCCAGGTGCGGATATTCGTCCTGCGCCAGGCTGATCGCGGCCTCCAGCAGGGGGAAGGCTTCGTCGCTTTTCACCAGCGAACTGAAGTATTCGATCGGCGTGGGCGCAGCAAACGTAAGGTTCATGGGCGGGACTTCCCGAGACAGGTGAATGAGCCGTGACAACATTGTGACGCCGTTTGCCATGGTCGCCAATCGGCTGTCAGCCGCAGGCAACAGGTCTCAGCGCCGCACAAATTGCATGAGCTTCAGGCCCGCCGCCCAAACGCCCCCCAGATATATCAGCGCCGAAGCCAACAACACCAGCGCCAGCAGACCGATACGCTGGGCACTGTGTGCCTGCAAGGCCGTCCAGTTAAACGCGTTGGCCGCCCAGATCAAAAAGACGGCGAGCAAAGCCGTCGCCGCCAGCACCTGCAAGACAAACAGGCCCCAGCCGGGTATCGGCCGGTAGGTACCTCGCCGCAGCAGCCCAATCAGCAGCCACACCGCATTGATGAGCGCGCCAATGCCGATCGACAGTGACAAGGCGGCATGCTGGAACAAGGGCACCAGCGCGAGATTGAGCAGCTGCGTGATGATCAGCACGACCACGGCAATGCGCACCGGGGTACGAATGTCCTGGCTGGCGTAATAACCCGGCGCCAGCACCTTGATGGCGATCACGCCCAGCAAGCCGATGCCCCAACCCATCATGGCCACCGCCGTCTGCTGCACATCACGCTCGGTAAAGGCGCCGTAGTGGTAGAGCACTGCCACCAGCGGCTTGGCAAAAGTCAGCAAGGCCAGCGCGCACGGCACGGCCAGCAGCACCACCAGGCGCAAACCCCAGTCGAGCATGGCGGAATAGCGCTCGGCATCGTCCGCCGCCTTCGCGGCGGCCAGTTGCGGCATCAGCACGACACCGAGCGCCACCCCCAGCATGGCCGTGGGAAATTCCATCAGGCGATCGGCGTAACTCAGCCAGCTCACGCTGCCCGGCGCCAGGTGCGAGGCAATCTGGGTGTTGATCAGGAGGGAAATCTGGGCCACGCTCACCCCCAAAAGCGCCGGCACCATGAGCCGCGCCACGCGCTGGGTATGCAGGTCCGACCATGCGGCCGACAGCGCGGCCCAGTTCCAGCCGATGGCGGGCAGCAGTCCGAGCTTTTTAAGCGCGGGGATCTGAACCCCCAACTGCAACATGCCACCGGCCATCACGCCCAGGCCCATGGCATAGATCGGCTCAATGCCCTGCGACTTGAACCAGGGCGCCCCGAACCAGGCGGCCGTGATCATGGCCAGATTCAAGAGCACGGGGGTCGCGGCCGGGACGGCAAAGCGCTTCCAGGTGTTGAGCACGCCGGAGGCCAGCGCCACCAGCGACATGAAGGCTATGTAGGGGAACATCCAGCGCGTCATGACCACCGCCGCTTCGAATCCGTGTGGCGACTGCTTCAAGCCGCTGGCCATGGCCCACACCAGCACCGGCGCCGCCGCCACGCCCAGCACGCAGGTCAGCAGCAACACCCAGGTCAACAGGGTCGCCACCCGATCGATCAGCACCCGGGTCGCTGCCTCGCCGTGCTGGGCCTTGGAAGCGGCCAGCACCGGCACAAAGGCCTGGCTGAAAGCGCCTTCGGCAAACAGGCGACGAAACAGGTTGGGAATGCGGAACGCCACATTGAAGGCATCCGTCATGGCGCTGGCGCCGAAGGTCGAGGCGATCAGGAGTTCGCGCACCAGACCGGTGATGCGCGAAACCAGGGTCAACAGGGAGACGGTAGAAGCTGCTTTGAATAGACTCACGGGATGGAGTGTAGCTGGCAGCGCCTTGGGCTTTGCACATGCCACGCCAATGGTTCGTCGCTTCTCAAGGCCAGTTTCCCGGATTTCGGCAAACTGGTACAATAGCTGGCTTTGCTGACAACATCCTCAGACACAAGGAACTATCAAAATGGCATCTGGAAAACCCAAGAAAAAGAACCCGCGCCTGGCGTCGGGCCGTAAACGCGTCCGTCAGGACATCAAGATCAACGCAGCCAACACCTCGCTGCGCTCCAAATACCGTACCGCGGTGAAGAACGTTGAAAAAGCAGTTCTGGCTGGCGACAAAGCCAAAGCAACTGAACTGTTTGGCAAGATGCAGGCCGTGGTGGACACCGTGGCCGACAAGGGCATCTTCCACAAGAACAAGGCTGCTCGCGACAAGAGCCGCCTGTCCACCAAGGTCAAGGCCTTGGCCACCGCCTGAATTTCAGGCAATCGCACGGATTGAAACTTCAAGCTTCAATCCGCCGTTTGTAACGGGTGCGCTGTCAGCAAGCAAAGCAAAAAGCCGTTCGCGAGAACGGCTTTTTTGTTGGCGCTACTTTTGTGAATGTGATTTTCAGGTGGGTGTTGGCTGGCCTGCCACTGCCCCATCGCGAACCTGCAGTTCGTTGTCCCGGGCAAAATTCATGCAGAAGTCCCAGGCCATGGGTTCGTAGTCGCGCAAGTCGCGGTGCACCACGACACATTTCACCCCGTCGATGCTTGTGGGAACGCACCAAGGGGAATAACCCAGATGACTTCCGGGTTGCGGCCCGCCAGGACGGAACTGGCTCATGACACCCGCTAGCCGCTCGGCCCAATCACTGGGACGAAAAGTCTTTCCCGCCAGGGTCACCCCCAAGATGAAGACTTCATTTGCGGAATTGGCGGCCATCTTCAGATCAATACCCATCTCTGTGCGTGTTCAGGCGGCTCCGTTGTCAGCGCGACACCCCATCGGAACGGGCGCCCCGCCTGACCGGATCCATTAAACAGCAGATCCGGCATCGACACCTGCCACATCAAACAGGTATTGTATCTTATATAAGACTTGAGCAGCACCAACGCAGTTCACCCAGTTGCGTACACGGCCCCGGCTCTGGGTCTAAAATCACGGCTCAACGGCCCAACTTTCGTTGGGCCGCCTTGTTTTGTGCCAATTTCGGAGTGTGAAGACATGAACGCCGCTGCCCCGCATTTCATCGAAGCCTCATCGCCTCATGTGATGAACACCTACGGCCGTGTGTCGATTGCACTGTCGCACGGTCAAGGCTGCCGCGTGTGGGATGTCAACGGCAAGCAATACCTGGACGCACTTGGCGGCATTGCCGTCAATACCCTGGGCCACAACCACCCCAAACTGGTGCCGGCGCTGCAGGACCAGATCAGCAAGATCATCCACAGCTCCAACTACTACCACGTGCCGGGCCAGGAGAAACTGGCCGCCAAACTGGTGGAACTCTCCGGCATGAGCAATGTCTTCTTCTGCTCCACCGGTCTGGAAGCCAACGAAGCCGCACTCAAACTGGCGCGCAAGTTCGGCCATGACAAAGGCATCGACCGCCCGCAGATCGTGGTCTATGAGAAGGCTTTTCATGGCCGCTCCATCGCCACGCTGAGCGCGACCGGCAACGAGAAGATCCAGAAAGGTTTCGAGCCGCTGGTCGAAGGCTTCATCCGCGTCCCGCTCAACGATATGGCCGCGCTCAAGGCTGCCACTGAGGGCAACCCCAATGTGGTGGCCGTGTTCTTTGAGACCATCCAGGGCGAAGGCGGCATCAATGCGATGCGTGCCGACTACCTGCAGCAGGTGCGCCAGCTCTGCGATCAAAAAGACTGGCTCATGATGATTGACGAAGTGCAGTGCGGCATGGGCCGCACCGGCAAATGGTTCGCCCATCAATGGGCCGGCATCAAGCCTGACGTCATGCCACTGGCCAAGGGCCTGGGCTCGGGGGTGCCGGTCGGCGCCGTGGTGGCCGGCCCCAAGGCCGCCAACATCTTCCAGCCGGGCAACCATGGCACCACCTTTGGCGGCAACCCGCTGGCCATGCGCGCCGGCATCGAAACCATCCGCATCATGGAAGAAGACGGCCTGCTGGCCAATGCCGCCAAGGTCGGTACCCACCTCAAGAGCGCGCTGGAGCGCGAGCTGGGTAGCCTGGCGGGCGTGAAGGAAATCCGCGGCCAGGGCCTGATGATCGGCATCGAACTGAACAAGCCCTGCGGCGCGCTCACCCAACGTGCAGCCGATGCCGGCCTGCTCATCAGCGTGACGGCCGACAGCGTGATCCGCCTGGTGCCGCCGCTGATCATGAGCACCGCTGAAGCCGACGAAGTGGTGGGCCTGCTGGTGCCGCTGGTGAAACAGTTTCTGGCGCAAGCCTGAAGTCCCGTTCGAGAGTCCGTCATGAGTCTGAAGCATTACCTGCAGTTCACCGACCTCACGGCCGATGAATATGCCTACTTGTTCGAGCGCGCCGCGCTGATCAAGAAAAAGTTCAAGGTCTACGAAAAACACCAGACTCTGGTGGACCGCACGCTGGCCATGATTTTCGAGAAGGCCTCCACCCGCACGCGCGTGAGCTTCGAGGCCGGCATGTACCAGCTCGGTGGCAGCGTGGTGCACCTGACCACAGGCGACAGCCAGCTTGGCCGCGCCGAGCCGATCGAGGACTCTGCCCGCGTCATCAGCCGCATGGTGGACCTGGTGATGATCCGCACCTACGAGCAGACCAAGATCGAGCGCTTCGCCGAATACTCGCGCGTTCCGGTCATCAACGGCCTGACCAACGAGTTCCACCCCTGCCAGATCCTGGCCGACATCTTCACCTTCATCGAACACCGTGGTTCGATCAAGGGCAAGACCGTGGCCTGGGTCGGCGATGGCAACAACATGGCCAACACCTGGCTGCAGGCGGCCGAACTGCTGGGCTTCACCGTCCATGTCAGCACCCCCAGCGGCTACGAGGTCGATCAGGCCGTGGCCGGCGTCCACAGCGCCTGCTACCAGGTCTTCAAGGATCCGATGCAGGCCTGCGCTGGCGCCGATCTCGTCACCACCGATGTCTGGACCAGCATGGGCTTCGAAGCTGAGAACGAGGCGCGCAAACAAGCCTTTGCCGACTGGTGCGTCGATGCCGAGATGATGCGCGCCGCCAAACCCGACGCCCTGTTCATGCACTGCCTGCCAGCGCACCGCGGCGAGGAAGTCGAAGCCGAAGTCATCGACGGCCTGCAATCGGTGGTCTGGGATGAGGCTGAAAACAGATTGCACGTGCAAAAGGCACTCATGGAGTACCTTTTGCTCGGCCGCTTGGCATGAAATGCCTAGCGGTGGCCTGCCAGGGCCAGCAATCTGTTTCGGCGCAGGCTAACTTCGCATCAGCGAAGTTAAGCGCAGCGGCCGTAGCCAAAATTGGCGGCACATGCGCCCTGATGGAATACCTGCTGCTGGGCAAGCTCTGACACGGGGAAAACCACCATGTCGGCCTGCACCCGTTGTGGCGCCTGCTGCGCCAGCTTTCGTGTCGACTTCGCCGTCTATGAACTCGATGAGATGGGCGGCACGGTGCCCTCAGGACTGGCCGTCGAGGTCAATGGCAGCACCTGCCGCATGCGTGGCACCGACCATGTGCCGATTCGCTGCGCCGCGCTCACCGGCAAGGTCGGCGAGACAGTCGCCTGCGGCATCTATGAATGGCGTCCCTCGCCCTGCCGCGAATTCGCCGAGGGCGACTATGCCTGTAACAAGGCCCGCGCCCGGCATGGGCTAGCACCACTGAGCTGACCTTGCGACCTGCCGCGCTTCAGTTCAGCGCCTGACTCAAATCCCCCACATTGGCGCGCACGCCGGGCAGCGCCTCCAGATCAAAGCGTCGGCTAATGAACTTGAGGATGGAGGTTGTGTCGTAGGCAGTCGAATCGACATGACTGCGCTTGACATAGGGACCGATCAACAGCGTCGGCACACGCGAACCGGGCCCCCAGCGGTCGCTCCAGCCGGGCCCGCTGGGTGGTGGCACATGGTCCCAGTAGCCACCGTTTTCGTCATAAGTCACCACCACCAGCATGTCTTTCCACTGCGAACTGGCTTTGAGTTTCTCCAGCACGCCGGCGATATGCGTATCACCCGTCATGATGTCGGTATAGGACGGATGTTGCGTGTCACGACCGGCCGGTTTGTAAAACGACACCGCCGGCAACTTGCCGGCATCGATGGCGGCCAGAAAGTCCGCGCCATCCTTGAGGTGGTCGGCCCGGTCCTGAGTACCCGGCGCAAAGCGCGCATGGTAGTTGAACGGCTGGTGGTGTGGCTGAAAATTGGGTGAGTTGTCAGCGCGATGGTAGATGATGCTGCGCTTCACACCCGGGGCCTGCATGCCGTCGGCCAGGGCGGCATTCCAGCCGCCCGAATACCAGGCCCAGGACACGCCCTTGGCGGACAAGGTATCGCCTATCGTCTTGGCGGTCTGTGGTGGCAGCGGCTCGCCTGACTGCGGCGTTCCCTCGGGATTGGCCAAGGTCAGCGGGCCATCGGCCGCAGGCGGGATGCCACTGGGCTGGAAGGGCGGCTGCGTGGTATTCACTGACCAGCCATCGGGCGAGACCTGCCCCCCCCCGCGGCTGTAGACCTGCACGGCGCCGACAGCGGCAGACGGCGAACCGGGCATCTTTTCAAGCCGTCCTTGCGCATCCAGCCGCACCCGCATGGAAGCCGGCGCATTCAGGTGTTGCGGCGTGCAGGCGCAGATCAGCCACTGGTGATTGAGGTAGGAGCCGCCCAGCGCCGCCTGGAAGAAGTTGTCAGCCAGTGTGTATTCCCGAGCCCACTGCCACAGCTTGAACTGGCTGCCGTCGTAATGCCCCATGCTCCAGCCGCCCACATTGGACATGGCGGCAAACATATTGTTCTGGCCGCCATTGATCTGCTCCTTGTGGTGGTAGTACACATGGATTGGACTGGGCACGATCACGGTGGGCGGCCGGTCCACCGGCGGGGCATCGATACGGAATGGTTTGTTGGGCAGGCGTGGGAAGCGCGCATCGGGCTTGCCGTCGGGACCGAACACCACGAGCTCGGGCAAGGGCTTGCCGTCATGGTCGAGCTGGGTCATCTGCCCGGGTGTGGCCCGGGCAATGCCGTTGGCGCCGGGAAACAGGCCATAGAGGTTGTCGAAACTGTGGTTCTCGGCATAGATCACCACCACGTTCCGGATGCGCTCCAGCCCGGCCTGCTGCGCCGGCGGCGCTGCACATGCACTGAGCAAGATCACCACGGCGCCCAAAGCGCCCATAACTTTGCCGTGTCTCATGGTTTTCATCCTGTCTGTCTCCTGCATGTTTTTTTCTTGGAAGGAAAGGTCTGTCACGGGCCGCCATACAACCAAGGCACATCCAGCAGCCGTTCGCCCAACATCTTCAGCGCGGCATCGCGCCCCCAACGGGCCGGGCCGTCGAGATGAAAAATCTCGCCATTGCGGATCGACCGGGTCTGTACCTGGGCATTGCGCTGCCAGCGCTCGTCGGCGTAGCGCCTCAATTGGCTCGGCACCTCGCAGGCCCCGTCCTGTGCCTGCGCCAGAACCTGCCCTAGCTTGGCCGCATCTTCGATCGCCATGCCAGCACCCTGGGCCAGATAGGGCCGCATCGGGTGGGCCGCATCCCCCAACAGGGCCACGCGCCCACGCGCCTGTTCGCCCGTCGAGCGCATCGGCACGCGGTCGCACAAAGCCCACAAGCGCCAATAATCGATGGCATCAATCAGTTCGCGCAAACCCTGGCAGGCACCGGCCAGCTTCATGCGCAACTCTGCGGCATTGGCAAGATGATCCCAATGGGTCAAATCCATCCCATCGCGCGCGCCCTGCACGATGGCCACGACGTTGAGCCACTCGCCGCGACGCACCGGGTACTGCACCACATGCAGCTTCGGCCCCAGCCAGGCCGTGATGCTTTGGCTGCGCAAATGGAGCGGCAAACTGGCTTGCGGCACCATGGCCCGATAGGCCAGGTGCCCGGTAACGCGCGGCGGGCCATCGGCCAGCAGCTGTTCACGCACCCGGCTCCACAGGCCGTCGGCCCCGATCAGGGCATCGCCTTCGACCTCCAGGCCTTCCTGGGTGCGGAGCATGACCTTGTCTTGCGCTTCGCTGTAAGACGCCAGGGTCTGATTCAGGTGGAGATTGACCGCCTCACGCGGCTGCAGGGCGGCAAGCAAAAGCTGGTGCAGATCGGCCCGGTGGATGGTGGCATAGGGGGCGCCATAACGCTGCACGGCCACCGCGCCCAATGGCAAGACACCCAGCTCGGCGCCTGAGCGCGCATTGCGCACCTGGAGCTTCTCGGGAAAAGCCGCCACGGCTTGCAACGCCTCGGCCAAATCCCAGCGGTGCAGCACCCGTACCACGTTGGGGCCCATCTGGATGCCGGCGCCGACTTCGGCGAAGGCCGGGGCTTGCTCGTACAAGCGCACCGGCCAGCCCGCGCGTGAACAGGCGAGCGCGGCGGCCAGCCCGCCAATGCCGCCACCGACGATCAACAGCTGTTTGGAGGCCTGCTGGGTCATGGGTAGTGATTCTGCCCCAGCCAGGCACCGGTCTTGCGGGATTTACTCCACGCGCGTGATCGCGGTCGGTTTGAAGCCCAGATCGGCCGCCTTGCCTTTGCGCGCGCGGGCGGCGCGGGCGTTGTTGAGGCTGCGGATTTCCAGCGTTTCCTCACGCTCCTTGGCCCCACGGCCAATGCCTTCGATCTTCACGCTGCGCGTATAGGCCGCAGCCCCCGCCAGCGTGTCCTTGGGCTCCAGGTCGATCAGCATCAGGCCGCGCCCGCCATTGGCCATGGGCTTGAGTTCACTGATCTCGAAGGTCAGGATGCGGCCACCCGTGGAGGCGCAGGCCACATGCGTGGCCGGCGGCTGCGGTGGTACGTTGGCCGGGGACGGCCGGCACACCGTATCACCCGCGCTGCAGGTGATGAAAGTCTTGCCGCCCTTCTGGCGCGAGATCATGTTCTCCACCGTGGCAAGGAAGCCATAACCGGCCGAGGTGCTGAGCAGCAGCCAGGCCTTGGCCGCCCCGGCGAAATAGTGGACTGCCTGCGTGCCAGCCTCCAGTTCGATCAGCGTCGTCACTGGTTGACCATCGCCACGGGCGCCCGGCAGTGCCGCCACGGCCACCGAATAGACGCGGCCGTTGGAGCCGAACACCAGCAAAGTGTCCACGGTGCGGCATTCAAACGTGCCATAAAGACCGTCGCCGGCCTTGAAGGCAAAACTTGCCGCCTCGTGCCCATGGCCACTGCGTGCGCGCACCCAGCCTTTTTGCGACACCACCACGGTTACCGGCTCGTCCACCACCTTGACTTCGGCCACCGCCTTGCGCTCGGCCTGGATCAGGGTACGGCGCGCATCGGCGAATTGCTTGGTATCGGCCTCGATTTCCTTGACCATGAGACGGCGCAAGATCGCCGGACTGCCCAGAATCTCATCCAGCTTCTTCTGTTCGTCGCGCAGACTGGAGAGCTCCTGTTCGATCTTGATGGCTTCCAGCCGTGCCAGCTGGCGCAGCCGGATTTCAAGAATGTCGTCCGCTTGTCGCTCGGAGAGCTTGAAGCGTTCGATCAGCGCCGCCTTGGGTTCATCCGCATGGCGGATGATGGCAATCACCTCGTCGATGTTGAGCAGCACCAGCTGCCGGCCTTCGAGGATGTGGATACGGTCCAGTACCTTGTCCAGACGGTGGCGTGAGCGCCGCTCAATGGTGGTCTGGCGAAACGCAATCCACTCCTCCAGCATCTGACGCAACGACTTCTGGGTCGGCCGGCCATCCAGCCCCACCATGGTGAGGTTGATCGGCGCCGAGGTTTCCAGGCTGGTGTGCGCCAACAGTGTGGTGATGAGCTCCTGCTGCTCGATGCGGCTGGTCTTGGGCTCGCACACCAGGCGCACCGCGGCGTCCTTCGACGACTCGTCGCGCACAACGTCCAGCACGGACAGCACCGTGGCCTTGAGCTGGGTCTGATCCTGCGACAGCGCTTTTTTGCCAGCCTTGACCTTGGGGTTGGTCAACTCTTCAATTTCCTCCAGCACCTTCTGCGTGCTGACGCCCGGCGGCAACTCGGTCACCACCAGTTGCCACTGGCCGCGCGCCAGGTCTTCGATCTTCCAGCGCGCACGCACTTTGAGCGAGCCACGTCCGGTGCGGTAGGCCTCGGCAATGTCTGTCGGAGCACTGATGATCTGGCCGCCACCGGGATAGTCCGGCCCCGGAATGAGAGCAAACAGTTCGTCGTCGCTGAGCTTGGGGCTCTTGATCAAGGCCACACAAGCCTGCGCCACTTCGCCCAGGTTGTGGCTGGGGATTTCGGTGGCCAAGCCCACGGCAATGCCGCTGGCGCCATTGAGCAGGTTAAAAGGCAGGCGTGCCGGCAACTGCTTGGGCTCTTCGGTGGAGCCGTCGTAGTTGGGCGTGAAGTCCACCGTGCCTTCGTCGATTTCATCCAGCAGCAGGCTGGTGATCCTGGCCAGGCGGGCTTCGGTGTAACGCATGGCCGCCGCGCCGTCGCCATCGCGCGAGCCGAAGTTTCCCTGGCCGTCGATCAGCGGGTAGCGCTGCGAAAAGTCCTGTGCCATGCGCACCAGCGCGTCATACGCGGCCTGGTCGCCATGCGGGTGGAAGCGGCCCAGCACATCACCCACCACCCGCGCCGACTTGACGGGCTTGGCGCCGGTATTGCCGTTCGGCCCACCAAACCCCAGGCCCATGCGCGACATCGAGTACAAAATGCGGCGCTGCACCGGCTTCTGCCCGTCTGACACATCGGGCAGGGCCCGGCCCTTGACCACGCTCAGCGCGTATTCGAGGTAGGCGCGCTGGGCGTAGGTCGCCAGGTTGAGGGAGTCGTCGTCGGGCGAGCCGGTGGCGAAATCAAGTGTCGGTTGGTCAATCATGAAAACTAGTCAGTCTCGATCTTGAAAGTATTAGAGGCGGCAGTCGACTGGAGGGACGCCAGCATATTGCCCCGTCCCGTCGCGCCGCCCCGCAGGGCGCCTTGTCGCTGGTCGGTCAGTTGCGCCGGTGGTTTGAGCACGGCGTAAAGCTGCATCACGGTGCGGACATAACTCTGAGTTTCCCTGTAGCGGGGTACCTGGCTGCCGGCACGCAGCACCGCGCCCTCGCCGGCGTTGTAAGCCGCCAGTGCCAGTTCCGGCTGGCCGGGGAACATCCCCATCAGGTCACGCAGGTAACGGCTGCCGACTCGGATGTTGGTGCGCGGATCGGTCAGCTTTTTTTCCACCGGTGTCTTGCGGTCGCTCTTGACCCCATAGCGCTGCGCCGTCGCCGGCATGATCTGCATCAGGCCTACCGCGCCCTTAGGCGATACCGCCGCGGCATCGAAACCGGATTCGGTGGCAATCACGGCCTGCAGCAGTTCAAAGTCGATCCGGTAATCGCTGGACGCTTCACGCAGCAAATGCTTGACCTGCTTGAAACTGGGCGACACCTCGAAGAAGGCAATCAGTTTGGGCGGCAGCGTCGGCACACTGACCGGCCGCGCGGCAACACGGCCCGCGACATCAACGCCCTCTTTTTCACGGGAGAAAAGCTCGTAGCGCTCGTCCACTTGTTCAGCAGCAAAGTGCGCCACGCCCTTGTCATCAATGTAGCCCCAAATGGCCGCATGCAGGGGTGATTGCAGCAAGACCAGCAATAGCCCCCCCACCAGCGCACGCAGGCGCCACCGCTCAGGCGAAAAACCGGCGCTGACCTGCAACCCAGCCATCAGATATCCACCTCCACCGAATCGCCGTGCAGCTCCATGAGTTCGCGCCGGGCTGCCGCCTCGCCCTTGCCCATGAGCTTGGTGATCAAAGCCTCCGTCTGCAGGAAATCCAGGCTGCCCAGCTGCACCGGCAGCAGGCGGCGGGTGTCGGGGTTGAGTGTGGTTTCCCACAACTGCTCGGCATTCATCTCACCCAGGCCCTTGAAACGGCTGATGTTCCAGGCCCCTTCGCGCACGCCTTCCTTGCGCAGCTTGTCGAGAATGGCTGTCAGTTCACCCTCGTCCAGCGCATAGGCCTTGGAGGCCGGTTTCTTGCCGCGTGCCGGTGCATCCACGCGGAACAGCGGCGGACGCGCCACATACACATGGCCGGTATCGATCAGCTTGGGGAAATGACGGAAGAACAGCGTGAGCAGCAGCACCTGGATGTGCGAGCCGTCCACGTCGGCATCGGACAGGATGCAGATCTTGCCGTAGCGCAGGCCACTCAAATCGGGCGTGTCTTCGGGGCCATGCGGGTCGACGCCGATGGCCACGGCAATGTCATGAATCTCGTTGTTGGCAAACAGGCGATCGCGTTCCACTTCCCAGGTGTTGAGCACCTTGCCACGCAGCGGAAGGATGGCCTGGCTTTCCTTGTCACGGCCCATCTTGGCACTGCCGCCAGCCGAGTCGCCCTCGACCAGGAACACCTCGTTGTGCGCAATATCCTTGCTTTCGCAGTCGGTCAGCTTGCCCGGCAGCACGGCCACGCCCGAGCCTTTGCGCTTCTCGACCTTCTGGCCGGCTTTCTGGCGCGTCTGCGCCGCCTTGATGGCCAGTTCGGCCAGTTTTTTGCCGTACTCCACGTGCTGATTCAGCCACAGCTCCAGCGTCGGGCGCACAAAGCTGGACACCAGCCGCACCGCATCGCGCGAGTTGAGGCGCTCCTTGATCTGGCCCTGGAACTGCGGATCGAGTACCTTGGCACTTAAGACGTACGAAGCGCGGGCGAACACGTCTTCCGGCAGCAGCTTGACACCTTTGGGCAGCAGGCTGTGCAATTCAATGAAGCTCTTGACCGCCGTGAACAGGCCGTCGCGCAAACCACTCTCATGCGTACCACCGGCGCTCGTTGGAATCAGGTTGACATAGCTTTCACGCACCGGTTGCCCGTCTTCGGTAAAGGCCACGCACCACGAAGCGCCCTCGCCTTCGGCAAAGTTGTCGTTCTGACCGTCGGCAAAGCCTTCGTCTTCGAACAGCGGGATCACGGGATCGCCCGACAGCGTCTGCATCAGGTAGTCGCGCAGTCCGCCCTTATAGAGCCAGGTCTGGGTTTCTTTTGACTTCTCGACCGTGAGCGAGACCGTGACGCCGGGCATCAGTACCGCCTTGCTGCGCAGCAGGTGGGTCAGTTCGGCCATGGGCAGGGCGCTGGACTCAAAATACTTGGCATCCGGCCAGACACGCACGGTGGTGCCCTGCTTGCGGTCGCCGTCACCATTGGCGCGCATGACCAGGGGCTCGGTGACGTCACCGCCTTCGAACGTCAGCCGCGCCACCTGCCCTTCGCGGTAGCTGGTCGCTTCCAGCCGTTTGGCCAGTGCATTGGTCACGCTCACACCGACGCCGTGCAGGCCACCGGAGAAGCTGTAGGCGCCGCCCTTGCCCTTGTCGAACTTGCCGCCAGCATGCAGGCGCGTGAACACCAGCTCGATCACCGGAGCTTTTTCTTCCGGGTGCAGACCAAAGGGAATGCCGCGACCGTCGTCTTCGATGCTGACCGAGCCATCCGTGTGCAGGATGACCTTGATCTTCTTGCCGTGCCCGGCCAGCGCCTCGTCGGCCGCGTTGTCCAGCACCTCCTGGATGATGTGCAGCGGGTTGTCAGTCCGGGTGTACATGCCCGGGCGTTGCTTGACCGGCTCCAGCCCCTTGAGGACGCGGATGGAACCTTCTGTGTATTCGGTTGGGGGTTTGACTGCCATGGGGCGGATTGTAGTCGTATCCCCCTCAAACAACTGGATGCAAATACAGTCCTGGGTTGTTATGGATTGTTATGAATAGGTACCTCGGGTGAATTCCCCGGAGATTGGCTACATTTACAGGATGACCAGCAGCAACAAGAAACTCTCCATCACCCAGGTTCTCATCTGTGGCGCCGCCATCGTGACCCTGTCCATGGGCATCCGGCACGGCTTTGGCCTGTGGCTGCAGCCCGTCACCCAGTCCCAGGGCTGGAGCCGCGAAACCTTTGCGCTGGCCATTGCCATCCAGAACCTCACCTGGGGCTTTGCCGGCATCTTCGCCGGCATGCTGGCCGACAGGTTCGGCGCCTTCCGGGTCATCATCGCCGGCGCCATCCTGTATGCCCTCGGGCTGATAGGCATGGCCAATGCCCCGACCCCGCTGTTGTTTGCCATGACGGCCGGCGTGCTGATCGGCATCGCCCAGGCTGGCACCACCTATGCGGTGATCTACGGCGTCATTGGCCGCAACGTCAGTCTGGAGAAGCGCTCCTGGGCCATGGGCGTCGCCGCGGCCGCCGGCTCCTTTGGCCAGTTCCTGATGGTGCCGACCGAAGGTTTCCTGATCAGCAGCCTGGGCTGGCAAGAGGCGTTGGTGGTACTGGGCCTGGCCTCGCTGCTGATCGTCCCGCTGGCCTGGGGCCTGCACGAACCCAGCTTTGCCAGCGGCACGCCGCCCAAGCGCGATCAAACCATCGTCCAGGCCCTGCGCGAAGCCTTCCGCTATCCGAGCTTCCAATTGCTGATGGCTGGCTATTTTGTCTGCGGCTTTCAGGTCGTGTTCATCGGCGTGCACATGCCCAGCTACCTCAAGGACAAAGGCCTGTCGCCCGAGGTTGCCAGCTACGCGTTGGCCCTGATCGGCCTGTTCAATGTGTTCGGCACCTACGTGGCCGGTGCCTTGGGCCAGCGGTTGCAGAAGAAGAACATCCTGGCCTTCATCTATCTGGCGCGCGCCATTGCCATCAGCCTCTTTTTGCTGGCACCGCTCTCACCGCTGAGCGTCTACATCTTCTCCAGCGTCATGGGCCTGCTGTGGCTGTCCACCGTGCCGCCGACCAATGCCGTGGTGGCGCAGATCTTCGGCGTGGCCCACCTGTCCATGCTCAGTGGCTTTGTGTTCTTCAGTCACCAGATCGGCTCCTTCATGGGCGTTTGGCTCGGGGGTTACCTGTATGACAAGACCGGCAGCTACGACATCGTCTGGTACATCGCCATTGCTCTGGGCATTCTGGCCGCGCTGGTGAACCTGCCGGTGCGCGAAGCCGCGATCCAGCGCCGCGCCCCCCAGCAGGCAGCCGGCGCATGAAACCTTGGCAAAAATGGCTAGCCTACGGCAGCGCCGTGCTCGTGCTGCTGGCCGTGTTTGCGCTCTACACCCGTCCGGATTTTCTGGTCGCCCTGTCCAACCAGATCTGGGCCTGTTTCTGAACCACGTCCCACGCCCCCTCCTGAACAGCTAGCCGAAACTATGAAAACCTTCCTCATCACAGGCGCTTCTGACGGCATTGGCGCTGAAATGGCGCGCCAACTGGCACGCCAGCAGGGTGGCGCGGCTGCACTGGTGCTGGCGGCGCGCAATGAAGCCCAGTTGCAAGACGTCGCCGCGCAATGCAGCGCTCATGGCAGCGAAGTGCTGGTGGTCCCGACGGATGTCGCCGATGCGGCGCAATGCCAGACCCTGATCGAACGCAGCATGGGGCGTTTTGGTCGCCTCGATGCCCTGATCAACAATGCGGGCGTGTCAGCCCAAGCCCTGTTCGAAGACGTCAAAGCCGAAGACCTGGGCTGGTATGAGAACCTGATGCGCGTCAATCTCTGGGGCAGCGTCTGGTGCACCCATGCCGCCCTGCCCCACCTGAAAGCGAGCCGCGGCCAGCTGGTGGCCGTGTCCTCACTGGCCGGCTTGGTGGGCGTGCCGGGACGCACCGCCTACAGCGCCAGCAAGTTTGCCATGACTGGTTTTTTTGAAGCGCTGCGTGCCGAACTCAAGAACTCGGGCGTGAGCGTCACCACCGCCTATCCCGGCGTCGTGGCCACCAACATCCGCTACCGCGGCCTCAATGCCGCCGGTGTGGCGGCCGGCTCCAGCGGCCTCAAGGAAGACAAGGCCATGTCGGTGGAAACCTGTGCCCGTCTGATTCTCGATGGCATGGGGCGGCGCCAACGCGAAGTCGTCATGACGCGTCAAGGGCGGCTGGGCAGATTCCTCAAGCTGTTGGCCCCTGGCATGGTGGAAAACATGGCACTGGCGGCACTCAAGGACGACGTCAAACCGCAATGAATCAAACTTCCTCCCACCCTTCGCACCCAACTGTGGGCCATGGAACGGAAAGCCCATCGGCCTGGGTACAGCGCTGGTCCCATTTGGTGCCAGTGGGCGGCACGGTGCTGGACATTGCCTGCGGTCAAGGCCGCCACATGAAGTGGTTCGCCAGCCGAGGCCACCCGGTCAGCGGCGTCGACCGCTCGGCAGAAGCTATTGCCGCCGCGGGCACTTGGGGCGAGGCCATCGTCGCCGATATCGAAAACGGTCCCTGGCCCCTATGGCACAACGGCCACCCACGGCAGTTCAATGCGGTGGTGGTGACCAACTACCTGTGGCGCGCGCTCTTTCCCGTCATCCGGCAGTGCCTGGCGCCCGGCGGCGTTCTGATTTATGAAACCTTTGCCGCCGGCAATGAAACCGTGGGCAAGCCATCCCGCCCCGATTTCCTGCTGCAGCCCGGTGAGTTGCTGCAGGCCTTTGCCAATCTGCGCGTGGTGGCCTATGAAGATGGCTTTCTGGCGCAGCCTCAGCGCTTCGTGCAGCGCCTGGTCGCGATCCGAAGCGATCTGCCGCCAAGCCAGGCAACAGAGCCGGTACGCTACCCGCTCTAGTTAGAATGCCTCTTTACGCAGAATTATTTTCTATCCGGACATGACTTCCTCATTCAGCCCCATCACCGGCAGCATCGTGGCCCTCGTCACTCCCATGCACGAGGACGGTAGCGTTGACTACCCCACCTTGCGCAAACTGATTGACTGGCACATCACGGAGGGTACCGACTGCATTGGCGTGGTTGGCACCACGGGCGAATCGCCCACGGTCAATGTGGATGAGCATTGCGAAATCATCCGTGTCTCGGTCGAGCAAGCCAAAGGGCGCGTGCCCATCATGGCCGGCTGCGGCGCCAACTCCACCAGCGAGGCCATCGAACTGGCCCGCTTCGCCAAAAAAGTCGGCGCCGATTGCCAGCTGCAGGTCGTGCCCTACTACAACAAGCCGACCCAGGAAGGCCAGTACCTGCACTTCAAGGCCATTGCCGCAGCGGTGGAACTGCCCATGGTGCTGTACAACGTACCCGGCCGGAGCGTGGCCGATATGGCGCACGACACCGTGCTGCGCTTGGCGCAGGTCGACGGCATCATCGGCATCAAGGAAGCCACCGGCAACATCGAACGTGCCCAGTGGCTGATCCGCGAAGCACCGAAAGGCTTCTCGATTTACTCCGGGGATGACCCCACCGCTGTCGCCCTGATGCTGTGCGGTGGTCACGGCAATATCAGCGTGACGGCCAACGTGGCCCCGCGTCTCATGCACGAACTGTGCGTCGCGGCCATGGCCGGCGACGTCAAGCGCGCCATGGAAATCCAGTTCCGCCTGATGCCCCTGCACAAGCAACTCTTTATTGAGCCCAATCCCATTCCGGTGAAATGGGCCATGAAGCGGATGGGACTGTGTGGCGATGCCATGCGCCTGCCCATGACACCGCTGACCGTGGCCAACACAACCGTGGTCGAAGGCGCCCTGCGTGCCAGCGGCCTGATTTGATCGTCCCCATGACCCCCAAGGAACTATCGGTGAAGTATTCTTCCAAGCTTGCCCTGCTGGGTTTCACGTTGGCATTGAGCGCCTGCTCTGTCCTGCAAAGCGACAAAGTGGACTACAAGAGCGCTGAAAAAGCCCCCACGCTTGAAATCCCGCCCGATCTGACCCAGCTCGCACGCGATACCCGCTATACCGCGCCTGGCAGCACCAGCGCCGTGACAGCCTCTGGCTATCAAGTGACACCAACCGCACAGACTGCGCCGACGGCCATGTCCGCCATCAGCGATGTGCGCATTGAGCGTGCTGGCACCCAGCGCTGGCTGGTGGTTGACCGTGCCCCTGAAAAACTCTGGGACACCGTGAAGGATTTCTGGCAGGAAAACGGCTTCCTGCTGGTGATGGATCAGTCTAATCTGGGTATCATGGAAACCGATTGGGCAGAAAATCGCGCCAAGTTGCCGCAGGATTTCATCCGCAAAGCACTGGGCAAAGTGCTCGACTCACTCTATTCGACCGGTGAACGCGACAAGTTCCGCACCCGCCTGGAGCGCAACGCCACCGGTGGCACTGAGATTTTCATCAGCCACCGCGGCATGATCGAGGTCTATAGCGACAAGGACAAGTTCCAAACCGTCTGGCAACCCCGCCCGGTGGATCCCGAACTCGAAGCCGAATTTCTACGCCGACTCATGCTCAAACTGGGCGTGACACAGGAACAATCCCAAGCCCTCATCGCCGCAGGCGCCCCCAAGCTCACGTCCCGTGTCGCCACGGTGAATGGCCAACCGGTCGTCCAAATCGAGGAAGGCTTTGACCGCGCTTGGCGCCGGGTCGGCTTGACCCTGGACCGCACCGGGTTCACGGTGGAAGACCGCGACCGCAGCCAGGGCACCTATTTTGTGCGCTACGTCGAACCCAATGCCAACAAGACTGAGCCCGGCTTCTTCAGCAAATTGTTCAGCAGTACACCCAAGGTCAGCGGCCCGCAAAAATATCGCCTGCTGGTCAAGAGCCAGGGGGACAGCACCACGGTGTCGGTTCTGAACACCGACGGTGCGCCCGAAACCTCAGACAATGCGACGCGCATTGTCAAGATCATCGCCGACGACCTCAAATAAACCTGCATGTAGCTTGCACCGGCATGATGCCGGCGCAAGCCAACCGACCATAAAAAAAGCCACCTCGAAAGGTGGCTTTTTTACTGGCGCCGAAGAATTACTTGGCAGCAGCGGGTGCAGCAGCCGGAGCAGCAGCGTCAGCAGCGGGTGCAGCAGCAGCCGGAGCGGAAGCGTCAGCAGCCGGAGCAGCGGGTGCAGCAGCCGGAGCGGGAGCAGCAGCCGGAGCGGGAGCAGCGGGAGCAGCAGCTTCTTCTTTTTTACCGCAAGCAGCCAGAGCAGCAGCAGCGATCACGGCTGCCAGAACGAGAGATTTGTTCATTTGATTTACCTAGTGAGTTAAAAAAACAATTTCCGGAAATTGTCACTGCAGAAAACTGCTTTGACCAAGCAAAACGACTCGAGCTCATTTCGCTTAGCCTCGGATTATATATGGGGAAAATCCCTAGGAAAAGCCTTGTTCATAACCCCAATGTTGAGGCAGGAAATCCGACCGTACTTTTGTGCAGCCACTCCCGCAACAGCTCTTGCAGCATCACCCGTTGACTGGCTTCATGGCTGCAGACGACGACACTGTGCCGAAATTCGATGCGTTGCATCACCCAGCCGGGGCTCCAGATGGCGCTCGGGAAATCCAGTGGATCAACACCCCGGCACTGACGACAGTCAATGATATGGCCCCAGGTTTTCCGCCACGCAACAAAACGGGGCTGTCTTCTTTGCACCTCGTCATATCGGGTGGCCAGCATGGTGAGCCGCCGCCCCGATTTGGACCAGGCCTGCAAGGACTCGACTACCACGCGCTCGTGCAAAGGCCAGTCCTCGAAAGTCGCATCACTCAGAATGATCTCCTTCCAGCCCTCGCGAGCGGCACAGGCCAGCGCATCGCGCACCAGCTGCCCGAAAGCCGCCCGCCCACTCAGGCGCCCCGTCGGCAAGGGAGCGGGGAGACCGTCTCTGGCATCAGCGTCCATGCGCCCACCCGGCGTCACACCAGGCGTCCAGCAATGACAGCGCTGCTTCGCTGGCGCGAGCCAGGTCGCGCGCCTCCAGCCCGCGTTGGTCAGCCAGGCGGCGCATCAGCGTTGCATCGCGCCCGGAAGCCCGATAGCTCTCGCCATTGATGAAGATGTGGTGCTCGTCATACATCATCCGGGTTCGGCGATCCAACACCACGCGACCATCGGTCTGTGCAACCCCGCCGCCCTCGAACCAGACGCTGGATTTGGGCTCACTCAAGGTTTCCCCCAAAACCCGCGGCAAGGCCAGCGGATCCTTGAGTGCCGCCTGCACGGCTTGGCGTGCAAAGTCCTGCAAATCGACGGGGATGGCCCCCGGCGTGCTCACGGCCGCCTGCGTCGGATCGCGGTATACCCCTTCACCCACCGCATCGGGCGCATCCTCGGCCAGCCGCTGCAGCAACTCCTGCGCCAGCTCACCACGCCCGGGAGAGCGAAATCCGATGGAGTAGGTCATGCAGTCACCCCCTTCGGCAATGCCGTCATGCGCGTAGCGCGGCGGCAGGTAGAGCATGTCACCCGGCTCCAGCACGAATTCCTGCTCGGGCACAAAATTAGCCAGAATTTTCAGCGGCACATCGTCACGCAAACTGAAATCCTTCTGCCGGCCAATGCGCCAGCGTCGCCGGCCATGGGCCTGCAACAGGAACACGTCGTAACTGTCGAAATGCGGCCCCACCCCACCGCCATCGGCGGCATAGCTGATCATCAGGTCATCCAGCCGGCCATCGGGCACAAAGCGAAACTGGTTCATCAAGGCATGAACGCCGTCATGGTGCAGATCAACCCCCTGCACCAGCAGGGTCCACGCCGGCTTTTTCAGCGGCGGCAGGGCTCGGCGTGGGAAAGGTCCACTGCGGAAGCGCCAGACCTCCTTGCCACGCTGGCGCTCCAGCGCAATCAGGCGCGACTCGACATCATCATGACTGGCCAGCTCGAACAGCGCCGCCCGGTCCAGCAGCGGCTGAAAATCGGGAATAGCCTGCCGGATCAGCAAGGGTTTCTTGTGCCAATGGCGTTTCATGAACGCCTGGGGGCTCAAGCCGCCCAGCAGTGGCAGGGATAGGTTCACATCCATTTCAATTTCCAGTCCAGATTAGACAAAGGGGGCCTCAAACTGCGACAATTCTGCCTTATGGAAATCAATCAACAATGTGTGGTCGCCCTGACCTGGATGCTCAAGGACACCTTGGGCGAGGAACTTGACGTACTGGATGAGCCGATCGAATTCCTGATCGGCGGCGGTGATCTGTTCAAAAAAATCGAAGACGCGCTGCAGGGCCATGGCGTGGGCGCCAGCGTTCAACTGCAACTCGAACCGGAAGAAGCCTTTGGTGACTTCAATGAGGAACTGGTCTTTCTCGAGTCACGCCAGTTGTTCCCACCCGAGCTCGAAGAGGGCCTGACGATTGAAGGCTCGGCGCTGCCGGCTGGCTGCAACCCCGATGCGCCCAAGAATGTGCTGTACACCGTGGCCGAGATCTATCCCGAACATGTGGTGCTCGACGGCAACCATCCCCTGTCCGGCATTGCGCTGCGCCTGACCCTTCAGGTCGAAGGGGTGCGCGAAGCCACCGAAGAAGAAATCGGGCGCGGCTCAGCCGGTACCGGCTTCTTCCGCATCCAGCCCATCGACACACTACCGCCCGGAAGCGACAGCGTTCACTAATCCCCCTGTTACGGCTCACTGCGTGTAGCCGCCTCTCCCCCCAGGGGGACAACCCCAGCGGCCCGGCAAAGCCGGTTCCGCGGGGTTCCTGGGTTAAGAAGAAACTCTCAGGCTCAGGCTTTTCCTGTGGAACCGTAGCCCCCGGCGCCGCGCTCGGTGGCGGCGGTGAATTCGTTCACCACGTTGAATTGCGCCTGCGCCACTGGCACGATGACCAGTTGCGCAATGCGCTCCATCGGTTCGATCGTGAAGGCGACATCGCTGCGGTTCCAGGCGCTCACCATGAGCTGGCCCTGGTAATCACTGTCGATCAAGCCGACCAAATTGCCCAGCACGATGCCGTGCTTGTGACCCAGGCCCGAACGCGGCAGGATCAGCGCCGCATAGCCCGGGTCCTTCAGGTAGATCGCAATGCCGGTGGGCACCAGCTGCCAGGCATTGGGCTGCAGCGTGAGCGGTGCTTCGAGGCAGGCGCGCAGGTCCAGGCCAGCGCTGCCCGGCGTGGCATAAGCCGGGAGTTGATCCGTCATGCGCGGATCGATGATCTTGACGTCGATGTTCATCATGGTTGTCGTTATAGAAAGCGGAGGAAGGGGGCCGGATCAGGCAGCCTGGGCCGGTTGCCGCAGGGCCGTCCCAAGGCGACTGCAGCCCCCTCGGGGGGCAGCGCAGTACACGAAGTGTTCTCGAAGAGCGGCGTAGCCACAAGCGTGGGGGTCATTTTTCCAAACGGCGTGCGATGTCGGCAATCAGCTTGCGCGCCAAGGCGAGTTTGGTATCTCGTTCAATATCGGTCGAGCCGTGCGCGTCGACCAGCAGCAAAGCATTGTCGTCCTGTCCAAACGTGGCCGGGCCGATATTGCCCACCAGCAGCGGCACGCCCTTGCGCGCACGTTTGGCCTGTGCATTGGCCAGCAGGTCATGGCTCTCGGCGGCAAAACCGACGCAGTACAAAGCGCCCTGTTGGGCTCGCTCACTTTGCGCCACTGTTGCCAGGATGTCCGGATTCTCGACAAAGCTGAGTTCCGGCGTCTTGCCCGAACCATCCTTCTTGATCTTCTGCTCAGCGGTGGCGGCCGGCCGCCAGTCGGCCACCGCCGCCGTGGCGACAAAAACCGTGGCATCGTTCACCTGATCCAGCACGGCCCGCAACATGTCGCGGGCAGATTTGACGTCAAGGCGCTTGACGCCACGCGGTGTCGGCAGATGCACCGGCCCAGCCACCAGCGTCACCTCGGCACCGGCTTCATGCGCGGCGCGTGCGATGGCAAAACCCATCTTGCCGCTCGACAGATTCGTGATGCCGCGCACCGGGTCGATCGCCTCGTAGGTCGGCCCGGCCGTCACCAGCACATGCTGACCCCGCATTGATTTGGGCTGAAAAAAAGAAATTACATCGGCCAGCAATTCTTCCGGTTCGAGCATGCGGCCGTCACCGGTTTCACCGCAGGCCTGAAAACCATGACCGACGCCCAGGATCGTGGCGCCATCAGCCGCCAATTGGGCCAAGTTACGCTGAGTCGCCGGGTGCACCCACATCTCGCGGTTCATGGCGGGCGCGATCAGCAACGGCACCTCGGCAATCGGCCGCGCCAGGCACATCAGGCTCAGCAAGTCGTCGGCCCGGCCATGCAGCAGCTTGGCCATGAAATCGGCGCTGCACGGCGCAATCAGGATCGCATCGGCTTCCCGGCTCAGGTTGATGTGCGCCATGTTGTTGACCTCGCGCGCATCCCATTGCGAGTCATAGACCGGCCGGTTGCTCAGGGCCTGCATGGTCACCGGCGTGATGAACTGCCCAGCGGCCTCGGTCATCACGACCTGGACCGTCGCCCCTTCCTTGATCAGCGCACGGCACAGCTCGGCCGCCTTGTAGCAGGCAATGCCACCGGTGAGCCCCAGAACAATGTGTTTTCCAGCGAGGTCGTTCATGGCCCGCAATGTAGCAGAGCTTGTGGGCAGCCCGGCGGCACTCGACAGTTTCAGGCGGGAGGGATCGGATGGTCCGCACCTCGCGCAAGGCGGGCGGCGTGGCTCGCATTCTCCGGTTCACGCTCGCGGGCTGGCTTCCCGGTTTACCTCTGTTCCCGCTTCAACACCGTTTGTAGGATGTGGATGCTTGGGCAACCGCGAATGGAGCCTGTGCCTGCAAGCCCCACCACCCACCTTCGAGGCCATGTTGGCACGCCACCGGTAACGCGCCAGCACGTCCATAGGGGAGGTGGTCTGGGTGTCTGGGCGCAGGCCCCATTCGCGGTTGCCACAGAGGCTGCGCACCACCCGGGCGTTAATGCGGCGACTGCCGAGTGTCACGATGGCAGCCCGCGAGCGTGGGCCGGAGAACGGATACCCGGACCGCCTGCCCTGCCCACGCATCCGAGCGCAACAAAGCTGAAACGCTTTCATCGCGCCACCCAACAAAACAGATCGCCGGTCTCGCCAGCCTCGCGCCTATAATCTCGCTTTACCACCTCCCTGAGCGTTGTTAGCTCCCCTGACATGACCAAATTTGTCTTCGTCACCGGCGGTGTGGTGTCCTCCCTTGGCAAGGGAATCGCCTCAGCCTCCTTAGCCGCGATCCTTGAATCGCGGGGCCTCAAAGTCACCCTGATCAAGCTGGATCCTTATCTGAACGTTGATCCGGGCACCATGTCGCCGTTTCAGCATGGTGAGGTGTTCGTGACGGACGACGGCGCCGAAACCGACCTCGACCTCGGCCACTATGAGCGTTTCATCGAAACGCGCATGCGCAAAGCCAACAACTTCACCACCGGCCAGATTTACAAGAGCGTGCTCGAAAAAGAGCGCCGCGGTGACTACCTGGGCAAGACCGTGCAGGTCATCCCCCACGTCACCAATGAAATCCAGGACTTCATCAAGCGCGGCGCCGGTTTCGACACGCCGGACGCCGTCGATGTGGCCATCGTCGAGATCGGTGGCACCGTGGGTGACATCGAGTCCCTGCCTTTCCTCGAAGCCGTGCGCCAATTGAGCCTCAAGCTCGGCCCCAACAACAGCGCCTTCGTCCATTTGAGCTACGTGCCCTGGATTGCCGCTGCCGGCGAGCTCAAGACCAAACCCACCCAGCACACGGCCAAGCAACTGCGTGAGATCGGCATTCAGGCCGACGCCCTGCTGTGCCGCGCCGATCGGCCGATTCCGGACGACGAGCGCGCCAAGATTTCGCTGTTCTCCAACGTGCCCGAATGGGGCGTGATCTCCATGCCGGACGTGGACACCATCTACAAGGTGCCGCGCGTGCTGCACGAGCAGGGGCTGGATGGCCTGATCTGCGACAAGCTGCGCCTGAACACGCCACCGGCCAACCTCAAGCGCTGGGACGACCTGGTGTACGAAACCGAGCACCCCCAGGGCGAAGTCACCATTGCCATGGTCGGCAAGTATGTGGAACTGAACGACAGCTACAAGTCGGTCAACGAAGCGCTGCGCCACGCCGGCATGAAGAACCATGTGCGCGTGAAGATCGAACACGTCGATTCGGAAACCATCACCGACGACACGGTCTCGCGCCTGGCCAAGTACGACGCCATCCTGGTACCGGGTGGCTTCGGCAAGCGCGGCATCGAGGGCAAGATCAACACCGCCCGTTTCGCCCGCGAGAACAAGGTGCCCTATCTGGGCATCTGCCTCGGCATGCAGGTCGCCACCATCGAGTTCGCCCGCCACGTGGCCGGCCTGAAGGACGCCAACAGCACCGAGTTCGAGCCCAACAGCCCCAACCCGGTGATTGCCCTGATCACCGAATGGAAGGATGCTGACGGCACCATCAAGACGCGTGACGCCAACTCGGATCTGGGCGGCACCATGCGCCTGGGCGCGCAGAGTTCCGACGTCGCCAAGGGTACGCTAGCGCACAAGATCTACGGCGACGTGGTCACTGAGCGCCACCGCCACCGCTACGAGGCGAATGTCAACTACCTCGACACCCTGCGCAAAGCCGGTCTGGTGATCTCGGCCCTGACGCAGCGCGAGCACCTGACCGAAATCGTTGAACTGCCGCAAAGCGCCCATCCGTGGTTCGTCGGCGTGCAGTTCCACCCGGAATTCAAGTCCACGCCCTGGAATGGCCACCCGCTGTTCAACGCCTTCATCAAGGCGGCGCTGGACCACCAGGCCGCTGGCAAGAACCTGAAAGTTGTCGCATGAAACTCTGTGGCTTCGATGTCGGTCTGCAGCACCGCTTCTTCCTGATTGCCGGCCCTTGCGTGATCGAGTCCGAGCAGTTGCAGATGGACGTGGCCGGCCAGCTCAAGGAAATCACCTCGGCGCTGGGCATCCCGTTCATCTTCAAGAGCAGCTACGACAAAGCCAACCGCTCTTCGGGCACCAGTTTTCGCGGCCCCGGCATGGAGCGCGGCCTGGAGATCCTGGCCAAGGTGCGACGTGAACTCGGTGTGCCGGTGCTGACCGATGTCCACACCGAGGCGGACATTGCCGCCGTGGCCGCCGTGGTCGATGTGCTGCAGACGCCGGCCTTTCTGTGCCGCCAGACCGACTTCATCCACGCTGTGGCGCAAAGTGGCAAGCCGGTCAACATCAAGAAGGGCCAGTTCCTCGCCCCCGGCGACATGAAAAACGTCATCGACAAGGCCCGTGCCGCCGCGCGCGAAAAAGGCCTGAATGAAGACAATTTCATGGCCTGCGAACGCGGCGTCAGCTTTGGCTACAACAACCTGGTGAGCGACATGCGTTCGCTGGCCATCATGCGCGAGACCGGCGCCCCGGTGGTGTTCGATGCCACCCATTCGGTGCAGTTACCCGGCGGCCAGGGCACCAGCAGCGGCGGTCAGCGTGAGTTTGTGCCGGTGCTGGCGCGCGCGGCGGTGGCTGTCGGCGTGGCGGGCCTGTTCATGGAAACCCATCCTGATCCGGCCAAGGCCATGAGCGACGGCCCCAACGCCGTGCCGCTCAAGCACATGAAGGCCCTGCTGGAAACGCTGGTGGCGCTCGATGACGTGACCAAGAAGACCCCCTTCCTGGAGAACAGCTTCGAATGAGTGGCTACATCATTGCCAATGTGACCGTCACCAACCCGGTGCAGTATGAGGACTACAAAAAGTGGTCGTCGGAAGCCATGCGCGTGCATGGCGCCGAGGTCTGCGTGCGCGGCGGCCAGGTCGAGGTACTCGAAGGTGACTGGGCACCCGAGCGCCTGGTGATCCTGAAATTCCCCAGCTTCGAGGCCGCCAAGGCTTTTGACGCCTCGCCCGAATACGGCAAGGCGCGTGCGGCTCGCCAGGGTGCGGCGATCATGCGCATGATCGTCGTCGAAGGTGTGGGCTGACGCCCACACCTGTGGTGGGTATGTGCCCCCTCCCCAGCTCGCCCCTCGATGGGCGGGTTTTGTACAGATTGTTTGAAAATCGAAAGGTAAGTGATGAGTGCAATTGTTGACATCGTCGGCCGCGAGATCCTGGATTCACGCGGCAACCCCACCGTTGAATGCGACGTGCTGCTGGAAAGCGGCACCATGGGCCGCGCTGCCGTGCCGTCGGGCGCCTCCACCGGTTCGCGTGAAGCCATCGAGCTGCGTGACGGCGACATGAAACGCTACTTGGGCAAGGGCGTGCTCAAGGCGGTCGAGCACATCAACACCGAAATCTCCGAGGCCGTGCTGGGCCTGGACGCCTCTGAGCAGGCTTTTCTGGACAGGACGCTGATCGATCTCGACGGCACTGACAACAAGAGCCGCCTGGGCGCCAACGCCATGCTGGCCGTCTCCATGGCTGTGGCCCGCGCTGCCGCCGAAGAAGCCGGCCTGCCGCTGTACCGCTACTTTGGCGGCATGGGCGGCATGCAGATGCCGGTGCCGATGATGAACGTCATCAACGGCGGCGCACACGCCAACAACAACCTCGACCTGCAGGAGTTCATGATCCTGCCGGTCGGTGCCCCGAACTTCCGTGAAGCCATCCGTTATGGCGCCGAAGTGTTCCACGCCCTCAAGAAAATCCTGCACGACCGCGGCATGAGTACCGCCGTCGGCGATGAAGGCGGCTTCGCTCCCAGCGTGGCCAGCCACGAAGCGGCCATCCAGCTGATCCTGGAAGCCATCGACAAGGCCGGCTACACCGCCGGCGAACAAATCGCCCTGGGCCTGGACTGCGCCGCCAGCGAGTTCTACAAGGACGGCAAATACCACCTCGAAGGCGAAGGCCTGACGCTCTCCGCCACCGAGTGGACCGACATCCTGGCCACCTGGTGCGACAAGTACCCCATCATCAGCATCGAAGACGGCATGGCCGAAGGCGACTGGGACGGCTGGAAGATCCTGACCGAGCGTCTGGGCAAGAAGGTGCAGATCGTGGGCGACGACCTGTTCGTCACCAACACCAAGATCCTGAAGGAAGGCATCGACAAGGGCATAGCCAACTCGATCCTGATCAAGATCAACCAGATCGGCACCCTGACCGAGACCTTCGCCGCCATCGAGATGGCCAAACGTGCCGGCTACACCGCCGTCATCAGCCACCGCTCGGGCGAGACCGAGGACTCGACCATTGCCGATATCGCCGTGGGCACCAACGCCGGCCAGATCAAGACCGGCTCCATGAGCCGCTCCGACCGCATGGCCAAGTACAACCAGTTGCTGCGCATCGAAGAGGACCTGGGTGACATCGCCACCTACCCTGGCCGCGCTGCGTTTTACAACCTCAAGTGAAGCACCCCCGAGTCGCTATGCACCTGCCCCTCAAGGGGGCGACACCAGCAGCCCGGCAAAGCCGGTTCTGCGGTGTCTCGCGGCCATTCGGGGCCCTCTTGATGCCGACCGTGGTGGGGATATAGCGACATGGGTTCGCGCCTTGTTCCGGCTGCACTGATCGCGCTGCTCGTGATTCTTCACGCGCAGCTGTGGTTCGGCCGGGGCAGTGTGCCCAGCGTCTCGCACATGGTCACCGAACTCGAAGCCCAGAAGCAGAAGAACGCCCAGGCCCAACTGGCCAACGACCGGTTGGCAGCCGAGGTGCGGGATCTGAAGGAAGGTCTGGACATGGTGGAAGAAAAAGCCAGACAGGAGTTGGGCATGGTCAAGCCCAATGAAATCTACGTTCAGATCGCCAAGTAAACCGGCGCACAGACCCGGCATGCGCATCGCCATTCTGGGCGCCCCCGCCACCGGTAAGACCCAACTGGCACAGGGCCTGATGCGGCACCTGCCGGCCTTGCAGGTCACCGACAACCCGCCCTTGCAAAACGCCCTGCGCACGCCACCGTCCGGCAATGACCCGACACGTCAGGCACTGGCACGCGACCACCAGCGCAGCTATGACCTAACCCTGCTCACCGGGCTGGACCTGCCCCCCAGCCCAGCAGCGGGAACGCACATTACCCAGCCTCAGCAGGAACAGGCCGATGCCTGGTTGCGCGCCACGCTGCAGCAGGCCGGCATTGCCTATGGTGTGGTGTATGGCAACGGCCCGCAGCGCCTGCGCAACGCACTGCGTCTGATCACGCCTGAAGACGTCACGCCAGGCAACTGGAACTGGGTCTGCGAGAAATGCTCCGACCCGGCGTGCGAATACCGACTGTTTACTGGATTGAAGGACTTGAAGGCGGACTCTCTCCCGCCGGCTTGAAGAGCTGCGTGGCATCGATCGCGTCAAAGCGGTACTGCGCACCACAAAACTCGCAATCGACGTCAATCGCCCCTTGCTCGGCGATGATGTCGCGCGCCTCGGCCTCGCCCAGGCCCTGGATCATCTTGCTGACGCGCTCGCGGCTGCAGGTGCAGGCAAAACGTGGCGCGGTCTCGCCGATCTGGGGCTCGAACCGCTGCAGCGTCTCGTCCCAGAACAGGCGCCGCAAGATGGTATCCACGTCCAGCGTCAGCAGTTCCTCGCGCTTGAGACTGGACGCCAGCGTGGCGATGCGGTTGTAGTGCTCCTGCTGGTCGTCTTCACTCTGGCCAGCCCCCTGCCCCTCCAGATTGCCGGCGCCTTGAATCGGCAGACGCTGGATCAGCAGGCCGGCCGCCACCTTGTCGTCGGCAGCCAGCACCAGCGTGGTTTCCAGCTGTTCGCTCTGGCGCATGTAATGTTGCAGCACCTCGTTGAGTGACGCCAGAGGCTTATGCTGCGCGTCGCTCAGAGGCACCACGCCCTGGTAGGGCTGCTGGCCCGGCAAACGGTCCTTGGGGTCGAGCGTGATGGCACAACGTCCCTGCCCGTGCGCATTGAGCATGGCACTCAGCGTGGCATCCGGTGCCACCACCCCTTGCACCGTGGCCGTCGCCCGCAGGCTCAAGTCGGACTGGACCTCGACCACCGCCAGCTTGACCGGCCCATCGCCAAAGACCTGCAGAATCAGCGCCCCGTTGAACTTGATGTTGGACTGCATCAGGGCGCCGGCGGCGACCATCTCGCCCAACAGCTCCTGCACCGGCAAGGCATAAGCCCCGGTGCGACTGTTGGCCTCGCGCCGACGCAGGATTTCGGTCCAGGCATCGGTCAGGCGCACGATCATGCCGCGCACCGGCAGATCTTCGAAAATGAATTTATGGAGTTCAGACACGTTGTCGTTTCAGTTGGATTTAAGCGGGGCCGCTTCAAGCGATTTTCTTCAGCCCCTGGCGGAAGCGTTCGGCATTCCCGACATAGTGCGCGGCAATGCGCTGTAGGCCGGCGATCTGCTCGGGGGAGAGCTGCTTCACGGCCTTGGCCGGGCTGCCCAGGATCATGGAGCCATCGGGAAACTCCTTGCCTTCGGTCACCAGGGAGCCGGCGCCCACCAGGCAGTTCTTGCCGATCTTGGCGTGGTTGAGAACCACGGCGCCGATCCCGATCAGCGAGCCGTCGCCCACGGTACAGCCGTGCAGCATGACCTTATGGCCCACGGACACGTTTTCGCCCAGGGTCAGCGGCACGCCTTCGTCAGCATGCAGCACGCTGGCATCCTGGATGTTGGAGTTGCGGCCGATGTGGATGTGTTCGGAGTCACCGCGAATCACGGTGCCGAACCAGACGCTGACGTTCTCTTCCAGCGTGACTTTGCCAATCACCTGGGCACTGTCAGCGACCCAAGCGCCCTTAGCCAGCTTGGGAGCCTGCCCGTCGAGTTCATAAATTGCCATTTGAAATTCCGTTCTTCAGTCTGTCCGAAATTGTACGGACGCTGCCATACCCTTACTGCAGGGCGGCCAGTTCCTCGTCCCGAAAGCCGGCCGCCCGCCGCGCCGCCAGGTTGAACGGCCCCTTGAGCTTTGGCGCCTCGTATTTCACCGTCAGTTCCGCATAGGTCTGTACCGGATCAAGCCCGCGCTGCTCGCACAACCAGCCGTACCAGCGGTTGCCGATCGCGACATGGCCGATCTCGTCACGCAGGATGATGTCCAGAATCTCGCCCGCCTTGTGGTCCCCAATCGACACCAGCTTGGTCTTCACCGCCGGCGAGGCATCCAGCCCGCGCGCCTCAAGCGTGCGCGGCACCAGCGCCACACGCGCCAGCAGCTCGCCCTTGGTGCGCTCAGCCATCGACCACAGGCCGTCGTGGGCCGGGAAGTCGCCGTACTGAAAGCCCAGCGTCTCCAAGTGCTCGCGCAACAGCGTGAAGTGATAAGCCTCCTCCACCGCCACCCGCAGCCAGTCACGGTAAAAGGCATCCGGCATGCCAGCAAAACGCCAGCAGATATCGAGCGCCAGATCGATGGCGTTTTTCTCGATATGAACGATGGAGTGCACCAGCCCCGCATGGCCGCGTGGTGTCGTCAGGGCGCCCGGCTTGATCTGCGAGTGGGGCAGCAACTCAGGCTTGGGCAACCGGCCCGGAATGCCGTCGATCGCAGGAATTTTTTCTTCGGTATCGATGGGCGCATGGATCTCCAGTGCCGCGACTGCGCGCGCCTTTTCCACCGGGTCGGGGATGGCAAGCAGTTGTTGGCATTGGCGGCGCAGGTTCATGGGGGTGAATTATCCCGGATGGGCCTGGTGTCAGGTGAAGTGCCCTACGGGGCAACCGTGCCGGGTCAAATCACTTGCAAGAAAGCAAAAGGCGCTCATCCCTTTCAGAATGAGCGCCAAATACGACTAAGTCGATAGCACGAGGTGCAGCTTACTCCACTGTCTCCAGTGCCAGCGCCGCCGTCGCCGTGTTGGAAATCGGAATGTGGTAATTGCTCGTGACCCGGCGCACGCTGGAGCCGCCGGCGGCGCCCAGGGCAGCACGCATGGCCAGCCACATCAACAGCTCCACGCCTTGCGTGCCGGTTTGCGCCACCAGTTCATTGACGCTGAACTGCGTGGCCCACTCGGGGTTGGACTCCAGGCTGTCGAGGAACTTCAGATCAAATTCCTTGTTGATGAAGCCGGCGCGCTCGCCGTCGAGCTGGTGACTTAAGCCCCCGGACGCGATCACGGCGACCTTCTTCGTGCTGTCCCAGGACTTGATCGCCTCGCCCACCGCTTTGCCCAGGGCATAAACGCGCTTGGCAGACGGCAGCGGAAACTGCACGGTGTTGATGCAGATCGGCACCACGGTCACCGGGCAAGCACCCTCGGGCCAGAACAGCTTGAGCGGCAAGGTGCAAGCATGGTCCACCAGCATTTCCTGGCAGGTCACGATGTCGAACTCTTTCTCGACCAGCGTGTTGATGATGTGCCAGGACAGATCCACCTCACCCTTGAAGGGCGGCAGGGTCGGAATGCCCCAGCCCTCATCCGCGTTGTTGTACTCGGGCGCGGCACCGACCGCGAAGGTGGGCATCTTGTCGAGGAAGAAGTTCAGACCGTGGTCGTTGTAGAACATCACCACCACGTCCGGCTTGGTCTTGCCCAGCCACTCGCGGATGGGCGGAAAGCCGTCGAAAAATGGTTTCCAGTAGGGCTCGTTCTGCAGGCCCTTGTGAATGGCGCCGCCGATGGCGGGGATATGCGAGGTGCCGAGGCCACCGATGAGTTTTGCCATGCTTGGTTCTCCTTGAAATTATTTACCTGCGGCCACGAGCTTGGCCTTGAATTCTTCTTTGCTCATGCCGGTCTGCTGGGCGCCAATGTCCTGCATGTCCAGATGGAAAATCCCGGCAAACTTGGCCAGGTAGTAGGCGTTGCCACCGGCCGCAATGAGCTGCAGCACATTGCGCGCACGGATGGCGGCGGCTTGCTGCTCGTTCAGGCCATACTTGCGCATATAGGTCTCTTCGTCCTTCTGGAACTCGGCGCGGTTCTCGGCCGAGTTGAAGGAAAAGCACATCTTGTTGAGGGCATAACCCTTGCGGGCTTGATCGCCGTCAAAAAGCGTGGTGCCTGGAATCTTGGTTTGGGGGGTGCTGGATGCCACTTTCGATCTCCTTTGTTGACTGTTGTCAAAATTGGTATGAGAGCGAGTATTCCGTCACCATTGCAAAAAATAAACACATGAATCATCATATGACTCATGAGTAAATTCGATCATTCCGACCTGGATGGCCACTTGCTTCAGCTTTTGGTGGCCGTGGTGGAGGCTGGCTCCGTCACCGGCGCAGCGCAGCGCCTGGGCGTGACCCAGTCCGCTGTCAGCCATTTGCTGGACAAGCTGCGCGCTATCACCGGCGACCGTCTGTTCGTCAAGAGCGGCCGTGGCATTGTCGCCACCGCCCGGGCGGAGGAACTGGCGGGGCAAGCGCGCAGCCTGCTGCGCCAGCTACAGCACTTTGCCCACTCGGGCGACTTCGACCCGGCGCGCTGGCAAACCACTTTCACCATCGCCGCCAATGATTTCCAGCGCGATTTGCTGCTGCCGGCGCTGGCCGCTCGGTTGCGCCAGGCTGCCCCGGGTGTGGTGCTGCGCGTCATCCCCTCGGGCGTGCCGCGGTTGGAGATGCTGCGCGATGACGACTGCCAGCTCGTCATCAGCCCGCGCCCGCCGGAAGGCAGCGACATTGTGCAAAAGCGGCTATTTGAAGACCTGTACCGCGTGTTCTATGACCCGGCGGTGCGCGCGGCCCCGCGTGATGAAGCTGAATACCTGGCCGCCGACCATGCCACTGTGGTCTATGAGCAGCGCCGCAGCCTGGACCTGGACCAGCACTTGGCCGCCAAGGGCCTGGCCCGGCGCTTTGCCGTGATGGTGCCGTCGCTCAATGCCCTGCCGGCCTTTGTGCGCGGCACACCGCTGCTGACCACCGTGCCTTCGTTGATGGCGCGCCATACCCTCACGGGCTTCGCCAGTTGCCCGCCGCCGGTGGCCTGTCCCACCATGCCGATGTACATGATCTGGCACGCCCGCTACCAGCAGGACGCCGCCCACCGCTGGCTGCGCACCCAGCTCGAAGCGGTGGTGGCGCCGGCGCTGGTCGAGGCAACACCACCGCCCGGCTTCATGGGCTTTGCATCTATGGCTTAATATCGCTTTTCCACTCCAACACCGAGATCAAACATGGGCAACAAAATCGTCACCGAAGCAGACCGCAAAGCTACCCCCGCACCCAAGCCGCTTCCCGGCATGACCCTGCATACGGCGGGCCGCGGCCAACGCGTCAGCCTTGAGCGCGGCACTGCCACCCGCAGCAAGAAAAACCCGGGCAAGCGCTCCAAAAAGGGCGGTTGATCCTCATCTCCGGTGTGCGGCACAGTTCGTCGCTCTGCACACCGGATTGCCGGCTTCTGATCCGGCAGCCCTGCTCGCAGCAGGGCGCGGCCAAGCCTTGGCTGCAACCCAATTCCAAGACCAATCAAAGTTGAATCACGCCATGACCCTCGCGGTCTGCGCTGTCGTCAATCTTCAGCCCGGTGCGCCTGACGGTAGCGCTGCGGACTCATGTCGGTGCGGCGCTTGAAGAAGCGCGAGAAATAAGCCGGGTCGTCAAAGCCCAATTCCGCCGCCAGGTTGGCCGCCGGTGCGGCGGTGTACACCAGCCGGCGGCAGGCCTCACGTGTCAGGCGCTCATGCACCAGTTCCAGCGCGCTGCGCCCGCTCTCGGCGCGCACCAGGCGGTTGAGCCGCTGGGTCGAGAGGCCCAGGCGCGAGGCATAGCGCTCCAGCGGCCAGTGCGCCAGAAAATGCTGTTCCACCAGCAGCAGGAAGCGCGTAAAAAGTGCTTGGTGCCGGTGCCCCCGCTCACCCTGCGCCTGCCGCCCCTGCGCGCTGGCCTGCGCCAGGCGCCATACCACCGCGCGCGCCAGCCAGCCGGCCACCGGTGATTCGGCTGTGCCGGGCAGCGCGAACTCGGCCGCCAGTTCACGAAACAGGGCATCCAGCCGCGCGGCGGCGCCGTCTTCTGGTGCGAACTGCAGCAGCCCCGGCGCGGTGAACAGCGCACGAAACGCCTCGCCCACCGACTGGAATTCACCTTCCACCAGCAGGCGCGCACTGAAGGTGAGCACCAGGCCGTCGGTGCCCGGCGCAAAGCGGAAACCGTGCACCACGCCCGGCGGCACCACGATCGCCGCCGGCCCCTGCACCGCCTCACGCCATTCGTCCAGCACCACCTCGGCCCCGCCCTTGAGAACCCACAGCACCTGGTACAGGCCGTGGTGCACATGCGGCTCGATCTCCCATTGGTAGAGCCGGCTGCGCGACTCCACTTCCTCGATGTGCAGCACCTCCTGCCCCGGCGTGGCGCTCTCGCCGTAAAGGGCAAAGCTGGGGATCGCCACCGCCGGCCGGCGCGTACGTGGCGCGGGGGTGGAAGCTGGCTTCGGGTGCGGGGCGCTGGTTTTCATGGTTCGGCTATTTTGATCGAAAAGTACAAGTTTTAACCTCACTTTGTGCAGTGTCTTTTGCCGCCTGGCCACCTACAGTTCGTTCACGGCATCAACCACCGGAGACAACCATGTTCAGCTTTGACCCGTATTCCCCCGCCATCGACGCGGATCCGTTCCCCTACTACAAGACGCTGCGCGACGAGCAGCCCTGCTTCTGGAGCCCCGAAGCCCAGATGTGGATCCTCTCGCGCTACGCCGACATCGTCTCGGCCGGCCAGGACTGGCAAACCTATTCCTCGGCCAGCGGCAACCTGATGACCGAACTGCCCGGCCGCGCCGGCGCCACCCTGGGCAGCTCCGACCCACCGAAGCACGACCGCCTGCGCGGCCTGATCCAGCACGCCTTCATGAAGCGCAACCTGCTGGCACTGGAAGAGCCCATCCGCGCCGTGGCGCAGCAGGTCTTTGGCCAGCTCAAGGGCGTCAAGACCTTTGACTTCAAGGACGTGTCTTCGCAGTTCACCGTCAAGGTGCTGATGGCTGCACTCGGCCTGCCCATGGGCGATGAAGCCATCGTCGATGAAAACGAAGTGCGCGAGAACGCCGTGATGATGGTGCAGAGCGATGCCCGAACCCGTGCCAAAGGCCCGGAGCACATTGCCGCCTACAACTGGATGCAGGACTACGCCAGCAAGGTCATCGCCATGCGCCGCGCCGAGCCGCGCAACGACCTGATCAGCCACTTCAGCCTGGCCGAGATCGACGGCGACCGCCTGGACGAACGCGAAGTGCTGCTCACCACCACCACGCTCATCATGGCCGGCGTCGAATCACTCGGCGGCTTCATGATGATGTTTGGCTACAACCTCGCCAGCTTCGACGAGGCCCGCAAGGCGGTGGTGGCCAACCCCGAGCTGCTGCCCGATGCGATTGAAGAGAGCCTGCGCTTCAACACCTCGGCTCAGCGCTTCCGCCGCCGTTTGATGAAAGACGTCACCCTGCACGGCCAGACCATGAAGGAAGGCGACTTTGTCTGCCTGGCCTACGGCTCGGGCAACCGCGACGAGCGCCAGTACCCCAACCCCGATGTGTACGACATCACGCGCAAGCCGCGCGGCCACTTGGGTTTTGGCGGCGGCCTGCACGCCTGCCTGGGCACGGCCATCGCGCGCCTGGCGGTGAAGATCGCGTTCGAGGAATTCCACAAAGTGGTGCCCGACTACAAACGCCTGGCCGACCAGTTGCCCTGGATGCCTTCGTCCACCTTCCGCAGCCCGCTGCGCCTGGACCTCGCTGCTCAGTAATCGCTTAAGCTTGTTCCACCCCACCGCCTGCTGTTGCAGGCGGACCTATTTTTCAGGAGACACCTTCATGGCCAACATCACCTACGTCGAGGCCTCCGGCCAGTCCACCACCATCAACCTGCCCGACGGCTGGAGCCTGATGCAAGGCGCCACCGCCAACGGCATCGACGGCATCCTGGGCGAATGCGGCGGCTCCTGCGCCTGCGCCACCTGCCACTGCTACGTGGACGAGTCGCGCCTGGGCGACATCGAGCCCGCCAGCGAGAACGAACTCGCCATGCTGGACAACGTGGCCGCCGAGCGCCGCCCCAACAGCCGCCTGGCCTGCCAGATCAAGGCATCCCCCAAACTGGAAGGCTTGATCATCAGTCTGCCGGCCACGCAGGAATAAGGTGCAGGACTAAGATCGCCGGCATGACACATCCCATCTTGATCATTGGCGCCGGCCAGGCCGGCGTGCAAACCGCCGAGGCCCTGCGCGCCGGCGGCTTCGAAGGCCCCATCACCCTGCTGGGCGACGAGCCCCACGGCCCCTACCACCGCCCGCCGCTCTCCAAAGCCTGGCTGGCCGGCGAGATGGATGCCGCGCAACTCGTGATGCGCGCGCCCGAGATGCTGGCGCGCAAAACCATCGAACTGCGCACCGACTGCAAAGTCACCGCCATCGACCGCACCGCCAAGACCGTCACGCTGAGTGATGGCAGCACCCTGCCCTACAGTGGCCTGGTGCTGGCCACCGGCGCCACACCGCGCACGCTGCCCTTGCCGGGCGGCAACGCGCACGGCGTGCTGGCCTTGCGCTCGCGCGACGACGCCAACGCCATAACCGAGCGCATGGCTGTCTGCATCGAGCGGCAACTGCCGCTGGTGGTGATCGGCGGCGGTTTCATCGGCCTGGAAGTCGCCGCCACCGCGCGCAAGAAGGGTTTGACTGTCACCGTGCTGGAAGCCGCGCCACGTCTGCTGGGCCGCGTGCTGGCGCCCATGCTGTCGGACTGGTATGCCGAGCTGCACCGCAGCCACGGCGTGCAACTGGTGCTGGGTGCGCAGATCGACGAGATCATCACCGACCATGACAGCCAAGCCACCGGCGTGCGCCTGAAGGACGGCACGCTCTACCCCGCCGGCCTGGTGGTGGTGGGCATCGGCGTCAACGCCAATGACGAACTGGCCCGCGCCGCCGGGTTGGCCTGCGACCGTGGCATCGTGGTCGACGCCTGCGGCCGTACCAACGACCCAAGCATCGTCGCCGCTGGCGACTGCACCGCGCGCCGCTTAGACGATGGCAGCCTGCTGCGCCTGGAGTCGGTGCAAAACGCCACCGAGCAAGGCAAAAGCGCCGCCGCCGCACTGCTGGGGCAGGAGCGCCCCTTCACCGCCACGCCTTGGTTCTGGAGCGACCAGTACGACAAGAAGCTGCAGATGGCGGGCCTGTCCACCGGCGCTGACCACTGGGCCGTGCGCGGCGACATTGGCACCGGCAGTTTCAGCGTCTACCACTTCAAGGACGACCAGCTGCTGGCCGTGGACAGCATCAACGGAAGCCGCGACCACCTGCAGGCGCGCAAGCTGCTGGATGCCGGCGTGTCACCCACGCAGCAGCAGGCGGGGGATGCGGGGTTTGATTTGAACAGCTTGCTGGCGAAGTAAGCCACTCTTTGAAGCAAAAATGGCGCATGGTCCGCAAGGACCATGCGCCATTAGCTATTAAATACGTAGCAAATATCAGCCCGGCTCGGGCAGATAGTCCCGCACGAACGCCTCCAGCGTGACGATGGGGCAAGCGAACCGCCCGGCCAGGGCCAGCAGATCCTGGTCGCCCGACACCAGCACCCGCGCCTTGCCCGCCACCGCCAAGTGCAAAAACGGCACATCAAACGCGTCGCGGCACTTGGGCACGGCTGGCGGCGGCTGGGGAATGCGCACCGCCTTGGCATGGGGCAGGTAGTCGGCCAGCAGTTCCTCCTGCTCCTGCGCGGAGAGACGGAACTTGGGATAGGCCAACACCCGCACCAGCTCCTGCGCGGTGGCGGTGCTGATCAACGGCAGATAGGCACCCTGTTGCCAGCCCTGGCGCACACGGGCCGCCGCGCCGCCACCAAACACCAATGCCGATAACACCACATTGGTGTCGAGCACCACGCGCATGGCGGTGCTCATGCTTTGGCAGCAGGCTTCTTGGAAGGCGCTTTCTTGCGTGCCGCCGGCTTGGCCTTGCCCGCAGCCGCGCCATAGGCTGGCGCAGGCTCAGCCGCCAGCAATGGCGCTGCGGCCGCTGAACGGGCCCAGGCCACGGCATCGGCCACATCGGCCGGCGTCAGATCCAGCTCGGCCAGCTTGGCGCGCACCGCATCACCGCGCTGGATGCGCACCGGCGTCAGAATGATCTGCCCGGCACGGGCTTCCACGTCAAAGTACTCCGTGGCGCCCACGGCCTGCGTCACGCTCTTGGGCAGCGTGAGCTGGTTTTTGGAGGTGATCTTGGCAAGCATGGTGATTGGAGTAAAGTAAGGAATCCTTACTTTACTCGAATACCTTGATGCTCGCAACCCAGCGTTCAAGGACAGCTTGGAGCACCCGCCAACTTGAGGTCGCAAATTGCGACCTCAAGCCAAACAGCCTGCTGGCGAAGTAAGCTGATGTCTCAAATAGAAATGGCGCTTAGCCCTCGCTGGTTAAGCGCCATTAGCTATTAAAGGAGTAGCAAACTTGAAGTCGCAATTTGTGACCTCAAAACCCGCTCAGAATTGCTGGGCAACGAGTTGCGCCGTAACGCGACTACTTGGCTTGGCTGCGGATGTAGCTGGTCATCGCGGAAGCCATGGCCTTCACGTCTTCGAGTGCGAACCGATCTGGCTGATTGCCGATGAAACTGCGCAACGCCTTGGGCTCCAGTACCCACGCACCTGCGATCTTCGAGTCGAAGGGCTCAACAAACCAGCCAGGAAACAAAACCACAGGCCAGACCGGCGCGGTGAACTGGTGCTCAGCCAGAAAAGCCCGCAGCCAACCCGCTTGCGCTTTGGCTTGAATTAACGGATCACGGTCCAATGCCCGACCATTGGCGCGAATCACACCGTCCACAACAGCAATCTTGCATTCACCACGTTCTGGCTTTGACAAGGTCTTTGTTTCAATGGTGAAAACGCCCTTGGGACCAATCAGCAAATGGTCCACATTTGCGTCGCCATTCGGAACATCGTGAAAAACGAAGAAGTCCTCGCGCCTGAGCCATTCCAGTTGCTGCGCCACGGCACGCTCATGCTTCTTTGAATAACTGGTTCACCAGATCGGTCACGATCTCGAAAGTTGACAGGACAGTCGAGTGCAGCATAGCGCTGCCATGGGCATAGGTATTTCGGATGGAGGGAAGTGTTTGAGAAAAAATATTCAGAGAATCATGCGCATAGTCTTCCGGCAAAGGTTCAATGGTTGACTCGTCATATTCCATCTCATCCAGTCCACGCGCTTGCATTTCTCGGATCCTCTCCAACGTGGCACGCTGACGGGCACGCTCGATTGCCAAGCGCTCATTCGCCCTGAGTCCCTCGTTGGCTATCAACTCCTCGGACACTGCCTTGGTCAACAAATTGCTCAGGCCCTTGGGAATTTTCACCTCATGCCCGTATCTTTCAGGTAACCAACTACTCAGCCGCACACGCAAAGCGAATTCAAGCGTAGCTAGCGCCTGCTTTTCAGCCACTGGATAAAAACGGTAAACGAACCAGGCGTAGAGATAAAGATTTTTTGCGGTCTCAAAATGCACGCGTATGTCAAGTGGCACCGAGTCGATCAACTCGTATTCAGCAATCTGCTGATGCCTGTCGGCAAGAGTCACCTGGCTGACTACACCGTCATTTCGAACCGAAACCATGAAATCTGTTCTGACATCCGGCAGAAGCACCGATACAGGGTCACGCAACTGGTCTGCGGAGCTTACTTCTTCGAATTGATCCATCTACGTCTACCTCTGGCTAAACGGACTTGACTACATTCCTGCCTCAATCGCCTGAAGTTCCTTGAGCGTGCGCCCCTTTGAGTCTTTCCACAGCATTCGGCCATTGGTACTGCCACCCAAAACAATATCTGACGCGGCAGATGGGGCACCAAATACATAGTCTTGCGTAAACCGGTAAGTGGCACCGTCCAACACCAGAACACCATTCGCGATGAGGTCATTACGCAGCTCACTGATCCCACGCATCTGGGTGAACGTATCCGATCCGGGTGAAGGTCTACCTTGGCGATTTCCTTGATGACTTCGAACAGACGGTTGGCTTCTTCCAGCGCATCGATCTCTTCCTCGAACTTAAATTTCTCGATAATCTTGCGCGCATGCGAAGAGAACCCAGCCATATAGTTACGCAGGTTTGCCGCCAATTTGTCGGGATCGCCCAGCAGCGTTTGAAAGGTGAATTCGCTGGTGTTGTGAAAGCGCAGGTCGAATTTGCGGTTGATCATCTTCTCGATGGTGTCAACATCGTATTTACCTTCCGCCTTGAGCTTGTTGTGCATGGCGACGACTTTGCTCTTGCTGCCTTCGAGCACGCAATCCAGGCGGCGCAACACGGTGAGCGGAATCATCACCCGGCGGTATTGTGGCGGTCGATATGGGCCGCGGATGAGATTGGCGATGTTCCAAATGACGTCGCCTTGTTGTTTGATGGAATCTAAATTTTTCATGCAATGTGTAGCGCTGTATGAGCTTTGCCAACCAGCAAGTGGTCGGCAAAGCCAAAACCGGTGTTAAGGGGGAATTCGCGGATGGCAACGCCCTTCACTGGGCCGTCTCCGGCGTGGATGTTGGCATCGGCCATATCGCAGACGTGCCAGCCCGCCTGCTGCAGCAGTGCGTCAATGCTGACCCTGGCTTTGGCTTCTGGCGTCATTGGTCTCCCCTGCCATGCATTCTAGGGGAGCAAGTGTCAGATGGCATCGACTTTATAGGCAGGGCTTATGCTGATACGGGCCAGTAGTACCGCAACACCCTGCCACAGAGGAAATCACAAGCCAAATGTGCGGCTAGTCCTTTCCGTTCAATCCCCTCTAGCTACCAATTCAATAGCAAATCAACCTTACCCCGGTTTGGCCTCAGGTGCCGTCAACGCCCCCAACGCCTGCACCCCCACCGGCGGCTCCGGTAGCCAGGGCAGCACGAAGGTACGGCGGGCCAGGCCCTTGGCGATGCGCTCGGTCTGGCGGAGCTCGCCTGCCAGGCGGGCTTGTAGCAGGGGGTCGGTGGTGCCGGTGGCGGCCACGCTTTTGTTGATGATCCAGGCCCAGGGTTCGATCTGGGCGCGGCGCAGGTCGTCTTGCAGCGCGCTGGCCTGGCTCACCGGCGTGACTTCGGGCAGGGTGACGAGGATGACGCGCGTCATCTGCGCATCTTGCAGGCGCATGAGCGGGGTGATGATGTGGTTAGCGTTGGCGGTGCCTTCAAACTGGCGCGTCATCTGCCGGTGGTAGGCGCCGGTGGCGTCCATCAATAAGAGCGAGTGGCCGGTGGGCGCGGTGTCCAGCACCACAAAGGCGCTGCGCGCTTCGTTCACCACGCGGCTGAAGGCGTGGAACACGGCCACCTCTTCGGTACAGGGTGACTGCAGGTCTTCCAGCAGCAGAGCGCGGCCCTGCTCGTCCAGCTCGCGGCCTTGGGTGGCCATGATCTTGGCGATGTAGGCGTCGGTCTCGGCCTTGGGATCGATACGGCCCACCTTGAGGTTGGGCAGGCTGCCGTTCAGGGCGCTGGCCACGTGCGCGGCGGGGTCGGTGGTGGTGAGGTGCACGCTCTTGCCCCGCTGCACCAGGCCCACGGCCAGCGCGGCGGCTATTGTTGTCTTGCCCACGCCGCCCTTGCCCATGACCATGATGAGGCCGTGGCCAACGGCGGCCAGTTCATCGGCCAGGCGGCTCATGGGTTCGGCCGGCAAGGTGGCTTGCGGGGCCGCGTTCGGGGGCACTTGCGGTGCGGGTCCGCCCAGCAGCGCACGCAGCGCCGGCAGGCCCACGGTGTCAAACGCGCGCAGCGGCACTTCATCACGTGGCAGGCGGGCCAGTGCGTCGGGCATGGAGGTCATGGCCTCTTGGCCCAGCGCCTCGATGGCGGTGGCAGTGGGGTCGCCCGCCTGGCTGGCGTGAAACACGCCGTTGATGGCCAAGCGCTGGTTGGCCAGGCCCAGGGTGCGCAGCTCTTCAGAGGTCCGTGCGGCCTCCGCCATGGGGCGCGGGTCGGGCCGGGTGACCAGCACCACGGTGGTGAGCGCCGGGTTGCTCAAGGCCTGCAGGGCAGCGTTGAAGCGCGCCTCTTGCATCTTCAGGCCCGAGTGCGGGCCCAGGCAGGAGGCACCGCGGTCGTTACCGGCCAGGAAGCCGGTCCAGGCCTTGGGCAGGCTCAAGAGGCGCAGGGTGTGGCCGGTGGGCGCGGTGTCGAAGATGACGTGGTCGTAGCCATGATCTTCATTGGCCAGCAGCGCCGCGAATTCGTCAAAGGCGGCGATCTCGGTGGTGCAGGCACCCGAGAGCTGCTCGCGCACGGTGGCGCGCTCCTCGGGTGTGGCGCTGATCTCCATCTGCGCCAGCACACGCTGGCGGTAGGCCTCGGCGGCGGCATCGGGGTCGATGTTGAGCAGGCTCAGACCCGGCACGCCGGGCACGGGCGTGGCGTGGTTGGAGAGCGGCACGCCCAGCATTTCGTCCAGGTTGGAGGCCGCGTCGGTGCTGACCAGCAGCACACGCTCACCCGCATCGGCCAGCGCAATAGCGGCGGCGGTGGAGAGCGAAGTCTTGCCCACCCCGCCCTTGCCGGTGAAAAACAAAAACCGCGTGGGGGCCAGCAGAAAGCCCAGCTTGGCAGAAGATGCAGTGCTCATAGACAAAGCATCGCACATTCAGCCGTTGGCCACTTGCTTCAGGTCAAGTGCGGGGCGCGGCCAGCCAGGCCGCCATGGCGGCGTTCACCGCCTGCGGCTGCTCCATGGTGCACATGTGGCCGCAGTGTTCGATGATGCTTAAAGTGGCACCGGGAATAACCGCCTGCATGGCCTCATGTTGCGCCGGTGGGCTCCAGGCATCGTCACGACCGCACAGCACCAGCGTGGGGCACTGGATGGCGGGCAGCAAGGGGGCGGCGTCGGGCCGAGTCAGCAGCGCGTTGATTTGCGCGGCGAACTGCGCCGGGTTGCTGCGTTCGATCATGTCGAGGATGGCGTCAAACAGCGAGGTGTCGAGCTGGCTCGGGTGCACCATGCCGCGCGCCCATTGGCGGCCCATGGGGCGCATGCCCTGTTCCTGCGCGACCTTCAGCAGCGCCATGCGCCCTGCTCGCTCCCTCTCCCCCGCCTCACCGGCGGCCAGCGTATGAATGCCGGTGTCCAGCAGGGCCAGGCGCTCCACGCGCTGCGGCGCCAGGCGCATGACCTCCAGCGCCACACGGCCGCCCATGGAATGGCCGGCTAGATGGAAGCGCTCAGTCGGCGCCTCAGCCAATACCTGCTGCGCCATGGCGGTAAGCGAATCGCGCAGGCCCCAGGCGGGGATAACGCATTTGGCCTGCAGGGCCTGCACTTGCGGCGCCCAGACGGCGGCGTCGCACATCAGGCCGGGCAGGAGCATGAGGGTGGGTTGCATCTTGGCGGGCTTTCTTTACGAGAACATTTCGGTATCGACTTCGCTTTGCGACTGCGCGCTGTAGCGGCTACCGACCACGGTGTTCTGGTTAATCAGGCCTTCGAGCTTGGCCATGACGGCGGGGCTGAGCTGCACGTCGGCCGCCTCGATGTCTTCACGCAGGTGCGCCAGGCTGGTGGTGCCGAAGAGCGGAATGACGCTGTCGTCCTTGTGCAGCAACCAGGCGATGGCCAGTTGGGCCGGGGTGCAACCCACCTCGCGCGCCACTTGCAGGTAGGCCGGCAACAGCTTGAGGTTGGCGGCGTAGTTATCGGGGTGGAAGCGCGGCATGCCGTGGCGGATGTCGCTGGCGTGCAGCGTGCCCAGGTCGAGCAACTTGCCGGACAGGAAGGCGCGCGCCACCGGGCTGAAGGCGACAAAGGCAATGCCCAGCTCGCGGCAAGCCTTGAGCACGGCGATCTCGGGGTTGCGCGTCCACAGCGAGTACTCGGTCTGCACAGCGGCAATCGGGTGCACTGCGTGGGCACGGCGGAGGGTCAGCGTAGAAACTTCGCTCAGGCCCAGGGTGCGCACCAGGCCACGCTCCACCAGACGCGACATTTCGCCCACGCTTTCTTCGATCGGCACTTTTTTGTCGAAGCGGTGCAGGTAGTAGAGATCGATCACGTCCGTGCCCAGGCGGCGCAGGCTGTCTTCGCAGTTCTTGCGGATGGCTTCGGGCCGGCCGTCGATAACGCGCACCAGTTTGCCGTCACCGCCCAAGTCCACGCCGGCCATGCCGCCCTTGCTGGCGAGCACGATCTTGTTGCGATGGGGTTTGAGCACGCGGCCGACCAGCTCTTCATTGACGCCATAGCCGTAGAGCGCGGCCGTGTCGAACATGGTGACACCGGCATCCAGGGCGGCCAGCAGCACGCGCTCGCCATGTTCGGGTGTGGGTGGCACGCCGTAGGCGTAGCTCAGGCTCATGCAGCCCAGGCCGATGGCGGAGACTTCGAAGGGGCCTATTTTGCGGGTTTGCATTGTTTTCTCCTCGTAGAACGTGAAATGGGGTCAGAGCACATCGCCGCTGTGCGACGAGTGGTCCGACCCCAAATTACTTGCGGGTCATCGACCCTATTGTGCAAGCTCAGGCGTTGAGTTGCAGCTCCAGGTCGTGCAGCACCTTGTAGCACGGCAGCACCTGCGCCACGCTGGCGTTGGGCTCACGGCCTTCGCGGATGGCGGCGAAGAATTCGCGGTCTTGCAGCTCGATGCCGTTCATGGAGACGTCGACCTTGCTGACGTCGATCTTCTCTTCCTTGCCTGTGAACAGGTCGTCATAGCGGGCCAGGTAGGTGGCTGTGTCGCCGATGTAGCGGAAGTAGGTTCCCAACGGGCCATCGTTGTTGAACGACAGGCTCAGCGTGCAGATGGCGCCGTTGGCGGCCTTGAGCTGGATGGACATGTCCATCGCAATGCCCAACGTCGGGTGGATCGGGCCCTGGATGGCGTTGGCCTTCACGATCGGGCTGCCGGCCTGGTAGGCGAACAGGTCCACCGTGTGGGCGGCATGGTGCCACAGCAGGTGGTCGGTCCAGCTGCGGGCCTGGCCCAGCGCGTTCATGTTGGTGCGGCGGAAGAAATAGGTTTGCACATCCATTTGCTGGATGTTGAACTTGCCGGCGGTAATTTCCTTGTGCACGTACTGGTGGCTGGGGTTGAAGCGGCGGGTGTGGCCGCACATGGCCACCAGGCCAGTTTCTTTCTGCAGGCGCACCACTTCGTCGGCATCTTTCCAGCTGTCAGCCAGCGGAATTTCCACCTGCACGTGCTTGCCGGCCTTCAGGCAGGCAATGCTTTGCGAGGCGTGCATCTGCGTCGGCGTGCACAGGATGACGGCGTCCACTTCCTTCAAGGCCAGGCTGTCGGCCAAGTCGGTGGTGACATGCTTGATGCCGTACTTGTCGGCCACTTCCCGGGTCTTCTCCAGATCGCGGCTGATCAGCGAGACAACTTCCACGCCATCGATGTTCTTGATGCCGTCCAGGTGCTTGATGCCGAAGGCACCCGCGCCCGCCAGGGCGACTTTGATGGTTTTGCTCATAGGTACTCCTTGTAGCGTTTCAGCCATGGGCTTAGCGCTGGTTCTCCAGAATCAGGTGGCCGACCGCCGTGTTGGAGGCGGGCACATGGTAGAAGCGATGCGCCACTTTGGGAGCCGGGCCGCCGTCGATGTCGGCCATGGCGCCACGGGCGATCAGCCACATGACGAGTTCGATGCCTTCGGAGCCGGCTTCACGCACGTAGTCGATGTGCGGGATGGCGGCAGCGGCAGCCGGGTCGGCGATCAGCTTGTCGAGGAAGGCGTTGTCGAATTCCTTGTTGATCAGACCGGCGCGCGGGCCCTGCAACTGGTGGCTCATGCCGCCGGTGCCCCAGATCTGCACGTTGAGGTCTTTGTCGAAGCTCTCCACCGCTTTGCGGATGGCCTTGCCGAGGTTGAAGCAGCGCTGACCGCTGGGCACCGGGTACTGCACCACGTTGACGGCGAACGGAATCACCGGGCAGGGCCAGGTCCCCTTGACCGGGTCCTGCTCGCCGCACATCAGGGACAGCGGCACGGTCAGGCCGTGGTCGACGTCCATCTTGTTGACGATGGTCAAGTCGAAGTCCTGCTGGATGACGGATTGCGCAATGTGCGAAGCCAACTCGGGGTGACCCATGACCTTGGGCACCGGGCGCGGGCCCCAGCCCTCGTCTGCCGGGTTGAACTCGGCGGCGGTGCCAATGGCAAAGGTCGGAATCATCTCCAGGCTGAAGGCGGTGGCGTGGTCGTTGAAGACCAGGAAGATGACGTCGGGTTTGTTGTCCTTCATCCACTGCTTGGAGAACTCGTAGCCCTGGAATACGGGCTGCCAGTAGGGCTCCTGGGTCTTGCCCAGGTCCTGGGCCGCGCCAATGGCGGGCACATGGGAAGTGAAAACGGATGCGGTGATTTTTGCCATGTCGGTTCTTCAGTCTGGATTACTACAGGGTGCCGGTGCCGTGGCCCTGGGGCTGGCGGTTGGCCTGGGCGTCGCCGTTTTCGCCGATGTAGCGGTTACCCTCGACCGAGCGGCCGCCCTTGATCATCATGTCGCGGTATTCCTCTTCGGTCATGCCGGTCATGGAGCCGGCCATCTGCTGGAAGCTCTTGCCCAGCGTGGAGCCAATCTTGGCCAGGAAGTAGATGTTGCCGCCGGCCTTGATGCAGCGGTTGAGGTCGCGCGCCAGAACGGCCTGCTTCTGCTCTTCAGTCATCGGCCACTCGTCCAGGTAGGCACGTTCGTTGGCCTTGAAGCGCTCGCGGTTTTCGGGCTTCATGAGCGACATGCAGAACTGGTTGAGGTGATAGCCCAGGCGGGATTGTTCGGCATCAAAAATGGTGGTGCCGGGAACATCGAGATAGTCTTTTTTCAGTGACATGGGAACTCCTTACTTCACTTCTTCAGGCCAGTACAGGCGCATGGGATTGTCCACCAGCAGCTTCTTCTGCAACTCGGCCGTGGGCGCGATGTGGGGAATGAAGTCCACCAGCAGGCCGTCGTCAGGCATGTGGTCTTTCAGGTTGGGGTGCGGCCAGTCGGTACCCCACAGCACGCGGTCGGGGAACTCCGCCACGATGCGTTTGGCAAACGGCACCACGTCCTGGTAGGCATTTTGCTCGCCATTCAGGGCCTTGGGGCCAGTGACCGACAGGCGCTCGGGGCAGCTCACCTTGCTCCACACGTTCTTGTGTTCGCGCATGAACTTGATGAACAGCTCGAACTCGGGCCCGTCGACAGGCTTGCTCACGTCAGGGCGGCCCATGTGGTCCACCACCACGGTGGTGGGCAGCGCGGTGAAGAAGTCCCACAGCTCGGGCAGGTCCACCGCTTCGAAATAGATCACCACGTGCCAGCCGAACTTGGCGATGCGGCCAGCGATTTCCATCAGTTCGTCCTTCGGGGTGAAATCCACCAGGCGCTTGACGAAGTTGAAGCGCACGCCGCGCACACCGGCGTCGTGCATGGCCTGCAGCTCGGCATCGCTCACGCTGCGGCGCACCGTGGCCACACCGCGCGCCTTGCCACCCGACGACACGCAGGCATCCACCATGGCGCGGTTGTCGGCGCCGTGGCAGGTGGCTTGCACCACCACGTTGCGCGCGAAGCCCAGGTGATCACGCAGCGCATAGAGCTGCTGCTTGGAGGCGTCGCACGGGGTGTACTTGCGCTCGGGCGCATAGGGAAACTCGGCGCCAGGGCCGAACACGTGGCAATGCGCATCCACCGCGCCTGCGGGCAGTTGGAAGCGGGGTTTGCTCGGGCCGGTGTACCAGTCCATCCAGCCGGCGGTCTTTTCGAATGGACCTGTCGTCGGTTTGCTCATGCGGATCTTGCTCTCTCGTTTAGGGATGATGTCAATCGGGTTTGATATTGGCTTCGCGCACCAGCTTCGCGTAGCGCAGACGCTCGGAGTGGATCAGCGCGCCGAACTGTGCGGCCGTGCCGGGCGTGACCTCACCACCGACGGCCGTCATGCGCTCGCGCACTTCCTTGGTCTGCAAGGCCTTCTGCACTTCGGCATGCAACTTGTCCACGATCGACTTGGGCGTGGCCGCCGGGGCCAGCAGGCCGTACCAGACCGAGGCCTCAAAGCCGGGGAAGCCGGACTCGGCAATCGTCGGCACGTCCGGGAAGATGGCCGAACGGTTAGGGCTGAGCACGGCCAGCACCTTGAGCTTACCGCTCTTCACATGCGGCTGCACTTCCAGCGCGTTGACAGCCAGCAGTGGCAGTTGCCCCCCGATCACATCGGTGATGGCTGGCGAGCCGCCGCGGTAGGGAATGTGCAGCAAAGAGATACCGGCGGCGCGCTTGAAGAATTCGACGGCCATGTGCGGCGTGGAGCCGTTACCCGGTGTGGCAAAGGCAATGCTGCCCGGCTTGGCCTTGGCGGCGGCGATGAGCTCCTTGATATTGGCGTAGGGCACGCTGACGTTGGCGGCGATGACCACCGGCACGCGACCGATGAGCGATACCGGCACCAGATCGCGCTCGGCATCGAACGGAGCCGGCTGGTACAAGGCCATGTTGGCGGCCAGCGCATTGGCCGCCATCAACAGGGTGTAACCATCGGGCGCGGCATCAATCACGTACTTGACGGCGATGTTGGTGCCGGCACCGGGTTTGTTTTCCACCAGAGTGGGCTGACCCTGGCTGACTGCCAGCGCCTGCCCGATGGTGCGGGCCACCGCATCCACGGCACCGCCAGCGGCGTAACCCACCACCACCTTGACGGGCTTGGTCGGGTAGGACTGGGCCTGGGCCAGCAGCGGTGCACCAAGCAGGCTCGCTGCAGCGAGCCCCAAGGTCAGTCGGCGTGAACTTTGAAAGATTGCGGTAACCATGATGAATTCTCCTCGTTGTGTAATTTGATTTCAGGGCGTCACGGACTTTGCGGTGCCGCGCAGTCCGGCCTTCTGGACGATGGACTGCAATAAACCACTGGCTTTGGCCTGTGCTGAGAAGTCGCGCACAAAAGGCATGCCCCGCTCGCGCCCTTGGGGAATGGCGATGGCCAGGTGCTCCAGGCCCCAGCGGCCGTCGAGCACGCGAAAGCCCGGCAAGCCATCGGCCATCTCGAACAAAACGGCCTTGTTGGTGGCGAAGGCATCCAATTTGCCTTGCGACAGCATCTCGGCGCCGGCCTTGAGCGACGGCACTGGCACGACTGTGGCGTGCTGGTAGGCCTTGGTGAGCGTGCCTTGCGACGTGCTGCCCTGGCTGACACCGATGCGCATGCCGGGCCGATCGACGTCGCTCGGGCTTTGCAGCGCAGAAGCGGGCGGCACCAGATAGCCCAGTTCCAGATCGATCAGCGGCGCCGTGAAGTCCACCACCTTGGCACGTGCGGCCGAGGCGTTGGTGAAGGTGAAGTCGATCGTGCCAGCCTGCAAGCCGTCAATGACTTCAGCCACGCGACGGAATTCCACCGGCTCGAACGGCACATCCAACTGACGGGCCAGCTCGCGCCCGAGCTCATAGGCCACGCCGACCTTCTGGCCGGTCTTGGCATCCTGCACCATGGAGGTGGGGCTGCCCGCGTACACACCCACGCGCAGCTTGCCGGTGGGCGCCAGTGTCTGGCGGACTTGCGGGTCCAGCGTCGGCGCAAGCGCACCACAGCCGGCCAGCGATACGGCAGCCAGCAGCCCGACCAGCCATGACCTGCGCAGGAGGTTCATGTCGTCTACTTAGTCGATGTACTTCAGGCCGAGCTTGGCCAGCGGCTCGCGGAAGTTGTACATGTCCAGGCCCAGCACGCCGGACGCCAGCTTGGCGCGCTTCTCGCCTTCATTGGCTTCACGCGCTTCGGCGGCGTCGGCCACCGTCTTGGCATCAGCGGCGTTGACGACGACCACGCCGTCGTCATCGGCCACGATGGCGTCGCCCGGGTTGACGATCATGCCGGCACACACCACCGGGATGTTGACCGAGCCCAGCGTGGCCTTGATCGTGCCTTTGGCGCTGATGGCACGGCTCCAGACCGGAAAATCCATGGACTTGAGCTCGGCGATGTCGCGGCAACCGCCGTCGATGATCAGGCCGCGCGCGCCGCGCGCCTTGAAGCTCGTGGCCAACAGGTCGCCGAAGAAGCCGTCGGTGTTGGGCGCGGAGAGTGCGGCCACGACGATGTCGCCGGGTTTGATCTGCTCGGCCACGACGTGCAGCATCCAGTTGTCGCCCGGGTGCAGCAGCACCGTCACGGCGGTGCCGGAGATCTTGGCGCCGGAGTAGATGGGGCGCATATAGGACTGCATCAGGCCGATGCGGCCTTGGGCCTCGTGCACAGTGGCGACACCGTACTTGGCCAGCTTGTCGGTAGCGGCGGCATCAGCGCGCACGATGTTGCGCTTGACTAGCCCTAAGGGTGCGTTGACGCTCATGGTGTTTCCTCTTTCTGTATGTAGGGATCGGTGATTACTTGCCTTGGGCCTTGAGGGCGGCATCCAGGCGCGGGAACACGCGGCGGGCGTTGCCTTCGTAAATCTTGTGGCGGTCGTCACCCACAACGATGGTCGAGGCTTCGATGTAGCGCTTGGTGTCGTCGTAGTAGTTGCCGGTCTCGGGATCGATGCCGCGCACGGCGCCGATCATCTCGGACGCAAACAGGATGTTGTCGACCGGGATCACTTTGGTCAACAGGTCGATGCCGGGCTGGTGGTAGACGCAGGTGTCGAAGAAGACGTTGTTCAGCAGGTGGTCCTTCAACAGCGGCTTTTTCATCTCCTGCGCCAGACCACGGAAACGGCCCCAGTGGTAGGGCACCGCGCCGCCGCCGTGCGGAATGATGAACTTCAGCGTCGGGAAGTCCTTGAACAGGTCGCCCTGGATCAGCTGCATGAAGGCCGTGGTGTCAGCGTTCAGGTAATGCGCGCCGGTGGTGTGGAAGCAGGCGTTGCAGCTGGTGGAGACGTGGATCATGGCCGGGATGTCGTACTCCACCATCTTTTCGTAGATGGGGTACCACTGCTTGTCGGTCAGCGGCGGGCTGGTCCAGTGGCCGCCACTCGGATCGGGGTTGAGGTTGATGCCGACATTGCCGTATTCCTTGACGCACTTCTCCAGCTCGGGGATGCAGGTGGCGGGGTCGACACCGGGTGACTGCGGCAGCATGGCGGCCGGGATGAAGTGGTCCGGAAACAGCTGCGAGACGCGGTAGCAGAGTTCGTTGCAGATGGCGGCCCAGGTGCTTGAGACATTGAAGTCGCCGATGTGGTGCGCCATGAAGCTGGCACGCGGGCTGAAGATGGTGAGGTCAGAGCCGCGCTCTTTCATCAGACGCAACTGGTTGGTCTCGATCGACTCGCGCAGTTCGTCGTCACTGATTTTCAGATCAGCCACTTTGGGCATGAGGGCCGAATCCTTGATGCCGGCAATCTGCTGGTTACGCCAGTTTTCCAGCGCCTTCGGCGCCGTGGTGTAGTGACCGTGGCAGTCGATGATCATGGGTTTTTTCATAGGGGTCTCCTGAGATTCAAATTCGGTTCAAGCCGGGTCCATGCCCTGGCGCCGCTTGGCTGCGGCGGCTTCGGGCGTATTCATGTCGGCCAGCATGGCACGCACGGCATCGCCCTGCTGGCTGCCGGCGCATACGCCGGCCGAGAAGGTGGTGATGATCTGGATCGCCGGCGGCAAGAGGCCAAGCACAGTGATGCCGTCAAGATTGATCAGTTCGCTGAGTTGCTGGAAGCCCAGCTCGACTTCGCCCTTGGCCACCAGGCTGCCGACCGGGATGCCGGGCGGCGGAGTCACGAGGCGGTCCTTGATTTCGTCCGCAATGCCCCAGCGCTCGAACAACTTGGCCAGCGCCACGCCACTGGGCCCGGTCGAGTAGCTGATGCTGCGCGCGGCCAGCACGGCGGCGCGCACGGCGTCTTCGCTCGAGATGTCGGGCTTGGGTGCACCGGCGCGCACGGCGATGGCCACGCCCGAGCGGACCAGATCCACTTTGGAGTCGGCCAGCACCTGGCCGGAAGCCATCAGCTTGTCGATCGCGTCGGACGCCAGGATGACGACGTCAAAGGCCTCACCGGCTTGCACGCGCTTGGCCGCATCGACGCCGCCCACCGACTCGATGGTGACGCGGCTGCCCGAACGCTGCTGGAACGCCTCCACCAACTCGGCTAACACCAGACGGGTGGCCATGGAAGAAATACCTTTGATTTCGGTCGTCATGGCAGGCAGCAAGCATAAATGGACATGGTGGTGATTGTGACCATAGCGCTGCGCGCCGCCAAGGTGCAGCGGTTTCTAGCTGATATAACATACCAGCATTGATGGACGCCAGCTATACCCATTCAGACCAACTCACTAACCGCCCTCCTATGGACCTGAAGCAACTTGAATACTTTGTGCGGGTAGCCGAACTGGGCAGTTTCACCCGCGCCTCCAGCGTGCTGGACATCGCCCAGCCGGCCCTGAGCCGCCAGGTGCGGCTACTGGAGGTGGAGCTGCGGCAGAACCTGCTGCTGCGCAACGGCCGCGGCGTGACCACCACCGAAGCCGGCAAGCTGCTGCTGGAGCACGGCCGCGGCATCCTGCACCAGGTGGCGCGGGCGCGCGAAGACCTGGGCCGCGTGAGTGGCGCGCTGGCCGGGCGCGTGGCGCTGGGCCTGCCGCCCAGCATCGCCAAGATGATGACGGTGCCGCTGACACGCGAATTCCGCAAGCGCCTGCCGAATGCGGCGCTGTCCATCAGCGAGGGGCTGACGATTTCCATGCAGGAATGGCTGCTCACCGGCCGGCTGGACATTGCCCTGCTCTACAACCCGCCGCCCACGCCGGAACTGGACACCACGCCGCTGATGGAGGAGGAGTTGTTCCTGATCGGCCTGCGCACGCCCAAGGCCAAGGCTGTCCCGATCAGCCTCAAGGAAGTCAGCGCCCTGCCACTGGTGATTCCGAGCCGCCCCAACGCGATCAGGATGGTGGTGGAAACGCAGATGGCCGGCATCGGCTGCAAACCCGAAATCAGCCTGGAAATTGACGGCATTGCGGCCATTCTCGACCTGGTGGCCGATGGCGCGGGTTACGCCATCCTGCCCAAGTACGCCCTGGCCACCTCGACCCACCCCGAAGCCTATCTGGCCCGCCCCATCGTCAAACCCAAGCTGGGCAGCAAGCTGGCGTTGGCCACGGCTGCCGGACGCACCACCACCATGACCCAGCAGGCCATGCTGGGCTTGATCCAGGAAGTGGCGGCCGAGCTGTTTGGTGCTCAGGGCCACACGGCACCCTAACGGTTTGCTGAACCCGCCATCACTGTATGTGATGACACCATCTGATCGGCCTCTTGCCAGCCAGCGGCTTGAGCTCTACGCTGCACCTTTCCATCAAGGACGACCACGACCATGACACGCTCTAGCCCACTTCCCCGCTTTATCCGTTGCTTCATCTCCGTATTGCTGCTGTGGGCTGCTGCCGGTTCCGTGGACACCGACCTAAGCTTCTGACGCTTTCTCAAAG
>OFOS01000003.1_pt1 | contig 135980 bp, 126 predicted proteins | sample 1542411 | NCBI WGS metagenome assembly OFOS01 (sample SAMN05503981, study PRJEB24370) | sediment metagenome | isolation source: lake sediment | place: USA: Lake Hill lake, St. Paul Island, Alaska | collected 2013 | reverse complement strand
GGGGGCCGGCTGGCGCAGGCGCCCAGCGTGAGCGCCAGCCCGAGCACCGCGGCCAGCCGTGACAGAAAGAGCACGGGCATCAGAAGTCGACTTTTTCGCCGGGGTTGACCACCAGCATCTTGTTGGACTCAGCACCAAGGGCAGCGGAGAACTCGGCCGTGGTTCCCTTCAGTTGCGGAATGGTGCCGTAATGGATGGGCAGCGCGTACTTGGGCTTGAGGTAGTTCTTCACGGCATAGGCTGCATCGGCCGGGCTCATGACGAAGTGGCCGCCGATCGGAATCAGCACCAGATCAGGCTTGTAGTACTCGCCGATGAACTTCATGTCGCCAAACAGGCCGGTGTCACCCATGTGGTAGACCTTGAAGCCGTTTTCCATCTCGATGATGAAGCCCACCGGCTCGCCGCCGACATGGACTTCCTCCTTGCCGGTGGCCGGGTTCTTCCAGCCCAGTTCCGACGAGTGCTCGGCATGGGTGGCAGTGATCTTCACGCCATTGGGGCCAAACGGCGTGATGGTGCCGCCCTTGCCAAAGCGCGGGGACAGTTCGGTGGGCAGAATGCCCAGCGTGACCACGGTCTGGTTCATGCCGGCCGGGCCGTACATCGGGACCTTGTGCATTTTGGCCAGGTCCGGGGCATCGGCGAAGTGGTCAAAGTGGGCGTGGGTCACGAGGATCAGGTCGACCTTGCCCAGGGCTTCGAGATTTTTGAAGCCGGCCGGCGTCTTGGGGTTGGTGCGCAGCCAGGGGTCGATGACGATGACCTTGCCGCCGGGTGTCGTGATGCGCACAGCGGCTTGACCGAGCCAAAGAACCTCGGTCTTGCCGGACTGGGCCGAGGCGCCGAGCGCGCCCAGCAGCACGGCCGCCGCGAGTGCGCCCTTGAACAGGGTCTTGAGGATCGAGGAAGAAGGGGTTTTCACGTGAGGCTCCTGAATAATTGTTGGGGAATGCCCGCCGATTGGACACACGCACTGCAGAAGCGTCAATAGCGGGTTTCCATAGGATGCCCGAACCCATGAAAAAACGCGGCCGGGGCCGCGTTTTTGCTTGAGGTGTGCAGGGCCTTATTCGATCTTGGCCTTGGCGCGCAACTCTTCCTGGTATTTCATCAGCTTTTGTTGACCCAGTTGCTGGGTAATTTGCGGTTTGACATCTTCGAGCTTGGGCAGTTGCGCGTCGCGCACATCGTCCAGACGGATGACGTGGTAGCCAAACTGGGTCTTGACGGGGGTCTCGGTGGTCTTGCCCTTGGCGAGTTTCACCATGGCGTCGGAGAATTCCTTGACGTAGCTGCCGGCGGCGGCCCAGTCCAGATCGCCACCGTTGGCGCCGGAGCCCGGGTCTTTGGATTGCTTCTTGGCGATGTCCTCGAACTTGGCGCCTTTTTTCAGCGAGGCGATGATGGCCTTGGCCTGCTCTTCCTTCTCCACCAGGATGTGGCGGGCGCGGTATTCCTTGCCGCTGTTGGCGGCGGCGAACTTGTCGTACTCGGCCTGGATTTCGGCATCGGTCACGGGGTTGTTCTTCTGGAAGGTGCCGAACAGTTCACGGATCAGGATGGCCTGACGGGTCAGTTCCATCTGGGTCTTGAAGTCTTCGGTGGCGTCCAGGCCGAGTTTCTGGGCTTCCTGCATGAACAGTTCGCGGGCGATGACTTCGTCCTTGAGCTGGCCCATCATTTCAGGCGAGACCGGGCGGCCGGCACGGGCCAGCTGCTGCGCCAAGGCGTCAACACGCGACATCGGGACAGCCTTGCCGTTGACGATGGCAACGTTCTGCGCGGCGGCCGGTGCTGCCAGGGCACCCATCAGGGCGGCGGCGGCGAGGGCCGAATAAATCTGCTTCTTCATCATGGGTCCTAACAGAGGTACTTGAAAACTCGGGATGGTTGGATCGGGTGCGCCGTCAGGCGGTTTCGATGGCGATGGCATGCACACCCTGGTCAATGAAATCCTGCAGCGCATCATACACAAGGCGATGACGCGCCACGCGGCTCTTGCCGGTAAAGAACGGTGAAGCAATGCGCACCCGGAAATGGGTGCCAAAACCGCTGCCGTTGGCGCCCGCATGGCCAGTGTGGGCGGCGCTTTCATCCATGACGTCCAGCACGGTGGGCTGCAGGGTGTCGCGCAGGCGCTGCGCCATTTGCGAAGCGAGGGAGGACAGGTCGGTTGGCATCAGTCTTTGGTTTGATCGGGTTTCAGATAGCGCGCGATGTAGAAGCCCTGCGCGACGATGAAGGTCAGCGGGATGGCATAGCCCCAGAGCTTGAAGTTGACCCAGTCCTCGGTGCTGTAAAAGGCGGCGACATAGCCGTTAAGGCCGGCCATGAAGACGCAATAGATGATCCAGGCCAAGTTGAGGCGCCGCCAAGCGGCATCGGGCAGTTCCAGCTGGCTGCCCAGCAGGATTTTCAGGAAGTTCTTCTTCATGCCCCACAGGGCCACGGCCAAGCCAATCGCCATAGCGGCATACAGCACGGTGGGTTTCCACATGATGAAGCGCTCGTCGTGCAGCGCCAGGGTGAGCGCACCAAAGACCAAAATCAGCGCCAGCGTGATCTTGTGCATGGCCTGCAGTTTGCGGTCGATGGCGTAGATCAGACCCATCTGTACCACGGTGGCCGCCATCAGCACGCCGGTGGCAGCATAGATGTCATAGAACTTGAAGGCCCCGAAAAACAGCAGGATCGGGAAGAAATCAATCAGAATTTTCATTTGTCGATTATCAGGCCTTGAACTCTAGCGACGCCGAGTTCATGCAGTAGCGCAGGCCGGTGGGCGCTGGGCCGTCTTCAAACACATGGCCCAGATGGGCGCCGCACTGGGCGCACACGGTTTCGGTGCGCACCATGCCGTGCTGGCGGTCCACGATTTCCTTGATGGCGCCGGGAAGGGCCGCCTGGTAAAAGCTGGGCCAGCCGCAGCCAGCGTCAAACTTGGTGTTGGCGTCAAACAGCTTGGCGCCGCAGCAGATGCAGCTGTAGCTGCCGGGCTGCCAGTGGCCCTCATACTTGCCGGTGAACGGGCGCTCGGTGGCGGCATGACGCGTGACTTGATACGCCACTGGTTCGGCGCCTTTTGCTGCCAACAAGGCTTGCCACTCGGCGTCGGTCTTCTGGATCGGGTAGGTCTGGCTGGGATGGCTCATGAGGAACAGCTGATTTCAATAGAGGAGGCCCAGTCGGGCGGGAAGTCGGCTTGGGGCTCGAAGCCGGGGTGTTCGTCAAACGGATTTTCCAGCAGGGTGAGCAGATTGGCGACGCCGGAAAAGTCTTTTTCCCTGGCTTGCTGGATGGCCTGTTCGCCCAGGTGGTTGCGCAGCACGAACTTCGGGTTGGTCTGGCGCATCAAAGCGGCGGACCGTGCGGCGTCTTCCTGCGCCTGCCGGTCGGTGTAAGTCGATAACCAGGTGTCGAAGGCGGCGCGGTCCAGGAACAGGTCGCGCACCGGCTCGGCCTGGCCGTCGGCGGCGAACTGGCTCAGGCGGCGCCAGAAGATGCTGTAGTCCACCTTGTCTTGTGCCAGCAGCGTGAGGATGCCTTCGACCAGTTCGCGCTCGCCGGCTTCGCTATGGCTCAAACCGAGCTTGGCGCGCATGCGTTTTTCGAGCTCGGCCGGGAACACGCGCTTGTAGGACTCCAGTGCGGCGATGGCGAGTTCCTGCTCCTCGATCAGCGGCAGCAGGGCCTGGCCCAGGCAAAAGAGGTTCCAGTAGGCGATGTTGGGCTGCCGGTTGTAGGCGTAGCGGCCCTGGGTGTCGGAGTGGTTGCAGATGTGGGCCGGGTTGAAGGCGTCCAGGAACTGGAACGGGCCGTAGTCAATCGTCAGGCCCAGGATGCTCATGTTGTCGGTATTCATCACACCGTGGCAGAAGCCCACCGCCTGCCATTGCGCCACCATGGCGGCCGTACGCTCGCTCACTTGTTCCAGCAGGGCCGCATAGGGGTTGCCGGAAAAATTTTCCGTGCTGCGGCAGGCCGGGTAAAAATTGTCGATGACGAAGTCGGCCAGCTGGCGCAACTGTTCGTGCTGGCCGTTGTAGGCGAAATGTTCAAAATGGCCAAAGCGGATGAAACTGGGGGCGACCCGGGTCACCACGGCGGCGGTTTCGATGGCCTCGCGCCGGATGGGGGCGTCCGATCCGGTGATGCACAGCGCGCGCGTGGTCGGGATGCCCAGCCCGTGCATGGCTTCGCTGCACAGGAATTCACGGATGCTGGAGCGCAGCACGGCGCGGCCGTCGCCCATGCGGGAGTAGGGGGTGCGACCGGCGCCCTTGAGCTGCACTTCCAGGCCGTTGGCAGTCTCGCCCAGCAGCATGGCGCGGCCATCGCCCAGTTGTCCGGCCCAGACGCCAAACTGGTGGCCGCTGTAGACGCTGGCCAGCGTTTCGGTGCCGGGCAGCGACTGGTTGCCGGTGAAGGCGGCCAGGGCCTCAGCCGAAGCCAGCCAGTTGTTGGATAAGCACAGCGTGTCGGCCACCGTGCGGCTTTGCCCGACCCAGTAGGGCGCAGGCAGGGGCGTGGGCGCCAGGCGGGTGTGGAAGGCCGGGCCAAGGGCGGCAAAGCGGTTGCGCCAGCGCAGCCCGCTCTTGGCCTCCGGCTTCACAAGGGGATCAGCAATCATGGGAGGATTGTCACGCAGATGACTTTGACCTGATTGCATCAGGGCCTTCCCGGATTTACACGGCCTTGGCTTGCGCAATACTCGGGGGTCACAGAAAACAACAGGAGATTTCCCCCCATGCTTGGCTTAATGCAGAACCAGCCCTTGCTGATTTCGTCCCTCATCGAGTTTGCCGAACGGCACCATGCCGACGCTGAAGTCGTGTCCCGACGGGTGGAGGGCGACATCCACCGCTACACCTACAAGGACGTGGCGTCGCGCGCCCGCCGCGTTGCCAAGGCGCTGGATGCCAACAAGCTGCAATTCAGCGACCGCGTCGCCACGCTGGCCTGGAACGGCTACCGCCACCTGGAACTGTATTTCGGTGTCAGCGGCTCCGGCCGGGTGCTGCACACCATCAACCCGCGCCTGCACCCGGAGCAAATTGCCTGGATTGCCAACCATGCCGAAGACCAGGTGCTGTGCTTTGACATGACCTTCCTGCCGATCGTGCAGGCGGTGCACGCCAAGTGCCCCACCATCAAGCAGTGGATCGCCCTGTGTGATGCCGACAAGCTGCCGCCAGACACCGGCATTCCCGGTCTGCAGAGCTATGAAGCCTGGATTGGCGCGCAGACGGACCAGTACCACTGGCCCGAATTCGACGAGAACTCGGCTTCCAGCATGTGCTACACCAGCGGCACCACGGGCCACCCGAAGGCAGCGCTGTACAGCCACCGCTCGACCATCCTGCACGCTTATGCCGCGGCCTTGCCGGACGTGATGTGCCTGAGCGCGCGTGACTCGGTATTGCCAGTGGTGCCCATGTTCCACGTCAATGCCTGGGGCATTCCGTATTCCGCCGCGCTGACCGGCTGCAAACTGGTGTTCCCCGGTCCGGCATTGGACGGCAAGTCGATCTATGAGTTGCTGGAAGCCGAGCGCGTGACCTACGCCGCCGGCGTGCCCACCATCTGGCAAATGCTGCTGGGCCACATGAAGCCGGCCGGCCTGCGCTTTTCCACTCTCAAGCGCACGGTGATTGGCGGCTCGGCCTGCCCGCCGGCCATGATCGCCGCCTTCAATGACGAATACGGCGTGGAGGTGCTGCATGCCTGGGGCATGACCGAGATGTCGCCACTGGGCACGCTGTGCACCTTGAAGAACAAGCATTTGTCGCTCCCCAAGGAAGAGCAGATGAAGATCCGTCTCAAGCAGGGGCGGGCCATTTACGGCGTGGACATGAAGATCATCGACGGTAATGGCAATGCGCTGCCGCACGACGGCAAAGCCTACGGCGACCTGCTGGTGCGCGGGCCCTGGATCCTGGGCCAGTACTTCAAGGGCGAGGGCGGTGACCCGCTGATCAGGGACGAACAGGGCCACGGCTGGTTTCCGACTGGCGACGTCGCCACCATCGATGCCGATGGCTATATGCAGATCACCGACCGCAGCAAGGACGTGATCAAGTCCGGCGGCGAATGGATCAGCTCGATTGACGTCGAGAACATCGCGGTAGCGCACCCGGCAGTGGCCATGGCCGCCTGCATTGGCGTCAAGCACCCGAAATGGGATGAACGCCCCGTGCTGGTGGTGGTCAAGAAGCCTGGCGCCGAGGTGTCGCGCGACGCGTTGCTCGCGTTCTACGAGGGCAAGACGGCCAAGTGGCAGATTCCCGATGACGTGGTCTTTGTCGACGCCATTCCGCTGGGGGCGACCGGCAAGATGCTCAAGACCAAGCTGCGCGAAGTCCTGAAAGATTACAAACTGCCCAATACTTGAAGAGGCAGGTACAAACCAAGGGGAGTCACGTTGGTGATAGTTATAGGGCAATCCCTAGCGCTACAAAGTACGAATCCTTGTACGCTGGGCTTGTTCTGACCACAAGGAGATTTCTGATGAAGTTCGCCGTAAAAGCCGTCGCAGCCTGCGCTGCCATTGCCTTCGCCAGTGGCGCGTTTGCCCAGAAAGGCGAAACCGTCAAGATTGCCTTTATCGATCCGCTGTCCGGACTGATGGGGCCGGTAGGCTCCAACCAGCTCAAGAGCTTCCAGTTCTTTGCTGAAAAGTTCAACCAGAGCAACCCCGCCGGCGTGAAGTTCGAGATCGTCAGTTTCGACAACAAGCTCAGCCCGACCGAGAGTCTCAATGCCCTGAAAGCCGCCATTGACCAGGGCGTGCGCTACATCACGCAGGGTGACGGCTCCTCGGTGGCGGGTGCCCTGATTGACGCGGTGGCCAAGCACAACGAGCGCAACCCGGGCAAGGAAGTGATCTTCCTCAACCACTCGGCGGTCGACCCGGACTTTACCAACAGCAAGTGCAGCTACTGGCACTTCCGCTTCGACGCAGACACGTCGATGAAGCTCGAAGCCATGACTACCTTCATGAAAGACGACAAGGGCGTCAAGAAGGTCTACCTGCTGAACCAGAACTACTCGCACGGCCATCAGGTCGCCAAATTTGCTAAGGAAAATCTGGCACGCAAGCGCCCGGATGTGCAGATCGTCGGCGAAGACCTGCACCCGCTGGCCCAGGTGCGCGACTTCGCGCCCTACATTGCCAAGATCAAGGCCGCCGGTGCTGACACCGTGATCACCGGCAACTGGGGCTCCGACCTGTCGCTGCTGGTCAAGGCCGCCAACGAAGGCGGCTACACCGGCAAGTTCTACACCTACTACACCGGCGTGACCGGCACGCCGACGGCCCTCGGTAGCGGTGGCGCCGGCCGGGTGTTCCAGGTTTCCTACAACCACTACAACATGGGTGGTGAGATGGGCCAATGGCAGGCCGAATACCAGAAACGCTTCAAGGACGATTTCTACACCGGCTCGATCATCCAGATCTACCGTGCACTGGGTGAGTCCATGGCCAAAGCCAAGTCGACCGATCCGGTCAAGGTGGCGGCCGCCATGGAAGGCCTGAAGTACAAGAGCTACAACGGCGAGGTGGAAATGCGTAAGACCGATCACCAGTTGCAGCAGCCGCTGTACCTGACGGTCTGGCAAAAGGCCGACAAGAAGTTCCCCTACAGCATTGAGAACACCGGCATGACGCTGGCGCTGGTCAAGGAGTTCCCGGCCTACATCGCCAGCACGCCAACCAGCTGCCAGATGAAGCGCCCCTGAGACAACACGCTGGTGAGGGATGGGGCCCGATTGATGCCACACGATCGGGCCTTTCATTTGTCCGCTTCGACGGGATGCCAGGGCATTCTCGGCATAGGTTATTGACGTCTGCCCGGCAGACACGGAAGGTCGTTTTCAAATGGAGTTTTTCATCATCTCCATGCTCAATGGTTTGAGCTATGGGTTGCTGCTGTTCATGCTCAGTTCCGGGCTGACGCTGATTTTCAGCATGATGGGTGTCCTCAATTTCGCCCATGCCAGCTTCTACATGCTGGGCGCCTATATCGGCTACTCGGTGGCCAGCTTGGTCGGTTTCTGGCCCGGCCTGCTGCTCGCGCCGCTGGTAGTCGGGGCGCTCGGCGCCCTGTTTGAGCGGCTGGCCCTGCGCCGCGTGCACAAGTTCGGCCACGTTCCCGAACTGCTGATCACCTTCGGGCTGTCCTACATCATTCTGGAGCTGGTACAGCTGGTCTGGGGCCGCACGGCGGTGGAATTCCAGCCGCCGGAGATGTTGCGGGGGCCGATGTTCACCCTGATGAACCATTCCGTCAACGGCTTGAGCCTGGTCTGGGGCGCGGCGCCCGCCAGCCTGTGCCAGGCCGCCGAGACGGCCGTGCAGGTGGCCTGTTCGCCGTTTCCTGCCACCCGTGGTTTCATGATGCTGGTCGCCTTGTTCATGCTGCTGGCCCTGTGGCTGCTGCTCACACGCAGCCGCATCGGCCTGGTGATCCAGGCCGCATTGACGCACCCGGAAATGGCCGAAGCCCTGGGCCACAACGTGCCGCTGATCTTCATGCTGGTGTTCGGCGCCGGCGCCGCGCTGGCCGGCTTGGGCGGTGTGATTGGTGGCAGTACCTTTGTGACCGAGCCGGCCATGGCGGCCACAGTTGGCTCGGTCATCTTCGTGGTGGTGGTGGTCGGCGGCCTGGGTTCCTTGTCGGGCGCCTTCCTGGCGTCGGTGCTGATCGGTGTGATCCAGACCTTTGCCGTGGCCTTCGACTATTCGTTCATCACCTTGGCGCAGCAGATGGGCCTTGAGCTCAGCGACGGCATGAAGAGCAACTCAGTCATCAAGCTCACCCTGTCGCAGGTGGCGCCGATCCTGCCCTACCTGTTCCTGGTCCTGGTCCTGATCTTCCGGCCCAAAGGCCTCCTGGGCACACGGGAGGAATAGAAAGTGAAACACCCCCGAAGCGCCTTCGGCGCCTCCCCCTCAAGGGGGCGCTACCAGCGGCCCGGCAAAGCCGGTTCCGCGGTAGCCCGCGGCTTGCCCCATTGTTTGCCTGCTGGTTTGCTGAAACGTTGCGTCATGGAAATCGCAAAGTGAAACAATATTACGAATTCAAGCCCTACAACGTCGGCCGCTGGCTGATCTGGAGCCTGTTTGCCCTGGTTCTGCTGCTGGTGCCCAAGGTCTTCACCAGCAGCCTGTCGGTCACCATGCTGTCGCAGATGGGTATTGCCATCATCGCCTGCCTGTCCTTCAACATGCTGCTGGGGCAGGGCGGCATGCTCAGCTTCGGTCATGCGGTGTATTCGGGTCTTGGCTCCTATATGGCCATCCATGCGCTCAATGCCGTCACCAAAGGCACCCTGCCACTTCCCGTCAGTCTGGTGCCGGTGGTCGGCGGCCTGGCCGGGCTGGGCTTCGCCGTCCTGTTTGGCTATGTGACGACCCGCAAGTCGGGCACACCGTTTGCCATGATCACCCTGGGCATGGCGGAACTGGTGTTTGCCATGTCGCTCATGTTCTCCGAGTTCTTCGGTGGCGAGGCCGGGGTGTCGGGCAACCGGGTTACCGGGCAACCGTTTTTCGGCATCAGTTTTGGGCCGGCGATCCAGGTGTATTACCTGATCGCCATCTACACCTTTGTTTGCGTGGCGCTCATGTTCGCCTTCACGCGCACCCCGCTGGGCCGTATTCTCAACGCCGTGCGTGACAACCCGGAGCGGGTGGAGTTCATTGGCTACAACACGCAGCGGGTGCGCTACCTGGCGTTCATCATTTCCGGCTTTTTCGCTGGCATTGCGGGGGGCTTGGGCAGCATTCTGTTCGAGATCGTCACCGCCGAAGTGGTGGGCGCGCACCGCTCCGGCGCCTACCTGCTGTTCACCTTTCTGGGCGGCGCCACCTTCTTCTTCGGTCCCATCATCGGTGGTGTGCTCATGGTGCTGGCCTCCGTGCTGCTGTCCGAGTTCAGCAAGGCCTGGCTGCTCTATCTGGGCCTGATCTTCCTGTTCATGGTGATGTACGCCCCGGGTGGCATCGCCAGTCTGATCATGATGAATCTGCGCGTGGCGGCTTTTGGTTTCCTGCGCAAGCTGTGGGTCAGTTACCTCGGGCTCGCGGTCACCGCGCTGGTGCTGCTGCTGGGCGCGGCCGTGATGATCGAGATGGTCTACCACCTGCAACTCAACGCCGCCATGGGGCCGACGCTGCGCTTTGTTGGCGTCGAGCTCAATGTGGAGAGCCTGGACCACTGGTTTGGCGCAACCTTTGTCATGCTGACCGGCCTGAGCCTGTTCGAGTTATGCCGCCGTCAGTTCGGGCATGAATGGGGTGAAATCCAGGAAGACATCGAGAAGGAAATCAAGCGGAGGGAGACGCTATGAGTACCGGCGTCGACATGAAAAATGGCTTGAGCGCCGCCGGGCCGTCCCAAGGCGCGAAGGCCCCCTCGGGGGGCAGCGCAGTACACGGAGTGACAAGCGTGGGGGCCAACGGCTTTGCGTTGGAGCTGAAGGACCTGCGCAAGAGCTTTGGCAAGAGCGAAATCATCCGCGGCGTGAACCTGGCGGTCAAGGCCGGGGAGCGGGTGGCAGTCATCGGCCCCAATGGTGCGGGTAAATCCACGCTGTTCAACCTCATCAGTGGGCGCTTCGGGCCGAGCAGTGGCGAGGTGTTGCTGGATGGCCGGCGCATCGACGGCATGAAGCCGTTCGAGATCAACCGCATGGGCCTGTCGCGCAGCTTTCAGATCACCAACATTTTCCCCAAGCTCAGCGTGTTCGAGAACCTGCGCTGCGGCGTGCTCTGGAGCCTGGGCTACAAATACAGCTTCTTCAAGTTCCTGGCCGATCTGGAGGATGCCAACGAGCGCACGGATGAGCTGCTGGAGATGATCCGCTTGGACAAGAAGCGCGATGTATTGGCTGTGAACCTGACCTATGCCGAGCAGCGGGCGCTGGAGATCGGCGTCACCATTGCCGGCGGCGCCAAAGTCATCCTGCTTGACGAGCCGACCGCCGGCATGAGCCGCAGCGAAACCACGCGCTTCATCAAGCTGATCCGCGAAGTCACCGAGGGCAAAACCCTGCTGACCGTGGAGCATGACATGGGGGTGGTGTTCGGGCTGGCCGACAAGATTGCGGTGGTGGTCTACGGTGAAGTCATTGCCTTTGACACCCCGGAGGCCGTACGGGCCAACCCGAAGGTGCAGGAGGCCTACCTCGGCTCCGCGGTCGCGGATGCCCAGGCGGGAGGACACTGAGTATGAGTTTGTTAAAGATTGACAACCTGCACGCCTTCTACGGCAAGAGCCATGTGCTGCATGGTGTGCACTTCGATGTGCAGCCAGGCGAGATCGTGGCGCTACTCGGTCGCAACGGCTCCGGCCGCTCGACCACGGCCAAGGCCATCATGGGCCTGGTCGACTGTTCCGGCAGCGTGCTGTGGAAAGGCCGGAACATCCAGGGCCGCAAAGCCTTTGAGATCGCCCACCTGGGGCTGGGCTATGTGCCGGAGAACCGCGATATTTTCCCCAAGCTGACCGTGCAGCAAAACCTGCTGCTGGGTCAGAAGGGGGCGGGCAAGGGCAGCCGCTGGTCATTCGACGATATGTACGCCATGTTCCCGCGCCTCAAGGAGCGCCAGCACACCGAAGCCGGCGTGCTCTCGGGCGGCGAGCAGCAGATGCTGACGCTATGCCGCACGCTCATGGGCGACCCGGACCTCATCATCATTGACGAGCCGACCGAAGGCCTGGCGCCCAAGATTGTGGAACTGGTCGGAGAGTACCTGCAGAAGCTCAAGGCACGCGGTATTTCCGTGCTGCTGATCGAGCAGAAACTCACCATTGCCATGGCCATTTCCGACCGCGCCCTGGTCATGGGGCATGGCTGCATCGTTTTCGAGGGCACGCCCGAGAGCCTGCGTAACGACGCCTACACCCGCAAGGAGTGGCTGGAGGTCTGACCGGCCTGGTCTGGTTTGTCCCTCCTGTGACAAGTTTGCGTTGCATCGCAACATAAAGCTTCTACAATCAAAAAAGAACGATCGTTCTATTTTTAAAAAACCCGAGGAACGCAAGCATGAGCGCTGAATACCAAGTGCACGGTGACGTGGCCGTGATCACGCTGAACAATCCCCCCGTCAACGGCCTGGGCTTGGCCACCCGCTTGGGCATCACGGCGGGGCTGGAGAAGGCCAATGCCGATGCCGCGATCCAGGCGATCGTCATCACCGGTGCCGGCAAGGCCTTTTCCGGTGGCGCTGACATCAAGGAGTTCGGTACGCCCAAAGCGCTGCAGGAACCCAATTTGTTGAGCGTGATCCTGGCGGTTGAGAATTCCGCAAAGCCCGTCGTGGCCGCCATGCACACCATCGCCATGGGCGGGGGCCTGGAGCTGCCGTTGGGTTGCCATTACCGCATTGCCGCCCCGGGCTGCAAGGTTGCCTTGCCTGAAGTCAAACTGGGGCTGATCCCGGGCGCTGGTGGCACGCAGCGCCTGCCGCGCGCGCTGGGTGTGGAGCCCGCGCTGAACATGATCGTCAGCGGCGAGCCCGTACCCAGCGAGATGCTGACCATGGTGCCGGGACAGAAGCTGTTCGACAAGATGTCCCAGTCCGCCGAGACCCTGCTGGACGAGGCGATTGCGCTGGCGCGCGAGAAGGCCCAGGTGCGTCCGCTGCCGTTGGTGCGCAATCTGCCATGCAAACACCCGCAGGGCGATGCCTATTTCCAGTTTGCCCGCAACATGGTCAAGGGCATGGCGAAGAACTTCCCGGCCCCGGCCAAGTGCGTCGATGCCGTGGAGGCCGCGACCAAGAAGAAGTTCGACGACGGCATGCTGTTCGAGCGCGAGATCTTCATCAACCTGATGTGGACGCCCGAGTGCCGCGCCCTGCGTCACATCTTTGCCGCCGAGCGCGCCGCCTCCAAGATTCCGGACGTGCCGGAAGACACGCCTAAGCGCGCCATCCAGTCCATCGCCGTGATCGGTGCTGGCACCATGGGCGGCGGCATTGCCATGAACTTCCTCAACGCCGGCATCCCGGTGAAGATGCTGGAGATGAAGCAGGAAGCGCTGGACCGCGGCATCGCCACCATCCGCAAGAACTACGAATCCCAGGTCAAGAAGGGCAAACTCAAGCAGGACAAGTACGAGCAGCGCATGAGCCTGTTGTCCACCACGCTGAGCTATGACGACCTGAAAGAGGCCGACATGGTGATCGAGGCCGTGTTCGAGGAAATGGGCGTCAAGGAAGCCGTGTTCAAGGAACTCGACCGCGTCATGAAGCCCGGCGCGATTTTGGCCAGCAACACCTCGACACTCGATGTCAACAAGATCGCGTCCTTCACCCAGCGCCCGCAGGATGTCATCGGCACCCACTTCTTCAGCCCGGCCAACGTGATGAAGCTGCTCGAAGTGGTGCGCGGCGAAAAGACCACCAAGGACGTGCTGGCGACCGTGATGGCGCTAGGCAAGAAAATCAAGAAGACAGCCGTGGTGTCAGGCGTCTGCGATGGCTTCATCGGCAACCGCATGATCGAGCAATACAGCCGCCAGGCCGGCTTCCTGCTGGAAGAGGGTTGCACGCCGGCGCAGGTGGACCGTGCCATCGAAAAATTCGGTTTCGCCATGGGTCCGTTCCGCATGGGCGATCTGGCGGGCAACGACATCGGCTGGGCCATCCGCAAGCGCCGCTATGTCGAGAAGCCGGGCATGAAATACAGCAAGACCGCTGACCTGCTGTGCGAATTGGGCCGTTACGGCCAGAAAACCGGCGCCGGCTGGTACGACTACCAAGCCGGCAAGCGCGATGCCATCCCGAGCCAGTTGGTGGTCGACATGATCGAGAAACACCGCCAGGAGATGGGCATCACCCCGCGCAAGATTTCCGATGAGGAAATCGTGCAGCGCCTGGTGTACTCGCTGGTCAACGAGGCGGCGCACATCCTGGAGGAGGGCATTGCCTCCCGCGCCAGCGATATCGACATGGTCTACCTCACCGGCTACGGCTTCCCGATCCACCGCGGCGGCCCGATGCAGTACGCCGATACCGTGGGCCTGTTCAACGTGGTGCAGAGCATGAAGCGCTTTGCGAAAAACCCGCTGGACGATGCCCAGTTCTGGCAACCCGCACCGCTGCTGGCCCGCTTGGTGGCCGAAGGCAAAACATTCAACGGCTGAGCAGCCCCTAGACGGAGATACCCAACATGACGAACGCCGTTATTGTTTCCACCGCCCGCACCCCCCTGGCCAAAAGCTGGAAGGGTTCGTTCAACATGACCCATGGCGCCACGCTGGGCGGCCACGCCGTGCAGCACGCCATTGCCCGCGCCGGCATCGAGGCCGCCGAGGTCGAAGACGTCATCATGGGCTGCGCCACCCCGGAAGGGGCGACCGGCGCCAACATCGCGCGTCAGATCGCGCTCAAGGCCGGCTGCCCGGTCAGCGTTTCCGGCATGACGGTCAACCGTTTCTGCTCTTCCGGCCTGCAAACCATTGCACTGGCGGCACAACGCGTGATCGCTGGCGAAGGAGATGTTTATGTCGCCGGTGGTGTGGAAAGCATTTCCTGCGTGCAGCAGGAGATGAACCAGCACATGCTGCGCGATCTGTCGCTGGCCAAGAGCAAGCCCGAAATCTACTGGTCCATGCTGGAAACGGCGGAGCAGGTGGCCAAGCGCTACAACATTGGCCGCGATGTCATGGACGAATACGGCGCGGCCAGCCAGCAAAAGGCCTGCGCCGCCCAGGCCGCCGGCTACTTTGACGCCGAGATTGCGCCCATCACCGTGACCGCCGGCATTGCCGACAAGAGCTTGGGCCTGATCACGCGCGAGGTCTTGGTCAGTCGCGACGAAGGGACACGTGAAGGCACGACCCAGGAAGGCATCAGCGGCCTGCGTTCGGCCTTGCCTGGCGGCCTGATCACGGCCGGCAATGCCAGCCAGTTCTCCGATGGTGCGGGTGCCTGTGTGGTGATGAGCGAAGAATTGGCGAGCAAGCGCGGCCTGCAGCCACTGGGCCGCTTCCTCGGCTTTGCCGTCGCTGGTTGCGAGCCCGATGAAATGGGCATCGGTCCGGTGTTCGCCATTCCGAAGGTGCTGTCCAAGCTGGGCCTGAAAGTCGGTGATATTGATCTGTGGGAGCTCAACGAGGCCTTTGCTGTTCAGGTGCTGTATTGCCGCGACAAGCTCGGCATTCCGGCCGACCGTCTGAACGTCAATGGCGGCGCCATCGCCCTGGGTCACCCTTATGGCGTCAGCGGCCAGCGCCTGACGGGTCATGCACTGATTGAAGGCAAGCGCCGTGGTGCCAAGCGCGTGGTGGTCACCATGTGCATTGGCGGCGGCATGGGCGCGGCCGGCGTGTTCGAAGTCCTGTGACATGGCACACCCCCAGGCTACGCGCACTGCGTGTCGCTACGCCAGACAGGCCCGCGCCAGAGGCTGTGGCTCTTCGGCCTGTCCGACCCTGCGCAGGCAGGCTCGGAGCCGCAGGTCTCAGCCCCTGGCAGGGGGCAACGCCAGTGGCCCGGCATAGCCGGTTCCACGGCGTTCCAAACTGAACAGACAATGAGCCTTCGGACCACTCTCGATTTCCTGCTCTACCAGTGGCTCGATGCCGAAGCGCTGAACCACAGGACACGCTTTGCCGACCATTCGCGTGAGACCTTCGATGCGGTGCTCGACACCTGCGAGCGCATCGCGCGTGAGAAGTACGCGCCGTTCAATCGGATCGTGGACACCGAGGAGCCCAGGTTCGACGGCGAAAAGGTGATCCTGCCGCAGGCCACCTACGAAGCGCAGAAAGCCTATGCGGCCTCGGGCATGCTCAGTGCCGCGCAGGATTACGAGTTGGGCGGCATGCAGTTACCGTACACGGTGGAGGCGGCGGCCAATGCCTTTTTTGCCATGGCCTCGGTCAGCATCGGCTCCGGCCTGCTGACGGCCGGCAACGCCAATCTGCTGATGGCGCACGGCACGCTGCTGCAAAAAGAGGTGTTTGCCCAGCACGAGTTTTCGGGTCGGTTCTCCGGCACCATGTGCTTGAGCGAACCGCAGGCTGGCTCGTCGCTGAGTGACATCAGCACGCGTGCAGTACCGGATGGGGATGATTTTGAAGCCGATCCGCTGGGCCCGCGCTTTCGCCTCAAGGGCAACAAGATGTGGATCTCGGCCGGCGAGCATGAGCTGACCGAAAACATCATCCATCTGGTGCTGGCCAAGATCCCGGGGCCGGATGGCAAGCTGATTGCAGGCACACGCGGCATTTCGCTCTTCATCGTGCCGAAAAAACTGGTTGATACGCAAGGCAAGCTGACGGGGGAGCGTAACGATGTAGCGCTGGCCGGTCTGAACCACAAATGCGGCTGGCGCGGCACCACCAACACGCTGCTCAACTTCGGCGAGGGCAAGTACCCGGTGCGCGCAGCAGCAGGTGCTATTGGCTATCTGGTCGGCAAACCGGGCGAAGGCCTGCGTTGCATGTTCCACATGATGAACGAGGCCCGCATCGGCATCGGCATGGCGGCCACCATGCTGGGCATGGCGGGCTATTACGCCAGTCTCGATTACGCCAAAAACCGGCCGCAAGGACGGCCCATGGGACCGGCCGGCAAGGACGTCACCCAGCCGCAAATCCGCATCATCGAGCACGCCGACGTCAAGCGCATGCTGCTGGCACAAAAAACCTATTGCGAAGGGGCGCTGGCGCTGGCGCTGTATTGCGCCCGGCTGGTGGATGAGCAGCACACCGGGCAGGAGCAGGCCGCCAACGAGGCGCGCCTGTTGCTGGAGGTGTTGACCCCGATCGCCAAGAGCTGGCCCAGCGAATGGTGCCTGGAGGCCAACTCGCTGGCGATCCAGATTCATGGTGGTTATGGCTACACACGCGACTTCCCGGTGGAGCAGTACTGGCGCGACAACCGCCTGAACATGATCCATGAAGGTACGCACGGCATCCAGGCCCTGGACTTGCTGGGGCGCAAGGTGCGGATGGAGGAGGGGCGCGGTCTGGCCTTGCTGATCGAGCGCATCGAAGCGACCATGGCGCGCGCCCGGCGACATCCGGAACTGGAGGAACACGCGGATCAGCTCGACCAAGCCTTGCAACAGCTGGTAGCAGCCACCGAAGCCGCCTGGGCCACGGGTGAGCCGACCGAAGCGCTGGCCAATGCCGTGCCGTACATGCAAGCCTTTGGTCACACTGTCGTGGCCTGGATCTGGCTGAATGTCGCTCTGGCAGCCCTGTCTGCGAATGGCGCAGAATCAGGGGCAGCCAAGCGGGGGCGATTACTCGCAACGCAATTCTTTTTCCGTTACGAATTGCCGAAAATCGGCGCCTGGCTCAAGGTGGTTGAAACACGCGACATGACCTGCGCGGACTTTCCCGAGGAGGCGTTCTGATGGCGAGCAAAGCAACATTGATGTGGGTGCAGCGCCTGGTGTGGATCAATATCTACGGTGGTTTGCTGGCTATCGTGCTGGGCGTATTCCTGGCCCGGACCGACGAGGCACTGGCGCGCGCGATCCAGCGCGTGGGAGGCGTGTTCGTGCTGATCGGCGTCGTGCTGATCTATGTGCGTTCGCTCCTGAAGGAAACCCCATCTCAAGAAACAAGACCGACAAGGTAGAGACATGACAAGAACCATCCAGCAACTTTTCGACCTCAAAGGCAAGACGGCGCTGGTCACCGGTGGCTCGCGCGGCCTGGGGCTGCAGATGGCCCATGCGCTGGGCGAGGCCGGGGCCAGAATCATGATCAGCTCGCGCAAGGCTGAAGATCTGGAAGTGGCCGTGGCTGATTTACAGGCCGCCGGCATCGATGCGCGCTGGGTAGCCGCCGACTGTGCCAAGGAAGATGACATCCTGCGCCTGGCCGACGAGACCCTGCAGCGCATGGGCAATGTGGACATCCTGGTCAACAACGCCGGTGCCGCCTGGGGCGCGCCGGCCGAAGACCACCCGATCGCCGCCTGGGACAAGGTGATGAACCTCAACATCCGCGGCTATTTCCTGCTGAGTCAGGCCATCGGCAAGAAGAGCATGATCGCGCGCAAGTCGGGGCGCATCATCAACATTGCCTCCATCGCCGGCCTGGGCGGCAACCCGCCCGAGATGACCACCATTGCCTACAACACCTCCAAAGGGGCTGTGATCAACTTCACCCGCGCCCTGGCGGCCGAATGGGGCAAGTACAACATCAACGTCAACGCCATCTGCCCGGGTTTCTTCCCGAGCAAGATGACCGCCGGCACGCTGGAAGCCTGGGGCGAGGACAATCTGAAGAAACATGCGCCGCTGCAGCGCTTGGGCGATGACGAGGACCTCAAGGGCTTGTGCGTGCTCTACGCCTCGGATGCCGGCAAGCACATCACCGGCCAGTGGCTGGCGGTGGACGGCGGCGTGAGTTGCGTCACCGGAGGCTGATATGAGTATTCCCTTTGGCGTTCCCATTCCCTTTGTCGAGCACCTCGGTTTCGAGCTCATGCGCTTCGAGGACGGTCAGTCCGAGATTGCCTATACGCCCAAGCCCGAGCACCTCAATTCTTTTGCCGTCACCCATGGCGGCGCCAGCATGACGCTGATGGATGTGACCATGGCCACCGCCGCCCGCAGCGTGCAGCCCGACATGGGCGTAGTCACCATCGAGATGAAAACCAGCTTCATGCAAGCGGCGCGCGGCAAACTCACCGGCAAGGGCCGGCTGATCCACCGTACTGCCACCATGGCCTTTACCGAAGCCACCATTTATGACGAGCAGGGACGCGCCTGCACGCATGCCACCGGCACCTTCAAGTACGTCAAGCGCCTGCCCACCGGGCCGAAGAGCAGCAACCCGCTGAACGTCATTTCCACCGATTGATACTGAAAGACCATCATGCCGACCAACCGCCAGATCCTGCTCGATAACCGCCCCCAGGGCGAAGCCGACGTCAGCAACTTCAAACTTGTCAGCGTACAAACGCCGGCCTTGCAGGACGGCCAGGTGCTGGTGCGCCACCACTACCTGAGCCTGGACCCTTACATGCGCGGCCGCATGAACGAGGGCAAGAGCTACGCCCAGCCGCAGCCGCTCGGTGAAGTCATGATTGGCGGCACAGTGGGAGAGGTGGTGGAGAGCCGTTCTCCCAAATTCGCGGTGGGCGACAAGGTGGTCGGCATGGGCGGCTGGCAGGAATACAGCGTGGTCGATGCCGCGCAGATCGGCGCCCTGCGCAAGGTCGACACCACCCATGTGCCACTGAGCCATTACCTCGGAGCGGTGGGCATGCCGGGTGTCACGGCCTGGTATGGACTGGTGAAAATCATCGAGCCGAAAGCGGGCGATACGGTGGTGATCAGCGCCGCCACTGGCGCGGTCGGCAGCGCTTTTGGCGCGCTGGCCAAGGCGCGCGGCTGCCGTGTGGTGGGCATTGCCGGCGGACCCGACAAGTGCAAGTACGCGGTCGACGAACTCGGCTTTGACGCCTGCGTCGACTACAAGCCGCACAAGGATGCGGCCTCCCTGTCCAAGGCCCTGAAAGAGGCCTGCCCCAAAGGCATCGACGGTTATTTCGAGAACGTGGGCGGCATGGTGCTTGATGCCGTGCTGCTGCGCATGAACGCCTTTGGCCGTATCGCCGTGTGCGGCATGATCGCCGGCTACGACGGCAAGCCGCTGCCGCTGAGCTATCCGGCACTGATCCTGACCAATCGGCTCAAGGTGCAGGGCTTTATCGTCAGCGAACACATGGAAGTCTGGCCGGAAGCGCTCAAGGAACTGGGCACGTTGGTCGGCACCGGAAAGCTGCGCCCGCGTGAATCGGTTGCGCAGGGCATCGAGGCGGCACCAGAGGCCTTCCTCGGTCTGCTCAAAGGCAAGAACTTTGGCAAGCAGCTGGTCAAGCTGATCTAGGTTTTCCGTCTGAGGATCTGGCCTCAGAAGCTGACATCTCTCATAGCACCAGACCGGGGGCAAGATGGAACGTGCATTGAAATCAGGTGAAGAGTTCCGTGAAGACCTGCGCACGCCCGGCGCAAACAACGCCTTGGCGCGGCGCGTTCTGTCGACACAGGAACTGGCGCCGCTGACCCACCTTTCCACGGCGCGTTCTTTGCTGGCGATCGCGCAGACCACGGGCCTGATCGTTCTGGCCGTTGGGCTGGCTGTTGCCACCTGGCCCAGTGCCTGGCTGCTGCTGAGTGTCCTGGTGATTGGCGTGGCTCAGCATGGCCTGTTCATCCTGGCGCACGAGGCCGCGCACTACCGGCTCTTTCCCAATCGCACCGCCAACGACCTGATCGGACGCTTGATCGGTATGGTGGGAGGCGTGTCCATGTGTACCTACCGTGTGACGCACCGCCTGCACCACAACAACCTGTATTCCGCCGAAGACCCGGATACCGCCATTCATGGTGGCTATCCCAGGGGGCGGGCCTACCTCTGGCGCAAGCTGGCCCAGGATATCGTCGGCTGGAATGCCTGGAAGACCTTTGCCTACTTCTTTGGTTCGCCGGCGATCAATGAGGACACCCAGCGCGAAATTCGTCCCTTGGACGACACCTCGCCCGCTTTGCGGGCTGCCGCTCGCAAAGACCGCTGGCTGGTGGTGGGGTTTCACCTCGGGGCTCCGCTCCTCGTACTGGCCTGGACTGGCGGCCAGGGCTTGTTGCTCTACCTCGTGTTGTGGGTGCTGCCGCTGCTGACAGTGCTGCAACCGATTCTTCGCTTGCGCGCGGTGTGTGAGCACGGGGCCGTCACCGACCTGTCCTCACCGCTGACGGCAGCGCGCACCAATCGCACCTGGGGTGAGGCCGGCGGCTCTGTTGGCAACACGCTGTTGAACTGGCTGGCGCGGGGGTTTTTGTTTCCGCACCATGTGAATTACCACCTTGAGCATCATCTGTATCCCGCGGTGCCGCACTATTACCTGCCGCGTCTGCATCAGATCCTGCGCGACAAGAACGCCTTGCAGGGCGCCGAAGTCCGTGACATCCAGGAGACCTGGCGCCTGATTTTCGCCGCCAGGAAGCCGCGTGTCTGATACCCGGAACGGCTATGCCTGATGCCGCGGCACGCCGGTAAATCGGGACTGTCCCACATCGCTTAGAAACTTCAGAAGGCACCCGCATGATTCAAGATTTCAAAAACAAGACGGCGGTCCTGACCGGTGCCGGCTCAGGTTTCGGCCTGGAATGCGCCCGCATCGGGGCCCAACTCGGCATGAAGCTGGTGCTGGTCGATGTGCAGCAGGACGCGCTGGATCGGGCGGCGGCCGAGATGAAGGCCGCGGGGGCTGAAGTTCTGGCCTTGCAGGTGGATGTGTCGGATGCCAGTCAGATGGCGCACCTGGCGCGCCGTGTGCAGGAGCGCTTTGGCGCGCCCCACTTTGTTTTCAACAATGCGGGCGTGGCCGGCGGCGGCCTGGTGTGGGAAAACTCGGTGCAGGACTGGGAGTGGGTGCTGGGCGTCAACCTCTGGGGCGTGATCCATGGCGTGCGCCTGTTCACGCCCATGATGCTGGAGGCCGCCCAGCAGGACCCGGCCTACCGTGGCCACATCGTCAACACCGCCAGCATGGCCGGGCTGCTCACCCCGCCGAACATGGGCGTCTACAACGTGAGCAAGCACGCGGTGGTCGCTTTGAGCGAAACGCTTTTCCAGGATCTGTCGCTGGTGACAGAACAGATCGGGGCCTCCGTGCTGTGCCCGTACTTTGTGCCCACGGGCATCCACCAGAGTGAACGCAACCGGCCCGAAGAACTGGCAAGCGCCCAACCCACGCGCAGCCAGCTCATTGGCCAAGCCATGAGCGACAAGGCGGTGAGCTCGGGCAAGGTCACCGCCGCGGAAGTGGCACAGAAGGTGTTTGACGCCATCGTCGCCAACCAGTTCTACATCTACAGCCATCCGAAGGCCATCGGTGCGGTGCAGACCCGCATGGAGGACATCCTGCAGGCGCGCAACCCGACCGACCCGTTCGCGCACAAGCCCGAACTCGGTGTGGAACTTCGCCAGGCCTTGCGTGCCGCGTGAGTGTGAATTCCGAGCGTTTTACTCTGGCATTGAGACCCGCTACGCTTTTTTCCGGCCTAAGTGCTGCGCCGCATTGACAAACTTCCCCCACTGATTTGAGAATCTGATCAATGTCAAAGCGGCTAGAACGCCAGAACGTTTTGCCGTGGGAGGAAGTCGGAAAATGCACACACTTGAAACCATCAACCCGCCAGCCATGCAGGGCGCCAGGGTGTTCTTCCAGAGCGCTACAGCAAATGCATGGGCTCGGAGCTTTCTGCTCCAGCTGAGCCGCGAACTGGAGCGGACGTCGTTGCCTGATCAACGACAACGCCTGGAGCGGGTGTGCTATCAGACGCAGACACTGTTCAATGCGCGTTTCCAGAAACTACCCAATGTGTCGAGCTACACCGCCTTGGGCATGTGCAGCTTGCTGCTCACGGCCTATCGGGAACTGCTGGCTGAATTGGGCAATCCCGGCCAGGCTTTTGGCATCGTGGAACGCAGCTTTGATCATGCGTATCAGGCGTTCATCCAGAATATTTGCAAGCCGCTCCTGCTGAGCCCCAACCGTTCGCTGCAGACCCTGAGAAAAATGAATTTCAAAGTATGGAGCGCCCCCCTGTATCAACAGGACATGCCCGCTCCTGCAGCCGCGCAGGGAGTCACGGCGACGGGCTACCACCAGTTTTTCCTGGCGCACCAGGAGCCCGGGTTGGCGCACATCATGGATGCCGCCGATCAGGCCTGGATCACGGTGCTGGAGACTTACGGGCAGTCGCCGCAAAACGAACAACGCAGAGCCCAAGCCAGCACAGGTACCGACCCATCAGGTTTTTCTCCATTTCAGTTTGCAGCCAACATCAAAAAACGCCCGTTACCCAAGCAGGATGTGGTGCTCGAGTTGCATCTCAGTGATCCTTCCCGCAACTTAGGGCGGGAGCGGCGCGCGGGTACGGGTGCCAGACCAGACCGACGCCGCAGCTGCATCGACTTCGAGCAACGCCAGACAGAGCGTCGGCGCCATCACGAGCGCGACTGGTCACTGCGCAATACCGTCGACCGGCGCGCGTCGCCCAATAGCTGATTCAGCAAACCCTGATCCTCAGCGCGCAAGCGCGTTGCGCCGACGGGCTCAGAGCCATGTACGGATTACGGCCCACGGCGTGCAGATCCAGCGCCGCTGGATTTTGTGCGCGGCAATTTCCCACTGCCGTGCCGTGCCGTGTCAGGCGAGGGGATCAACCGACCCCGCCTGCCAATGTCATCCAATCACCCACACGAAAGACCTGCACCAGCGCGCCATTGTCCGTAAGGCGCGGCGCAGCTTTCGTGCGGCCGATACCCGTTGTCCCAACTGACGCCGTGCTGAAGATGCCACTGTGTTGTGTGAACCGCATGCCTTGCGTGTCAAGAGCCGCATGCGTGTCAATCAGGATGATCTCAAACCTCAAATGATATTCATCAAGAACCCCGCGAATTTCCAGATAGACAGATGAATACCGTTCATGCAGCATATGTAACAAGCAGTAACGGAATTGATATCGGGTTAATAACCGGGATCGATTCTTCTGAATTTGTAACTTGACCGTTAGGCGCGGCCACTGGGCATTCGAGCCAAGCCGGGTGAGTCGGGTTACCAGTCGGATTCTGCTAGGGGTCAGTTGCCTGTGGCAAGGCAACTGGTTTGTCAATCGAAGTGGAGATTCATCATGAACAAAGTTTTTCCTGCAATCTGCAAATTCCTGCGTGACGAAGAGGGCGTGACAGCCATCGAATACGGAATGATCGCCGCCATGATCGCGGTCGGCGTCTCCGTTGCCGTCTACGCAATCGGGACTCAACTCAACGTGCTGTTCTTGAAGATTGCCGATTGCGTCAAGAGCCCGAAAGGCCCCCTCTGCGTCTAACTGCGCCCACGGGGGCGGCCACGGCTCCTGTCATGGGGGCGTGGTCAAGCCCAGTGGGTCGGCGTGCCAATTGGCGGCTGCTGGTTGGACCGTTGCCAGTAGGAAGTAACTGGTTTGTCAACAGAACTGGAATTCATCATGAACAAGGTTTTTCCTGCCATCCGAAAATTCTTGCGTGACGAAGAGGGCGTGACAGCCATCGAGTACGGAATGATCGCCGCCATGATCGCGGTTGGTGTTTCCGTTGCCGTTTACGCGATCGGGACTCAACTCAATACGCTGTTTCTGAAGATTGTCGATTGTCTGCAAAACCCTAAGGGCCCCCTTTGCGTGTAATTACGCCCGAAGGCGGCCGCCGCAGCTTCAAGATTGAACGCCGATAGTGCTTTCGCGCCAAGTCCGTGGGTCTTGCGAGGGTTCAGTCATCGTCATGCGGTTGGGATTTTTTGAGGGATGGAGGGCGCCTCGGCGTTTCTTTTCGAGGGGTGTACTGACTGAAAAGTCAGCAGAAGATCCAGTGATTTAACAGAGGGGGGTGCAGATGCATCTCGATATCAGCCCGGCAACTTGGCAGCTATGGTGCTTTGCCGCACTGTCATTGGCCATGGTGATCGCGGTCGAAGCGGACACACGGGAGCGGCGAATCCCCAATGTACTGGTGTTGATGATGCTGTGTGCCGGTGTTGCCCTGAATGTGATGGGCCCGGACAACGGGCGCGGTGGGGTGTTCAGTCATTTTCCAGGGGCACTGGGCGCCAGCGGTGCATTGCTGGGCGCGCTGGCAGGCTTCGCGCTGTTCTTGCCGCTGTACTTGCTGCGTGCCATGGGCGCCGGCGATGTCAAGCTCATGGCGGCCCTGGGCAGCTTTGTCGGTCCGATGGAGGCACTCAATCTCACCTTGAGCATTCTGGTCATGGGCGGCGTGCTTGCGGTGCTGCGCATGCTGTGGAGCGGAAAGTCCCGTCTTGTTTTGAGCAACGTCATGCTGGTGCTGAGCGGTTTGAGGGGGGGGGCTCGGCAATTTGATCCTGTCACGCAGTCTGCCGACCGGATGCCTTATGCGCTGGCCTTTGCAGGCGGCTTAATGTCGTATGGCTATTGGCGCTTCATTGGTGGCGCGCCCTTGATCTGGTTCTGATGCAAGACCATAACTGGGTGGCTCATCGATGACGAACCGTTGATCCGTATCTGGTGCTGGCCCCGATTAACAAGAAAAAAGAGAGCGAACATCTTGCAGCACGATCAAACCGCGTCAGGCAGCGTCATCCGATTAACCCTTGCTGCGCCATCGCGTGGTGATGACAATGGCGTCAGTAGTTTGCCCAATACTTTTTTGGTGGAGTTGCTGCTGCGGCACTTTTCCAGAATGGGTGAGCTGCACTTGTTTGAAATTTCGCAACGCCTGGGCTTGAACGCTGCGCGTATCGAGACGTTGCTGACGCACATGCGAACCCTGCGCCTGATCGAGGTGCCGCGTCGCGGTGCGATGGAAGGCGACGTGAGTTATGCCTTGACCGAATCGGGGCACGAGCAGGCCAAAATCGCCTTTGAAAAATGCCACTATGTCGGCCCGGCACCCGTCACGCTGGCTGAATACGGCAGTATGGTGCGCGATCAAAGTCGTCGCCTGCACCCGACGACAGCCCGGCGACTTAAAGATGCCATGGGCAATCTGGTGATTGACGAGGCCTTGTTGCCCAGCCTGGGAAGCGCCCTCAACTCGGGCCAGGCAATCTATCTTTATGGCCCGAGCGGAAGCGGCAAGACCTATCTGGCCCAACATCTCGTCAAGATACTTCACGGCCACATCTGGGTGCCGCACGCTGTTTACGTGGATGGCGAAGTGATTCAGGTGTTTGATCCCTTGGTACACCGTGCGGTCGAAGAATCCGTGGTGGCAGAGCGCAGCCTGAGTCGCGAGGCCGCGCATGACGGCCGTTGGGTACGCACCGAACGCCCGGTGGTCATCACTGGTGGCGAACTCACGCTGCAGATGCTGGAACTTGAGTTTGACAAGCTGCGCCGCCTGTATGTGGCCCCGCCGCAGATGAAGGCAAATAACGGCATCCTGGTCGTTGATGACCTGGGACGCCAGCGCATCAGTCCGCGCGAACTCTTGAATCGCTGGATCGTGCCCCTGGATCGGCACGTGGACTATCTGGGCCTGCACACGGGCAGCAAAATTGAAGTGCCGTTCGATGTGACGGTCATTTTCTCAAGCAATCTGACGCCGGACGAACTGACGGACGCCGCTTTCTCCCGCCGCCTGGGTTACAAGATTCCGATTGGAGCCCTCAGCAGGGATGGCTATCGCGAAGTGATTGCACAGGCCTGCCGGCGTGTGGGTGTGGCGTTCGACACTGAAGCGGTCGATTTCATGATCGATCGTCTGCATCCGTCTTACGAGCAGGCCTATCTGCCTTGTATTCCGTATGACGTCATCAGCAAGATCCGGGACCGCTCTTTCTATCTGGGGCTGACACCCCGCCTCACCCCAGCCTTGATCGAGTGGGCGTGGAAGATGTACTTTGGTGTTGACGAGCGACCCCCACGGCAGCCTGTTCGCGGCAATGCCGGAACTGAGGAAAGTAATAAATGAAAAGCACACGTGCCATTGTCATGATCCTGCTCTCGCTTCTCGCAGGCGCGATCGCCGTGATCCTGGCGGCCCGCTGGATGGGGCAGCAGGCGGCTGAAAATACGACCCCGGTTGTTGTTGCGATGCGCGATCTTGAGCTCGGCGCACCGCTGACGGCCGCCATGCTGCAGGAGATCCCCTGGCCGTCGGGTGCCGTACCCGCAGGCTCTTTCAGTGATGTGAAGAAGCTGGAAGGACGGGTAGCCCGCTTCGCGGTATTCAAAGGTGAACCGATTCTGGAACCCAAACTGGCGCCGGAAGGAACCAAGGGGGGCTTGCCTTCAGTCATTCAAGGTGGCAAACGGGCCATCAGCGTCAAAGTCAACGAAGTCATGGGCGTCGCTGGTTTCGCGTTGCCCGGCAGCTTTGTCGATGTCATGGTCAATATCACGGACAGCAAAGACAAGGCCGTGTCGAAGATCGTGCTGACGCGGATCCTGGTACTGGCCGTCGCGCAAGAGGCCAACCGTGATGACACCAAGCCCAAGGTGGTCAATGCCGTCACCCTGGAGGTAACCCCGGATGAAGCCGAAAAAATAGACTTGGCGCGCAGCATTGGATCGCTGTCCCTGGTGTTGCGCAATCCGATAGATCGCGATGAAACGCAGACCTCCGGGGTGCGCCGTGACGATCTGTTGGAGAAGGAAACGGCGCAGCCCCTTGCGCGGGCGACGGAGCCAGCGCGCCCGCTGAGCCCAAGCGGCGCCGTCGCCGCACCTCGTTCGGTGCCCGGCAGCGCCAGGACCGTCGAGGTGATTCGGGGTGTGCAAAAAGCCAACTCTGAATTCTGATTCCCAAGGAAGTCCAAATGAATACAGCACCACAAGGTATGGGCCGCACCGTGATCCACTGCCGCCAACGCCGCGTCTCAGGGTTGCGCGCTGAAATGCGGGTGGCCGCATGGCTGCTGGCCGCAACGATGGGTCTGGGGAGTGCCGGGTGGCTCCAGGCCCAGACGGCCGCACCGACCAAGGGCACGGCTAGCGCGACAAACGCACCACCAGCAGCCGGCAGTAGCACGGCCTTCGCCACGGTGGGGCCGACGTTGGAGCTGATCATCGGCAAGTCCACGCTCTTGCGAATTCCTTCGGCGATCGAACGCATTTCCGTGGGCAACCCCAACATTGCCGATGTATCGCTGATCAGCCCTGTGGAGCTGTACCTGCTGGGGAAAAGCTACGGATCGACCAACCTCGTGGTCTGGCGCAAGGGCGGCGCCACCACCGCGATCGATGTGAATGTCAGCATTGACTCGGAACGGATGGAAAAAAAGCTCCGGGAATTACTGCCTGATGAAAAAGGCATCCGGGTTCGTCCAGCTGCTGACTCGGTGATTTTGACCGGCGTGGTGTCGAGTGCCGTGAAGGCCAAATACGCCGAAGACATTGCCAATGCTTTTGTGCGGGACATCAACAAAAGCCTGGTATTGCCCGTTACCACAGGCGACACCAAGGCCAATGCGGCAACCCCTATGACGACCGGGGGCGGCGATGCCCTGATGCGCGAGGCAGGCGCCAAGGTGGTCAACCTGTTGCAGGTGCTACAGGGGCAGCAGGTCATGCTGGAAGTGAAAGTGGCGGAAGTTTCCAAGACACTGCTGGACAAGCTGGGCTCGAGCTTTAACGTGTCGACGGGCAACGGCGGCATCAGCTACGGCATCGTGTCCAACCTGCTGAGCCTGGGCGGCGGGAAGTTCAGCATCACCGCGGACAACGGCAACAAGCTGACGATCGATGCCGAGAAAAAAGATGGTCTGATCAAGATTTTGGCTGAGCCCAACATCGTTTCCATCAGCGGCCAGGAAGCCAGCTTCCTGGCGGGCGGCAAGATTTTCATCCCGGTTGCGCGCAACAACAACATGACTGGTGGTAGCACCATCACGCTGGAGGAAAAGGAGTTCGGCGTCGGTCTCAAGTTCACCCCCACGGTGCTCGAAGGGGGGCGCATCCATCTGAGGGTGGCGCCCGAGGTGTCGGAACTGTCGCAGACCGGCTCCCCCTTCACCACGGTGGATGGCACAACCTCGATCCTGCCGAGTTTCACGACACGTCGTGTCCAGACCACCGTTCAACTGTTGGACGGACAAAGCCTGGCTATCGCGGGCCTGATCAAGAACAACGTCACCGAGACCATCAAGCGCACGCCTTTGCTGGGCGAGATCCCGATTCTCGGCGCTTTGTTCAGAAGCAGCGAATTCCAGAGTGACCGTACCGAACTGGTGTTTCTGATCACGCCACGCTTGGTCAAGCCCCTAAACGAAAAGCTGGCGCTGCCGACGGACAGCTTTACACCGCCGAGCCGCACCGAATTCTTCCTGGGTGGCCAACTCGAAGGTCGCGGCAGCGAGGCTGTGCCGCCCGACAAGAGGGGTGACCCAGCCGGCCAGCCGAAGGCCGTGCCGCCTGCCACCGGTGGTTTCGAACTCAAGTAAAGGAGAACGTTCATGTCGTTACCGATCTACAAGACACGGCAACTGACGGCCGCGCTTATCACGGTGGCCGTTATCGCGGCGGGTTGCGCCGGTTCGAGCACCCCCCTGCTGGATGCGAAATTCGGCGACTCGGTGCGCGCGGCCCGCGAAAGCCAGACGCTTAATCCGGCGGCATCGGCAAACAAGGATCCGGTTCTGGGTATTGATGGCAAGGCGGCCGTTCAGGCGCAGGAACGCTACCAGGATTCGTTCAAAACGCCACCCAGAACCTTTGAAATCATCAACATTGGCGGCGCCTTGACGGGTCAATGACCTGACATCGCTCATGCACGCGAAGAGCACACCATGAAGACGCCTGATCACCTGGGCGGCCGTTACCCCCAGCGCGGTGTGGTGGCACTCGTGTTTGGCCTGACGCTGGTGGTGCTGATCGGCTTTGCGGGACTGGCCATCGACTTTGGGCGATTCTTTGTGATCAAGAGCGAACTACAAAATGCGGTGGATGCCTGTGCCTTGGCTGCCGCTTCGCAATTGCGTCCCGGGCTCAATGACCCCGCCGCCTTGATCCGAGCCGTGGCTTACGGCCGGGTTTTTGCGACCGGTGGCAGCGGCAACAATCCCGCCATCAAAAACCGGGCCAATTTTCAGAGCGATGTCGTGGCGATCGTGCCCGACCAGATTACTTTTTCTGACACGCCCAATGGCAGCTATCAAAGCAGCGCCAGTGCCAACTACAACACGGCTAACTACGCCAAATGCAGTTATCCGCTGGCAGGGTTGCCAGTCTTTTTCTTGCCCGTGTTGAACCCGCAACTGAGTACCCAAACCGTTGCCGCCATGGCCGTGGCCAGGTCAGGTATCGGCGGGCCCCTGGTGCTGGTGCGGTGAGGCCCATCATGACACCACGCAAGCAGCAAGGCGTCGCGGCGGTGGAACTGGCATTGATCATGGTGCCCATGCTGATACTGTGTTTTGGCATCACCGAACTGGGGCGCGCGCTTTACTGTTACAACAGCTTGGTGAAGGCCACGCGCGGCGCGACGCGCTACCTGGCCGCCAACCCCACCGTGAGCGAGACGGAAGTCAAAAATCTGGCATTGTGTGGCGCCCGGACCTGCGGCGACCCGCTGGCACCAGGCCTGACGCTGGCGCAGATATCGGTCGCGACCTACAGCAGCATTCCGACTGGGCAGGGCAGTGTCGACCTGGTGTCCGTCACCATTGGCGGCACAGGCGCGGCCGCTTACGAATTCACCTCGCTGGTTCCGTGGGTGATCCCGAGCTTCACATTCGCGCCGGTGACGACCACCATGGCATCGCAGTAGTCCTGATGGAACAAGCCATGCACCAGCCTTCATTTCAACCTTGCCCAAGCCGGACACGCCGGCGGCATCAACATGGCGTGATGATCGTTGAGTTTGCCCTGGTGGCGATGCTCTTTTTCTCGCTGTTGCTTGGCATCATGGAATTTGGTCGCTGGATGTTCACCCTGAACGCGGCAGCCGAGGCCACCCGCTGGGGTGCCCGCTTGGCGGTGGTCTGCGCCCATAACGAGACACAGATCGCCCAGATCAAACAGCGAATGCGTGCCCTCTTGAGTGATGTCAGCAATGCACAGATTGTGATTGCCTATTCACCGGCGGCTTGCGACACAGCGGCTTGCATTGTCACGGTTTCCCTGGTCAATGCGACCTTTACGCCGCTGATTCCGTACTTCGGGGTACCGGTATCGATACCGCCTTTCACGACCAGCCTGTCGCGCGAATCCATGGACAGCAGCGAGAACCCCGACTGCTTGTAACCCCTATGAACCGTCCTCTTCCATCATGAAAAATCCAAGTGCCACGACCAGGACAATGAAAGTATCGGCCATCTGCACCTCAGAGGCGACCCTCGCGGCGCTGGAGGCGCCCGACCCGACCAGGACGGACATGGTGTTGACTGCGCATATCGGTTCGGTACAGACACTGGCCAGCGTGTTGCTGAGGGATCAACCCGATGTGTTGTTGCTGGATTTGCCGGTCTCCGATGAACGGACGATGGAGCTGATCGAATCGGCACTGATGCAGGCACCTGGCACGCACATGGTTCTGGTCAGCCCGGATCGTTCGGTGGCATTTTTGATGCGCGCCATGCGCGCCGGGGTACGTGAAGTATTGCCGGCACCCATGGGTCTGAAGACGATGGCACAGGCCGTCAAACATGCGCAGGGGCATCAGTCCATCAGCAATCGTCATCAGAACCTGGGGGGGCAGGTTCTCGCACTGATCCCGGCCAAAGGCGGCGCCGGCGCCACATTTCTTGCGACCAATCTGGTGTATGCCCTCTCCAAGCAGGGGAAACGGGTGGCATTGCTGGATCTCAACCTGTATTTTGGTGATGCCGCCATGTTTCTGGGGGACAACAAAATCGTGTCCAGCGTGCTGGATCTGGCCCGGCAAACGCAGCGGCTGGACGCCGCCTTGCTGGAGTCCAGCATGATCAAGGTGAGCAAATCTCTGCACGTCCTGGCCGCGCCTGAATCGCCAGAGGAGGTCAATGAAGTCTCGATCGCGGGCGTGGAGAAAATCATCGAGCTCGCCCGAACAAACTACGATTTCGTGGTGTTGGATCTGAGCAGCACCCTGGACCCCATCACCGTCAAGGCCCTGGACTTGGCGGACACCATCTGCCTGACGCTTCAATTGAATCTGCCCTTTGTGCGTGCGGCAAAACGCATGACCGCCGCGTTTCGCGTACTGGGTTATCCCGACGACAAAGTGAGTGTCATCGTCAATCGCTACGAAAAAGGTGACACGATCAATCTGTCGGATGTGGAAAAGGCGACCCTGCTGAAGATTGGCCGGACCATTCCCAACAGCCACTTCGCGGTCAGCGCATCCGTCAACCAGGGGGTTCCATTGCTCGAAATGGACCCGCGTGACCCGGTCTCCCGCGCTCTGCACGATTGGGCGCAAGAACTTGCGCCAGGCACCGTCACGACAGAACGCAACGCGGGATGGTTGCGTGGACTGATGAAGTTTTTGTCATGAATGCGCTATCAATTTAACGAGAGCATGAAAGATCGGACATCATGAGCCTGCGCAATCGGGGACAAGCTACCAAGACATCAGCGGAATCGACCGATTCCGGCGCTGAACCGTCTTCGCCGACAACGTCAAAGTACTATGAACTCAAGGCGAAGCTGCATAGCCAATTGCTGGGCCGCATCGATCTGGAGGTACTGGGCAGCATGGCGCCGGAGCGGCTGCGCGAGGAACTGGGTTCGCTGGTGGAGAGACTGCTGACCGAATCTGGGATGGCTCTGAACGCGACGGAGCACAAAAAGATCATCCAGGATATTCAGGATGAGGTCATGGGCCTGGGGCCGATCGAGCCCTTGCTGGCTGATCCGACCGTGTCCGACATTCTGGTCAACGGCCCCAGAAAAGTGTATGTGGAGCGCCATGGTCGGCTCGAGTTAACCGACATCATCTTTTCCGATGCGAGCCATTTGATGAAGATCATCGACAAAATTGTGTCGCGCATCGGGCGCCGCATCGATGAATCGAGTCCGATGGTCGATGCCCGCTTGCCGGACGGTTCCCGCGTGAATGCCATCATTCCGCCGCTCTCGCTGGAGGGCCCGCTGCTTTCAATTCGAAAATTTTCGGCCGTGCCCTTGAAAGTTGAAGATCTGATCAAAAGCAAATCGCTCACACCCGAACTCGCGCAGCTGCTCTCTGGCATGGTGCGCGCCAAGATGAACATCTTGATCTCGGGCGGAACCGGCGCGGGAAAAACCACATTGCTCAATGTATTGTCGAGTGCCATTCCCAGCAACGAACGGATCGTGACGATCGAAGATGCGGCCGAGCTCCAGTTGCAGCAGCCGCATGTGGTGCGCCTGGAAACCCGGCCCCCCAACATTGAGGGCAAGGGTGAGGTCAATCAACGCGCATTGGTTCGCAACAGCCTGCGCATGCGGCCTGATCGCATCATTGTGGGTGAAGTACGAGGTGTCGAGGTGGTCGACATGCTGCAGGCCATGAACACCGGCCACGAAGGTTCGATGACAACGGTGCATGCCAATTCCCCACGTGACGCCTTGACACGGCTGGAAAACATGGCTGGCCTGGGCGGCATGAGCATTCCTTCCATGGCGATGCGCCAGCAGATCAGCTCCGCCATCATGGCCATCGTCCAGATTTCCCGCCTGACCGATGGTCGCCGCAAGCTGGTCAGTCTGCAAGAAGTCGTCGGCATGGAAGGCGCCATCATCACCCTGCAGGAAATTTACACGTTTACCCAGACCGGCATCGCCGACGACGGGGCGGTTTTGGGACAGTTTCGCGCCACCGGGGTGCGTCCCAAATTCATGGGGCGTCTCAAGGCCTATGGCATCAGCTTGCCGGACACGACGTTCGATCGAACCCGAACTTACGAGTGACGCCATGACACTGAGTTATGCCTTATCCGTCGTCTTCGGTTTTCTTGCCGTGGTCTTGTTGCTTGAAGGCATCTTCTTGCTTTGGACTGACACCAGAAGTCCGGAGGCGCAACGAATCCAGCGGCGTCTGCGCGTGATGACCATCGGTGAGCATGGCGAGGCCGACGTCTCGCTTCTTAAACAACGCTTGCTGAGTACCATGCCGGCATTGCAACGCCTGCTGCTGCAGTTGCCCAAAGTTCAGCATCTGGATCGACTTCTGCTGCAAGCCGGTTCCAGCAAAACCGTCTCACATCTGCTGATCACCTGCCTGCTGGCAGGTTTGGGCGGCATCCTGATCGGCACGGTACTGCGGTGGCCGTGGCTGTGGGCCTTGCTGGCGGGAGCGGTTTTTGCCATGGCGCCCATGGTGCGCCTGATCTGGAAGCGTTCGCGGCGCCTGCATCAAATGGGGGCGCAATTACCCGATGCGCTGGATTTGATCAGCCAGGCACTGCGCGCAGGGCATGCATTTTCGGCCGCACTTGCCATGGTCGGCAATGAATTGCCGGAACCGATTGCCGGTGAGTTCAAGACCACATTTGATGAGATCAACTTCGGCATCTCGACCAAAAATGCGATGTACAACCTGGCGACCCGGGTTCCCGTTACCGACTTGCGCTACTTTGTCGTGGCGGTGGTCATCCAGCTTGAAACCGGTGGGAATATGGCGGAGCTGCTGAAAATGCTGGCCCATTTGATCCGGGAGCGATTCAAGCTGTTCGGCAAGATCCGGGTGCTGGCGGCGGAAGGGAAATTGTCGGCCTACATCCTGACGGCCTTGCCGTTTTTCTTGGCCGGGGTGATGCAGATGGTCAACCCTGGTTACATGAGTGTTCTGTTGACCGACCCGGTCGGTATCCGCTTGGTGATTTCTTCTTTCGCCATGATGGTTTTGGGTGGTTTTGTGATGTGGCGCATCATCGATATTCATGTCTGAGGGGGCCCCATGACGATGCAAGCTTTTCTTTTCGCCCTGATCTTCGTGTCGGTGGTGGGGCTCGTCTTGGGGCTAGGTCTGTGGTTGAACCGTGACGAGGCATTGGGTCGGCGCCTGGACCAACTCAAGGAGCCGCCAGCCACGGCCGAAAAAACCGAGGAGGCCGGCCATGAATGGCAGGCCAAGGTGGCCAAGATTGCCGCCCCGATAGCCTGGCTGTCGACGCCCAAGGCGGGTTGGGAATCATCGAATTTTCGTGTGCGCTTCATGCAAGCCGGTCTGCGGGGGACGGGTTGGCCGGTCATTTTTTTCACGACAAAAACTTTCCTCACGCTGGCATTGCCGGGCCTGTTCATGTTGTATGGCGGCATTGTCAATATATCCTCCACGGCCAAGGCCACCATATTTGTCCTGTTGTCCTTGGCCGCGCTGGGTTATTACTTTCCCAATCTGGCCTTGAGGATGATGATTCGCCGGCGGCGGCGGGAATTGCAGGAAGCCTTGCCGGATGCGGTTGACCTGATGACGGTTTGTGTGGAGGCCGGGCTTGGCCTGGATGCGGCGATGAACCGTACCGGCCAGGAAATGGATTTGCGCAGCCGGGTACTGGCCGACGAACTCAATCTGGTGGCGCTCGAGCTGCGGGTCGGCGCGACGCGCACGCGCGCATTGCACAATTTGGCCTTGCGCACCGGGGTGGACGATGTCGCGACCTTCGTGACCATCGTGCTGCAGTCCGAGCACTTTGGCACCGATGTCGCCGACTCCCTGAGGATTCTTTCCGAGACCATGCGGGAACACCAGAAGGTGCGGGTGGAGGAGGCTGCCGCCAAAATTCCGCTGAAACTTCTATTCCCCTTGATTTTTCTCATCTTTCCCTCTCTGATCCTGGTCCTGATGGGACCTGCCGTGATCAACTTCTACCGGACCCTGTTGCCTGCGCTCGGTGCGGGTCATTGATCGCTTGGGAGAATGTCATGACCCACTATGTGAAACTTTTATCGGCCCTGTCCACGGGGGCCTTGCTGGGCTGCACGCAGCTGTCGCTGGCACCTGCCATGGGTGAGCCGGTTGCCACATGGGGTCAGCGGGCACCGGAGTCGCCGGGACGCCTGCCGGGTGAGAACAGCTCGAATCCGGAGCCTGAGGTGGAGCAGCTGTTCATCATGGGCAAGGCGGCCTACGATGCCGGCCAATTGACGCTGGCGGAAGAGCGCTATGCACAGGTTTTGCAGCATCAGCCGTCGCACCTGCAGGCGCTCAACGCGATCGCTGTGATTTATGCGCAGACGCAGCGTATCGACAAGGCCCTTCATGCCTTTAGGCGGGCACTGGAGATGGCTCCCCAAGCTTCACACGTCCACAACAATTTGGGCTACGCCCTGATGCGTGAGGGGCGACTCGTAGAAGCCGAACGGGAGCTGGGATTGGCGCACGACCTGAACCCGTCAAGTCCACAAACGCGACAAAACATGGTGCTCTTGAGCCAGGCCAAGGCGCGTGCCATGGCGCAGACCGAGCTCAGCGGCAACGGGGCCACCCCCCTGGCGGAGGGACTGCGGCCACAGTTGGTGGCCATCGGACGCCATGTGTACGAACTGAGGGATGGGCCGGCGGCCTGGTCGGAACCGATGCAGGCATCCCGACCGGTTGGCGTACAGCCGGCCAAGCCGGCGCCCCAACTGGGGGGGGGGTTTGTCGCCAAAGACAGCGGCATCAGCACGTCGCTGCGCGGCATCAGAATCGAGGTGTCCAATGGCGTTGGCATCCGGCATTTGGCCCGGCGCACGGCGGAACGCCTGGAACCGATGGGGCTGGTGACGGCACGGTTGTCCAATCAGCGCTATCGACAGTCCAAAACCGAAATCCAGTACAGAGCCGGGCAAAAGAACGCCGCGGATGCGCTATCGGCGAAGTTGCCGGTGGCCGTCAAAACCGTCCCGTCCAAGCGACTTGGAAAGCGCATCGAGATACGACTGGTATTGGGCCATGACCTGTTCGGCCAAGCCATGGCCGCCCGGCTCGAATCAAGCCGCACGGCGAACGCGGCGCTGGCTGGCGACGATGGTTGGCGCTGGAGTTGAGCGTTTTCATTGAAAACAGGCCGACAGAGCACGTCAACCGGCCGTCAACAGCTATCTATTTGATAGCCACTCCCGCCATCGTTTCCCGCCTGAATTCCGACCGGCCAAAAGCGAAACAGGCACGACAATTGGATGTGGCACACTCGCGCCTTTGTTTCATATTCATGAGCTGGCGCCAGGCTGGCGGTTTTGACATTCATGCAGAAAATCATCGCGCAAATCGCGCAGGAAATCAGGGTTCAGGATAGACAGGTCGAGGCAGCAGTCGCCTTGCTGGACGGCGGGGCCACGGTGCCTTTTATCGCCCGTTACCGCAAGGAAGTCACCGGCGGGCTGGACGACATCCAGTTGCGCGAACTGGAATACCGCTTGGGCTATCTGCGCGAGCTGCGCGACCGGCGCGAAGCCATTGTCAAGAGCATCGACGAGCAGGGCAAGCTCACGCCTGAGCTGCGCGCCGCGCTGGCGCTGGCGGCCACCAAGCAGGAGCTCGAAGACCTGTACCTGCCCTACAAGCAAAAGCGCCGCACCAAGGGCCATATTGCCCGCGAGGCCGGTATCGAGCCGCTGGCAGATCGCCTGTTTGCCAATCCTTTGCTCCATCCGGCCGAGGAGGCTGTGGCCTTCGTCAAAGCGGAGAAAAACGAAGCCGGCGACGATTTCACCTCGGTGGCGGCCGTGCTCGACGGTGTGCGCGACATCCTGAGTGAGCGCTGGGCCGAAGATGCCGCGCTGGTGCAATCGCTGCGCGAGTGGCTCTGGACCGAGGGGCTGTTCAAGAGCCGCCTGATGGACGGCAAGGACGAGAACAACGCCGACGTCGCCAAGTTTCGCGACTACTTCGACTACGACGAGCCAATTGGCCGCGTGCCGTCGCATCGCGCGCTGGCGGTGTTCCGCGGCCGCAGCCTGGACATTCTGGATGCCAAGCTGGTGTTACCGGTGGAGCCGGAACCGGGCAAGCCATCCCTGGCGGAAGGCCGCATCGCCGTCTACCTGGGCTGGAGCCACCAGGGCCGGCCGGCCGACGACCTGATCCGCAAATGCGTGGCCTGGACCTGGCGCGTCAAGCTCAGCCTGTCCACCGAGCGCGACCTGTTCGCCCGCCTGCGCGAAGAGGCGGAAAAAGTGGCGATCAAGGTGTTTTCCGACAACCTGCGCGACCTGCTGCTGGCGGCCCCGGCCGGCCCGCGCGTCGTCATGGGGCTGGACCCCGGCATCCGCACCGGCGTCAAGGTCGCCGTGGTCGATGCCACCGGCAAGCTGGTGGATACCGCCACCGTCTTCCCGCACGAGCCACGTCGCGACTGGGACGGCTCGCTCTACACCCTGGCCAAACTGTGCGAGAAACATGGCGTCAACCTGATTGCCATCGGCAATGGCACGGCCAGCCGCGAGACCGACAAGCTGGCCGGTGAGCTCATCAAGCAGTTGGCCAAGCTGCACGATGGCGCCGAGATGCAGCGCGTGGTGGTGAGCGAGGCCGGCGCTTCGGTCTATTCCGCCAGCGAATACGCCTCGCAGGAAATGCCCGATGTGGACGTCAGCCTGCGCGGCGCCGCCAGCATTGCGCGCCGGTTGCAGGATCCGCTGGCCGAGCTGGTGAAGATCGACCCCAAGTCGATCGGCGTCGGCCAGTACCAGCACGATGTTAACCAGAGCGAACTGGCGCGCACGCTGGACGCCGTGGTGGAAGACTGCGTGAACTCGATCGGCGTGGACCTCAACACCGCCAGCGTGCCGTTGCTCTCGCGTGTCTCCGGTTTGTCGGCCAGTGTGGCCAAGGCGGTGGTGCGCTGGCGCGAGGCCAATGGCGCTTTCAAAAGCCGCCAGCAGCTCTTGCAGGTCAGCGGCCTGGGGGCCAAGACCTTTGAGCAAAGTGCCGGTTTCCTGCGCATCCGCGATGGCGACAACCCGCTGGACATGACCGGGGTGCACCCTGAAACCTATCCGGTGGTGGAGCAGATCATGGCCAAGACCGGCAAGCCGGTGGCCGAACTGATGGGCCGGGCCGACATGCTCAAGACCCTGCGCCCCGAGCTGTTTGCCAACGAACAGTTTGGTGTCATCACCGTCAAGGACATCCTGGGCGAGCTGGAAAAACCGGGCCGCGACCCGCGTCCGGATTTCAAGGTGGCGCGCTTCAACGAAGGCGTGGAAGACATCAAGGACCTGCGCGAGGGCATGGTGCTCGAGGGCACGGTGAGCAACGTCGCCGCTTTCGGCGCCTTCATCGACCTGGGTGTGCACCAGGACGGCCTGGTGCATGTCAGCCAGCTCAGCAACAAGTTTGTCACCGACGCCCGCGAGGTGGTCAAGACCGGCGACATCGTCAAGGTCAAGGTGGTGGAAGTGGATGTGGCACGCAAACGCATTGCTCTGACCATGAAGCTGGGCGACGCTGTACCTAAGCGCGGCGCAGCGGGCGACAACCGCTTCGAAGGCGCCGGGCGCCAGCAGCAACCGCGCCGTGCCAACGACCCCGCACCGCAATCCGCCATGGCCTCGGCCTTTGCCAAGCTCAAGGGTTGAGCTTGGCGCAGACGAACGCGTCTGGACGAACCGCCCCAGGCTGACGCCTGAGGGCGCGCGCGTCCCGCAGCCAAACAGACATAATCCATGCTCAGTAACAATCGTTTCTTGATCAATAAAGGGAGACTGACGACATGGAGCTGAGTGCCTTGCTGGCGTCACAGATCGTGTTGCCCAGCATCCCCAAGGTCATTGCGCTGCTGCTGAGCGAACTGGACCGCGATGAACCGGACCTCAAGAAGGTCACGCAGCTCATCAGCAGCGACCCGGCCCTGACTACGCGCCTGCTGCAGACCGCCAATGCCAGCTTCTTCAAGCTCTCGGGCAAGGTCAACAGCGTGTCCGAGGCACTGGCCATCCTGGGTTTGTCGCATATCCGCGCCATGGCGGCCGAAGCCGCTTCGGCCGCCTCGCTCAAGGCGGTGCCGGGCATCCACCTGCAGCAGTTCTGGGCCTACAGCCTGAATGTGGCCAAACTGGCGCGTTCCCTGGCCGGCGTGGTGCGGCTGAACCAGGGCGCGGCCTTTACCTGCGGCCTGATCCATGCGGTAGGTGAGCTGATCATGCATGTCGGCATGCCGACTGAGGTCGCGCCGCTGGACAAGGAGATGGGGCCACTCGACCTCAGGCGGGCGAAGGCGGAGTTCCGGGAGTTCGGTTATTGCTACGCCCAGGTCGGTGCCGGTTTTGCGCGCCGCTGGCTGTTTCCGCAGCCCATCGTGGATGCGCTCGAACACCAGTACGCCCCGTTTGAAAACAATGTCTACGAACCACTGGCCGGCGTGATTCATCTGGCGACTTGGCGCGCCCGCGCCAAGGCGGCCAACCTCAATGACAAGGCGCTGGCGGTGAGCTTTCCCGGCTCGGTGGGTGAAGTGCTGGGCCTGGACATCGACATGGTGCTGCAGCAGGACCCATTCGACTGGTCAGCCCATGGCTGATCGCGTCGCTTTAGGGCCCGCATCCTTCGTGTCTCGGTCCGGTTTGGCATGAAAGCGCTTTGCCTCTACGCCGGTCCGCAAGCACGCCAGCACCTTGAACAGCATGGTCTGCAAGCCAGCGATGTGCGCACCATCCCCGCCGCGGCCGGTGGCCCCAAGGGACTGATCCTGGGGCCGCTGGACCGCTTCATCTTTGGCACCTGGCTGGCCGAAACCAGCCATGAGGTCCATCTGGTGGGCGGTTCCATCGGCGCCTGGCGCATGGCCACCGCCTGCCTGAACCAGCCCGCCGCCGCGTTCGAGCAGCTGGAAGACCAATACATTCATCAGCATTACGCGTTGCAGCCGGGGCAGACACGCCCACCCGCGGCACTGGTCAGCGAGCGTTTTGGCCAGAGTCTGCAGGCGTTCTATGGCCGCCGGGTGAACGAGGTGCTGACGCACCCGCGCTACCGGCTGCACATGGTGACGTCCCGGGGCCGTCATCTGCTGGGACGCGAGCACGGTCTGCGTACCCCGCTGGGCTACCTGGGCGCCTTTCTCAGCAACAGCGTCCAACGCCGAGCCATGGGGGCCTGGCTGGAGCGCGTGGTGTTTTCCACGCCGGGGGCGCAGTTGCCGTTTGATGCCAGCGATTACCGCACGCGCCAGGTGCATTTAAGCGAAGCCAACTTCATGCCGGCGCTGCAGGCCAGTTGCTCGATTCCTTTTGTGCTCAAGGCGGTACACCACATTCCCGGTGCACCGCCTGGCGCCTATTGGGATGGCGGCATCACCGACTACCACCTGCACTTGAATTACGCGGCAGCGCCGGACACCCCGGCAGGTGCGGGAAAAGGCCTGGTGCTCTACCCGCATTTCCAGCAAAGCGTGGTGCCGGGCTGGCTCGACAAGGCCCTCAAATGGCGCCATAAAGCCACCCACTACCTGGACACCATGGTGCTGCTGGCACCCAACCCTGACTGGGTCAAAACCCTGCCCAACGGCAAGCTGCCCGACCGTAAGGACTTCACCCATTACGGCAACGACCTGGCCAGCTGCGTCAAGGCCTGGCGCACCGCCGTGCAGGCAAGCCGTCAGCTGGCGGATGAGTTCGAGGCCTGGCTGCAACGGCCCGATATGAGCCAGGTGCAGCCCTTGTGAGCCACTGAGCGCTGACCGGCTTACATCGCCTGCCGCAGCATGTCGCGGTATTCCTCGGCGGTGGCGATGCGCGGGTTGGTCTTGTGGCAGTGGTCGGCCATGGCGCCGGCGATGATCTGATCGAACTGGCTCTCAAGTACCCCCATGGCGGCCAGACCGATGGGCAGGCCGAGGCGGGCGTTCATGTCCTTGATGGCGTCACCGATGTCGCCGGCCGAGTCCAGGTTCATGGCCTGTGACATACGCAGCAGACGGCTTTCCTTCTGGATCGATTCGGCGCCAGCGTTGAAAGCGATGACAGCGGGCAAAAACATGGCGTTGAGCGTGCCGTGGTGCAGGCGCGGGTCGACGCCGCCCAGACTGTGGCTCAAGGAATGAACGCAGCCCAAGCCTTTCTGGAACGCCATGGCGCCCTGCATGGAGGCACTCATCAGGTTCAGGCGCGCCTCGCGGTCGCTGCCGTCCTTGGTAGCGCGCTCGATGTGCGACCAAGCGCGCTGCAGGCCATCGAGTGCGATGCCATCAGCCGGCGGGTTGAAAGCCGGAGCCATGAAGGTTTCCATGCAGTGGGCGATGGCGTCCATGCCGGTGGCGGCGGTCAGTTTCGGCGGCAGGCCCAGTGTGAGTTCAGGATCGCAGATGGCGGTCTTGGGCACCAAGTGCCAGGAATGGAAGCCCAGTTTGCGGTGGTCATCGACGATGAGAATGGCGCCGCGCGCCACCTCGCTGCCGGTGCCGCTGGTGGTGGGCACGGCGATGATCGGTGCCACCCGTTCGGTAATTTTTGGCGAGCCGCCTTCGATGGTGGCGTAGGTCTTGAGCGGACCTTCGTGCGTGGCGGCAATGGCCACGCCCTTGGCGCAGTCGATCGCCGAGCCGCCGCCTACGGCAATCAGGCCGTCGCACCGGTTGGCGTGGTAGACCTCGACGGCGGCACGCACGGCGGCCTCGGTCGGGTTGGACGGCGTCTGGTCGAACACCGCCACCGGCATGCCGCAGGACCGTGTCGACAAGGCATCCAGGGCTTTTTGCAGAATGCCGGCGGCCTTGACGCCGGGGTCGGTCACGATCAGCGGCCGCTGGATGCCAACACGCTCGCATTCCTGCTGGAGCAGCTTGACTGCACCAAAATCGAACTGGACCTGGGTGATGTAGTAGATAAGTGCCATGGCATCCTGCGGTTACGATCACAACGAAGAAAGCACTTTATAACAAGCCCGACCGATTTCATGAGTCACCAACGCAACCCGCGCGCCTTGCTCACCCCGGCCATGCACCATGTGATCGACCGCATGGCGCGCGCCGGCCACTTGCCGCTGCACGCCCTGACACCCGAGCAGGCCCGTCTTGTTTATATGGCCGGGTCCGGCGTGCTTGATATTCCGGCGCACAAACTGACTCGCGTGGAGGATTTCACCATTGCCGCGCGCGACGGGCATGCCCTGCCGGCACGGCTGTATGCGCCGGCCAGTGAATCGCTGCCGCTGCTGGTGTATTTTCACGGCGGCGGCTTCACCGTCGGCAACATTGGCACGCACGACGCCCTGTGCCGCCACCTGAGTCATCTGGCGCATTGCGCCGTGGTGTCGGTGGATTACCGGCTGGCGCCCGAACACAAGTTCCCGGTCGCGGCCAACGACGCTTGGGATTCCGTGCAGTGGCTGGCGGCCAACGCCGTCTCGCTTGGCCTGGACAGCCGTCGCCTGGCCGTGGGCGGCGACAGCGCCGGCGGCACGCTGGCGGCCGTGTGCGCCATTCACGCGCGGGACGCCGCCTTGCCGCTGGCCTTGCAACTGCTGTTCTACCCCGGCTGCACCGCCCACCAGGACACGCCCTCGCATAAAAGCTTTGAGAAGGGTTTCGTGCTGGAGGAGCCGCATATCAGCTATTTCTTCAACCACTACGTCAACGCGGTTGCCGAGCGCGACGACTGGCGTTTTGCGCCGCTCAATGCGCCGGATGTGGAGGGCGTGGCACCGGCCTGGATCGGGCTGGCCGAATGCGACCCGCTGGTCGATGAAGGCGTGATGTATGCCGACAAGCTGCGCTTGGCCGGTGTGCCGGTCGATCTGGAGATCTACCGCGGCGTGGTGCATGAATTCATCAAGATGGGTCGCGCCATTCCCGAAGCCCTGCAGGCGCACACCGATGCTGCGCGCGCCCTGAAACATGCTTTTGAGGCCTGAATGAGCACCAAGCACCTAAACACCCGCGAGGACTTTCGCTTTTTCCACCGCCTGCGCGTGCGCTGGGCCGAAGTGGACATGCAGAAGATCGTCTTCAACGCCCATTACCTGATGTACTTCGACACCGCCATGGGCGACTACTGGCGCGCGCTGGCCCTGCCGTACGAGGCAGCCATGCAGCAGCTCGGCGGCGATCTCTATGTGAAAAAAGCCGCGGTGGAGTTCCACGCCTCGGCCCGTTACGACGACCAACTCGACATCGGCCTGAAGTGCACCCGGATCGGGAATTCCTCCATCCAGTTCAGTGGTGCCATCTTCCGCGGCGATGAATTGCTGATCACGGGCGAACTGATCTATGTGTTTGCCGATCCGGCCAGCCAGACCTCCAGGCACGTACCTCAAGCCTTGCGCGATGTGCTGACCGCCTTTGAGGCCGCTGAAGCCATGGTCAAGGTTCGGCTCGGCTCATGGGCCGAGCTTCAGGACGGGGCGCGGCAGGTGCGCACTGAGGTCTTTCTGCAAGAGCAGAAGATCCCGGTTGAGATGGAATGGGATGAGGCCGATGAGACCGCCGTGCATGCCGTGGCCTACAACCGCTTGGGCATGCCGGTGGCGACCGGCCGTTTGCTGCAGCACGCCCCCGGCGTGGCGCGTATTGGCCGCATGGCGGTGAGCCGCGTGTTGCGCGGCGCGCATCTGGGGCGCGACATCCTGCTGGCGCTCATGCAGGCTGCCGGGCAACGCGGTGACCATGAGGTGTTGTTACACGCCCAGCGCAGCGCCGAAGGGTTCTATGCGCGCCTGGGTTTCATGCCACAGGGCGCGCCTTTCGACGAGGCGGGCATCCCGCATATCGAGATGGTGAAATCTCTCGCCTAGATATCTTCCAACAGTTCGTAGGGCAGGGGCAGCAGTTCGATCACCGCACCCTCGGCCGACCCCAGGTGCAGGCCCGATCCGGCGGCCGCGCTGGTTTGCATGGAGATGATGGCGTCAAAGCCACCATTTGGCGCGGCTGCGGCCTGTGCCACGGTGCCGCAGGGCTGGCTGGCGTCGCCGACCTCAAACACCTCGGCTCCGACTTGCATGGCGGCTGCGCAATGCGCCAGATAGGCGCGGCGCTTGAGCGTGCCGCGAAACTGGCTGCGTGCCACCACCTCCTGGCCGGGATAGCAGCCCTTCTTGAAGTTGACGCCGCCTACCGATTCGTAATTGAGCATCTGGGGCACGAAGGCTTCGACCACTGGCGCACTGAGCGTGGCGACACCACTGCGCACCTCACCCCAGCGCCAGAGATCTTCGCTCAGCACCCCGCCTTGCGGCGCGGGCTCTGAAGCCGGTGCCACCCACAACGCGCGTGGTGTGCCGTCGGCCGGGTAGAGATGAATCAGGCTGGCGTTGCCAAGGTCAACCTTGGTCCAGGCCGGGCCGGTTGATCCGGCAACTTGGGCCAGCGCATCGCCGGCCAGACCGTAGAGGGCGATATCCGCCGTGGCATCGCTTAATTTGGCCTTGGCACGCAGCACGAACATCGACAGGCGCTTGAGCGTGGCGGGCAGCAGGTCGCGGCTACAGACCAGCAGAACTTCGGTGTGGCTGCGCTTGAAGCCAATAAAACTGGCCTGCATGCGGCCCTTGGCCGAGCAAAACGCCGCCAGCCGGGCCTCCGACAGGCCCAACAGGGAAAAATCCTGCGTCAACTGGCCATGCAGGAACTTGGCGGCGTCTTCGCCCTCGACGCGGATCACGCCGAGATGGGAGAGAGGGGAAATACCGTTCAGAGCTTTGTTCATGGGCTGAATTATCATCGTCCATCAAATTCATGGGAGCAGTAGGGCTGTGCGTCAACTGATTGTGGGTATTCTTGTCGTGGCGGGTCTGTTGGCGGGCGCCAGTGCCTGGTGGCTGTCGCAGCCGCTGGTTCTGAACACGGAAACAGTGGATCTGGCGATTGAACCGGGCACCTCGGCGCGCGGTGTGGCGCAGGCCGTGGCAGATGCCGGCGTGCAGGTTGAGCCGGCGCTGCTGTACTGGTGGTTCCGCTTGTCGGGCCATGCCCGCGAGATCAAGGCCGGCAGCTATGAAATCGGGCAGGGCACGACACCGCGCAGCCTGCTGCGCAAGCTGGTGCGCGGGGAAGAGGCCTTGCGTGCGGTCACCCTGGTTGAGGGCTGGAACTTTCGCCAGGTGCGCGAGGCCTTGCTCAAGGCCGAGCAACTCAAGCCGGAAACCCAGATCCTGAGCGACAGCGCGATCATGGAAAAACTGGGACGCGCCGGGCTGCATCCCGAAGGGCGCTTTTTCCCTGACACCTACACCTATGCCAAGGGCTCGAGTGATCTGGCGGTGCTCAAGCGCGCCATGCGCGCCATGGACAAGCGGCTTGAAGCGGCCTGGAACCAGCGCGCTCCCAACCTGCCGCTCAAGAGCCCGGAAGAAGCCCTGATCCTGGCCAGCATCGTGGAGAAGGAAACTGGCCGCGCCAGTGACCGCCCCATGATCTCCTCGGTATTCAACAACCGGCTGCGCATCGGCATGATGCTGCAGACCGACCCGACCGTGATTTACGGCCTGGGCACGCAGTTCGATGGCAACCTGCGCAAACGCGACTTGCTGACGGACACGCCCTGGAACACCTACACCCGCGCTGGCCTGCCGCCGACCCCGATTGCCATGCCTGGCAAGGCCGCCTTGCTGGCCGCCGTGCAGCCCGCCCCTAGCCGGGCCCTGTACTTTGTGGCCCGGGGCGACGGCACCAGCCAGTTCAGCAGTACGCTGGACGAGCACAATCGGGCAGTCAATAAATTCCAGCGGGGACAATAGCGGCATGAACGGGCTTTTCATCACTTTCGAAGGTATTGACGGCGCCGGCAAATCGACCCACATCGATGGCCTGGCCCAGGCCTTCCGTGCCCAGGGCCGCCAGGTGACGCTGAGTCGCGAGCCCGGCGGCACACCACTGGCCGAGAAACTGCGCAGCATCGTCCTCAACGACCCGATGGACGCCATGACCGAGGCGCTTTTGGTATTTGCCGCCCGCCGCGACCACCTGCAGCAGCTCATCGAGCCGGCACTGGCGCGTGGTGACGTGGTGCTGTGCGACCGCTTTACCGACGCCACCTTTGCCTACCAGGGCGGTGGCCGCGGTTTTGACATGGACATGCTGTCGGCGCTGGAGCGCTGGGTGCAGACGATGGCCGGTGCTTCCACGTTGCGCCAACCCGATCTGACCGTCTGGTTCGATCTGGATCCGACGATCGCCGCGCAGCGCCTGGCGGGTGCCCGGGTGCCGGACAAATTCGAATCCCAGCCGGTGGAGTTTTTCCGCCGGGTTGCCGCGGGCTATGACCAGCGCATGACGGCCTCGCCAGCGCGCTTTGCCCGCATTCATGCTGCGCAGGAGCGTGAGGCGGTCTGGCAGGAGGTATTGGCCTCCGTGCGGCAGCGGGGCTGGCTGGCATGAGTGAATTGAATACCGCCGCCCCCTGGATCGCCAGTCAGACCCGGCAGCTGTTGGCCCAACGCGGTCATGCCTGGTTGCTGCAGGGACCGTCCGGCCTGGGGCAATACAAGCTGGCACTGGCGCTGGCACGCGCCTGGCTGTGTGAACAGCCGGACGAGCAGGGCGCTTGCGGCAGCTGCCCCAGCTGTCACGCCATCGACGTGCGCACCCATGCCGACCTGTGTGTGCTGATGCCCGAAACCAGCATGCTGGAATTGGGCTGGCCCTTGAGTGAGAAAGCCCAGGCCGAGGTCGACGACAAGAAACGCAAACCCAGCAAGGAAATCCGGGTCGAAGCCATGCGCGAAGCCGTTGAGTTCGCCCAGCGCACCAGTGCCCGGGGCCGCGGCAAGGCCGTGCTGGTGTTCCCGGCCGAGCGCATGAACAACGTCACCGCCAATGCCCTGCTCAAAACGCTGGAGGAGCCGCCGGGCGATGTGCGTTTTGTGCTGGCCAGCGAAGCCGCGCACCAGTTGCTGCCCACCATCCGCAGCCGTTGCCTTGGCCACACCATGGTCTGGCCAGACGAGGCTGCCAGCCTGGCTTGGCTCCAAGAGCAGGGGCTGACGGCAGCTGACAGCCCCATCTTGCTGCGGGCCGCGGGCGGCCGGCCGGAGGATGCGCTCCTGTTCGCCCGCTCCGGCCGTGAGCCCAAAAGCTGGACCGCCTTGCCACGCGCCATGAGCCGAGGCGATGTGGCACCGCTGAAAGACTGGAGCCCGGCCCAGGTCATCGATGCCTTGCACAAGCTGTGCCATGACCTGCTGGCCGTGGCGTCGGGTGCCAGTCCGCGATTTTTTGAGCCGGCTGACCTGCCGCCCGCCAGTTCGACCCAGGCCTTGACCCAATGGTCACGGGCCCTGTCCCAGGCCAGTCGCAGTGCCGAGCACCCTTTCAATACCGGTCTGATGCTGGAAGCCCTTGTGAGCCAGGCCCAATTGGCCCTAAACTCGAAACATTGAGTCCCAGTGCCCATGAGTTCCGACAAAGACACCCCGCGCCCCAGCGTCATCCAGCTCGCCATCAAGGAAAAAGCGGCCCTGTACGCCGCTTACATTCCCTTGTTCACGGAGGGCGGCGTGTTCATTCCGACCTCGCGCGACTACAAGCTGGGCGACGATATCTATGTCTTGCTGTCCCTGCCGGATGACCCCCAGCGCTATCCGGTGGCGGGCAAGGTGGCCTGGGTGACGCCGGCAAAAGCGGCCGGGTCGCGGACCCAGGGCGTCGGTATTCAATTTCCGAAAGACGAGAAATCGCACGCTCTCAAGCTGAAGATCGAGGAGATTCTGGGCAACCACCTCTCATCAGATCGCTCGACGCAGACCATCTGACCCTTCCTTGGCGATCGGCATCCGGGCGCCCCAAGGTCGCAACGCGTGCCAGTCGTCCACTTTTTGCTTTCCCTGTTTCATGTACACCGATTCCCATTGCCACCTCTCGTTTCCTGAACTTCATGCCGCGCTGCCCCAGATCCGCGAGGCCATGGAACAGGCGCAGGTGACGCGCGCCCTGTGCATTTGCACCACCCTGGAGGAATTCGAGGAAGTCCACCAACTGGCCCAGGGCTATGACAATTTTTGGGCCACGGTGGGCGTGCACCCGGACAACGAGGGTGTCACCGAACCCTCGCTGGACGACCTGCTCAGCCGCGGCCAACTGCCGCGCGTGGTGGGCATCGGGGAAACCGGGCTCGACTATTTCCGCTTGGGGGATCGCACGCTGACGGACATGGAATGGCAACGTGAGCGTTTTCGCACCCATATCCGGGCTGCGCGCCAGTTGGACAAGCCCTTGGTCATCCACACCCGCAGCGCTTCCGCCGATACCCTGGCGATTTTGCGGGAGGAGGGGGAGGATGGCTCGGCCGGTGCCGCCGGTGGCGTGTTCCACTGTTTCACCGAAAGCGCCGAAGTGGCGCGTGCCGCCCTCGATCTGGGCTTTTACATCTCCTTTTCTGGCATCCTGACCTTCAAGAACGCGCAAGACCTGCGCGACGTCGCGGCATTCGTGCCGCTCGACCGCATGCTGATCGAGACCGACAGCCCTTATCTGGCGCCAGCACCGCACCGTGGGAAAACCAACAACCCGTCCTATGTGCCCCTGGTGGCCAAACAGTTGGCCGAGCTCAGGCAATGCCCGGTGGAGACCATCGCCCAGGCTACGAGTCTCAATTTTGAGACTTTGTTCAAAGAGGTTTTGCTTTGAGAAATTACATTAGATTATTTATTTATCTAATTGTTTTAATTGGGTTTTCATCCGTCAAGGCTGGTGCCTATGACGATTTTTTCACGGCCATCAAACGTGATGATGCGCCTGCCATTGTCACCCTGTTGATGCGGGGCTTTGACCCCAACACCCGCAATCCAGCGGGTGAGCATGCTTTGCATCTGGCTCTGCGCGAGCCATCCCCCAAGGTAGTGGCTTTGCTGCTGTCGCAAAACAAGATTGAGTTCGATGCCCGCAACCCGCAGGATGAGACGCCGTTGATGCTGGCCTCGCTCAAGGGCTTCACCGATGTGGCGACCAAGCTGATGGACATGGATGCCGACGTGAACAAGCCCGGCTGGACGCCGCTGCATTACGCATCCACCAACGGTCACCTGGCCATCATGCAGGCTTTGCTGGACCACAACGCGTACATCGACGCCAGTTCGCCCAATGCCAGCACACCCTTGATGCTGGCTGCCATGTACGGCACGCCGTCTGCCGTCAAGCTGTTGCTCGAAGCCGGCGCTGATCCGGAACTAAAGAACAACTTGGGCCTCACAGCGTTTGATTTTGCCCAACGCGCCAGCCGGATCGAGTCTGCCGAGATCATTTCGTCATTTCTGCGCGCCCGGCAGCCCCGCGGTCAATGGTGATATTGATTTATACGATGTATATGCTTGCAAGTTGTTGATTTCATTGGTAATTCTTTCACTTGTGGGTAAATTTATGCACACTTGGTTGGCAGATATCCACCGCCCGTGTAACTAAAGTACTGATTGTTTGCCATGGCGCGAGGGCCATCCTTGACACGCGCAGACCTCCCCCGCGAATAGACATGAGGGCAGGGGACTGGCTTCGCCTCCAGGTCATATGGGCTGGCGTTGGCTGGCTTGGTTTGGTGGGTCGGGTACCCCTCCCCACGGCTCTGCATTGGCTCATTGCAGCGTCTCCCGGTGCATCAGGCCCTGGGCCTGCAATTCCTGATCGCAGGCGCTCCCAAGGCGTTCCAGCCACTGAACAACGACCTCTGGCGTGCCACCTTGCCGCTCACCCTCTAGGGCAATGTCATGCAGCCACGCGCAAGCCTCGCGGGTGGTCTCCAACGTCTCCGGCGAAACATCGCCCAAGCGACGGGCACTCATGGCTTACCCCTCTTCTTGGGCCGACCTGGGCCACGCGGCGCAGGCGCAGGGCTGGGGAGGGTCACTGAGCGGGCCAGAAGCCGCTGAAGCAAGGGCTGAGGCTTTTCCGTGTAGACCAGCCGCCCAGACCCATCAAGATCCACGTCATGGGTCGTGTCATCGACCGGAACCGGTTGCCCGCCGAGCTTGGTCCGCTGCGGCCCCTGATGACCAAATCGAACGCGCTGTCTCATGATTGCACCCCCTTGAATTTCATATTGTGGGTGGATGCTACATTTTCTGTAGCAGCCAGATCAATGAATTGGCGATTTTCGGTTTTGTATGTACTAAAGTGTTTATTGGATAAATCTAGGGCGGCCGGCTGCGCCGCCTGCCCGGCTTCGCCGGGCGGGGCGTCAGCCTCCGGCGCCCTCAGGGGCGCGAGCGCACCCCGTCGGGCCTCCGGCGACTGCCGCACCGCCCCCAGCCGTTGCATGAGAACATCGAGCTGGCGGTCTCGGTCGTACATCTGGCCAAACAATCGGGCCTTACGTACCAACAGACCCCACCAATTGCTGTCATGGGGGGCGAAGCCAAAGCCCTCAGGACTCCAGAGCTTGCCCGAGTGCATGTGCCAGCCGTCCCAGCCAGCGCACGGCAGCTCAAACAGGCGCATGACCCGAACCAGCTTGTAGGCGGCATACGGCACCAACACCTTGCCTGAAACCCAGTACTTGATCGTGCGCGGCGTGACGTGCAAAAGCTTCGCGGCATCCTCATGCGAGAGGCCGGTATCTGCCAACAGCACTTTGAAGCGAGAACCAAGCACGGCGCGGGTTTCCCGGCATCGCCGGGCCTGTTTCGATCCCTTATCGTACTTGATACGATGTATATTATGTTAAGTTGAATTTGAAAGCTTATTTGTCCACTGAAGGCTTGACCCTCTCTATCGCCTCACTCTGGAAATTCAGCTAATCGAAAACTTGACCGCCGGGGCTTGGGCGTCGCTAAATGAAGCACCAAGCGCGATTTCACCGCGGCCATGCAAGACGCACTCTTCGCGTCGCAACAGCACATCGGCACCGCCGCCTTCAAAGCGGATCCAGGTCCCGTAGCTGCTGACATCAACCAGCACGATGCTGCCGTTACGCCATTCGATCCGCGCATGGGTGCGGGAAACCCGAGGATCATTCACTACGAATTCGGATTGGCGTACACGGCCAATCTGAATAGGAAGATCAAAGGATTTGAAGGACTTGCTCTGGTCGGCCCAGGTCAATTCGATTTCGGCTCCAAGTGCATCACTGCTTGCGCCACGAACCAAGGGCTCGAAATCGGCCTGCCGGGTCAGGAACTCGCTGGCTTCGTCTTCCTGCCACTCGACCTGATAGACCGTGCAGGGCTCGGCCCGACCACGTACATTGATGGGGCCGAGCCGCCGGTATCTGACATGATCTGATGGCGCAGACACATCGAGTTCGCTGCTGTCGACCCAGATTTCATGCGGTCCGCACAGGTCATTGAGGCGGGAGGCGACGTTGACGGCATCGCCATAGCAATCACCGTCGACAATCTCGACCTCGCCCGTCGCCACCCCGACCCGAATCGGCATGAGCTCGGGCGCGGGCACCTGCTGAGTCTGTTTTTGGTAACTGCGCTGCAGATCAACCACCGCATGGATGGCGTTTTGACTGCTGGGAAAGACGGCGAGCACACCATCGCCCAATGTCTTGATCACGCGGCCACCGTGGCTTTCAAAAACCTCACGGATCCAGCGCGTCAGCCGGGTCACGACTTGGGTTGCCTTGGCGTTACCCAGGATCTCAAAGGCGGTTGTGCTGCCAATCAGATCTGTAAATACGACGGTCGTATGGACACCCATGCACTCAACTCTAACTTTCTGGTTACAAATGACAGTTTAGGCCATATTTGCCAAGCGGTGATGCCGGCAGACGACTAGTCGGTATGCCCCCACAGCAAGAGGGCGTCCCGCCCTTCCACCACCAGATCGGTTTTGCCGCCGACTGGCAGCAGTACCTTGGTGGGCACATGGCCGAACGGCAGGTTGTTCAGCACCGGCACCTTGAGCTGACGGCGCAGCCAGTTCACCACCGATTGCAGCTTGAACCCTTTGTCATGCGGCACCAGTTTGTATTCGGTGAATTGCCCCAGCACAATCGCTTTTTGCTGCGCCAGCACGCCTGCATGCAGCAGTTGCGTCAACATGCGCTCGATGCGGTAGGGATGCTCGGCCACGTCTTCCAAAAACAGGATGCCGCCCTGGATGCCCGGGAAATACGGCGTGCCCAGCAGCGAACACAATACCGCCAGATTGCCGCCCCACAGCACGCCGTCATGCAGGGTGAATGCCGCTGCCTCGCCCATGCGCTTGGCATGGAAAGGCCCAGCCTGCGCGATGTCGGCCTCACTTTCCTTGTGCTGGCGCCAGCCTGCGCCCTCGCCTTGGCCCTGCAGCATGTCGTCAAAACAGGCTTCCATGATCTCATCCGGACCGCCGTCACCCCCATGGCCGTGGTCATCGGCGGCATCCGCCTGGTCGCTGACACCAAAACCTTCGCACAAGGAAGGGCCCGCCCAGGTCAATGCCTTTGTTTTCGCCAGCACGGCCAGTTGGAAGGCGGTGAAATCACTCAAACCGACAAACTTGGTGCCCTTGTCGATGGCCTTGGCCACCGCCTTGTACTTGATGTCACCCAGAATGCGCGTGAGGCCGTAGCCGCCGCGCGCAATCATGGCCACATCGGCGCCACTGGCGGAGGCGCGGTGAATCGCGGCCAGACGGGTGGCATCATCCCCGGCAAAGCGCTGGTAACTGGCCAGTGCCGCCTCATCGACCTCGACCTCATGGCCCATGGTCTCCAGGCGTTTCACGCCGCGCTTGAAGGCCACCTTGTCGCGCACGGCGCCGGAGGGCGAGTAGATATAGATATGTTTTTTCATAGAGGTTTCAGATGTCTATTCGCGGAACTGAAAAAGCGCACGCCGGCCTGGGCTGCTAACTCGCCCTGCTCCGGCACAAAATGCCCGGCGCTCTCAATGCACATCGGCGCTGGACAGTCATGAATGATTTTTTGCAATTCCTGCATAACAGGCCAGCCCAGCACCGGGTCCTGCATGCCCACCGCCATCAGGGTCTGGCCATGCCAGTCATGGCGCCAGAAGTCACGTGCCTGGCGCGAGATGGCGGCGCCATCCGCATCGGGGAACTCCGGCACCATGGCCGGGAAGGCACGCGGCGCGGCGCGGTGGCCACGGTCGGGGAACGGCGCGTTGTAGGCGGCGCACTCGGCCGCACTCAGCTGCGGGTTGCCGCGCGCCTGCAGCCGGCCGACGTCGAAGTCCGGTTTCTTGGCGCACATCTCGCGCCAAGCCAGAAAGCCCGGCGTCAGCGGCACGTCCCCCGTGGCCAGCAGCGTGTTCATCACCAGCAAGCCGGCATAGCGTTCCGGCGCGGCAAAAGGCAGCGTCAGGCCCAGCAGGCCGCCCCAGTCCTGCACCACCAGCACGATGTTCTTCAGGTCCAGCCGCTCGATCAGTTCCAGCAGCACCTGACGGTGCCAACTGAAGCTGTGGGCGCCCTCCTTCTTGGGCTTGTCACTCTTGCCAAAACCAATCAGGTCCGGTGCCACGACGCGGTGGCCAGCAGCCAGAAACACCGGGATCATCTTGCGGTACAGGTAACTCCAGCTTGGGTTGCCATGCAGGCACAGGTATGTCAGGCCCGCGTCGCGCGGGCCCTCGTCCAGGTAGTGCAGACGCAAACCGGCCAGCGCCGGCAGGTCGTTCAGGTAGTTGGGCGGCCAGGGATAGCCCGGCAGATCCGCAAAGCGGTTGTCCGGCGTGCGCACCGCATCCTCGCGCACCGGCTGGCTGGCCGCACGGTTGTCAGCGCGCTTGCGCTGAAAGAAATCCTGCAATTGCGCCGCGCATTCCTGCGCCAGCACCCCGCCCTGCACCTCGGTCTGGTGGTTGAGCCGTTCGTTGGCAAACAGGTTGAGCACCGAACCGGCGGCACCGGTCTTGGGGTCGGTCGCACCAAACACCACGCGCTTGAGGCGGGCGTGCAGCATGGCGCCGCTACACATGGCGCAGGGCTCCAGCGTCACGAACAGTTCGCAGTTGTCCAGCCGGTAGTTGCCCAGCTTGCTGGCCGCCTCGCGCAAGGCCATGATCTCGGCATGCGCACTCGGGTCGTGGGCGGCAATCGGCGCGTTATGGCCGACACCAATCACCTCGCCATGGTGCACCAGCACCGCGCCCACTGGCACCTCGCCCGCCGCAACGGCCCGGCGCGCTTGCGCCAGGGCCTGTGCCATGAACTGTTCGTCAGTTGCCATGCAAGCCCAGCTTATCCATCCAGGCGGCCAGGGCACGTTCGTTCTCGTTGCCGGCCGCATAGGCGGCCTGCATGGCCGCATGCGACTCGGGCCGGTGCTGGTTGAGCTTGATCTTGCACTGCAGGTCTGTCACGCGCAACTCAAAGGCGACGATGCCGGCCAGCATCTTGTGGGCGTAGTCGGCGCCCAGGCTGCGCCATTGCTCGGCATACGGTGGCTCATGGTCCCCAATCAATTTCTTCAGTAGCCGGTCTTTGGCCTGTTCGTCTTCCACTAGCGTGGCCTGCACCGTGCAATGCACGGCCAAGTAGTTCCAGGTTGGCACCCGCACCAGATCGGGGTAGACCTTGGGCGACATATAGGCATGCGGCCCCATGAAGGTCACCACCGCCTGCGAGTGGGCTTGCAGGTAGCGCCAATGCGGATTGGGCTTGGCCACATGGCCCAGCAGTACCAGTTGCTCGCCCTCCTCTTGCGCGTGCAGCGGCAAGTGGGTCACATAAGGCAACCCTGCATCGTCCAAGCTGATCAGGCTGGCAAAGGGATGCGCGCGCATCAGCGCGAGCGCATGGGTGCGCTCGTCGGACTTGAATTGGAGTGGCAGGTACATGGTCCCGCCTACTTTATCAGCCTCTGCGGCTTATTCCCACTCGATGGTGGCCGGTGGCTTGCTGCTGACATCGTAGGTGACGCGGTTGATGCCGCGCACTTCGTTGATGATGCGGCCAGAGACCTTCTTGAGCAGCGCATAGGGCAGCTCGGCCCAGTCGGCGGTCATGAAGTCGCTGGTTTGCACGGCGCGTAGCGCCACCACGTAGTCGTAGGTTCGTCCATCGCCCATCACGCCCACGCTCTTGACCGGCAGGAAGACGGTAAAAGCCTGGCTGGTGAGGTCGTACCAGGTCTTGCCGGAAATGGGCTCGATGGTGGAGCGCAGTTCCTCGATGAAGATCGCATCGGCGCGGCGCAACAGGTCCGCGAACTCCTTCTTGACTTCACCCAGGATGCGCACCCCCAGGCCGGGGCCCGGGAAGGGATGGCGGTAGACCATATCGTGCGGCAGGCCCAAGGCGACGCCGAGCTCGCGCACCTCGTCCTTGAACAGATCGCGTAGCGGCTCCAGCAGCTTCAAGCCCAGTTGCTCAGGCAGGCCACCGACGTTGTGGTGGCTCTTGATGGTGACGGCCTTCTTGCTCTTGGCACCGCCCGATTCGATGACATCGGGGTAAATGGTGCCCTGGGCCAGGAACGTTGCGCCCTTATGCCCGCCCCCGCTGGCTTTCAGCTTGGCAGCCTCGGCCTTGAACACATCGACGAACAGGCCGCCGATGATCTTGCGTTTTTGCTCCGGCTCGCTCACGCCGACCAACTTACCCAGGAACAACTCGCTGGCATCGACGCGGATCACCTTGGCGTGCAGCTTGCCGGCAAACATGTCCATCACCATGTCGCCTTCGTTCAGACGCAGCAGACCGTGGTCGACGAAGACGCAGGTCAGCTGGTCACCAATGGCGCGGTGGATCAGGGCGGCGGCCACCGACGAATCGACGCCGCCGGACAGACCGAGGATGACTTCTTCGTCACCGACCTGGGCACGGATTTTCTCCACCGCCTCAGCCACGTGGTCACGCATGACCCAGTCGGGCTGGGTGGCGCAGATTTCCAGCACGAAGCGCTCCAGCATCGCGCGGCCCTGTACGGTGTGGGTGACTTCGGGGTGGAACTGAACCGCATAGTAGTGACGCGACTCGTCAGCCATGCCGGCAATCGGGCAGCTCGGGGTGGATGCCATCAACTTGAAGCCCGGCGGCAATTCGGTGACCTTGTCGCCATGGCTCATCCAGACCTTGAGCATGCCGTGGCCTTCGGGCGTAGTGAAGTCGGCAATGTCCTTCAACAGCGCGGTATGGCCATGGGCGCGTACCTCGGCATAGCCGAACTCGCGCTGGTGGCCGCTTTCCACCTTGCCGCCGAGCTGCTGCGCCATGGTTTGCATGCCGTAGCAGATGCCCAGCACCGGCACGCCGAGTTCGAACACCGCCTGCGGTGCCTTGTCGGTGGACTCCTCGTAGACGCTGGCGTGGCTACCGGAGAGGATCACGCCCTTGAGCTGGCCGTCCTTGGCAAAGTCACGGACCCAGTCGTCGGTCACGTCACAAGGATGGACTTCACAGTAGACATGGGCTTCGCGCACGCGGCGTGCGATCAGCTGGGTGACCTGAGAACCGAAATCGAGGATGAGAATCTTTTGGTGTTGCATAAAAGCTTATAGCCAGACCGCGTGTCTTAACCCAGGAACACCGCGGAACCGGCTATGCCGGGCCGCTGGTGTTGCCCCCTGCAAGGGGGGTGGCGTAGCGACACGCAGTGCGCGCAGCCTGGGGGTGTGCTCAATCCGCCCGGTAGTTGGGCGCTTCCTTGGTGATCTGCACATCGTGCACATGGCTCTCGCGGATGCCCGCGGACGTGATTTCCACAAATTCGGCCCGCTGGTGCATTTCGTCGATGGTGGCGCAGCCGCAGTAGCCCATGCTGGCGCGCAGGCCGCCAGCCATCTGGAACAGGATGCTGACCACCGAGCCCTTGTAGGGTACGCGGCCTTCGATGCCTTCGGGCACCAGCTTGTCGGCATTCGGGTTGCCGGTGCTGGACTCCTGGAAGTAGCGGTCCGCACTGCCCTGCTGCATGGCACCAATGGAGCCCATGCCGCGGTAGCTCTTGTAGCTGCGGCCCTGGAACAGCACGATCTCGCCCGGCGCCTCTTCGGTGCCGGCAAACATGCCGCCCATCATGACGGTGCCAGCACCGGCGGCAATGGCCTTGGCGATGTCGCCGCTGTAGCGGATGCCGCCGTCGGCAATCAGCGGCACACCGGTGCCTTGCAAGGCTGTCGCGACACTGTCGATGGCCATGATCTGGGGCACACCCACACCGGCCACGATACGGGTGGTACAGATGCTGCCCGGGCCAATGCCGACCTTGACAGCGTCGGCACCGGCTTCCACCAGCGCCAGCGCAGCCGCACCGGTGGCGATGTTGCCACCAATCACGTCGATCTGCGGGTAGTTCTGTTTGACCCAGCGCACGCGCTCGATCACGCCTTTGCTGTGGCCGTGGGCGGTGTCCACCACGATGGCATCGACACCGGCCTTGACCAGCGCTTCGACCCGGGCTTCCGTGCCCTCGCCCACCCCGACTGCTGCGCCCACGCGCAGACGACCTGTCGCATCACGTGCGGCATTGGGGAAGTTGAGTTGTTTGGTGATGTCCTTGACGGTGATCAGGCCTTTGAGCTCAAAAGCGTCGTTGACCACCAGCAGGCGCTCGAGCTTGTGCTTGTTGAGCAAGGCTTTGGCGGCTTCGGGCGTGGTGCCGTCGGGCACCGTGATCAGGCGCTCGCGCGGCGTCATGATCTCGCGCACCGGCAGGTCGTAACGGGTTTCAAAGCGCAGATCGCGACCCGTCACGATACCGACCACCTTGCCGGCATCCACCACCGGGAACCCCGAAATACCGAGATCGTCAGACAGTTGCATGACCTGACGCACTGAGGTGTCGGGTGTGATCACCACCGGGTCACGCAGCAGGCCGGATTCGTAACGCTTGACCTTGGCCACTTGGGCGGCCTGTTCAGCGACGGTCAGGTTTTTGTGAACGATACCGATACCGCCCTCCTGGGCGATGGCAATCGCCAGACGGGCTTCCGTCACCGTATCCATGGCGGCAGACACCAGGGGCAGGTTCAGGGCGATATTGCGGGAGAAGCGGGTCGCAAGTGAGGTGTCCTTGGGCAGGACCTGGGAGAACGCTGGCACCAGCAACACATCGTCGAAGGTGAGCGCTTTACCGAGAAGGCGCATATTCAAAGCTCCAAAAGACGGATTGTACCCGCCTCGCTGGGAATTTTCCTCGTGCTGCAGGCGACAAACGGCCTGATCAGACCGCCCAAAGGGTTGATCCGCGTGTCAAGCCGCCTGTCCGGGCGCTAAACTGCCAGCATGAAAACGTTTCAGATGCTTATCGCCACGCTGGCCTGTTTCCTGTCTTTGTCCGTTGCGGCGCAATGGCAATGGATCGACAAGGATGGACGCAAGGTCTTCAGTGATCGCGCGCCGCCCATCGAAGTGCCCGAGAAGAATATTCTCAAACAGCCTGGTTCACGTGCCAGGGCCTCTGAGACTCCGGCGGCCGTTGGCACAGAGATGCCACAGGGCTCGGCTGCGGCGCCGGCCAAGCTCAATGGCGTGGACAAAGAACTGGCCGAGCGGAAAAAGAAGGCCGAGGAAGCCGAAGCTGCCAAGACCCGCGCCACGGATGAGCGGGTTGCCCAGCGGCAGGCCGAGAACTGCAACCGTGCCCGGCAAGCCAAGGCGATGCTCGATTCCGGACAGCGCATCGCCCGAACCAACGCGCAGGGCGAACGTGAATTTCTGGAAGACGCGGGGCGTGCCGAAGAAGCCCAGCGTTTGCAAACCATCATCGACGCCGACTGCAAATAAGCGCAGCCTCCGCGGATCGCGTGACTCAGTAACCGGCCTTGGCGCCGGTTCTTTTTTGGGCAAACAGACCCGCCGTGCGGGCGCCTTGTTTAGCAAAACGCTCGCGGCGCGCCACCTTGGGGTCGACGGTGAGGGCGCGGTAGATTTCCACCCGGTCTTGATCGCGCAGCACATGGTTCAACGTGGTTTTTCGCCCCCAGATGCCGATCACCGCAGTCTTGAGGTCCAGTGCCGGAAATTCGGTCAGCAGTCCGCTGCGCTGCAGCGCCTGGAGCACGCTGGCGCCATCCGGCAGCACCAACGTGATCTCCCGCACCGTGCGCGCTGACGGTGCATAGACGACGTTGACCTGCAAGCTCATCTCATGCTCCGTAGACCTGTTCGGCGCGCTTGACGAAGGCATCGACCAGACTGCCGGCGATTCGGTCAAACACCGGCCCCACCAGCTTGCCCAGCGTCGCGTTGGAGAAACCGTAGTTCAGTGTCAGCTCCACCTTGCAGGCGCGCTGATCACCCTGCCCCACCGGCAAAAAGTTCCACTCGCCTTCCAGTTTGGAAAACGGCCCATTGACCAGATGCATGGCCACCTGTCGCCCAGGCAGGTGTACGTTGCGGGTGGTGAAGGTCTGGCGAATGCCGCCGAACGAAATACCGACCTCGGCGGTGGCACCGGCCTCGTTCTCCTCGATGACGCTGGCGTGATCGCACCAGGGCAGGAACTTCGGGTACTCGGCCACGCGGATGACGAGGTCGTACATTTCCTGCGGGCTGTACCAGATGAGAACGGACTTGTGAACAGTTTTCATAGAATGTAGGCTTGGCACACGCCAAACCATCGGCAATTGTAAGTTTGCCGCGCGCCCCCAACTGAGTCCCATGGCCAAAAAACCCGATACTTCCGCCCGCATTGCCGACAATAAGAAGGCCGTCTTCAACTATTTCATCGAGGAACGGTTCGAGGCCGGCATGGTGCTGGAAGGCTGGGAGGTCAAGTCCGTGCGCGAAGGCAAGGTGCAGCTGACCGACGGTTATGTCGTCATCCGCAATGGCGAGATGTACCTCATCGGCTGCCAGATCAACCCGCTCAAGAGTGCCTCCACGCATGTCAACCCCGATGCCGTGCGCACCAAGAAGCTGCTGCTCAACAAGGAAGAGATCCGCCGGCTGGTCGGCAAGGTCGAACAAAAGGGCTACACCCTGGTGCCGCTGAACCTGCACTGGAAGAACGGACGCGTCAAATGCGATATCGGGCTGGCCAAAGGCAAGGCCGAACACGACAAGCGCGACACCATCAAGGACCGCGAAGGCAAGCGCGAGGTGGAACGCGCCATGAAATCCCGCAGCCGCTAGGCGGCTGTTACAGGCCTCGGTCCTAGCTCAGGCCAGATCGCGTAGCGGGTGGGCAAATGCCGGCCATGGCGAGACAAAAAACGGCGCCACCATCTCCGGCGTCACATCTTCGATGCGGGCCGGGTTCCACTTCGGGTTATTGTCCTTGTCCACCACCAGGGCCCGGATGCCTTCCATGGTGTCAGTGGCTGCGCCGAAACGGCCCAGATGATGGGTGTTGAAGCAGTGGCGCACGATGTCGCGCTCCAGGCGCAGGTCATCGGCCAGCGTCATCGTGCGGGCGCGCTGCACCAACTCCAGCGTCACGAACAACAGGAGCGGCGAGCGTTTGCGCAGGGTTTGTCCGTTGGTGCGGGCCCAGTCCGAATCAGCCGCTTCCAGGGACTGGATGATGTCGACAACTGAGTCATGCCCAAAGTAGCGCGCCATCTCAGAGCGCGCTTGCGCGCCATGGTCCTCGCAGGCAATTGAATGGGCCGCGGCCCAGGCTCGCAGTGCGGCCTCGTCCACTTTTTCCATCGTCGCCAAAGCGTCCCAGGCCGCCGGCAGACCCGCCGAATCGAAACAGACATCGGCCAGTTGCATGGCCAGCGCATCGCCTGCACCAATCACGTCGCCCGTCAGCGCCAGCCACTCGCCGCTGCGTCCCGGGCAGCGCGCCAGGAAATAGCCGCCGCCGACATCGGGAAAGAGACCAATATTGGTCTCGGGCATGGCCATCTTGGTGTGCGGCGTCACGATGCGCAGCTTGGCGCCCTGGCTGATGCCCATGCCGCCGCCCATGACGATGCCATCCATGAAGGCGATGTAGGGCTTGGGGTAGTGGTGGATCAGGTGGTTGAGGGTGTATTCCTCGGTGAAGAAGTCTTCCAGCTCCGCATTGCCGGCCAGCACCGCCTGGTGAAAGAAGCGGATGTCGCCACCGGCACAGAAGGCGCCGAACGGCCCTTCCTTGTTGCTGCCCCTGATCGCCACGGCCTGTACGCGGTCGTCATCGCGCCAGGCCAGCAGGCTGGCAGCTAAGGCCCGGATCATGGGCAGTGACAGGGCATTGAGCGCCCGCGGCCGGTTGAGCGTAATCATGCCTACCCGGCCACGGATTTCGGTCACGACGTCAGGACATGCAAACACGGCATCACTCATCTTCTTTGTTTCCATCCAAGCAGTTCATTGATCAACAGCGCCCCCATCACCAGGGTGCCCCCACCCAGCACGCTGGCGCTGGGTACTTCGTTGGCACCGAGCCAGGCCAGCAGGATACCGAAAACGATCTCCTGCAGGGGCGCCGCCACCATTAGAAGAACAGCCCGGTTGTGGCTTAGTTTCATGGTTGACACAAAAAAAAGCGGGCCATCAAGCCCGCTCTGAATCCCGATTCAAGATCGGGACGGAATTCCCGTATTGCGGGGATTAGCGGCCAGCGCGCTTGCGCTCAGCCTCGGTCAGGTAGCGCTTGCGCAGGCGGATCGACTTGGGCGTGATTTCAACCAGCTCGTCGTCCTCGATGAACTCCACGCCGTATTCCAGCGTGCATTCGATCGGCGGTGTGATCTTGATCGCGTCTTCCTTGCCGCTGACGCGGAAGTTGGTCAGCTGCTTGGTACGCGTGGCGTTGACCACCAGATCGTTATCACGGCTGTGGATGCCGACAATCATGCCCTCGTACACCGGGTCGTTGGCCTTGACGAACATGCGGCCACGGTCGTCCAGCTTGCCCAAGGCGTAGGTGAAGATTTCACCCGCGTCCATGGAAATCAGCACGCCATTCTTGCGGCCACCAATCTCACCCTTGTGCGGCTCGTAGCTGTCAAAGATGTTGGAAATCAAGCCGCTGCCGCGTGTCAGGTTCAGGAATTCATTGGAAAAACCGATCAGACCACGCGCCGGAATGCGGTATTCCAGGCGCACACGGCCGCGGCCGTCCGGCTCCATGTTCACCAGTTCGCCCTTGCGCTCACCCAGTGCCTGCATCACGCCGCCCTGGTGCTGCTCTTCGATGTCGGCGGTCACCAGCTCGATCGGCTCGTGGCGCACGCCATCAATGTCGCGGAACATCACGCGCGGCTTGGACACAGCCAGTTCGTAGCCTTCACGGCGCATGTTTTCCAGCAGAATAGTCAGGTGCAGTTCGCCGCGACCCATGACTTCAAAGATACCTTCTTCGTCGGTTTCTTTGACGCGCAGCGCCACGTTGTGTTGCAGTTCCTTTTGCAGGCGGTCCCAGATCTGGCGGCTGGTGACGAACTTGCCTTCGCGACCGGCCAGCGGGCTGGTGTTGACGCAGAAGTTCATGGTCAGGGTCGGCTCATCGACCTTGAGCATGGGCAGAGGCGCCGGATTGGTCGGGTCGGTGATGGTCACGCCAATGCCGATTTCTTCAATACCGTTGATCAGCACGATTTCGCCCGGACCGGCTTCCGCGGTCTGCACGCGCTCCAAGCCCTGGAAGGTCAGCACCTGGTTGATACGACCTTTGATGGTCTTGCCGTCCGGCCCTTCCATCACCAGCACATCCATGGAGGGCTTGATCGTGCCCTGGCTGATGCGGCCAACGCCAATGCGACCGACAAAGGTGGAAAAGTCGAGCGCGGAAATTTGCAGTTGCAGCGGCGCAGCCGGGTCACCCGTTTGGGCCGGCACGTGCTTGAGCACGGTATTGAACAGGGCCGACATGTCAGGGCCCCACTGTTCGCCCGGGGCACCCTCTTCCAGCGAGGACCAGCCGTTGATGCCCGAGGCGTAGACCACGGGGAAATCCAGCTGTTCATCCGTGGCGCCAAGTTTGTCGAACAGGTCGAAGGCGGCGTTGACAACCTTATCGGGATTAGCGCCGGGCTTGTCCACCTTGTTGACCACCACGATCGGCTTGAGGCCCAGGGCCAGCGCCTTCTTGGTCACGAAGCGGGTCTGCGGCATCGGGCCTTCCTGGGCGTCGATCAGCAGCACCACGCCGTCCACCATGGACAGCGCGCGTTCCACTTCACCGCCGAAGTCGGCGTGGCCGGGGGTGTCGACGATGTTGATGTGCGTGCCTTCCCACGTCACGGCGCAGTTCTTGGCCAGAATCGTGATGCCACGCTCTTTTTCGATGGCGTTGTTGTCCATCACGGTGTCGACCACTTTCTCGTGCTCGGCAAAGGTGCCAGACTGGCGCAGCAGTTGGTCGACCATGGTGGTTTTGCCGTGGTCAACGTGGGCGATGATGGCAATATTGCGGATCTGTTTTTGACTCATGATTCACTTTCCAGGATTTGTTGGATTTCAATCGGGCTCAACAGGCGCCCAGGTATCAGTTCACCCGCCGTCACATGGGCAGAGCCCAGCAAGGCATGGGGACGGTCTCCAAAGACCGCCACTTTCTCGTTATCAGGCCAGCTACCCCGGCGGCGCACGCCGCTGAGAAACCGTCCCGCATTTTCAGCATCCAGTGTGACAACCGTGTGATCGGCCAGCAGCGACTCCACCGGCTGCAAGCACTTCATGCGCTCGGCTTCCGTCATGCCTTCCAGGGCTTCCAGCGTTACCGCGTCTGCCACACCAAAACCACCCGTCGCGGTACGGCGTAGCGCGCGCAAATGCGCACCACACCCCAGCGCCTCGCCAATGTCTTCAGCCAGCGTACGGATGTAGGTTCCCTTGCTGCAGGTCACCCTCATCCGGATTGCTGGCTGTGCCGGTTCTTCCGGCGCCCAACAGACATCGAGCGCATGGATGGTTACCGCTCGCGCTTCCCGCTCCACCTCAACGCCGGCACGGGCATATTCATATAAGGCCTTGCCATCTTTTTTCAACGCACTGTGCATCGGGGGCACTTGCCGGATCGGGCCGGTAAAGCGTTGCGTGACCGCGGCCAAATCGGCATCGGTCACCTGCACCGCACGCGCCTGGATGACGTCACCCTCGGCATCGCCGGTACTGGTCTTAACCCCCAACTGCGCCACTGCTTCGTAGGTCTTGTCGGCATCGAGCTGCATCTGGCTGAATTTGGTGGCAGCACCAAAACACAAGGGCAGCACGCCGGTAGCCAGCGGGTCGAGCGTGCCTGTGTGGCCCGCCTTCTCCGCCCGCAGCAGCCACTTGGCTTTCTGCAGCGCGTTGTTGCTCGAAAGTCCGAGTGGTTTGTCCAGCAAGAGCACCCCATGCACAGGGCGCCGTTGCACCCTGGTGCGCGGCGCGAGGTTCGTGCCCCCACGCTTGCTCACTTCGTGTACGTCGCTGCCCCCCAAGGGGGCCTTCGCACCTTGGGGCGGCCCGGCAGTGCTCACGTCAATCCTCGTTTTTGGAACGCGAAGCCACGGCCTGAGCAATCAGGGCATTCATGTCGGCCGCCCGTTCCGTGGTGCGGTCATATACAAAATGCAGCGTCGGCACGGTGTGAATGTGCAGGCGCTTGAACAAGCCGTTGCGCAGAAAACCGGCCGCCTGGTTCAAGGCATCCTGGGTTTTCTGCGGGTCACCCATCAGCAGGCTGAAGAACACCTTGGCATGCGCATAGTCCGGCGTGACCTCGACCGATTGGATCGTGACCATGCCCACGCGCGGGTCCTTCAACTCGCGCGCGATCAACTCCGTCAGATCACGCTGGATCTGATCGGCAACCTTGAAGCTGCGGTTGGGTGTTGATGACTTTTTAGCGGGCATACAAGATCACAGCGTACGAGCGATTTCCTTGACCTCGAAGAACTCCAGCTGATCACCTTCCTTGATGTCGTTGTAGTTCTTGAGCTTGATACCGCACTCGAAGCCTTCCTTGACTTCGCGCACATCGTCCTTCATGCGCTTGAGCGAATCGAGCTCGCCGGTATAAATCACCACGTTGTCGCGCAGCAGGCGGAAATGCGCGCTGCGGGTGACATGGCCGGAGGTGACCATACAACCGGCCACGGTACCAATCTTGGAAGCCACGAACACGGTACGGATCTCGGCCATACCGATGATTTCTTCCCGTTTCTCGGGCGCCAGCATGCCCGACATGGCCGCCTTCAACTCATCGACGGCGTCGTAAATGATGTTGTAGTAGCGGATATCGACACCGTTGCCCTCGGCCAGCTTGCGCGCCCCGGCGTCAGCCCGGGTGTTGAAGCCAATGATGATGGCCTTGGAGGCAATTGCCAGGTTGACATCGGACTCGCTGATACCACCAACGGCGGCGTACACGAGCTGCACCTTGACCTCGTCGGTCGACAGCTTGAGCAGCGACTGGGCCAGGGCTTCTTGCGAACCCTGCACGTCGGCCTTGACGATGATCGGCACCATCTTGACTTCGCCGGCGGACATGTCGGTGAACATGTTTTCCAGCTTGGCGGCCTGCTGCTTGGCCAGCTTGGTATGACGGAACTTGCCGGCGCGGTAGGTGGCGATCTCACGGGCACGACGTTCGTCGACCATCACCATGAATTCATCACCGGCCTGCGGCACTTCTGTCAGGCCCTGGATTTCCACCGGGATGGAGGGACCAGCCGACTTGATCGACTTGCCGTTCTCATCGAGCATGGCGCGCACACGGCCATAGGTCTGGCCAGCCAGCACCACGTCACCGGTTTTAAGCGTACCGGTTTGCACCAGCACAGTGGCCACCGGGCCACGCCCCTTGTCGAGCTTGGCCTCGATCACCAAGCCCTTGGCCATGGCATCGACCGGGGCCCGGAGCTCAAGCACCTCAGCCTGCAGCAGCACCTGCTCGAGCAGGGCGTCAATGCCCTGGCCGGTCTTGGCCGACACGGCCACGAAGGGCGAATCACCGCCGAACTCTTCGGGCACCACTTCTTCCACCACCAGTTCCTGCTTCACGCGGTCCGGGTTGGCATCGGGTTTGTCAATCTTGTTGATGGCCACGACGATCGGAACGCCAGCCGCCTTGGCGTGCTTGATGGCTTCCTTGGTCTGCGGCATGACGCCGTCATCGGCCGCCACCACCAGAATCACGATGTCGGTCGCCTGAGCGCCGCGGGCACGCATGGCGGTGAACGCCTCGTGACCCGGGGTATCCAGGAAGGACACCATGCCACGCGGGGTTTCCACATGGTAGGCACCGATGTGCTGGGTGATGCCACCGGCTTCGCCCGAAGCCACTTTGGCGCGGCGAATATAGTCCAGCAGCGAGGTCTTGCCGTGGTCGACGTGACCCATGACGGTCACCACCGGTGCGCGCGGCAGGGACTCGGCTTGCTGTTGTGACACTTCCTCGTCGGTGAAGGCTTCCGGGTCATCCAGCGCGGCCACGATGGCCTTGTGCCCCATTTCCTCCACCACGATCATGGCGGTATCCTGGTCCAGCGGCTGGTTGATGGTCACCATCTGGCCGAGTTTCATCAAATGCTTGATGACCTCAGAAGCCTTGACCGCCATCTTGTGCGCCAATTCGGCCACGGTGATGGTTTCGGGCACATGGACTTCGATGACACGGGCTTCGACCGGTGCAGCCGGCGCGTGGTGCTCATCACGATCACGCTCATTGCCGCGGCGTCCCCTCGGACCCCCGCGCCAGTTGCCGCGTCCCACACCACCGCTGGAGTCACCTCGGGTGGGAATGGCTTTTTTCTTGGCGGGGTCGCCTGCCCAGCTGCTGGAAAGCTTGGCCGACTTGACTTCCTTACCAGCACCTGGTGCCGCAGCACCCGCAGCAGTGGTCGGCGCCGGCCGTCCGGTACCTGTGCCCGTGGCTGGCTTGTGCAGCGTGCCTTTCATGCCGGCCTTGGCGCCTTCTGCAGCCTTCGGTTCTTCCGGCTTCTTGGCAACCAGTATTTTCTTCGCCGGTGCGGCCATCATGGAACGGATGGCGGCGGCTTCGGCTTCGGCCTTGCGGCGGCGGTCACCCAGGTCAGCAGCACGGGCGACTTCCTCGTCGGCACGGGCTTTGGACTCGGCAGCCGCTTTTTCGCGTGCTTCAGTTTGCGCGGCAGCACGCGCTGCAGCGGCGTCGACAGCCTCGACGTTGGCTTCTGCCTTGCTGGTTGAGACCTGGATCTTCTTGTTGTCTTCGGCGGCGGCATAGCTGGCCGCGCGCTCTTCTGCTTCGCGCTCGCGTTTTTCGGTCTCTTCGCGCTGGCGGCGTTTTTCTGCCAAATCTTCTTCCTGGCGACGGATCAGCTCGGCCTGACGGCGAGCTTCTTCTTCACGACGCGCCAATTCGGCGTTATCGATCACCGGAGCGGCGCTCACTTCAACCTCAGGCTCCGGCGCCGCCATGGGGACAGCGGTCTCAACAGCGATTTCGGAGCCATCCTCACGGCGCACAAAAGTGCGCTTCTTGCGCACTTCGACCTGGATGGTACGGGCTTTGCCGGTGGCATCGGCCTGCTTGATCTCGGTGGTGGACTTCTTGACCAGCGTGATCTTCTTGCGCTCGGGCGCGGCAGTGCCGTGACTGGTCTGCAGATAGCTCAGCAGACTGTGTTTGTCTGCATCGGACAGGCTATCGGACGCGGACGTTTTTGCAACGCCCGCGGACTTCAGCTGCTCAAGCAGGGTTTCAGTGGATTTTTTGAGTTCGGTTGCAAACTCGGCGACGGTCGTACTGGACATATCTTGTGGGGCCTTTCATAACCGTTACTCTTGAGAAGCGGCTTCATTGGTAAACCAATGTTCGCGCGCCTTCATGATCAGGGCTTTGGCTTCATCCGCAGACTGGCCGGTGATTTCGGTGAGTTCGTCTACGGCTAGGTCAGCCAGGTCATCCAGGGTATGGACGCCGCCTTCGGCTAGCTTGGCAATCAGCTCAGGGGTAAGACCCTCAAGATCACGCAGATCCTGAGAAACTTCTTCGACACTTTCTTCGCGGGCGATTTCCATCGTCAGCAGCGCATCCTTGGCACGGGTACGCAATTCGTTGACGGTGTCTTCGTCAAAGCTTTCAATTTCGAGCATTTCCTGGATCGGCACATAAGCCACTTCTTCCAGGCTGGTGAAGCCCTCGGAAATCAGGATGTCGGCGATTTCCTCGTCCACATCGAGTTTTTCCATGAACAACTTGCGCAGCGAGTCGGTCTCGGTGGCTTGTTTCTCGGCCGATTCCGCCGCGTCCATGATGTTGATCTTCCAGCCTGTCAGGTCGGAAGCCAGGCGCACGTTCTGGCCGCCACGGCCAATCGCGATGGCGAGGTTTTCCTCGTCCACCACCACGTCCATGCCGTGTTTTTCCTCGTCCACCACGATCGACTGCACATTGGCAGGCGCCAGGGCGCCGATCACGAACTGGGCCGGATCCTCGCTCCACAACACGATGTCCACGCGCTCGCCAGCGAGCTCGTTGGTCACGGCGTTGACACGGGTACCGCGCACGCCAACACAGGTGCCGATCGGATCGACGCGCTTGTCATGCGACAGCACGGCGATCTTGGCGCGCGAACCGGGGTCACGGGCACAGGTTTTGATCTCCAGCAGGCCCTGCTCGATCTCGGGCACTTCCTGGCGGAACAGCTCGATCATGAATTCCGGCGCAGAGCGCGACAGAATGATGGGCGCGCCACGCAGCGTCAGGTCCACATCCATGATCATGGCGCGAACGCGGTCGCCCGTACGCAGGTTTTCCTTCGGAATCATCTCGCTGCGTCGCAGGCGGCCTTCGACGCGGCCGCTCTCGACGATGATGTCGCCCTTGTCCATGCGCTTGACGGTGCCGACGAAGATCTTTTCGCCGCGCGACATAAAGTCATTGAGCAGCATCTCGCGCTCGGCGTCCCGGATCTTCTGCAGAATGACCTGCTTGGCAGCCATGGCGCCAATGCGGCCGATCGGCACCGACTCCACCGCTTCCTCGATGTACTCATCGACCTCGATGTCGGGAATTTGTTCCTTGGCTTCGAACAGCAGGATTTCCTGATCGGGCAGCTGCAGGCCGGCCTCGTCGGGAACGACGTGCCAACGACGGAAGGTCTCATAGCTGCCGGTGTCGCGATCAACCGCCACACGGATATCCACGTCGCCCACAAAGAGCTTCTTGGTGGCCTGTGCCAGCGCAGCTTCGACCGCACCCAAGACCACATCACGCTCAACATTTTTCTCGCGTGAAATGGCTTCCACCAGCATCAACAATTCGCGATTCATGCCTTTACCCTCCAAAACCAATTGAGAGCAGAACTAGCGACAAGTCCTGCCCAAACTCAAAATTAAAACCCATCAATCCGAGCCGGCAGCGCCGCGCCCCTTGAAACTCACAATCGGCGCCAGCCGCGCCTCGCGCAGCTCGTCGCGCGTAAAACCCAGCGCCTGAACTGGCGCTGGCAAACGCTTCTTGCTAATCTTTTGCCCCGGCTTGACCGCCGGCTCATCGCTCCAGACGATTTGCCAACCAGTGGCGCCGTCAGCCGCCACAACACGCTCCAGCGTGCCGCGAAATTTCTTGCGATTGGCACTCACCTGGCCTGCAGCCGCAGCCCCCATGGGGGCCTTCAGCGTGATGTCGATCACATGACCAACAAAACGCTCAAAATCTTTTTCATGGCGCAAAGGGCGATCAATACCCGGCGAGGACACTTCCAGCCGCTTGTACTCGACGCCGTCGACCTCCAGCGCAAACTGCAACTGGCGCGTCACTTTTTCGCAATCTTCGACATTGACGAAAGGAACGTCACCGGCTTGTGGATCCCAGGGCAAATCAATCGTGACGCGCAGCAAACCACCGGCGGAGCGCTCAATCTCCACCAAGTCGTAACCCAGACCGGTCACGATTTGCTCAACAATTTCCTGTAATGCCACTTGATCCTGTTTTGTCCGGTAATTCAAGCCCAATTCGGCTTTTGAAAAACTCTCGACCAAAAAAAACGGGCGGTTGGTACCCGCCCGTTTGGTCGTGAGCTTTGGATTGTACTTCAAAATCAGGCTAAGTGCCTTGATTTTCAAGGGGATTTAACCAGCGGCAAGCACCAGGGAACGGGTGTACGGATGGGTGGCGGCATCCAGCACCTGAAAAATGGGGCCGGATTCGACAATTTCACCGTCTTTCATGACGATCACGGCATGCGCCATGGCCCGGATCACGTCCACGTCATGGGTGATCAGCAGATAGCTCAAGCCGCGCTCGCGCTGCAGACGCTGCAACAGTTGCAATACCTGTTTCTGGATCGTCACATCCAGCGCACTGGTGGGCTCATCCAGCACCATCAGACGCGGCTCGACGATCAGGGCACGGGCAATTGCCAGCCGCTGGCGCTGCCCACCCGAAAACTCATGCGGGTAGCGCTGCAGCAGTCCCGGGTACTGGGTTTCATTCAAACCCACCTCTTCCAGGGCGCGAATCACCCGCTGCTGACGCTCCGCCAGGGCAAGCGTTGGCGCGTGAACCAACAAGCCCTCGCCGACAATCTCCTCCACCGTCAGGCGCGGTGAGAGCGACGAGAACGGGTCCTGGAACACCACCTGAACCACTTTGCGCAAGGCCCGGTTGTGCGCCTGCTGCCGGCCCCAGGGCTGCCCGGCCACCAGCAGTTCCCCCGTGAACGGCAGCAAACCGAGCGCGGCCAGTGCCAGCGTGGACTTGCCCGAGCCGGATTCGCCAATCACCCCCAGTGTCTGACCGGGCGGGATGCTGAAGACGGCATCGCGTACCGCGACGAATTCCCCATGTTTGAACCAGCCACGGACCCCAGGCAAAGGGGTCGGGTAAGCCACGCGCAGGCCACGGGCCTGCATCACCGGCACCGCCGAGCTGTCTGCCGACACGTCCTGCACCTCGCGCACCGGCTTGCTGTCGATCAGGCGGCGCGTGTAGCTGTGCTGCGGGTTGGAAAAGACCTCGGCCACCGGGCCTTGCTCGACGATATGGCCGTTTTCCATCACCACCACCCGGTCGGCAAAACGGCGCACCAGGTTGAGGTCATGCGTGATCATCAGCACGGCCATGCCGTTTTTGCGCTGCAAGTCATCCAGCAGGTCCAGGATCTGGCCACGCAGGGTGACATCCAGCGCCGTGGTGGGCTCGTCGGCCAGCAGCAGCTTGGGCTGGCAGGCCAGCGCCATGGCAATCATGGCGCGCTGGCGCTGGCCGCCGCTGAGCTGGTGCGGGAAGGACTTGGCCCGCCGCTCGGGCTCGGGAATCCCGGTGTCGGCCAGCAAGCGGATGGCCTGCTGCATTGCCTGCGGGCGGCCCAAGCCCAGCTTGAGCTCCAGCACTTCGGCAATCTGCTCGCCCACCGTGAACAGCGGGTTGAGCGCCGTCATCGGCTCCTGGAAGATCATGGCGATGTCCTGGCCCCGGATGGCACGCAGCGCACGCTCCGAAATCGATAGCAAATCGCAAACCGCGGGCGGGGACTGGGAGTCGACAAAGTGCGCAGTGCCGCTGATGTCGGCGTTTTGCACCAGCCGCAGCAGACTCAGGGCGGTAACGGTCTTGCCGGAGCCGGACTCACCGACCAGCGCCACTTTTTCGCCCGGCTGGATGCTGAAGTCGAGACCATGCACCACCTCTTTGTCACCAAAGGCGACCCGCAGGTTCTTGACCTCAAGCAAAGGCATGGCGCTCATTATTTTTCCGCCTTTCGCGGGTCGAGCGCATCGCGCAGCGCATCGCCCATGAAGGTCAATAGCAACAGCGTGATCACCAGCACGGCAAACGTCGAGAGCGAAATCCACCAGGCGTCGATGTTGTTCTTGCCCTGCGCCAGCAGTTCGCCCAGCGAGGGTGTGCCCGGCGGGACGCCCAAACCAAGGAAGTCGAGCGAAGTCAGCGCCAGGATCGCCGCGCTCATGCGAAACGGCAAGAAAGTCACCACCGGGGTCAGACTGTTGGGCAGGATGTGGTGCCAGATGATTTGCCAGTTCGACAACCCCATAGCCCGCGCGGCGCGCACATAGTCGAGCTGGCGATTGCGCAGGAACTCGGCGCGAACATAGTCGGACAGGCCCATCCAGCCGAACAGGCTGAGCAGGATCAGCAGCAGGCTGACGCTGGGGTCGAACATGGCAGCGAAGATGATGAGCAGGTAGAGCTCGGGCATGGAACCCCAGATCTCGATGAAGCGCTGGAACAGCAGATCGGTCTTGCCACCAAAAAAGCCCTGCACCGCCCCGGTGATGACGCCCAGCACCACGCCGATGAGGGTCAGCGCCAACGCGAACAGTACCGAGATGCGAAAGCCATACAGCAGCCGCGCCGCCACATCGCGCCCGCGGTCGTCGGTGCCGAGCCAGTTGTCGCTGGACGGGCCGGAAGGATTGGGCTCTTTGGCAAAGTAGTTGATGGTGCTGTGGTGGTAGGGGTTGAGCGGGTACAGCGCCCAGTTGCCGGGCTTGGCAAACTGCTGCTGGATGAAGGGATCGAGGTAATCGGTCGGGGTCTGGAAATCGCCGCCGAAAGTGGTCTCCGGCACGCTGCTCAGAATAGGCAGGTACCACTGGCCGTTGTAGCGGGCCAGCAGCGGCTTGTCATTGGAAATCAGCTCGGCGCCCAGGCTGAGCACGAACAGCGTGCAGAAGACAGCCAAGCTCCAGTAACCGAGGCGGTTGCGCTTGAAGCGCTGCCAGGCGCGTTGCGAGGGGGAAAGAGACACCGCAGCCATCAGTCGAACTTCACTCTTGGGTCAACCCAGACATAACAGAGGTCTGAAATCAGCTTGGTCACCAGGCCGATCAGTGTAAAGAGGTAGAGCGTGCCCAGCACCACCGGGTAATCGCGCCGGATCACTGACTCATACGAAAGTAGGCCCAGCCCGTCGAGCGAGAACAGGGTTTCGATCAGCAGCGAGCCAGCAAAGAAGGCACCAATGAAGGCTGCCGGAAAGCCGGTGACGATCGGGATCAGCGCGTTACGAAACACATGCCGCCACAGCACCCGTCGCTCCTCCAAGCCTTTGGCGCGCGCGGTCAGCACATATTGCTTGCGGATTTCCTCCAGAAAGGCGTTCTTGGTCAGCATGGTGGTGACGGCAAAAGCACCGAGCACACTGGCCATGATGGGCAAGGTGATGTGCCAGAGGTAGTCCACCACCTTGGCGCCCCAGCTTAAAGAATCCCAGTTGCTGGAGGTCAGGCCGCGCAAGGGAAACCACTGCAACTGCCCGCCAAAAATGACCAGCAACGCCACGCCCAGTACAAAGCCCGGAATGGCGTAGCCGACCAGCACGAACAGGCTGGTCAGGGTGTCAAAGCGCGTGCCGGCGCGCACCGCCTTGGCGATCCCTAAGGGCACGGAAATGAGGTAACTCAGCAGAAAAGTCCATAGCCCCAGGCTGATCGACACCGGCAACTTTTCCTTCACCAGCTGCCAGACCTCCTTGGGATAGAAAAAGCTCTTGCCCAGATCGAAGCGGGCGAACTGGCCGAGCATCTGCATGAAGCGCTCATGCGCCGGCTTGTCAAAGCCATAGAAGGTGCGAATTTCGGCAATGCGCGCCGCATCCACGCCTTGGCGACCGCGGTAGCCGGCCCCGGAGGCGGCCGCGCCTTCCCCGCCGCTGTCGCGCCCCTGCAGCTGCGCCACCATCTGCTCGACCGGGCCGCCCGGCACGAACTGGATCACGACAAAGGTCAGCAGCAGCACGCCCAGCAGGGTCGGAATCATCAACAACAGGCGTTTGAGGATATAGGCCAACATGGTCAGTTCCCGTCTTTCTTGGCTGCCGCCCGATTGGCCTCGGAAGCCCACCAGACCGAGGTGACCCAGCTCTCGGGCTGGTAGTAGCGCGGCGTGACCGTGGGTTGCTCGAAGCGCCCGGCGCGGTAGGCTACCCGGTGCACGCTGCCGTACCAGTGCGGTACCGCGTAATGGCCATGGCGCAGCACGCGGTCCAGCGCACGCACACGCGCCACCAGTTCAGGGCGCGTCTGCGCCGAGATAATTTTGTCGAGCAGCGCATCCACGGCCGGACTCTTGACGCCAATCACATTACTGGAACCTTCGGTATCGGCGGCTTTCGAGCCGAAGCGCTCCAGCAGCTCGGTACCCGGCGCTTCGCTGCCGATCAGGCGGTTGCTGATCACTTCGAAATCGAACACGTCCAAACGCTTTTGCAGAAGGGCGCTATCAATCACCTTGTAGTTCACCGTAATGCCAAGCTTTTTTAGATTTTGGGCATAGGGCGTCACGACCCGCGCCATGCTGCCTTGGTTATCGAGAAACTCGATGCTGAAGGCCTCGCCCTTGGCATTGCGCAGCGCGTCGTCGCGGTAGGTCCAGCCAGCGGCGGCCAGCAGGTCACGGGCATGACGCAGGTTGTCGCGCAAGGTGTGGCCGGAAGCCGGGTCCAGACTGGTGAAGGGCGGCTGTGGCACCTCCTGACTGAAGACTTCGGCCGGTAGCTGGCTGCGCAGCGGTTCCAGCAGTGCCAGTTCTGGGCCTGTGGGCTTATCCGTGGCTTCGAAATCGCTGCCGACGAAATAGCCGCGCACCCGGGTGTAGGCGTTGTAGAACAGCTGGCGGTTGAGCCATTCGAAATCCATGGCCAGCGCGATGGCCTGGCGCACCCGCACGTCCTTGAATTTGTCGCGCCGGGTATTGAAGAGGAAGCCCTGGAAGTCGCCGGCATTGCCGTGCTTGAGTTCTTTCTTGATCAGCACGCCGGTATCAAAAGCTTTGCCGGTGTAGGCGCGGGCCCATTCGCGGGCGACAAAGGCCTGGATGTAATCGAACTCGCCGGCCTTGAAGGCTTCAAGCCGGGCTGTGCTGTCCTTGTAGATCTTGTAGGTGATGCGGTCGAAGTTGAACATGCCGCGGCGGACATTGAGGTCGCGCGCCCAGTAACTGGGGTCGCGCTCGTAGCTGATGTCCTTGCCGAAATTCACCTTGCCGATGCGGTACGGCCCACTGCCAAGCGGCGTATCGGTGATGATCTGGTCCAGCGGTTTGCCCTCGCCCCACTTGCGGCTGAACACCGGCAGGCTGCCGGCAATCAACGGCAATTCGGCATTGACGCGCTTGAAATCAAAGCGCACGGCCCGCTCGCCCAGCACCGTCACGCCCTTGATCTCGCCAAAAATGGTGCGGTACTGAGGTGCCGCCTCTTTCGATGTAATGCGGTCAAAGGAATGTTTCACATCCGCCGCCAGCACCGGATCGCCGTTATGAAAGCGGGCTTTCGGATTCAGGGTAAAGACGGCTGACAGCTTGTCGGGCGCCACTGTCACGTCCTGCGCCAGCAGGCCATAGGCGGTGGTCGGCTCGTCGAGCGTGCCGGTCAGCAGGGACTCGAAAACAAAACCATTCAGGCTGGGCGGCGCACTGCCCTTGAGAGAAAACGGGTTGTACTTGTCATATTGGGACTGTGCGGAGGGCGACACCAGCGACATTTCACCGCCCTTGGGCGCATCGGGATTGACGTAATCGAAATGGTGAAAATCGGGGCGATATTTGATATCTCCGAACTGGGCATAGGCATGTGCAGCCCAGCTGGGCAGGCCACAAATCAGGAAAATCAGGAAACAACAAATCCGCATGCGACAATTCTGCACACAAATTTTGCATTCCTTTCCAACCTGAGAAAAATATGGGCTTCCTGACTGGCAAGAAATTTTTGATCACCGGCGTACTCAGCAACCGCTCCATCGCCTACGGCATCGCCCAGGCCTGCCACGCGCAAGGCGCCGAACTCGCGTTCAGCTATGTGGGGGAGCGTTTCAAGGAGCGCATCACCGAGTTCGCCGCCGACTTCGGCTCCAAGCTGATCTTCGATTGCGATGTCGGCGATGACGCGCAGATCGACAATGTGTTCAAGGACCTGTCCGCCCACTGGCCGACTTTCGACGGGTTCGTCCACAGCATCGGCTTTGCGCCGCGCGAGGCGATTACTGGCAACTTCCTGGACGGCCTGACGCGCGAGAACTTCCGCATCGCCCACGACATCAGCGCCTACAGCTTCCCGGCCATGGCCAAGGCGGCCCTGCCCTACCTCAAGGACAAGTCGGCGCTGCTGACGCTGAGTTACCTGGGTGCCGTGCGCGCCATCCCGAACTACAACACCATGGGTCTGGCCAAGGCCAGCCTGGAGGCTTCGGTGCGTTACCTGGCCGAGGCCGTCGGCCATCTGCCGGACGGCCGCAGCATTCGCGTCAATGGCATCAGCGCCGGCCCGATCAAGACCCTGGCGGCCAGCGGCATCAAGGATTTCGGCAAGCTGCTCAACATTGCGGCCAACGGCTCGCCGCTACGCCGCAACGTGACGATCGAGGACGTCGGCAATGTAGCCGCCTTCTTGCTCAGCGATCTGGCCAGTGGTGTGACGTCCGAGATCAGCTATGTGGACGGCGGCTTCAGCCAAAGCGCCGTGGCCGTGCTGGAGAACTGATTCCGAGAAGAACCAGCGACTTGGTTGAAAGCAAAAACGCCCCGCAACTGCGGGGCGTTTTCATTGGCAGGGCCGATGCTCAGGCCTTGACGCAGTCGGCGAAGTAGTGCTTCTTGCCGTCTTCGCCCACCACCTCCACCAGGCCGTGGATATCGGTTTCAAAGCCTGGGCACTGGGCATTGAACTCGCGTGCGAACTTGAGGTAGTCCACGATCTTCTTGTTGAAGACCTCGCCCGGAATCAGCAGCGGAATACCCGGCGGGTAAGGTGTGACCAGGCCCACGGTGATGCGGCCTTCCAGCTTGTCGACCTCCACGCGCTCGGTCTTGCGATGGGCGATATGGGCATAGGCATCGCTCGGCTTCATGGCCGGCGTCAAGTCGCTCAGGTACATCTCGGTCGTCAGGCGCGCGATGTCGTACTTGGCGTAGAGCGTATGGATGTGCTGACACATGTCCTGCAGACCCATGCGCTCATAGCGCCGGTGCTTCTGGCAGAACTCCGGCATGATGCGCCACATTGGCTGGTTTTTGTCGTAATCGTCCTTGAACTGCTGCAAGGCCGTCAGCAGCGTGTTCCAGCGGCCCTTGGTGATGCCGATGGTGAACATGATGAAGAAGCTGTACAGACCGGTCTTTTCCACCACCACGCCGTGCTCAGCCAGGTACTTGGTCACGATCGAGGCCGGAATGCCGGTCTTGTCGAACTTGCCGTCCAGGTTCAGGCCTGGCGTAACGATGGTGGCCTTGATCGGGTCCAGCATGTTGAAGCCGTCAGCCAGCTGACCGAAACCGTGCCACTTGCTGCCGTTCTTGCCCCGACCATCACTGCGGATGATCCAGTCCTCAGCACGGCCAATGCCTTCGCCGGCCAGCTTGTCCGGTCCCCAGACCTTGAACCACCAGTCCTTGCCGTATTCCGCGTCCACCTTGCGCATGGCGCGGCGGAAACTCAGTGCTTCAGCAATGCTTTCCTCCACCAGCGCGGTGCCGCCGGGCGGCTCCATCATGGCGGCGGCCACGTCGCAGCTGGCAATGATGCTGTACTGCGGGCTGGTGCTGGTGTGCATCAGGTAGGCCTCATTGAAGAGGTGATGGTCCAGCTTGGTGTTTTGCGAGTCCTGCACCAGCACATGGCTGGCCTGGCTGATGCCGGCGAGCAGCTTGTGGATCGACTGGGTGGCATAAACCACCGAGTGCTTGGGGCGCGCCCGTTTCTTGCCCATCGCATGGTAGGCGCCGTAGAACGGATGGAAGGCCGCATGCGGCAGCCAGGCCTCGTCAAAGTGCAGATTCTCGATGTAGCCGTCGAGCATGCCCTTGATGGTCTCGGTGTTGTAGAGCACGCCGTCGTAGGTCGACTGCGTGATAGTCAGAATGCGCGGCTTGACCTTTTTCGGGTCCACCCCCTTGAGCAGCGGGTTGGCCTTGATCTTGGCCTGGATGGCAGCCTGCTCGAACTCGCTTTGCGGAATCGGGCCAATGATGCCGAAATGGTTACGCGTGGGTTTCAGAAAGACCGGGATCGCCCCGGTCATGACGATGGCATGCAGGATCGACTTGTGGCAGTTGCGGTCCACCACCACCACGTCGCCCGGCGCCACCGTGTGGTGCCAGACCATCTTGTTGGAGGTGCTGGTGCCGTTGGTCACAAAGTAGCAGTGATCGGCGTTGAAGATGCGCGCGGCATTGCGTTCGCTCTCGCCAATGGCGCCGTTGTGGTCGAGCAGCTGGCCAAGTTCCTCCACCGCATTGCAGACGTCGGCGCGCAGCATGTTCTCGCCATAGAACTGGTGGTACATCTGGCCCACCGGGCTCTTGAGGAAGGCCACGCCGCCGGAGTGGCCCGGGCAGTGCCAGGAATAGGAGCCATCCTCGGCGTAATCCAGCAGCGCCTTGAAGAACGGCGGCTGCAGGCCCTCCAGGTAGCTCTTGGCTTCGCGAATGATGTGGCGCGCCATGAACTCGGGGGTGTCCTCGTACATGTGGATGAAACCGTGCAGCTCGCGCAGGATATCGTTGGGCAGGTGATGGCTGGTCTTGGTTTCGCCGTAGATGTACAGCGGCACATCGGCGTTCTTGAAGCGCACCTCTTCGATGAATTTGCGCAGGTTCAGCACTGCGGGATCCAGATCGGGACCCGGCGTGAACTCCTCGTCATCGATCGAGAGAATAAAGGCACTGGCCCGGCTCTGCTGCTGGGCAAACTGGCTCAGGTCGCCATAGCTGGTCACGCCCAACACCTCGAAGCCTTCGGACTCGATAGCCTGCGCCAGCGCCCGGATGCCCAGGCCCGAGGTATTTTCGGAGCGAAAGTCTTCGTCGATGATGACGATGGGAAAACGAAATTTCATGAAAAACTCCAGCCGAGCGCACTAAAAAAAGAAAAACAGGCGCGAAGTGTAAGGACTTATTGTCTACCCACCCGGGTAAAGCACTTTCTTTGCCACAAAATGTGGCAATCACAATACAGATAAGGGCAATATGACAGATTCAACGGTTTGGTGGATGGTCGCAGGTGCGGCCATCGTCGTCGAATTGCTGACCGGCACTTTTTATCTGCTGATGCTGGCGATCGGGCTGGTGGCTGCCGCCTTGGCCGCGCATGCGGGTGCCTCCCTGACGGTGCAACTGGTGGTTGCGGCCCTGATGGGCGGCGGCGCGGTGGTGGCTTGGTACCGGGTCAAGCAAAAAAAGGGACCGGCCGAGCGGGCCAGTGCCAATCGGGACGTCAACATGGACATTGGGGAAACCGTCCAGGTCGAGTCATGGCTGGCCGATGGCACGACCCACGTGAAATACCGGGGTGCCAACTGGACGGCGGTTCATGCCACCGGTACCCTGCCATCCCTCGGCGCCCACCGCATCGTGGAAGTACGGGGCAGCCAGCTCGTCCTTGAAAAACGCGACCTCTGATCCCAAAAAGAAAGATCCCTATGGAAATTGCAGTCATCCTCCTCGTCATCGCCGTGATTTTCGTCACCCGCGCGCTCAAGGTCGTGCCGCAGCAGCATGCCTGGGTGGTGGAGCGGCTGGGCAAATACCACGCCACCCTCACCCCGGGCTTGAGCATTCTGATGCCTTTCATCGACAAGGTGGCCTACAAGCATGTGCTCAAGGAGATTCCCCTCGACATTCCGAGCCAGATCTGCATCACACGTGACAACACGCAACTGCAGGTCGACGGTATTCTTTATTTCCAGGTGACGGATGCCATGCGCGCGAGCTACGGCTCATCCAACTACATTGTGGCCATCACCCAGCTGGCACAGACCTCGCTGCGTAGCGTGATCGGCAAGCTCGAACTGGACAAGACGTTCGAGGAACGCGACATCATCAATGCCCAGGTGGTCGCCGCCATTGATGAAGCGGCGCTGAACTGGGGCGTCAAAGTACTGCGCTACGAAATCAAAGACCTGACACCCCCGAAGGAAATTCTGCATGCCATGCAGGCCCAGATCACGGCCGAGCGCGAAAAACGCGCCCTGATTGCCGCCTCCGAAGGCCGTCGTCAGGAGCAGATCAATATCGCCACCGGCGAGCGCGAAGCGTTCATCGCCCGCTCCGAAGGCGAAAAGCAGGCGGCCATCAACAAAGCCCAGGGCGAGGCAGCCTCCATCACTGCCGTGGCCGACGCCACCGCGCAAGCGATTGAACGCGTGGCCGCCGCCATCCGCCAACCCGGTGGCGAGCAAGCGGTGCAGCTCAAAGTAGCCGAAAAAGCCGTGGAGGCCTATGGTCGCGTGGCAGCGGACGCCACGACGACATTGATCGTGCCTGGGAACATGAGCGAGGTGTCGGCGCTGATTGCTTCGGCCATGACGCTGGTGCGGCAAGGCAAGGTTTGAGCGCCGGCAACGGCGGGATTGCTCGAAATTCGTCTTGTGCGAATTGCTCGGGGCTAATGCTCCCCGCGCTACGTGCGTCCATGAACAGCCCCCGGACTGTTCATGACCGAACCCGGGCTCTCACCTGCCTGCGTCCGCAAAAAACAAAAACCCCGCCGAAGCGGGGTTTTCTTTTTTTGGCGGAGAGGGCGGGATTCGAACCCGCGGTGGGTTTAACCCCACACACGCTTTCCAGGCGTGCGACTTAAACCGCTCATCCACCTCTCCGAAGCCCGCTATTCTAACCGAGCCAGCGCGTGCTTTTGGTTTAAGTACGGAGAAAGTGGCAAAAAAATGGGGCGCCCCTGGCGGCGGCCCTTGAATCAACCCGCGAATGGCTTGGATCAGCGAATCACCGCCAGCTGCACACGCTGGCCGCCCTTGTAGGTGAACAGCGTCAGGGCGCCGTTCTTGATGTCACCCTTCTCGTCGAAGCTGATCGGACCGGTCACGCCCTTGTAGTCGGCCGTGGCGGCCAGCACCGGCAGGTACTTGGCCGGGTCGGCCGAATTGGCCTTCACCATGGCCGCGACCAGCACCTTGGTGGCGTCGTACACGTAAGGCGCATAGAGCTTCACCTCCTCGTTGAACTTGGCCTTGAACTTGGCACGGAACTCGTCCATGCCGACCTTGGCCTCGCCCTCGACGCCGCCGGCCTCGGCGCAGAACACCTGCTCCTCACCGATCGCATCGCCAGCGAGCTTGGGCATCTCGGCCGTGCAGGCGCCGTCGCCCCCCATGAACTTGGCTTTGATGCCCAGCGACTTCATCTGCTTGAGCATGGGGCCCGCCACGGCGTCCATGCCGCCAAAGAAGATGACATCGGGCTTCTTGCCCTTGATGCTGGTCAGGATGGCATTGAAATCGGTGGCCTTGTCGGTGGTGAACTCCTTGGCCACGATCTTGGCGCCGGCGGCCTCAGCCGCCTTGGTGAATTCCTCCGCCACCCCCTGGCCGTAGGCGGTGCGGTCGTCGATCACGGCAATGTTCTTGGCCTTGAGGGTCTCGAAGGCGTATTTGCCCAGCGTACTGCCCAGGTGCACGTCGTCCGCTACCACGCGAAAGGCGGTCTTGAAACCCTGACGCGTGTACTTCGGATTGGTGGCCGAGGGCGAAATCTGCGGGATGCCGGCATCGCTGTAGATCTTGGAGGCCGGAATGGTGGTGCCGGAGTTCAGGTGACCAATCACGCCGGCCACCTTGGCATCGACCAGTTTCTGCGCCACGGCCGTGCCCTGCTTGGGATCGGCGGCATCGTCTTCAGCCATCAGTTCCAGCTTGACTTTTTTGCCATCGAGCATCACGCCCGCGGCGTTGAGTTCCTCGATCGCCATACGGGCACCGTATTCGTTATCCTTGCCCAGGTGGGCAATGGCGCCACTGAGAGGAGCCACATGGCCGATCTTGACGACGGGTTCTGCAGCGGGCGCAGGAGCGGCAACCGGCACGGCGGCGGGGGCGGCGGCTTCCTCCTGCTTGCCGCAGGCCGTGAGCATCACGACAGCGGCCAGGGTCAAGACGGATGTAACTTTGCTGACTTGCATGTATTCCTCCAATGTCAAAGAATGAAACGGAAACAGAAATGGATGAGCCGAGCGCAACGTTAACGCAATTTCGGCGTCAAGCCGTCAATGCCCGGCGTTGCCCGGGCGTGATTCGAGTTCCTCGGTCACGGCCTGCGTCACGACATCCAGCACCGTCTGCTCGACTTCCTGCCGCAAACGAGGCTCCAGAGCCCGCATGTGTTCCGCGACAACGGCCCCCAGCACGTCCCGCAAACGCGCCTCCAGCGTGGGTTCCAGCTGCTGCATGACGCGCTCGATGATGCGCTGTGCATCAGGCTGCGGCATGGCAACGGCCGGCACGGGCGCTGGCGCCGTCGTTGCGGCCTGCGATGGCGACACGACTTCAGTCAGCGTCGGCAGAAAACGGGGCAGGTTTTTCGGGGCGCTGGACATCAGTTGCTACCTTTCAGGGCGAGGTCGTGACGGATGATGTCATAACCGAGATCGGTGTAATGCTTCCAGCGGCCGCGCGCCAACTGGCGATCGGCATCGTCCAGGCTCACCACTTCGATCAGGCGCTCAAAGCGCTCGAAACCGGCCGGCACCTCGGTCCCGAGATTGAGCAACACCTGCTGGTGCGGCAACTCAACGGCCAGCGACGCGGCCAGGATCACCGGCGAGGCGGCCAGCACGTGCGCCGCCTCGGACGACTGGGCATGCGGCACAAAGTCAAGCTGCGAGAAGGTCCACAACAAGGTGTCGAGTTGCCTGAGCGCCTCGGCGGGGGCCGTCACCACCACCTTGGCGCCACTGCCCACCGCCTTGCGCAGCAGGCGACAGGCATAGGCCAGCTTGTCCGGCGCATTGAAATGAAAAGCCACATCCTTCATGGTGACGCGCCGCTCAGGCCTTCAGGCCACGCTTGCGCACTGCTGCCTTGGTTGCAGCCGATGGCGCCTTGGCCGGTTCGGCCAGCAGGAAGTCCAGCAACAGGCCCACCGGTCGGCCGGTGGCACCTTTGGCGGCCCCACTCTTCCAGGCGGTGCCAGCAATATCCAGATGCGCCCACGGGAACTTGTCGACAAAGCGCTGCAGAAACTTGGCGGCCGTGATCGCGCCGCCGGCACGGCCGGCCACGTTGGCCACATCGGCGAAATTGCTCTTGAGGCCTTCGGCGTACTCCTCGTCCAGCGGCATGCGCCAACACAGGTCTTGCGACGACTCGCTTGCGGCTTGCAATTGCTTGGCCAGATCCTCGCTGGCGGTGAACATGCCGCTGCGCACATTGCCCAGGGCGATCATGCAGGCACCGGTCAGGGTCGCGATATCGACCACGGCACGCGGCTTGAAGCGTTCGGCATAGGTCAAGGCATCACACAGGACCAGGCGGCCTTCGGCATCGGTGTTGAGAATCTCGATGGTCTGGCCACTCATGCTGGTGACCACATCGCCCGGCTTGATGGCGCGGCCATCGGGCATGTTCTCGCAGGCCGGGATCAGGCCCACCACATTGATGGCCGGTTTGAGTTCACCCAGGGCGCGGAACACGCCCAGCACGCTGGCCGCGCCCGACATATCGAACTTCATCTCGTCCATCTCGGCCGCCGGCTTGATGGAGATGCCGCCGGTATCAAAAGTAATGCCCTTGCCCACCAGCACGGTCGGGGCGTGCGCCTTGGCCGCGCCGCTGTACTCCAGCACGATGAAGCGCAGTTGCTCCTGCGAGCCCTGGGCCACCGCCATGAAGGCGCCCATGTCGAGTTTGGCCACATCACGCAGCCCCAGCACCTTGCAGCTGATCTTGGGCAGGCGCGACAGCGAGCGCGCCGCCTGGGCCAGCATGGTCGGCGTCGCATGGTTGGCCGGGCGGTTGGCCCATTCCTTGGCCATTTCAATCCCGGCCACCGCGGCGGCGGCCCGCTGGAAAGCGGCTTTCACCGCCGCCGTCTGCGCCACCCCCACGATCACGCGCTGAATCGTACGGCCTTCCGGCTTCGACTTGGTAGTGGTGTAGACGTAGCTCGCGTCCGCCACAGCCGTCACCGCCGCGCGGACCGCCGCGTCGCTGGCGGGACCCGCAAAACAAACCACCAGCTTCTTGACCACACCCGCGCCGGCACGGACCGCCCCGATGGCCGCCGTGAGCGCCTGGCGCACCTGTTTGGCCGAGCCTTCGCCCGCACCCACCAGCAAGACACGGGCCGACTGAATGCCGGCCGGTCGATAGAGTGACAGTAGCTTGGCCGGCTTGGTTTCCAGGTCACCGGCCTTGAGCGCCTGGGCCGCCAGGGTCGACAAGGCATCCTTGCCGGGTTTGAAATGCGCCGGCAGCAGGACCACCAGCGCATCACATGGCAGGGAAGTTGCGCTGGCCAGATCCAGCGTCTTGAGTTCAAAGTTCATAATTGCGTTTTTCCTTCCAACCAATGTTATTCCATTCCACCATCCGCAAGGAGCTGGCCCGCAGCTTTGGCGCCACACTGATCGTGCTGGTCACCGTCGTCATGACCATGACGCTGATCCGCACGCTAGGCCAAGCCTCACGCGGCAGCTTCAACCCCTCTGACGTGATGCTGGTCATGGGCTACAACGTGCTGGCCTTCCTGCCCAACATCATGACCATGGGCCTGTACGTGGCGACGGTCGCCACACTGACACGCCTGTACCGCGACAGCGAAATGGTGATCTGGTTCAACAGTGGCGTCGGCCTCAACAGCCTGCTGGCCCCCTTGTTCCACTTTGCCTGGCCAATCCTGGTGGCGGTGGCCGCCCTGGCCATGTTTGTCCTGCCCTGGTCAAACCAACAAATCGAGGACATGAAGAGCCACTATGAAAACCGGGGGGACCTGGAGCGGGTCCAGCCCGGCCAGTTTCAGGAATCGGCCGGCGGACAGCGGGTCTTCTTTGTCGAGAAAAGCTTGCTGGGCCAGCAAAGTGCCAGCAAGGTCTTCATCGCCACCACCGAAAATGGCAAGGAAACCGTGACCGTGGCGCGCAGTGGCGAGGTCAAGAACATCGGGGAAGACCGTTTCCTGATGCTCGAAAACGGCCAGCGCCTGGAAAATGCCATCGGCAAGACCGATCTGAAAATCAGCGAGTTCGCCCAATACGGCCTGCTGGTCGGCCAAGGCGAACTCAGCACCACCAGCGAAGTCCCACTCAACACCGTGTCCACCCTGGAACTGCTGCAAAAGCCTTCGCCAGTCCACTGGGGTGAAGTCTCCTGGCGCATCGGCTTTGCCCTGGCGGCCATGAACCTGCTGATCGTGGCCCTGGCCGCATCGCGCGTGAACCCGCGGGTGGGACGTTCCGGCAACCTGATCTTCTCCCTGTTTACATTCCAGATCTACCTCAACCTGCTGAACCTGGGACAGACCTGGATAGCCAGCGAAAAAATCGCTTTTCTGCCCTTCATGCTGCTGCTGCACGGCGGCGCGCTGGCCGCCAGCCTGCTGTGGCTGGCCAAACGACACAACAACTGGTCCTGGCGTTTGCTGCCCAATCGCCCGCTCCGCAGCCTGAGAAAGACCGCGAATTGAAAACCATTCGACGCCTGATCTATGGCGAGGTGTTTTCCGCCGTGACCTTTGTCACGCTGGGTTTTCTTGCCTTGTTCTCTTTCTTTGACTTCGTCGACCAGCTGCCGGCTATTGGACGCCCTGGCGCCGGCATGGGTTACCAGTTGCCACAGGCCGCCACTTATGTGGCGCTGATGGTGCCCAGCCATCTGTATGAGTTGCTGCCTATCACCGTGCTCATCGGCACGATTTTCGTGATGGCACGGCTGGCCCAAAGCTCGGAGTTCACTATCCTGCGCACCAGTGGCCTGGGACCCTGGCGCGCCTTGCGCACCCTGCTGTTCTCCGGCGCGACCTTTGTCGTCGTGACCTTTGTCATCGGTGACTACCTGGCACCCTGGGCCGACCGCACTGCCCAGTTGCTCAAGGCCCGCTACCAGGGCAACATCACGGTCGGCCAGACCGGCGCCTGGCTGCGGGAAAAACAGGCTTACGGCCAGTTTGCCGTCAATGTCAATGCCCTGGCGTCGGACGGCAGCATGAGCGGCGTGCGCATCTTCGAATTCGACAACCAGGGATTTCTGGTGTCCATGACCCGCGCGCCCAAGGCGCAATTCAGTGGCGAGGACGCCTGGCAGCTCGAACAGGCTGACCGCACTGAATTCAGTTCGCAAGGCGTGGAAACCGTGCGCGTCGAGCGCACCCGCCCGCAGGCGTTTCGCTGGCCAACGGAAATCACGGCCGAAATGGTGTCGGCTGCCGTGCTGCGGCCGGATCGCATGAGCACCATCGACCTGTTCCAGTACATCCGCCACCTGACGGCCAACAGCCAGTCGGCCGAACGCTATGAAATCGAATTCTGGAAAAAAGTGTTCTACCCCTTGAGTTGCATCGTGATGGTGGTGTTGGCCCTGCCCTTTGCCTACCTGCATTTCCGCTCCGAAGGCATTTCCGGCTACGTGTTCGGCGGCGTCATGGCCGGCATCAGCTTCTTTTTCCTCAACAATGTGTTCGGCTACGTCGGCGAGTTGCAGCATTGGCAACCCTGGTTCACGGCGGCCCTGCCGGGCATGATCTATTCGCTGCTGTCCCTGGCCGCCTTTGGCTGGCTGGTCCTCAGAAGGTAGGCTTCGCATGACAAGTTCCGCCCCGCCTCGCGGCGTGATCCTCTTCGCCCATGGCTCGCGCGATCCGCTGTGGCGTCAACCCATGGAAGCGGTGGCTCAGCGCGCCCGCCAACTCGACCCGCAGGCGCAAGTGCGCTGCGCCTACCTGGAGCTGACAGAACCCGACCTGCCCAGTTGCACCGCCGATCTGGTGCGGGCCGGCATACAGGCCATCACCATCGTGCCGATGTTTCTGGGCGTCGGAAGACATGCGCGCGAGGATCTGCCAGAGCTTATCAACGGCTTGGTGCAGGCCTATCCGCACATCACGTTCCAGCTACAGCCCTCGATCGGGGAAGATGCGCGCGTAGTCGAGTTGCTGGCGCACATGGCTTTGGCGCGCGACTGAGCCCGCAACGCTACTTACAATTCTGCGATCCCGATATCACCACGTTTTCATGCGCTCCAAAAACCTTTATCTGCTTCTCGTGAGCGCCTCCCTTGCGGTCGCCATGCTGCCTGTGCTGTGGCCCCAGCTGGACATTGCCGTCGCGGCCTACTTTTTGCAGTCTGATCCGCCGGTCAATCCGGCCAAGTGGCTCTGGGTCGACCTCGTCAACGAGTACACGCCGGACCTGTTCCGCTCCATCTCCATCATCCTGATCGCCGGCTGGATCGCCATTGGTTTGACGCGCCGCTGGCGCCGTACTGCGCTGGCGCTGGCTTTTGTCGGCGTGTCCTTGTTGCTGGGCCCCGGCTTTGCTACCTGGGCCGTCAAGGAGCACCAGCTGCGTGCCCGCCCCTTCGACGTCGTGGAGTTCGGCGGCCAACGCCAGTTCACGCCAGCCCTGCAGCAGGCTAACCAGTGCAGCGACAACTGCGCCTTTGTCAGCGGCCATGTCGCCTGCGGCTTCTTCTTTGCCTCACTGATGCTGCTCGATCCGCGCCGCCGCGGCTGGTGGATCGCCGCTGGCGTGCTGGCTGGCGGGCTCATCGGCATCGCCCGCATGTCGGTCGGCGCGCATTGGCTCAGTGACGTCCTATGGGCCTTCCCCATCACGCTGCTGAGCAGCTGGCTGGTCTGGCAGGTATTGGCCTTCTTCTACAAACCAGAACTGCCGCCAGAGCCGCTTTGACCTCATGCAAGCCCCCAAGCCACAGATCCGCGCCCTGATCGCCCTGATGCGGCCACACCAGTGGCTCAAGAACGTCTTTGTTTTCGCCGGGCTGGTGTTCAGCCAGACCTGGGGCAACGGGCCGCTGGTGCAGCGCATCCTGATCGCCTTCGCCGCCTTTTGCTGCATCTCCAGCCTGGTCTACATCCTCAATGACTGGCGTGACCGCGCCAGTGATGCGCTGCACCCGACCAAATGCAAGCGCCCCCTGGCCAGCGGCACTGTCAGAGTGTCAGCGGCGCTCGGTCTGGCCGCTTTGCTGTTGATCGCCGGGGTCTGGCTGGCGTCGGGCAACCGTACGCTGCTGCTGCTGCTGGGCATTTATGTGGCACTCAACCTGGCCTATTCCTGGCGCCTCAAGCATGTGCCGGTGGTCGATGTCTCCATCATCGCCACCGGCTTCATGCTGCGGCTGTTGGCCGGCACGCTGGCGGTAGGCATCCCGCCCTCGCGCTGGCTCTTGCTCACCGGCCTGTTCATCGCTCTGTTCCTGGGTTTTTCCAAACGCAAGGCCGAGACGTTTCACGCGGCCGAGCAGCAGCGCGCCGTGCTGGAGCACTACCCCAGCGCCCTGCTCGACACCTTCATGGCCGTTACCATGACCGCCACCATCACCACCTACAGCCTGTACGCGACCAGTCCCGAAGCACATCTGCAGCACGGCGAGCGCCTGGTCTACACCGTGCCGGTGGTGATCTTCGGCCTGCTGCGCTACGCCTATCAGGTCCACAAAGGCCACGGCGAGGACGTGTCGCGCGACTTGCTGCGCGACCCCTGGATCCTCATGGCGCTGCTGGTCTGGCTGTTGCTCTTTCTGGGTTCCCGCCTTTGAAGTTGCCCCTCAAGCAGTTGCTGCTGGCCCTCGGCGCAGCGGCCACCGTCTATGCCCTGGTGCTGCTGTTCACCGGTAGCACCGCCCCAGGCGACCTGCTGCTGCGCCTGCTCTCGCCGACTGGCTTGCTGGCCGCAGCGCTGTGCGTGCTGAACTATCTTCTGCGCGGCTTGCGCTGGCGCCTCTGGATGGCGCATTACCAGCGCCCGCTGGGCCTGGCCGAAGGCCTACGTCTGTACTTGGCCGGCTACACCTTCACCCCCACGCCGGGCAATATCGGCGAAGCCGCACGCGGCCTGTTGCTAAGACAAAAGCCGCTGGGCGCGGCGCAAAGCCTGTCCATCTTTGGTGCCGAGCGATTGGCCGACCTCCTCTGTCTGCTGCTGCTGACCTTGCCTGCTATCGGGTGGCTGCTGAGGCTGCCGACAGCAGCGTCCTGGCTACCCGTGTTGGCGGTAGCTGCGGGCTTGGGCGCGCTGCTGGCGTTGGTACTGATCCTGAAATACGGCGCTGCCTTGCTGGCGCGCTTCCACTGGCTGCAACAGGCGCGCGACTGCCTAGCGACCCGACCCGTGACCTGGCTGGGACTGACCGGGCTGGCCTGGGCCGCCCAGGGGCTGGCGGTGTGGTTGATCTGCCGCGACAGTGGCGTGGCCATCAGCCCCTGGCTGGCCACGGGTTTCTATGCGCTGGCCATGGTCGGGGGCGCCCTGTCGATGCTGCCGGCCGGCCTGGGCGGCATGGAGGCCTTGCTCACTGGCTTGCTGGTGGGCCACGGCACCGAACTTGGCACGGCGGTTGGCATCACCGTACTGGTGCGGCTGCTGACGCTCTGGCTAGCGGTCGCCATCGGTGCCTTGGCCCTGCTATATAGTGCGGCGATTCGAAAAGACATCAGCCTCCGATAAACCGTATTTGCATGCCACCTATTCACGCTATTTCCTCCTCGCCCGCGCGGCTGACCCGCTGGCTGATTGCCGTTGGCCTTGCCTCGCTGGCCTTGCGCCTGTGGATTGCCTTTGCTCTCCCGATCACGGGTGATGAGGCCTTCTTCTACTGGTGGGGCGTCTTCAAGGACTGGGGTTATTACGACCACCCGCCCATGGTGGGCTGGCTCATCGGCCTGATGCGCTGGGGGCTGGGCGACGCCACCTGGGCCATTCGCCTGCCGGTCGTGCTGCTGCCGCTGGCGCTGGGGGCCATGCTGTGGTGGGCGCTGGCGCCGCTCAACCGCGAACGGGCCGCTTGGGCCGTGCTGCTGTTCTGGCTGGCACCGATCAACTGGGTCAACACCCTCATCACCACCGACACGCCGCTGATCTTCTGGTCGCTGTTGTCGGTCGCCATGCTGCTGCGCGCAGAGCAACGGGCGCAAATGGACGGCCGTACCTGGGCCCTGTATGCACTGTCGGGGGTCTTCATCGGCTGCGCCTTCTTGTCCAAGTACTTCTCGGTGGTGCTCGGCCTGAGCTACCTGGTCTACTTCGCCGCCTTCCGGCGCGACCGCTGGCACGCTCTGGCGCTGCTCGTGCTGTGCGCCCTGCCCGGGCCACTGATCAACCTCTTGTGGAACATGGGCCACGGCTGGTCCAACATCATGTTCAACGCCATCAACCGCAACCAGGATGCGGCCTTCGCCTGGAGCAAGCCGCTCACCTACCTTGGCATGCTGGCCTACCTGCTCACGCCAGCGCTGCTCTGGCTGGGCTTCAAGCACCGCCGCGCGCTGAGTGAAACCGCACGCCAGCAGCGCCTGCTGGCCACGCTGATCGTGGTGCCCTTGCTGTTCTTCGCGTTGCTCTCGTTCAAGAAAGTGGTGGGCTTGCACTGGGTGCTGTCCTTCTACCCCTTCGTCTTCGTGCTGTTTGCCTTCGCGCTGCCGGCGGTGACGCTCAAGCGCTGCGCCCAGGGTCTGGCCGTCTTCACGGCGCTGCACGTGCTGGCGGTGGCGGCCATTTCTCTGACGTCTGTCGAACAGTGGCAGGGCAAGCCGCGCTATTTCAGCATCGTGCGCAGCTTCAAGACCACCGAACTGCTGGCCCAGGTCCGCACGCCGGATTCGGTGTTGATGGCCGACGGCTATGCCCCGGCCGCGGCCTACGGCTACGAATTAGGCCAGTACGTGCCGGTGTTCGGCCCGGGCAAGTTCCATGCGCGGCAGGATGACCTGCTGGTAGATTTTTCCATCTACCAGGGCAAGACCATCCGCGTCCTCGTCTCCGACTCCGACCCGCCGCCGCTCGATGACTACCGCCCGTATTTCGATTCGGTACAGCCTTTGAGCTTCGTGCAAAGCGGCGTCACCTTCCACGGCGTGGAGGGCCGCAACTTCAACTACGAAGCCTACCGCCAAGGTGTGCTGGGCACCATCTTCCAGCGCTACTACAACATCCCCTCGTGGCTGCCCATGACCGGTTGCCCATTCTGCGAACGCTATTGCGGCCAAGTGCGATGCCCGAGGTGAACCGGCCCTCACAGTCGATCCATGTGGCAGCCTTCGATTTCGACGGCACGCTCACCCTGCGCGACACACTGGGCCCGTTTCTGATTCGCAGTCTGGGCTGGCCGCGTTTTCTGTGGTCGCTCTGTCTGTGTGCCCCCTGGCTCCTCGCCTATGGCCTGCGCCTGATGAGCAACCATCGGGCCAAAGCCCGCCTGTTGCAGGTCAGCCTGGCCGGCCGGAACCAGGCGCAAGCCGAGTGCCACGCGCAGGATTTCGTCAAGCACGACCTGCCAGGCCAGTGGCGGGTCTGGGGTTTGCAACAACTGGTTCAGCATCAGAAAGCCGGCCACCGCTGCGTCATCGTCAGCGCCTCGCCCGGCATCTACCTGCATGCGGTGGGGATGAGTCTGGGCGTGGACGCCGTGCTGTGCACCGAGATGGAAGTGCAAGAGGGCCGCTACACCGGCCGCATGACCACGCCCAACTGCCATGGTGAGCAGAAAGTCGCGCGCCTGCAGGCCTGGCTCACCCAGTACTACGGTGCCGCCCCCGCCGACCGCCCGGTGCTGCATGCCTATGGCGACACCAAGGGTGATCTGCCGATGCTGCGGCTGACCGATCAGGCCTGGTACCGGGAAAAGCGCTGGCCGCGCAGCTGATTGTTTTACAGATGACGTTTGAGATGAGAGGCGAGACCCGGCTTGCCGGGGCACGTCCTCTCGATTGAAGGGTTGGGCGTCACGCTGCAAAATGGAAACGTATGAAGGCCAGGGACAACGCGAACAAGTACCCGTAAGAGAAGCGGTCGATTCTCAGCACTGGCTGACCACGTTTCGCTCGCCAAGCACCCATGAGAACCATGATGCCACCTACGGCAAGCGGAGTGACCACCAGATTGACGAGGCGCCACGGCTGCGGAACTAGATTGGTTGGAAAGACAAGCAGACTTAACCCACCAAAGATTGCACCGAACAACGCATAGCCGAGGGCGGCCAGCCACGGGTTCGGTGGTTTGCGGAATGGCTCCGCCAGCGAGTGAAACCCAAGTTCAAGAAAAGCCTCGCCAACGACTTGAAGCAGGAATTCGCCGAGAACTTCCAGAACTAGCTCAAGCATTTGAGGTGAGGGGTTTGACTTTAGCTCTGTATGGCATGCGCTTAGCTCCGAAGCTTGCGTCTTCGTTCATGACGCCCAACGTGATATAGACCGCAAAAGTGCGGAATAACATAGACGAATGTTCATCCTGTGCGCCCCCCTGATGCAGCTATGTCGCTGTTTTATAAAGATATTTCCCGCCATCATGCCCGGATTTAGGGCTCTGAACACACCGCAAAAACCCGCCAATGGGCGCCATAACATAGCGGCATGACCTTTTTCGGTTTTCGGACAGCGGCCAGAACCTATTGATTTGACAGGATGCGCTGGCGCAACACTGAACGTAGTGATACCGGGCTTATAGACTCGCGAGGCATAATAAACCCTGTTCTTAGCCGAAATCAACCATGAACCTGCATCAATTCCGCTTTGTCCAGGAAGCGGCGCGCCACAACCTGAACCTGACCGAGGCGGCCAAGGCCCTGCACACCTCGCAGCCGGGCGTATCCAAGGCCATCATCGAGCTGGAAGAGGAACTCGGCATCGAGATCTTCGCGCGCCACGGCAAGCGGCTCAAGCGCATCACCGAACCCGGCCAGCATGTGCTCAGCAGCATCGAACTCATCATGCGTGAGATCGGCAATCTCAAGCGCATCGGCGAACAGTACAGCGCCCAGGACAGCGGCACGCTCTCGATTGCCACCACCCACACCCAGGCGCGCTACGTGCTGCCCGAGTCGGTGGCCAAGCTGCGTGCGGCCTACCCCAAGGTCAACCTCAGCCTGCACCAGGGCACGCCTGACCAGGTGGCGCGCATGCTGATCGACGAAGTGGCCGAGATCGGCATCGCCACCGAATCACTGGCCAACTACGGCGAACTCGTCACCCTGCCCTGCTACGAGTGGCAGCACATGCTGGTGCTGCCGGCCGGCCATCCCCTGGCGCAGAAAGAGCGCTTGACGCTGGAGGACCTCGCCGCCGAGCCGCTCATCACCTACCACCCGTCGTTCACCGGCCGCAACCGCATCGATCAGGCTTTCGCCCTGCGCAAGCTGACGCCGCGCATCGCCCTGGAAGCGATTGATTCGGACGTGATCACGACCTATGTCAAGCTGGGCATGGGCATTGGCATCGTCGCCGAAATGGCGGTGCGCGGACTACCGTTCCAGGGTGAACCGGGCGAACTGGTGATCCGGCCACTGGGCCATCTGTTCGGCCAGAATGTGGCCCGCGTCGCCTTCAAACGCGGCGCCTACTTGCGCAACTTTGTCTACGAATTTGCCGAGATGCTGAGCGAGCGCCTCAGCCGCGATCTGGTGGCGCGTGCCATGCGCGGCCATGTGAACGATTACGAGTTATGAAACCTTGGCGGAGCAGACAGCAATAGGCTGCCATACTGCCCCGCGCCGACCTCAACCGATTGAGATTGACCATGAACCGCATCCATACCCCCGCCCTCCAAAGCCGCCTGCCCAACGTCGGCACCACCATCTTCACCGTCATGTCTGCCCTCGCCGCTGAAAAAGGTGCGGTCAACCTGGGCCAGGGTTTTCCGGACTTCGACTGCGACCCGCGCCTGGTCGACGCCGTGACCGAGGCCATGAAGAAGGGCCTCAACCAGTACCCACCGATGACCGGCGTGCCGGTGCTACGCGACGCCGTGTCCGCCAAAGTCAAGACCCTCTACGGCCACGACTACAACCCGGTAAGCGAGATCACCATCACCGCCGGTGCCACGCAGGCCATCCTCACCGCCATCCTGGCCGTGGTGCACCCGGGTGACGAAGTCATCGTGCTGGAGCCCTGCTATGACAGCTACGTGCCCAACATCGAGCTGGCTGGTGGTGTGGTGGTGCGCGTGCCGCTGACGCCCGGCACCTTCCGCCCGGACTTCGACAAGATCGCTGCCGCCATCACGCCGAAGACGCGTGCCATCCTCATCAACTCGCCGCACAACCCCAGCGGCACGGTGTGGACGCGTGAGGAAATGCTCAAACTGCAAGACCTGCTGGACCCCACCGACGTGCTGCTGATTTCCGACGAGGTCTACGAACACATGGTGTTCGACGGCCAGCAACACCAGAGCGCAGCAAGCTTCCCCTCGTTGGCCGCGCGCGCCTTCATCGTTTCCAGCTTCGGCAAGACCTACCACGTGACGGGCTGGAAGGTCGGCTATGTGGCAGCGCCGGCATCACTGACGGCCGAGTTCCGCAAGGTGCACCAGTTCAATGTGTTCACCGTCAACACCCCGGTGCAATACGGCCTGGCGGCTTTCATGGCCGACCCCAAACCGTATCTGGAGCTGCCGGCCTTCTACCAGCGCAAGCGCGACCTGTTCCGCGAAGGCCTCAAGCGCACCAAATTCCGCATGCTGCCGGGCGAAGGCACCTACTTCCAGTGCGTCGACATCTCGGCCGTGAGTGATCTGGGCGAGGCCGAGTTCTGCAAATGGCTCACCACGGAGATCGGCGTGGCCGCCATCCCGCTCTCCGCCTTCTACGGTGACAGCTTCGACCAGCGCGTGGTGCGCTTCTGCTTTGCCAAGAAGGACGAGACGCTCAACAGCGCGCTCGACCGCCTGGCAAAACTCTAAGACCAGGGGCCCCGGCCCCGTATCAGGACGCACCACGGCGCGACTCGCGCCGTGCAATCCATAGCGTGGAGGCCGAGATGATCAGGCCACCGATCAAGGTGGACTGCCTGGGTTGGTCGGAGAACACCAACCAGCCCATGAAAGCGGCCCAAACCAGATCCAGGAACTTCAGTGACTGGGTGGCCGAGATATCGGCCACGCCGTAGGAACGGGTCAGGCAGTAATGCGCACCGCTGCCAAGCAGGCCGCACACCAAATAGCCGCCCCATTGCGCCAGCGTTGGCGCCTGCCAGTGCAGCAGCGCCAGCGGCAAGCTGAGCAAGGTGACGGTGATCGACTGCCACAACACGATGACCCCGGCCTTCTCGTAACGCGTCAGCGCCTTGGTGATGAGAAAGGATGCCGCGAACACAGGCGAGGAAGCCAGCATCACCAGGCTGTAATAGCCGCCGCTGCCGGAGAGTTGGGGACCGACCACGATCAGCACGCCGCCAAAGCCCAGCAATGCCGCCAGCCAGCGTTCCCAGCGCATCGGTTCACGCAGGAACAGCCAGGCCCCAAGCATGATGAAGATCGGCGTCGTAAACCCGAGGGCCGTCATGTCAGCCAGCGAGATGTGAGGCAGCGCCACGAACCACAGCCCCAAGGCAGCGGTATGCACCACGCCGCGCGTGAACTGCCCGCCTATGTGTTTCGGCTTGTAGGCGGCCAACCCGGCGCGCCACACCAGCGGCAGCATGACCAGCAGACCGCAGAAATAACGCAGAAACTGTGACTGCATCGGGTCGATCTGCGTCGTGAGGTAGCGCGACATGGTGTTGAGCTGCACAAAGCACAGGCCGGCGACCAAAGTCCAGAGCAGGCCCTGGACAGCGGGATCCAGCCGGCCGGCGCGGTGGCGGGTGAGCGCGAAGCGACGCGCCCACGGGCTGCGCTGTGATTTAGCGGATGTTCCCTTGAGAGTCATGGGCTCAGTGTAGTAGGCCGGCACCCAGGCGAGCGTCACTTCTGGGACGGGGTGGCATTGCTCAACTGGTCAGCTGCGCCCAGGCTTTCTCTAGGCGCTTCACGCTGACCGGCTGCGGCGTGCGCAACTCCTGGGCGAAGAAGCTCACGCGCAGCTCTTCGAGCAGCCAGCGGAATTCCTGCAGGCGATCGTCCATCACGCCCTTGCGCTCGGCCACCAGGCGCCAGTAGCGCTGCTCCTGCGGACGCAACTCCGTCAGGCGCGCCGCATCGCGCGCCGGGTCGGCGCGGTATTTGTCCAGCCGCAACGTGATGGCCTTGAGGTAGCGCGCAAAGTGCTGCAACTGCGGCCAGGGTGTGAGCGCGATGAAACGCGTTGGCATCAGACGCTGCAACTGCTGCGTGCAGTCGGTCGTGGCATCAGGCGCGTTCTTGGTGTCCTTGATCTTGCGCGCCGCAACGGCGTACTCAAGCAGGATGGTCGCGCTCAGACGCGCCACCTCGTTGGCGATCAGCGTCAGGCGCCCGCGCCCCTCGTCCAGGCGGCGCTTGAAATCGAATTCATTCGCCGGCAAGGGGTCGAGCAGGAAGGCGCGGTCCAGCGCCACATCGATGATCTGGGCGCGCAGCTCCTCCGCCGTACCCAAGGCCATGTAGGCCACCGCCATCTTCTGCAGATCGGGGATGTTCTTTTCCAGGTACTTGAGCGCGTCCTTGATCTGCAGCGCAAACAGGCGGCGCAGGCCGGCGCGGTGCTTGGCAGTCGCGACTTCGGGCTCATCGAACACCTCGATGCTCACCGCATCGCCCTGGTCGATCAGGGCCGGAAAGCCGATCAGCGTCTGGCCGCTCTTGCGAATTTCCATCAGTTCCGGCAGTTCGCCGAAAGTCCAGGCGGTGTAGCGCTGCTCGGCCGGTACTGCGGCCGGTGCGGCTGACTTGCCGCCCTTGCTGGCGACGGCCAGTGCCTTGCCTGCGTCGGCGGCTTGCGTCGGCTCGCTGCTATTCGCTGACGTGGTCGCAGCCAGCTTGAGGCCGGCCAGGGCTTGGAAGGCGCCGCGCGCCTGGGCGCCAAGCTCGGCTTTCAGTGCCCCCAGGTTGCGCCCGGTGCCGAGTTGGCGGCCATGCTCATCCACCACGCGGAAGTTCATGAACAGGTGGGGGCTCAGCATGTCGAGCTTGAAGTCGGCGCGCTTCACATCCAGGCTGGTGATATCGCGCACCTGTTTGAGCAGCGCATCGGTCAGACCGCCATGGCCAAAGGCTTCGGGCGTGCCCATCGCCTCGGACAGCCGGGAAGCCGATTCCGGCAGCGGTACGAAGCGGCTGCGCGGTTTTTGCGGCAGGCTCTTGAGCAGGGCCTGGATCTTGTCCTTCAGCATGCCAGGCACCAGCCATTCGCAGCGATCCTCATTGACCTGATTCAGCACGAACAGCGGCACCGTCACGGTCAGGCCGTCTTTCGGGTCGCCCGGCTCGTGCAGGTAGCTGGCGGCGCAATCGACGCCGCCCAGGCGAATGGTCTTGGGGAAGGCGTTGGTGGTGATGCCGGCGGCCTCGTGGCGCATCAGCTCCTCACGCGTGAGCAGCAGCAGTTGGGGCTGCTTCTTCACCTCTTCTCGGTACCAGTTCTCGAAACTGTAGCCGCTGCAGACGTCGGCCGGCAACTGCTGATCGTAGAACGCGTAGATCAGTTCATCGTCGACCAGCACATCCTGGCGGCGCGACTTGTGCTCCAGCTCCTCCACCTGGGCGACGAGCTTCTGGTTGGCGGCGAGAAACGGCAGCTTGGTTTCCCACTGCTCGTCCACCAGGCCTTCGCGGATGAAAATCTCGCGCGCCGCTTGCGGGTCGACACGGCCAAAGTTCACCCGCCGGCCGCTGTAAATGACGATGCCATAGAGCGTGGCACGCTCCAGCGCCACCACCTCGGCCGCCTTATTCTCCCAATGCGGGTCGAGCAACTGTTTTTTCAGCAGATGGCCGGCCACCTGCTCGATCCATTGCGGCTCGATGGCCGCAATGCCGCGGCCAAACAGGCGCGTGGTTTCCACCAGCTCGGCGCAGACGATCCAGCGCCCGGGCTTCTTGCTCAGGTGAGCACCGGGATGGCGGTGGAACTTGATGCCGCGCGCCCCCAGGTACTCGCCGGAGGTCGCCTCTTCTTCCAGCTTGCAGCCGATGTTGCCCAGCAGACCGGCCAGCATGGACAGGTGTATCTGCTCGTAGCTCGCGGGGGAGGCATTAAGCTGCCATTTGTGCTCGGCCACCACGGTGTGCAACTGGCTATGGATGTCGCGCCATTCGCGCACCCGGCGGATGTTGACGAAGTTCTGCCGCAGCAGTTGCTCGTACTGGCGGTTGCTGAGCTTGTGCGTGCCGGCCGCGCCGGCGGGGTGGGCGTGCTTGTCGCCGCGGGCATCGTGAAGCCACTTCCACAGCTTCAGATAGCCGGTGAACTCGCTCTTCTCGTCGTCGAACTTGGCATGCGCCTGATCGGCCTGGGCCTGCGCCTCCATCGGCCGGTCGCGCACGTCCTGCACGCTCATGGCGCTGGCAATCACCAGTACCTCGTCCAGTGCCTGGCGTTCACGAGCCTCCAGAATCATGCGGCCCACGCGCGGATCGAGCGGCAGCTTGGCCAACTCGCGGCCCATCGCCGTGAGGTCGTTCTGCTCATCCACCGCGCCGAGTTCAGCCAGCAACTGGTAGCCGTCGGCAATGGCGCGACCCGAGGGCGCCTCGATGAAGGGGAAGTCTTCCACCACGCCGAGGTGCAGCGACTTCATGCGCAGGATGACGCCGGCCAAAGAGCTGCGCAGGATTTCGGGGTCGGTGAAACGCGCCCGGCCGTTGAAATCCTTCTCGTCATACAGGCGGATGCAGATGCCGTCGGCGACCCGGCCGCACCGGCCGGCGCGCTGGTTGGCGGCAGCCTGGCTGATCGGTTCGACCATCAGCTGCTCCACCTTGCTCCTGAAACTGTAGCGCTTGACGCGTGCCGTACCGGCATCAATCACATAACGAATGCCCGGCACGGTCAGCGACGTTTCGGCCACGTTGGTGGCCAGCACGATGCGCCGGCCGCTGTGGCTGTCGAAAATGCGGTCCTGCTCGGCCTGACTCAGGCGGGCGAACAACGGCAGCACTTTGGCATTGCGCGTCACCGCCTGGTGGCTAAAATGCTTGCGCAGATGGTCGGCCGCCTCGCGGATTTCGCGTTCACCCGGCAAAAAGACCAGGATGTCGCCGGCGGCATGACCGGTCCAGAGTTCGTCCACCGCATCGGCTATTGCCGAGTTCAGGTCATATTCACGCGACTCTTCAAACGGCCGCCAACGCTGCTCGACTGGAAAGGTGCGCCCCGACACCATGATGATGGGCGCGGGCCCCTTCTTCGATTCGAAATGCCTGGCAAAACGGTCGGCGTCGATGGTGGCCGAGGTCACCACCACTTTCAGGTCGGGCCGGCGCGGCAGGATTTCGCGCAGGTAGCCGAGCAGGAAGTCGATGTTGAGGCTGCGCTCGTGCGCCTCGTCGATGATGATGGTGTCGTAGGCCGTGAGCAGCGGGTCGGTCTGCGTCTCGGCCAGCAGGATGCCGTCGGTCATCAGCTTGACCGACGCATCGCGCGAGAGCCGGTCCTGAAAGCGCACCTTGTAGCCCACCACCTCGCCCAGCGGCGTGTGCAGCTCCTCGGCAATGCGCTTGGCCACCGATGAAGCAGCAATGCGGCGCGGCTGGGTGTGACCGATCAACTTGGCACGCGTGCCTTGTGGGTAGTTCAGCTTGCCGCGCCCCATGGCCAAAGCGATCTTGGGCAGCTGGGTGGTCTTGCCGGAACCGGTTTCGCCGCAGACGATGATCACCTGGTGTGCCTGCATGGCAGCCATGATCTCGTCGCGTTTACCCGACACCGGCAGGGATTCAGGAAACTCGATTTTCAGGGTCTGGGGGGTCAAGGCGGTAACTTCGTAGAGAATCCCTAATTATCCCCGTCTGAAACGCCGTTTTCACATTCACTGCGCATGTCATCTGTATTCAACTTCACCTTCGTGCCCTGGTTCCGTTCGGTCGCGCCCTACATCCACATGCACCGCGGCAAGACTTTTGTCGTGGGCATCGCGGGCGAGGCCATTGCCGCCGGCAAGCTGCAGCATCTGGCGCAGGACCTGGCGCTGATCCAGAGCATGGGCGTGAAGATCGTGCTGGTGCATGGTTTTCGCCCGCAAGTGAACGAGCAACTCAAGGCCAAGGGGCACACCCCGAAGTATTCGCACGGCATGCGCATCACCGACGAGATCGCACTGGATTGCGCGCAGGAAGCCGCCGGCCAGCTGCGCTACGAGATCGAAGCCGCCTTCAGCCAGGGCCTGCCCAACACGCCCATGGCCGGTGCCACGGTGCGCGTGATCTCCGGCAACTTCATCACCGCGCGCCCGGTCGGCATCGTCGACGGTGTGGACTTCCAGCATTCGGGTCTGGTGCGCAAGGTTGATGTCGCCGGCATCACCCGCACGCTGGACATGGGCGCCATGGTGCTGCTGTCGCCCTTCGGCTTTTCGCCCACCGGTGAAGCTTTCAACCTCACCATGGAAGAAGTCGCCACCTCCGTGGCCACCGCCCTGCAAGCCGACAAGCTGATCTTCGTTTCGGAAATTCCCGGCATCCGCATCCGCGCCACCGAGCCGGAAAGCGAAGAGAATCCGATCGACACCGAGCTGCCGCTGGCCGCCGCTGAAAAGCTGCTGGCCGACCTGCCCAACCCAACGCAACCGACTGACACCGCGTTTTACCTGCAGCACTGCGTCAAGGCCTGCAAGGGCGGCGTGGAGCGCAGCCACATCATCCCGTTCGCGGTGGATGGGGCGCTGCTGCTGGAAATCTATGTGCACGACGGCATCGGCACCATGGTGGTGGACGAGAAGCTGGAGGAGCTGCGCGAAGCCACGCCCGACGACGTGGGCGGCATCCTGCAACTGATCGAACCGTTCGAGAAGGACGGCACCCTGGTCAAGCGCGACCGTACCGAGATCGAGCGCGACATTGGCAACTACACCATCGTCGAGCACGACGGCGTCATCTTCGCCTGCGCCGCACTCTACCCCTACCCGGAAAGCCGTACCGCCGAAATGGCCGCGCTCACCGTTTCCCCCGAGTCGCAAGGTCAGGGCGACGGCGAGAAGGTCCTGAAGCGCATCGAGCAGCGCGCCCGCGCCATGGGTGTGGAAAGCATCTTTGTGCTGACCACCCGCACCATGCACTGGTTCCTCAAGCGCGGCTTCCAGAACGTCGACCCCGACTGGCTGCCCGAGGCGCGCAAGCGCAAGTACAACTGGGACCGCAAGTCCCAGGTACTGGTGAAGAAGCTGGTTTAGGCGAGCCGCTCGAAGCGCTGCTCCAGCACTTCAGTACCCCACTGCCGGCCGGGCTGCTGCTGCACCAGCCGAAAGCCGTGTTTCTCATAGAGATGGCGCGCTGCTTGCAGTCCGTCGAAAGTCCAGAGATAGGTCCTGTCGTAGCGGCGCGCATCGCAGAAGTCCAGCGCCGTAGCCAACAGACGCGCGCCGGCGCCCATTCCCCTTAATCGGTCCGAGGTGATGAACCAGCGCAGGTGCGCCCCCTCCGTGTCGGCATGCAAGCCGTCGATGGCGATCGCGCCTTCCACCTCTCCATCGAGCATGACGAGCCACAGCCCGTCACGCGCATCATCGTAGAGTTCACAAAAAACGGCCAGTTCGCGCGCCACCCGACTCTCGAAATACAGGCCGAACCCTGCATGGGCCGCATAAAAACAGGCATGCATCTCCGTGATCCGGCCGATGCAGCCCGGCAGATAGCCCTTGTGGATTGAAGTATCCAAGGTGCCGGACGCTCAGCCGAGTTCGCTCAGACGTTTGTTCTGCCGTGCCGTCAGGCGTGCAATGTCTGCAATGTCCTGCGCCGACAGCTTCGGCCCCGGCTTGCGCACAGCCGCCGAGGCGATGACACCACGCTCGGCCAGAATGTGCTTGCGCACCGCCAAGCCGATGTTGGCCTGCTGCTCGTAGCGTGCCAGCGGCAGGTAGGCGTCGAACAGGTCGTGCGCGCGTTCGATATGGCCGGCCGCGTGCGCCGCGCACACATCCACCATCATTTCCGGATAGGCAAAACCGGTCATGGCGCCGTCGGCGCCGCGCGTCAGCTCTTCCGGCAGGAACAGGCCGCCGCCATTGCCAGTGAGGATGGAGACGCGGCGCAACTCGCCCCCATGCTCTTTGCTGCTGGCGGCGCGAATGGCCGAGAGTTTGGCCAGGCCAGGGCAGTCTTCGTGCTTGAGCATGACGCAAGTCGGCGAATTCCTCAGGATCTTCAGGATCACGCCGGTCGACATCTGCACACCGGTCGCCACCGGGTGGTCCTGCAGCACCCAGGGCACGTCAGCGCCGAGGGTCTCGTTCACCATGTCGAAGTAGGCGACGATCTGGTCGTCGGTGCGCACGGTAGCAGGCGGCGCCACCATCACGCCAGCAGCACCCAACGCCATCACGCTCTGGGTCAACTCGCGCATCGGCGCGAAGCCAGGCGACGATGCGCCCACCACCACTGGCACGCGACCGGCCACGCGCTTGAGCACCTGCTGCACAAACGTACGCGACTCTTCCATGGTGAGCTTGGTCGCCTCGCCCATGATGCCGAGCACGGTCAGACCGGTGACTCCTTTTTCCAGGCAGAAATCGACCATGCGGTCGGTGCTGGCCAGATCGAGCGCACCGCTGTCGGTAAACGGTGTCACGGCGATCAGATAAACGCCCTTGGCGCTGGTATCTAGTTGGTTCACAAACAGCTCCTGTTTTTAATACTTGTGCGAAAGCATACAGGCAAGCTTGGCGCGCCAACAAATACGGCACCCGAAGGTGCCGTTGATGGATTCAAATTATTCCAGACTCAGAAGCTTTCCCAGTCGCCCTCGTTACTGGCAGGAGCGGCACTGCTGGCCTTGGGCGCCGGTTTCGGTGCGCTGAGCTTGGCCACCGAGACCTTGGGAGTCGTCGCCGTTTTCTTAGGCGCGGCAGGCACGCCGCGCCGCTCGGTACCGATAGCTGGCATCGCCTTGGGTGCCAGGGCACGCAAAACCGGTGCTGCACGGGAGGCCACACCCATCGTGGGTTGGCTGTCGTGGGTGCTCAACTTGAACACCGCCACGGTACTGACCAGATCCTGCGCCTGCGCCCGCAAGCTGGCAGCGGCAGCCGCCATTTCCTCTACCAGCGCGGCATTCTGCTGCGTGGCCTGGTCCATATTGGTGATGGCTTCGCCCACCTGGGCCACACCGGCACTCTGTTCGGAACTGGCGGCGCTGATCTCGCCCATGATGTCGGTGACGCGGCGAATGCTGCTCACCACTTCCGTCATGGTGGTACCGGCCTGATCGACCAGGGCCGAACCTTGCTCGACTCGCTGCACACTGTCGTTGATCAGGGTCTTGATTTCCTTCGCCGCTTCGGCGCTGCGACCAGCCAAGGATCGAACCTCACTGGCCACCACCGCAAAGCCACGGCCCTGCTCGCCAGCGCGGGCCGCTTCCACCGCCGCGTTCAGGGCCAGGATGTTGGTCTGGAAGGCAATGCCGTCGATGACGCTGATGATGTCGCTGATCTTCTTGCTCGAGTCGTTGATGCCCTTCATGGTGTCAACGACTTGGGCCACCACTTCACCGCCTTGCACCGCCACGGTGCTGGCGCTCTGCGCCAATTGATTGGCCTGGCGCGCGTTGTCGGCATTTTGTTTGACAGTGGAACCCAGTTCTTCCATCGAGGCGGCGGTTTCTTCCAGCGCGCTGGCTTGGCTTTCAGTACGCGAACTGAGATCCTGATTACCCTGGGCGATTTCGGCGCTGGCAGTGGAAACAGACTCGGAACCCTGGCGCACGCGCGAAACCACCTTGACCAGGCTGTCCTGCATGGCCGAGAGCGCCTGCAGCAACTGGGCCACTTCGTCCTTGCCCTTGGCCCGCACGCGCTGGCTGAGATCGCCCTGGGCCACGGCGTTGGCGGCATCGATGGCCTGGTTCAGCGAACGCGAAATGCCACGCACCATGCTCAGGCCCAGCACGAAGGCAAACAGCACGCCGGCAGCAATGGCGCCGATAGAAATCAGGCGGATGGTCTGGTAGCGTGCCACAGCGACGTCGAACTCCTCCTTGGCCGCATCGAGTTGGCGTTTCATGAGCGCCTCGATGCCCTGGCGCACCGGCTCATACAGCGGCACGATTTGAAACATCAACAAGCGGTTGACCTCATTGGTATCAAAATTGCCCAATGCTTCCACGGCCGGGGAAAAACCTTCCGCGACGAGCTTGGCCCGGTCCTCACCAAACTTTTTGGCGACCTGGGTTTCTTCTGGGGTCAGGGTGGTCGCCATATAGGCATCCCACAGCTTGTTGATGGCCGCTCCATTGGCCTTGATCACATCCGAGTTCTTCATGATTTCATCCGGAATCGGATTCATCAAACTGCTCAGGATGGCCAGCCGGTTGTTCAACAGCATGCGCTGGATTTCGGCAATCTGCCCCATGGGGACGGTCCGGTCTTCGTACACGGATTGCAGCGCACCATTCGACTTGCTGATGCCAAACAGGCCAATACCGCCGATGAGGACCAGCAGCAGCGACAACAGCGCAATGAGGGTGATCAGGCGAGTGGAGATTTTCAAGTTGTTCATATCGCCTCCAGCCCGAATTCAGGCTCGGGCGAATGAATCAGCAACCAACGTCCCGTCACACCATGGCGGCAGGACCCCGTACCCACCGCGCGCTCACCGACGTGCCTAGCACATGATCAGCGCACAGATGAAGCCATCATGCCCATTTCGGCATTGCTCATCAAGGCATCCATGTTCATCACGATGAGCATGCGATCCCCCACATTGGCCAAGCCGGTGATGTAGCGCGAATCCAGCGCGGTTTCAAATTGCGGCGCAGACTTGATGGACTGGGCGGAGAGCGTGACCACGTCCGACACGGAGTCCACCACCGCCCCGATGACCGTCCCCCCGATATTCAGAATGATGACGACCGTGAACGCGTCGTACTCCACCTTATCGAGGTTGAGCTTCATGCGCAGGTCGACGATGGGCACAATCACCCCGCGCAGATTGACCACACCCTTGATGAAAGCTGGCGCATTGACCATGCGGGTCGGCTCTTCGTAAGACCGGATTTCCTGCACCCGGAGAATGTCGATCGCATACTCCTCGTTCCCCAGCCGCAAGGTGAGGTACTGGCCAGCATCAGCCACCCCTTTGTGCGCTCCTTGCGCGCTGCCCTGAAGACTGCTGGCGTTGTTGATGGCTTCCATAGCGAACTTTCCTTGACAGCTTGTAAGTGTGTGCATTGATGATACACGCCGACAGACTGTGAAAGCTTACCCCAGACTTCGCCCAAGACCGTACTCGCCATGTAACAAGGCGCCTGCGGTGGAGTCACCAGCAGGCGCCTTGATGTCATGGCCGAGCCCGTTGCGCGGGCATCACAAACTGACAGCAGCCCCTGGCATGGCCAGGACGCAAACGGCGATCAGGCCAGGCTTTTCTGGTAGTTGGCAATGCCGTCCAGAATTTCCTGCTTGGCGGAATCCACACCTTCCCAACCAATGATCTTGACCCACTTGCCGGCTTCGAGGTCTTTGTAATGCTCAAAGAAGTGGGCAATGGTCTTCAGACGCAGGGGGTTGATGTCTTCCGGTTTTTGCCAATGGGTGTAGATCGGCAGGATCTTGTCGGTCGGCACGGCCAGCACCTTGCCATCGACACCGCCTTCGTCTTCCATTTTCAGGATACCGATCGCACGGCAGGGTACGACCACACCGGGAATCAGCGGAAAAGGCGTGATCACCAGCACATCGACCGGATCGCCGTCGCCGCTGATGGTCTTGGGCACATAGCCATAGTTGGTGGGGTAGTGCATAGCGGTACCCATGAAACGGTCCACAAAAATGGCGCCGGATTCCTTGTCCACCTCGTACTTGATGGGATCGGCATTCATCGGGATTTCGATGATGACGTTGAAGGCTTCGGGAACGTTTTTACCGGGGGTGACGTTGTCGAGGGACATGATGGCTTCTTCTGAGAAAGTTGAATCGGAAAGATCGGTATTAACCCTGATTTTACTTGCTCATCGCTGACGCAAGGCTGGACAGGGCCATTTTTCAAGTTACAGTCCGGCCGTTGGCCAATCGTCCTGTCAGACCCCCTGGCTGTGCGCGACGAGGAAGCAACGCATCGGTGGCACCGCCCCCTGCGTTGCCACCTTCACGCGATACAACAAAACAGGAGATTGATATGACAGGCAACTCAGCGCTGATTCTGGCGCTCGTCTGCGGGCTCATCGCCGTGGTTTACGGCGTCTGGGCACGTGGCTGGATTCTTTCCCAAGATCCGGGCAATGCCCGCATGCAGGAAATCGCCGCCGCCATCCAGGCCGGCGCAGCCGCCTACCTGGCGCGACAGTACAAGACCATTGCCACCGTCGGCGTGGTACTGGCCATTCTGATTGGCGTCTTCCTGGATGGCAAAACCGCCATCGGTTTTGTCGTCGGCGCCGTTCTGTCGGGTGCCTGCGGTTTCATCGGCATGAACGTCTCGGTGCGCGCCAATGTGCGTACCGCGCAGGCGGCTACCCGTGGCATTGGCCCGGCGCTGGACGTGGCTTTCCGTGGTGGCGCCATCACCGGCATGCTGGTTGTGGGCTTAGGGCTGCTGGGCGTGACCGGGTTCTACTGGTTTCTGGTCGGCAATGGCAACCTGACACCTGACGTCAAGCTGGCCACCCTGCTCAACCCACTGATCGGCTTTGCCTTCGGTTCCTCGCTGATCTCCATCTTCGCCCGACTGGGCGGCGGCATCTTCACCAAGGGCGCTGACGTCGGCGCCGATCTGGTGGGCAAGGTGGAAGCCGGCATCCCCGAGGATGACCCGCGCAACCCGGCCGTGATTGCCGACAACGTGGGCGACAACGTGGGCGACTGCGCCGGCATGGCGGCCGACTTGTTCGAAACCTATGCCGTGACGCTGATCGCCACCATGGTGCTCGGCGCCCTGTTGGTGGCATCGGCCCCGGTCAATGCCGTGGTCTATCCGCTGGCCCTGGGAGCCGTGTCCATCATTGCCTCGATCATCGGCTGCTTCTTCGTCAAGGCTACGCCGGGCATGAAGAACGTCATGCCGGCCTTGTACAAAGGCCTGGCGATTGCCGGCGTGCTTTCGCTGGTGGCCTTCTTCTTCATCACCCAGTGGTTGATCCCGGACAACGCGATTGCCGCCTCGGGCAGCCAGATGAAGCTGTTTGGCGCCTGTGCCGTCGGCCTGGTGCTGACCGCCGCCCTGGTGTGGATCACCGAGTTCTACACCGGCACGCAATACGCGCCGGTGCAACACATCGCACAAGCCTCCACCACCGGCCACGGCACCAACATCATTGCCGGCCTGGGCGTGTCCATGCGTTCCACCGCCTGGCCGGTGATTTTTGTCTGCATCGCCATCCTCGCGTCCTACAGCTTGGCCGGCCTCTACGGCATTGCCGTGGCGGCCACCTCCATGCTGAGCATGGCCGGCATCGTCGTGGCACTGGACGCCTATGGCCCCATCACCGACAACGCCGGCGGCATTGCCGAAATGGCCGAGTTGCCCAGCAGCGTGCGCGACATCACCGACCCGCTGGACGCGGTGGGCAATACCACCAAGGCGGTCACCAAGGGCTATGCCATCGGCTCGGCTGGGCTGGCCGCGCTGGTGCTGTTTGCCGACTACACCCACAAGCTCGAAAGCTATGGCAAAGCCATCAGCTTCGACCTGTCCGATCCGCTGGTGATCATCGGCTTGTTCATCGGCGGCCTGATCCCCTACCTGTTCGGTGCCATGGCGATGGAAGCCGTCGGCCGCGCCGCCGGGGCGGTGGTGGTGGAAGTGCGCCGCCAGTTCCGCGACATCAAGGGCATCATGGAAGGCACGGCCAAGCCCGAATACGGCAAGGCCGTCGACATGCTGACCACGGCGGCCATCAAGGAAATGGTGATCCCCAGCCTGCTGCCTGTGGTGGTTCCGATCATCGTCGGTCTGGCACTCGGTCCGAAGGCATTGGGCGGCCTGCTCATGGGCACCATCGTCACGGGTCTGTTCGTTGCCATTTCCATGTGCACCGGCGGCGGCGCCTGGGACAATGCCAAGAAATACATTGAAGACGGCCACCATGGCGGCAAGGGCTCCGAAGCGCACAAGGCCGCCGTCACCGGCGACACCGTGGGCGACCCCTACAAGGACACCGCCGGTCCGGCCATCAATCCGCTGATCAAGATCATCAACATCGTGGCTCTGCTGATCGTGCCCCTGGTGATGAAATTCCACGGCGGCTGAGCACCTGCCACCTCAAAACAAAAGCCCGCTTCGGCGGGCTTTTTTATTTCAACATCACGTGCAGTCCACAAAGACGCCCGCGCTTAGTCTCAGTTGTTGAAAACACTGGCTTCCTGTCGGGTGGTCCAGTCAATCGGGTCACGCTGCAGCACCGTGTCAATATCCAGGCGCAAGGGCAAGGCCACGACATCGGGGAAGCTGTCCACCAGCTCATCGTCGTTGAGTTCCATTTCCTTCGCACGTGCCCGCCAGGCCGCTAAGTGGAGAATGCCGGACAAGGGCTCATACACCCCCTTTTCAAACGGCGCATCCTGATGACCCAAGGCATCCACCATGGATTCCGGAAATTGCCAGACACGCGCAAAACCAGCACCCACCTGGGCGTACGAGTAGCCGAACGCGGCCCGTTCAGCCTGCGCACGCCGGGTTGAAAACGGCGACATGTTCCGGTCCAGCTCAGCCATCGGCTCAGGCATGCCCAAATACATGACCAATTCACCTACCGAGTGGATCAGGCCGGCGGTAAATGCCATGGACGCGTTGCTGCGGACCACACCGGCCAGCGTACGCGCCAGCTTGGCCACATTGATGCTGTAGCGCCAGAATTGCTGCATGTCGATGCCGCCGACATTCCTGAAAGCACTGCCCACGGCGGCAACACAGACCAGGGAGCGCACCTGAACCAAGCCCAGCACCGCCAGCGCTTCAGACACATTGCCAATTTTCTGGGATAGCTGGTACTGGGCAGAATTCGTCAACTGCAACAACCGCGTGGTCAGCACCGGATCGTGCATCAGCAACTCACGCACTTTTTTCAGGTCCGGCTCATCGCGTTCCAGCTCACTGAGCAACAAGGCAACAATGCGCGGGATACTGGGCAACGCAAACGGCGAGGCAAGCAGGTTTTGCAAATCCATAAGACGAATAACCGGCAGAGCCGATGCGCTGCGGGGAAAATGACAAAGGTTGAATCTTAGCCACAGTTTTCAAGCCAAGGCAAATCCATTGCAGGCATTGACTTGGGCTAACATCCCGCCATACACACTGTTGGGCCTTGGAGTGGATGTTGAAAATTCTTGTCGTTGACGATCATGCATTGATCCGCGAAGGCCTGCGACAGGTGCTCAAAGGTCTTGATTCAGATGTGGACGTCTTAGAAGCCGGCACGTGCAGCCGAGCCTTCGAGCTGGCCACGGTGCATCCCGACCTCGATCTCGTGTTGCTGGACTACCACTTGCCAGACATGACTGGCCTGGAGGCGCTGGACCGGTTCGCACGACAACACCCCGAACTGCCCATCATCATGCTCTCCGGCTCGACCTCCCCGCGCATCATGCATCAGGTCCTGAACAAGGGGGCCGCCGCTTTTCTCACCAAGTCCGGCATGAGTGACGAACTGCTCTCGGTCGCACGCTTGGTGCTGGCGGGCGAGATCTACATCCCTGCGGAACTGATGAACGCACCGGCAACCGTGTTCGGTAACGAGTCCGAGCCGCTGAGCCCGCCGCCGCAGTTCACGCCGCGCCAGGAGGACGTGCTGTACCTGCTGCTGGCTGGCCACTCCAACAAGGAAATCGGCAAGACCCTGAGCCTCTCCGATGAAACCGTCAAAAACCACGTGACGGCCATTCTGCGGGGCTTTCGCGTTCAAACCCGGACCCAGGCGGTGCTGGCGGCCAACCGCCATGGCTACCGCAAATCCGCGCCATCGACCTGAGACCTGGCGGCAACGTCCCGGGCCTCCTGGGCCAGCCGGCGCACCAGGCTGCGCAGCTTGGCCGGGCGCACCGGCTTGTGCAGCAAGGTCAGGCCGATTTCCCTGGCGCGCTGCATCAGGTCCGGCTCGGTATCGCCACTCATCAGACAGGCTGGAATGCGACGACCCGCCGCAGACCGCAGGCGGGCCACGGCCTCCATGCCGTTTTCATCTCCTGGCAAGCGGTAGTCGCTGATGATCACATCCGGCACAGCGCGCTGCGTCAAAAATGCCAGGGCAGTGCTCAAGCCATTGACCGCCGCGACCTTGCAGCCCCAGGACTCCAGCAGGCTCTCCAGTGCCCGGGCGACCAGTGCGTCATCCTCGATCACCAGCACGACCAGGCCAGCAAGCTCTTCAGCAGCAAAGGCCTCCGCCGCTTCTGAGGGTGGCGCCTGGACACCGGGCAAGGTAAGCGGCACTTCGATACTGAAACGGGTGCCGTGCCCGAGTCTCGAATCCAGATGCAGGGGATGCCCCAGCAGCCGGGCTGTTCGCTCGACGATATTGAGTCCCAGGCCCAAGCCTTTGCTGCGGTCCCGCTCGGTGTTGCCGATCTGGTAGAACTCCTTGAAGATATCGCGCTGGTGTTCGGGGGCAATGCCAATCCCGCTGTCCCAGATCTCGATGCGAACATGACTGCCGCCACGGCTCTTGCGACAGGCCAGAAAAATCGATCCCTCATGGGTATAGCGCAGCGCATTGCTGGCCAGATTGAGCAAAATACGCTGCAACAGCACCGGGTCGCTCATGACCCAGAGTGGGCTCGGACGCACGCGCAAGCGCAGCCCCTTGCCGAGCGCCTCATGCATCAGGCCCGTACGCAACGGCTCCAGCAACTCTGCCACCGGGAACGGCCGGGGATGGACCTTGACGGTCTGGGATTCCAGCCTTGAGATGTCAAGCAAGGCATCGAGCAGGTCCTGCATGGCACGCACCGAGGCCTCCAGGTTGACGATGAGGTGCTGCGTCTCCCGGTCATGCGGCAACTGGGCCAACCGGGCCACGAACATGCCCAGCGCATGCGTGGGCTGGCGCAGGTCATGGCTGGCCGCCGCCAGGAAACGTGACTTGGCCAGCGTGGCCGATTCGGCCTCTTCCTTTTTCTCACGCAATTCGCGGGTGGCCTGGACCACCCGCTGCTCCAGTTCATCGCGCCCCCGTTCGAGATGCTCAGCCATCTGGTTGAGGCCACGCTGCAAATCCCGCAACGGATCATCCGGCTCAACCGCCCCGCGCACCGACAGTTCACCCCGCCCGATGCGCTCGATCATGTCCGACACCCGCAGAATCGGACGGATCACACCGCGACCGATGCGAACCGCGAGGAAGACGCCCAAAAACAAGCCCCCCAGCGCGACGGCCAAACCAGCCAGCAGCATGTCTCGCTCACGCGAAACAAGCGCTTGGCGCGACATCTCGATCACGACATGCCCCAGAACCTGCGGTCCATCCTCTGCGGCTGTGCCCACAGCGCCATCGAACAGGTCATCGATCCCGACCTGGGTCGCCGTCACCGGCTGCACCAGCAGGTCGTGTCCCGTGGTTTCCTCATTCCACTCTGACTCCTGCTTGCCCAACACCGGCAACCTGGCATAGCCCGCCTGTCCGGCCTTGGCCATCACCTGTCCCTGCGCATCCAGAATGGTCACAGAGCGCACATCCGGTTCGCGCGAGGCGCCTGCAGCGATGGCTTGCAGGCTGCCGATGTTGGACGAGAACACGCCGTATTCACTGGCGCTGGCCACCTGACGTGCCAGCGAACGGGCACGCTGACCGTGCGCTTCGTCATAGTCACCCACCCGTCCGAGCAGAAAAACGGCCGACAGCAGGAAGGCCACCAGCGTGACCGGCAGCAACGCGGCCAGCAGCACGCGGTCTCGAATATCAAAAAACTTCATGGTCCCTTCTCCAAGCGCCGCAGACGCTCCGTCAGGGTTTGCGCATCCAGACTCAGCCCCATCGACCGGGCCACATGTTCATTGACGCTGATACTGAAATCCTGCGGGTACTGCGGCGGCCCCAGCGTCCGGCCCTGCAGGACGCCACGCGCCATCAGGCCCGCCTGCAGACCGATCTGTGCGGGCGTCGAGTACACCGCCAGCAAGGCGCCGGCACGCACATAGGCCGGCGAGAAAGCCAGCATCGGAATGCGCGCGCGGAACGAGGTCAACAGGATGTTCTGGATGCTGCTGCTGTTGTAGATCTGGGGGTCCGCCAGCGCCAGCAGCAGGTCGGCATCATCCAGAATCTTCTTCAGCCCATTGAAGACGGGTTCTGGCGGCCTGACATGGGCACCGATCAGCGTCAGGCCACGCGACTGGGCCGCTTCCTCCAGGGAGGTTTGCAAGGCTAGGGATTCGCTGCCCCACAGCACGCCGACGCGCCGGACCTGTGGCAGCGCCAGCCGGGCCAGATCGAGTTGGCGTGCCACCGGCTGGTTGAGGTAGAGCGCTGAGAACTGCGCGGAAGAACGACGGCTGCTCTCGCGCAGCACGCGCTCAAAACTGGCGCGCGGCAGCAAGGCACACAGGATGGGCAGCTTCGTCTCGGTTCTGGCCAGCACACTGGCCGCCTCGACGCCCAGCGAGACAAACAGCTTGGGCGTCAGCGGACCGGACTGCCCCAGCTCGGCAGGCGTGAGCTGCAGCACCTCCCGGCGCGCAACACCCGAGCGCTCCAGTTCGCCCACCAGGGCATCCGCCGCTTCCTGGTAGGCCGGACTCTGCTCGCTGCTGACGATCACCACGGCCCACTCCGCGGCGCAGGAGGCTGCGGCAGCGAAGAGGGTCAGGCAAAGGGGCAGCAGGCACAGCCGCAGGAAGGGGATCATGGCTCAGTTGTCCAGTCTGAGCATGAAAAAGGCCTGGCGGCGGAAATAAAAGTCAGGCACGAAATCCTGATAGGCCGGGCCGAGGTTCTGCACCACAAAAGACACTTCACCGCGTTTGTTGCCAAAGCGCAGCTGCTTGGCCAACCGCAGGTCAGTCCGACTCATGGCAGGGGCCAGGGCCGCCCGCCCCGGGTAGTAGCTGGGATCCACCTGGTGGTACATCAGGCTCAGGTCGACCTCGGCCGGCAAGCGCTGCATGAACATCAGCGAGGTACTGGCATAGGGCAGCGCCCTTAAATCCCGGCTCACCTGCTGGCCGCTATCCACAAACGACTGTCCCAGGATCAGCTCTCCTCCCTGCCAGGGACGCCACTTCAGCTGGTATTCAATGCCGTGAATGTTGAAGTTGTCGCTGTTGACGAAGTCAGTCGCTTCATTGCCGTTACCGCTGCCGGGCAGGGAGTAGGTCACGCCACTGACAAAACCGCGGGCATCCTCCTCGAACACCCGCACATCCAGGTTCAGGCCGAGTTGCGGAAAATCACCCAAGTAGCCCAGTTCGCGCGTCTGCACCCGCTCCGAAACCACGCCGCCCCGTGCCACAAAAGTGGCATCGAGCGGTGCGCCGTTCAGGGTGTAGCGAACATTGCTGTATTTTTCATAGGTACTGGGAGGGCGAAAGGCCTGGCTCAGCCCGTAGCGCAGGGTCTGGCCTTCGGCAAAGCGCCAGTTCAGCATCAGGCGAGGTGAAAAATTCGTCCCCCCGATATTGCTGCGCTCCAGCAGGCCACCCGCATTGAACACCAGGTTGCGCCGCAACCGCCATTCGGCATTGCCGAACAAACGGGCAAAGTCGGTCACAAATTCGTCATCCGTGTTGTAGAGCGGCCGTGAAGCCACCGTCTCCCGCCGCAACTCGCCCCCCCAGACCCAGCGCAAATCACTTCCCCAGCGCAGGGTATGCTGGACGGAAAGATTCTGGTTACTGGCTTTGCCGCCAAAACTCAGCACATAGCCGGGGATGGGGGTGTACAAAAAGTTATCGCGGGTGCTTTCCTGGGTATGCGACAACTGCACGGCCAGATCCTCGTCAGCCCCCAGATTGCGCCGCCAGTCCAATTGCACATAGGAGGTATCTATCGAGCGCGTTCTTGCTGCATTGCCAACCTCACCCTCATAACCGACACCGGCATCAATCACCGTCTGACCGGTGCGAAATTCGACGCTATCGGCAGCGCTTGGATGGAGATCGGCACGGAAATTGAGCCGGTTGACACGGGCCGGCCCGCTCGCACCCAGCAGCCCGAGATCGGCACGTCGATCAGCGCCAAGACGAAAGGTGGCACGCTCGTCGCCCCAACCCAGACGCACCAGTGAATCCTGAATGCCGTTGTCACCAGAAGCCAGGTTGGCCTGCACACCCAGCGTATCGACGGTCTCGCGGGTGATGATGTTGATGATGCCGAGAAATGCACGCCCGCCGTAGGCGGCAGAATTGGAGCCCCGGTGGACCTCAATACGCTCGATGTCCTCCAGCGCCACCGTCTGCAGCCCAGGGCCGGTACTGCCCTGCAAGAAGGGTGAATACACCGACCGGCCGTCCACCATGACCTGCAGGTGATTGGAATAGTCACCCAGATCCGTGTGATAACTGCCTTGAGGGGTATTGCTTTCAAAGGCGTTGCTGACCCGGAATCCCGGCACAAAACGCAGCAAATCAGCCACATCCCGCGCCCCGCTCATGCGGATCATTCGACGGTCAAGAATGGTGACCGAACCGGGGGCTTCATCCAGCCGCTGCGGCAGGCGTGACACTGACAGGACGATCGGCACCTCGTCCAGAAAGTCTTTCTCGGAACCATGGGCCGAATCCTGGGCGCAGGCCAGCCGCGTCATGCCCAGCATGACCGTCAGGCAATTCAGATGAATCTGGTGTTTCAGGCGTTTCATAGGGGGGGGATGGGAATCCAGCAACGACACTTTTTTTGATACTCCCACCCCCTGATTCTGCCCTGCCGGCAGGGCTTCTGCGGACAGGCGACAATAAGCTTATGTCCGAACGCGTCATCCCCCTGGTTGACCAGCGCATTGCCTCGCTGGCGCCCCCGGCTGCGGCTTTTTCGCCGGCCAGCCGCATTACCGCCACCGGCCTGCTAGCCGATGGCCTGGGTCGGCCTTTGCGTGATCTGCGCATCAGCGTCACCGACCGCTGCAATTTCCGCTGCAACTACTGCATGCCCAAGGAAATCTTCGACAAGGACTACCCCTACCTGCCGCACAGCGCCCTGCTGTCGTTCGAAGAAATCACCCGGCTGGCCAGCGTCTTTGTGGCCCATGGCGTGCGCAAGATCCGCCTGACCGGTGGCGAACCGCTGCTGCGCAAGAACATCGAAGTCCTGATCGAGCAACTCGCCGCCCTGCGCACCGTGGACGGCGAGCCGCTGGACCTGACCCTCACCACCAATGGCTCCTTGCTGGCGCGCAAGGCCAAGGCCCTCAAGGCCGCCGGCCTGCAGCGCGTCACCGTCAGCCTGGATGGGCTGGACGACGCGGTGTTCCGTCGCATGAACGATGTCGATTTCCCGGTGGCCGATGTGCTGGCGGGCATTGAGGCGGCACGCGCGGCGGGCCTGGGCCCGATCAAGATCAACATGGTGGTCAAGCGCGGCACCAACGAACACGAAATCCTGCCCATGGTGCGCCACTTCAAGGGCAGCGGCATGGTGCTGCGCTTCATCGAATACATGGACGTCGGCGCCACCAATGGCTGGCGCATGGACGAGGTGCTGCCCTCCAGCGAGGTGGTCAAACTGATCAACGCCGAACTGCCCTTGGTGCAGCTCGACCCGAGCGCACCCGGCGAAACGGCCGAACGCTGGGGCTTTGCCGATGCCTGCGGCCGGCATGACCCGAGCGCCGGTGAAATTGGCGTCATCAGCAGTGTCACCCAGGCTTTCTGCCAGGACTGCAACCGCGCCCGCCTCTCCACCGAAGGCAAACTCTATTTGTGCCTGTTTGCCAGCCAAGGGCACGACCTGCGCTCACTGCTGCGCGAGGGCGCCAGCGATGCCGACCTGGCCTCAGCGCTGGGCCACATCTGGCAGGGTCGCACCGACCGCTACTCGGAACTCAGAAGCGCCATGGGTCCCGACACCAGCGCGCCCGCCGAGAGCGGCCGCAAGCGCGTCGAGATGAGCTATATCGGAGGATGACTTGATCGACCCACAGGAAATTACCGGCCTGATCCTGGCCGGCGGACGCGGCTCCCGCATGGGTGGCGTAGACAAGGGCTTGCAGAATTTCAACGGCATCCCCATGGCCCTGCAAACGATGATGCGGCTGCAAATGCAAGTCGGCCAGGTCATCATCAATGCCAACCGCAATCTCGCCGCCTATGAATCCTTTGGCGCCGCCGTCTGGCCCGATGTGCTGGCGGACTATGCCGGTCCGCTGGCTGGTTTTTTAACCGGGCTGGAACGCTGCGAAACCCCCTACCTGGTCACGGTCCCATGCGACACCCCGCTGTTCCCGCTGGATCTGGTCGAGCGACTGGCGCAGGCGCTGGAGCGCGACGACGCCGAGATTGCCATGGCCGCCGCACCGGAGAAGGACCGCGACGGCCAAGTGCAGCTGCGCACCCAACCGGTGTTCTGCCTGCTACGTATCGATCTGTTGGAGAGTCTGGTTGACTTCACCCACAAGGGCGGCCGCAAGATCGACGCCTGGACCGCCCAGCACAAGACCGTGGTGGTGCCCTTTGACCAGCCCGGCGATGATGCCTTGGCCTTCTCCAACGCCAACACGCTGCCCGAGTTGCAGCAACTGGAAAGCTCTTGAGACTTGCTGCTGCATGAAGACCATTGAACAGATTGCCGCCGAGCTGCAGGGCTATGACCCACAGGCCCTGAGTGCCGCGGCCGTCAACGACTTTCTCGCGCGTCTGGTCGAACCCGTGGGCGACACCGAAGCACTGGCCATTTTCGACGCCCTCGACCGCGTGCTGGCGCAGGATGTAATCTCGCCAGTCAGCGTGCCGCCGCACGACAACTCGGCCATGGATGGCTACGCCTTCGATGGCACGCAACTGAAACCCGGCGCGCCCTTGAGTCTGCAAGCGGTCGGCACAGCCTTCGCCGGCAAGGCCTGGGCCGGCGAAGTGGCGCCAGGCCAATGCGTCAAGATCATGACCGGCGCCATCATGCCGTCCGGCTTGGACACCGTGGTGCCGCAGGAATTTGTCAAGACGGAAGGCGACCGCATCACCATCCCAGCCAATCTGCTGCAGCGGGGCGATAACCGCCGCCTGATGGGGGAGGACGTCATGCAGGGCCAGCCGTCGCTGCAAAAAGGCGAGCGACTGACGCCTGCCGCCCTCGGCCTGATGGCCAGCCTGGGCATTCCGACGGCGACCGTGGTGCGGCGCCTGAAGGTGGCCTACTTCTCCACCGGCGACGAAATCCTCAGCCTGGGTGAAGCACCGCGCGAAGGCGCGGTGTACGACAGCAACCGCTATACCGTGTTCGGCCTGCTGACCCGCATGGGCTGTGAAGTGATCGATCTGGGCGTGGTGCGCGATGACCCGGCCCAACTGGAAGCCGCCTTCACGCGCGCCGCAGCCGAAGCGGACGCCATCATCACCAGCGGCGGCGTCAGTGTGGGCGAAGCCGACTTCACCAAGGCCATGATGAAGAAACTCGGCGATGTGGCCTTCTGGCGCATCGCCATGCGTCCGGGCCGCCCGATGGCGGTGGGCCGCATCGGAAAATCAGTGCTTTTCGGTTTGCCCGGCAACCCGGTGGCCGTGATGGTGACCTTTCTCGCTTTTGTCCGCCCGGCCCTGCTGCAGATGATGGGTTGTACGGTCAAGCCGACACCGCTGCTGCGCGCCCGCAGCCAGGAAGCCATTCGCAAGAAACCGGGCCGCACCGAATACCAGCGTGGCACCGTCAGCTCAACACCGGACGGGGGCCTGCAGGTTTGCACCACCGGCAACCAGGGTTCAGGCGTGCTCAGCTCCATGGTTCAGGCCAACGGCCTGATCGTGTTGCACCATGGCCAGGGCAATGTGGCCGCGGGTGACGAAGTCGACGTGATGATGTTCGACGGCGTGATCTGAAACTCAGATCCGCCGCACCGTCCACTTAAGCAACTCAAACCAGAGCAGGCTCGCACAGGCCGCCACCAAAGCCAACGCCAGCAAGGCAGCCGACAGTGGCGCCATGTACAGCACCTGTGCCAACGGCGGCAAGTAGAGCGCCAGCGCCAACAGCCCCACGGTGAGGCCACAGACCCACCACAAGATGCGGTTGGGCACACGCAGCGAAGCCAGCAAGCCGGCTGGTCCCGCCCGGTTCGAAAAAATCAACGCCAGGTTGCCCAGCACCAAGGTGGTAAACGCCAGGGCGCGCGCCTGCGGCTCGTCCAGATGCTGGGCTCCCCAGAGCTGCACACCCATCACGACCGCCAATACGCCCAGGCCCTGCAGCAGAGCCAGCACCAGGGTGCGGCCCGCGAACAGCGGCGCTTCGGGATCGCGCGGTGCTCGTCGCATGATGTCACTGTCGGCCGGCTCGTTTTCGAACACCATGGAACAGGCCGGGTCGATGGCCAGCTCGAGAAAGACGATGTGCATGGGATACAGCACCGTCGGCCAGCCCATCAGCAGCGGCAGCAGGGCCATGCCGGCAATCGGCACATGCACCGCCAGGATGTAGGACATGGACTTGCGCAGGTTGTCGAAAATGCGCCGGCCCAGCCGCACGGCGCGCACGATGGAAGCGAAGTTGTCGTCCAGCAGCACGATGGCGGCCGCTTCGCGCGCCACATCGGTGCCGCGCCCGCCCATGGCCACGCCGACATGGGCGGCCTTGAGCGCCGGAGCGTCATTGACGCCGTCACCGGTCATGGCCACCACCTCGCCATCAGCCTGCAGCGCTTGCACGATGCGCAGCTTCTGCGCCGGCGCAATGCGCGCGCAAATGCTCACCCTACGCATGCGCTGCTGCAGTTCGACATCGCTCAGGCGCGCCAGCTCATCACCACCCAACACACCCTCGGCCGACAAGCCGGCCCGGCGGGCGATGGCCTGCGCTGTCACCGGATAGTCACCGGTGATCATCACCACACGGATTCCCGCCGCATGGCATTCGCGCATAGCCTGCGGGATCTCCTCGCGCAGCGGATCGGCCAGCCCGAGCAGGCCAACAAACTCAAAGTCAAAGTCGTGCTCCTGCGCGGGCCAGGGCGGCCCGGCAAAACGGGCCCGCGCCACAGCCAGCACGCGCAGGCCGCGTGTCGCCATCGCATCCGCCGCCGCGGCAATGGCCTGCTGCGACTGAACACCCAGGTGGCACAGGTCCACGATGGCCTCGGGCGAGCCCTTGGCTGCCACCACATGCGCCTGGCCATCCATCGCCTTCCAGACATGGGCCATGGCGCGCAACTCGGGGGTCAGGCGGTACTCGTGCGCCAGCGTCCAGTCGCGGTGCAGATGCTCTGTCTGCGCCAAGAACTGCTGGCCCAGATCGTGAAAGGCCTGTTCCATCGGATCAAAGGGAGTGGTCTGGCTGGCCAGGATGGCGAACTCGACCACGGCGTGGAAGTTCTCGGCCAGTTCAGCACCGCTCGCCTCATCCAGCAGCACATCCTGGCCGCTGGCATAAAGGTGCGCCACGCGCATGCGGTTGACCGTCAAGGTGCCGGTCTTGTCCACGCACAGCACCGAGGTCGCCCCCAGCGTCTCGATCGCCGCGATGCGGCGCGTCAGCACCTGCTCGCGCGCCAAGCGCCAGGCCCCGAGCGCCGGCAACACGGTCAGCACCACGGTGAACTCCTGAGGCAACATGGCCATGGCCAGGACAATGCCCGCCAGCAGCGCCTGCAGCCAGTCTCCGCGCAGCAGCCCCTGGATCAGCACCAGCAGCAGGCTTAGGGAGAGACCAATCCAGGCCAGCCAGCGCACCAGGCGGTTGGTCTGCCGGCGCAGCGGCGATTCTTCGGCCTGCACGGTCTGCAAAGCCGTGCCGATCTGCCCCATCTGGCTGAGCAGCCCCGTCGCCGTGACCCGCGCCATGCCCTGCCCCTGCACCACCAGGGTGCCGGCATAAAGCGCTGCCGACGTCGCACCGCCTGCAGCCTGCGCCACGCCAGCCGCGACCAGCTTGCGCACCGGCACCGACTCGCCGGTAAGCAAGGATTCGTCCACCTGCAGTTCGCTACTCGACAAGAGCTCGGCATCCGCCGCCACGCGGTCACCCTCGGCCAGCAGCATGATGTCGCCACGTACGAGTTCAATACCGGCAATGTGCTGCTGGCGACCGTCACGGATGACGCAGGCGCGCGGGCTGGAGAGGTCACGCAGGGCCTGGATGGCGCGCTCGGTCTTGCCCTCCTGGTACAGCGTGAGGCCGAGCACCACCAGCACCATCACCGCCAGGCTCAGGCTCTCCTGCAAGTCCCCCAGGATCAAGTACAGACAGGCGGCCGCCAGCAGGAGGCCGAACATGGGTTCGCGCACGGTCTCCAGCACGATGTGGCGCCAGGTGCGCGGGCCATCACCCGGTAGGGTGTTGCGGCCCTCCTCGGCCAGACGCCGAGTCGCTTCAATTTGAGTCAGGCCAGGCTCACTGGTGCCTAATGGATCCATGCCCAGCTAGCCTCACATGACAATTGGGTCGGCTGACGTCAGCCCATCATCTCGGCCGGGATTTCCAGCGGGCCCTTGCCGCTGAAGCGCTCCAGATAGAGATAGATGACGGGCGTGATGTAAAGGGTGATCACTTGCGAAAAAGCCAGACCACCGACCACCACAATCCCCAGCGGCATGCGCAACTCAGCCCCGGCCCCCAGACCCAGTGCAATGGGCAAGGCACCCATCATGGCGGCCAGCGTGGTCATCAGGATGGGGCGGAAACGGGTCAGACAAGCGGAGCGGATCGCTTCGCGCGGCGACATGCCTCGCTGTCGCTGCGCTTCCAGCGCGAAGTCGATCATCAGAATCGCATTCTTCTTCACGATACCGATGAGCATCAGAATGCCAATGGTCGCGATGATGGTGAGATCCAGACCAAAGAGCTTGAGGAACAAAAGCGCCCCGATCGCAGCGGAAGGCAGACCGGCCAGAATGGTCAGCGGGTGGATATAGCTCTCATACAACACCCCCAGCAACACATAGATCACCAAGATGGCGCTGACCAGAAGGACGATCTGGCCCGACTGACCGCTTTGGAACACCGCGGCGTCACCACCATAGCTGGTGATGATGGTCGGCGGCAGGCCGATCTCCTTGACATACTGCCCGAGCTTGGTGGTGGCATCGCCCAAGGGAACATCAGGCGCCAGATTGAAGGAAATCGTAACGGCAGGAATCTGTCCCTGGTGATTCACCGCCGTCGGGCCAATGAATCGTTTGAAGGTAGCGAGGCTGGACAAAGGCACCAGCTTGTCCGTCGCGCGGCCGCGCACATACAGGTCATTCAGGTCAGCCTCGAATTGGCGACTCTCCTCCACCGCCTCCAGAATGACTTGATAGGTATTGACGGGGGTATAAATGGACGACACCTGCTTTTCGCCGTAGGCGCTGTACAGTGCTGTACGGATGTCGGCAACTGTCACGCCGGCCATGGCGGCCTTCTCGCGGTTGATGTCAACCAGCACGTTCAGGCCCTTGAGCTGTGAATCCGAGGTCACATCACGGAAGTTATTGTCGACGCGCATCTTGGCCATGAGTTTTTCCGACCATTCGTTCACGCCTTCAAACCCAACGCTTTGCAGGATGAACTGATAGCGGCTCTTGCTGACCTTGCCGCCTAGCTGAAGATTCTGGATCGGACGCATGTAGAAATTCATGCCAGGCACATTGCGCAGCTTGGTTCGCAAGCCCTCCAGCACCTGCTTCATCGGCTCGCGCTCGGACTTGTCTTTCAGGTTGATGAACATCCGGCCGTTGTTCGGCAAACTGCCGGTATTCACCCCACCGCCGACAAAAGACACCATGTTCCGGACATTGGGATCCTTGCGCACAACATCAGCGGCCTGGTCCTGCAGCTTTAGCATCGCCGCGAAAGAAATATCTTCCGAAGCTTCGGTCGTCATCTGAATCTGACCCAGATCTTCCTCAGGAAAAAACCCTTTCGGAATCCAGATGTACATCGCCACCGTCACGGCAAAGGTCGAGACGGCAACCAGCAAGATGAAGCGTTGATGCCGCAGCGCCCAGTCCAGCGAGGATGCGTAGCTCTTGAGTGTCAACTGGAAGAGACGCTCGAACTGACGCACCACCCAGAACTCGCGCGGCTCCTCACCATGCTTGGGCAGAAACCGGCTGCACAGCATGGGCACCAACGTGAGAGAGACCACCGCTGACACCAGGATGGAAAGCGTGACCACCACCGCAAACTCACGGAACAGCAGGCCAATCGGACCGGGCATGAAGAAGATGGGGATGAACACGGCCACCAGCGAAATCGAGATGGAAATGATGGTGAACCCAACCTCGCGACTGCCTTTGAGCGCGGCCTTCAGCGGATGCATCCCCTCTTCCACGTAGCGTACGATGTTCTCCAGCACCACAATGGAGTCATCAACCACCAGGCCGACCGCCAAAGTGATGCCCAGCAAGGACACGTTGTCCAGGCTGTAGCCCATCCAGTACATCAAGAAGAAGGCCCCGATCAGGGAAACCGGCAAACTCAAGGCCGGGATGATCGTGGCCATGGCATGCTTGAGAAACAGGAAAATCACAAGCACCACAAGGAGCACTGTCAGCGCAATCGTGAAGTTGACATCATGAATCGATTCGATGATGGAGAGCGAGCGGTCGTTGAGCAGATTGATCTGCACCGATGACGGCATCTGTTTCTCAAATTGGGGAATCATGCGCTTGATGCCCTGAACCACCTTGACCGTGTTGGCACTGGGTTGGCGCAAGACGGCAATGATCACCGACCGCTCCCCCATGTAGGAGCCACTGGTCTTGACCTGCTCATAGCTTTCGCTCACGGTCGCCACATCAGACAGGCGTATTGCCAAGCCATTGCGTTGTGCAATCAGGAGATCGGCGAACTCGCGGGCGCGAACCAGCTGCGGATTGGCGTAAATGGTAAGTGCCTGGCGCGGGCCATCCAGAACACCCACCGGAGAATTGGAGTTGGCCTTGTTGACAGCCTGAGCCACATCATCCATGGTCAGGTTGTTCATCGCCAACTTGGCAGGGTTGGCCCGCACCCTGACAGCGTAACGCTTTTGACCAAAAACCAGTACCTGCGCCACACCATCAATGGTGGACAGGCTGGGAGAGATCAGGTTCTCGGCGTAGTCGCTGACCTCGAACAGATCCATGGCCGGTGAGTTGATGCTCATCAGCAGCACAGGCGCATCCGCCGGATTCACCTTGCGGTAGGACGGCGGCGTGGTCATCTCGATCGGCAGACGACGCTGGGCGCGCAACAGCGCGGCTTGGACATCGACCGCGGCCTTGTCAATATCGCGATCGTTATTGAACTCCAGCGTAATGCTGGTGCCACCCAGGAAATTGGTGGAGCTGATGACGGCGATGCCGTCGATGGTCGAAAACTCTTTCTCGAGCGGCAAAGCGACCGATGAGGCCATGTTTTCCGGGCTGGCGCCAGGTAGCGTGGCGATCACCTGAATCACCGGGCTGTTGAAGCTCGGTAGCGCTGCGACCGGAATCTTGGTATAGGCAATGATGCCCGCCACCACAGTGGCGACAGACAGCAGAATCGTCATCACCGGACGACGAATGCAGATTTCTGAGATCGTCATTTGTGCGCAGCGGGTTGATTAGCAGGAGCAGAAGTGCCCTTGGCTTCTGACTTGGCTTCCCTGACCTTGAAACCAGGGCGCAGATTCTGCTTGCCTTCGACCACGATCTTGTCTTGAGCCTTCACACCACTGACCACGGCATAACCCTGGCCCTCGCTGAGCACCTTGATCGGCTTGAGTTCCACGCCGTTTTGCTCGTCCACAACAAACAACTGTTGCCCGCGCGCATTGGACACCACGGCCTGCGAAGGCACCACCAGCGCGTCCTTGATGCTGCCGGCGTTAAGCGTCACATTGACGAACTGCCCCGGAATAAGGGCGTGGTCCTGATTGTTCACCTGGGCTTTGACCTTCACGGCCCCGATCGAGGTATCGATCTGGTTGTCCACCACATACACCTTGCCTTCACGCTTCTTGCCGTCGGTAGTCGTGAGGATGGCCACTGGCATGGTGCCGGCCTTGATCGATGCGAACAGCATCGGCAAGGCAGATTCCGGCACGGTGAACTGCACATTGATGATGTCGAGTTGCGTGATGGTGACCATGGCGCCGATGGCCGTGGTAGCTGTCGCCGTGGTCGAGGTGCTCACTGTGTTGCCGGGCTGAACCAAGGCCCCGGGGAACACATTGATGATGCCTGCACGCCCGGTGATCGGTGAACGGATGGTGTCGTAACTCAGGGCCACTTCGGCGGCGCGCAGCGAGGCCTGGGCGCTCTCGATAAGCGCTTGGGTCGTATCCACAGAGGACTGCGACACAAACTTCTGGCTAATCAGTTCCTGTGCCCGGGCATATTGACGCTTGGCGTCATCCAGAGCAGCTTGGGCCTTGGCCACATTGGCACGGTCGGCCCGATCATCCAGGGTGAAGAGCACGTCTCCAGACCGCACCATCTGGCCTTCCTTGATATGAACTTTCTGAACCGTATTCGTGATCTGAGGACGAATATCCACCAAGTTGGCGGCTACCGTGGTCCCCGTGGTATCCAGCAACAAGGGGAAATCCCGCTGCTCGACGCGTGCGAGCGTGACCGTCTGCACCGGCGTGGACGGCTTGGCCTGCTTATCTGCATCGGGAAAAAAGTAATACTTTGCAGCGAAACCTGCGCCGATCAGCAGGAGCAGGGCCATCACAATGAAACTGACTCGTCCTCGGACTCGTTGGCGGGCAGACGGCGCTTTCAGCGCCATGTCTTCATGATTCATAAAATTAATCTTACTTCGCAAGGAATTTCCAATGTAACAGCCTTCGCACCCGGCCCGTATCCGTAGATTCTCTAGTAGAAGACGCCACAAAGCGGGCCTGAACAGGATCTATGAAGCAGATTTGCAGTATCTTTACATGACCTGCTCAACGCCACGGTTTGCCAGCTCATCAGCATGCTCATTGCCGGGGTCGCCGTTATGCCCCCGGACCCAGCGCCATTCGATTTTGTGCTCGGTCGTCGCCACCAGCGCGTCCAGCCGCTGCCAGAGATCGACGTTCTTGACCGGTTGCTTGGCGGCCGTTTTCCAGCCCCTGGCCTTCCAGCCAGCCAGCCACTCGGTGATGCCTTTGAGCACGTACTGGCTGTCGGCATGCAGGAACACATGGCAAGGGCGCTTGAGTGCTTCCAGCGCCATGATCACGGCCATGAGCTCCATACGGTTGTTGGTGGTGTCCCGTTCGCCACCAAACAACTCCTTTTCGGTAGCGCCGGATTTGAGCAGTACGCCCCAGCCACCCGGGCCGGGGTTGCCCTTGCAGGCGCCATCGGTATAAATGTCAACGCGGTTCAATCGCTTGTCCTGTTCATGAAATTGTCGGGCCATGGTCGGCCCGGGTCGTATTGTCGCTGGCGCGGTTGGCCAGGGTCACCGGCGCCGTCGCCCGGTTCGGTGCCGTCTTCCAGGCCGGCCCCAGCAGGCGCATGCCATGCACCCGCTTGATGGCCACCAGGAAATACACCGCACCGAAGATGGGCCACCAGCGCGGTCCGGCACCATCCATCCATTCGAAGCGGCGCAACCAGGTCTCGCTGCGCACGGGAGGACGGTAACAACCGTAGTGCCCCGCCTCCACCTCAAAGCTCAGCAAGCGCAACCAGTCGCGCAGGCGCCAGTAACCGATGGACTCGCCCAATTCGGGCAGGGACGGCTCACCCAGGCCAGCGCGCCGAAACAGGTGCTCACGCCGCCGGCGCAAACCCCACAGACTGGCCGGATTGAAGCCGGAGATCACCACCCGCCCCTCTGGCACCAGCACACGCTCGACCTCGCGCAGGGTGGCGTGCGGGTCGGCATGGGTTTCCAGCGCATGGGGCAGCACCACCAGATCGAGGCTGGCGGCCGGAAACGGCAGCGCGGCGAAATCCGTCAGCAAGGCGGCGCGGGGCGCCTCACAAGCCGCCCCTTCCGGCGTACTGGTGGCCAGCCAGCGGTGCGGCATGCGGTTGGCCTGCAAGGCATCGAGTGCCGGCAGGCCGAGCTGCAGCGCGTGATAACCAAAGATGTCGGCCACCGCCCGGTCAAATTCCACACGCTCCCAGTCCAGCAGGTAGCGGCCGGGCGGGGACTCAAACCAGTCCTGCAAACCTATAATCCGATCGCTCATGTACTTAATTCCACTTCCCGCCTTCGACGACAACTACATCTGGATGGTCCACGATGGGCACAGGGCGGTGGTCGTCGATCCGGGAGACGCCCAGCCGGTGATGCAGGCCCTGCAAGACATGGGCCTTGCGCTGGATACGATTCTAGTCACCCACCACCATGCCGACCATGTCGGTGGCGTGGATGCACTGCGCGAGGCTACCGGCGCCACCGTCTACGGCCCTGCCGGTGAAAATATCCCCGAGCCGCTGGTGCGCCTGGGTGCTGGCGACCGCGTCCAGGCGCTGGGGCTGGACTTTCAGGTATTCGATGTCCCCGGCCACACCGCCGGTCATATCGCCTTTTACTGTGACCGTTTCGACGGCAGCCCGCTGCTGTTTTGCGGCGATACCCTGTTTTCCGGTGGTTGCGGCCGGCTGTTCGAAGGCACACCGGCCCAGATGCTGGCTTCGCTCGATCAATTGGCGGCCCTGCCCGGCAATACCCGGGTCTGCTGCACCCATGAATACACCCTGAGCAACCTGCGCTTTGCACGCGCCGTCGAACCGGCCAACCAGGCTTTGCTGCGCTACAGCGCCGCGTGCGAAGACAAACGCGCCCACCAGCTCCCCACCCTGCCCTCGTCGATAGCACTGGAGCTGGAAATCAACCCTTTTTTACGCTCGCGCCAACCCGCCGTCATCCAGGCTGTGCAAGGCGTTGATGCCACAGCCCGGGGCGAAACTGCCGTGTTTGCCGCGCTGCGCCAATGGAAGAACCAATTCAAATGAAACTTGTCGCCCTGCTGCCCCTCGCCGCCTTGCTGTGGCTCACCGGCTGCGCCGACACCGGCTTCGTGTTGCCGGCCGCGCAGGACGACGTCGCGGTACGTAGCACAGCGTCTTCGCCGGCCAGAGCGCCGATACCGAGCACTGCCGGACATCGCCCGGTCTTTCCCACCGGCGCCCTGGCACCGATCACGGCCAGCGAAGCCGGCTCTCAAGGGGTCACGGCACTGGCCGCACCGGCCGACCTATGGGAACGCATCCGCCGCGGCTTCGCCATGCCCGACCTGGAAAACGACCTGGTACACGACCGCGAGCAGTGGTACGCCACACGGCCCGACTACATCTTCCGCATGACCGAGCGCTCGCGCAAATACCTGTTCCACATCGTCGAGGAACTGGAGCGGCGCAACATGCCGACCGAGTTGGCCCTGCTGCCCTTTATTGAGAGCGCCTTCAACCCGCAGGCCGTGTCAAGTGCCAAGGCCGCCGGCATGTGGCAGTTCATGCCCGCCACCGGCAAGTATTTCGAACTCAAGCAAAACGCCTTCCGCGATGACCGGCGTGACGTGCTGGCCTCCACCCGCGCCGCGCTGGACTACTTGCAAAAGCTCCATGGCATGTTCGGCGACTGGCATCTGGCGCTGGCTGCCTACAACTGGGGCGAGGGCAGCGTGGGGCGCGCCATCGCCAAGAACCAGCGCGCCGGCGTCGGCACCAGCTACATCGACCTCAACATGCCGATGGAGACGCGTTTTTACGTCCCGAAGCTGCAGGCCGTCAAAAACATCGTGGCCCGGCCGCAGGATTTCAATTCTCAACTGCCGCTGATCGAAAACCACCCCTACTTCGATACGGTGACCATCACACGCGACATCGACGTCACGCTGGCGGCCAAACTGGCCGAGGTGCCGCTGGACGACTTCAAGGCACTCAACCCCTCGATCAACCGCCCGGTCATCCTGGCGGCAGGCACGCCGCAAATCCTGCTGCCCTGGGATAACGCCACCATCTTCCAGCGCAACCTGGAGGCCTATACCGGCAGCCGTCTGGCCAGTTGGACGGTCTGGGTTGCGCCCACCACCATGAAAGTCGCCGATGCCGCCAAGCGCGCCGGCATGAGCGAAGCCGATCTGCGCAGCATCAACAACATCCCGCCGCGCATGCTGATCCGAGCCGGCTCCAGCCTGGTGGTGCCACGTTCGGTGCATATCGAGCAGGACGTCACCACGCGTATTGCCGACAACGGCCAGGTCACGCTGGCACCCGAGATCGTGCTGCGCCGTACCCTGCATAAAGCCGGCAGAAATGAGTCTGTCGCCAGCATTGCCAAACGCTACCGCGTCACCCCGGCCAACGTGGCCCAGTGGAACAAGGTCAGCGCCTCCGCCGCCTTCAAGGCCGGCCAGCAGGTGGTGGTGTTCCTGCCCGTACAGCAGCAACGCACGGTCGCCAGGGCAGCGCCACGGGCGGCGGCCAAAGTGGCTCAACGTGGCAAGCCGCCAGTCAAGGGCCGCACGACCCAGGTGGCCCGCCGCTAAAACGCATCGCCTGCGGGCTCCGTATCAGTCGGCGCTGATCCCTGCCTGCTTGATCAACGCCCCGTAACGGGCCAGTTGCGCCCGCATGGCCTTGTCCAGTTCGTCGGGCGAGGTGCCACGCGGCGTCAGCCCCAGCCCGATCAATTTCTCGCGCACCTCGGCGTCGGCCAGCGCCTTGCTCACTTCGGCGGCCAAGGTCTGCACAATGGCTTTGGGCGTACCCGCCGGCGCCATCACCGCAAACCAGGAATTGAATTCGAAGCCCGGCAGGCCCGACTCGGAGACTGTCGGCACCTCGGGAAACTGTGGCATGCGCCGCGGCGTGGTCACGCCAATGAGCTTGAGCTTGCCGGCTCGCACCAGCGCATTGACCGTGGCAATGCCCTGAAACGCTGCCTGCACCTCGTTGCCGGCCACGCCCATGGCGGCCTGCGTGGCGCCCTTGTAGGGCACATGGGTCAGCACCACACCAGCCTGCGAGGCAAACAGCGCCATCGCGATGTGTTGCGGGCTGCCATTGCCGCCGGAGCCGTAATTGACCTGGGTCGGCGCCTTGCGCGCCGCCTCGATCAGGTCGCCGGCATGGCGCTGCGGCGCATCGCTGGGCACCACCAGGCCCCATTCGACCGTGGCCACCAGTGACACCGGCTCAAAGTCCTTCAGGATGTCCCACGGCATCTTGCTTTGCATGTTCGGCAACATGGTCATGATGCTGTCGTTGAAGCCGCCCAGCGTATAGCCATCGGGCGCCGCTTTGGCCACCCGCTCGGCACCGATCAGGCCCGCCGCACCGGGCTGGTTGTCAATGACAAAACTCTGCCCCATGTTCTGGCCCATCTTCTGCACCACAATGCGCGCGGCATTGTCGACCGCACTGCCGGCCGCCAGCGGCACGATCATGCGGATGGGCTTGTTCGGGTAGCCCGACTGGGCCAGGAGCTGCGTGCTGCCCAGCAGCCCACCCATCAGAACCGCCAGCGCCGCAACGCGTAAGGACGTGCGCTTTGTGCTCATGCTTGTCTCCTTGAAAAATCTTCTCAATCAGCGCAAGGCAGCAATGCCGAGTTCGCCGGCCACCTTGTCGAGCTGCGCCAGCAACGCCGGCGGCAAGGCAATGCCGTCGCGCTCATTCAGGATGCGGCGTTCATGGCTTTGCTCACCTGGCAGCCAGATGCGGTCCACGCCGGGCATGCGCTCGCTGTTGCGCAGCTCACGCACCAGTTGGTCGACCCGGGCCTTGAAGGCGGCGACCTCGCCAAAGGCACTGAGATCAATCGCCACAATGGCCTGGCCGGTGTTGGTGACACTGGTGTCGTCGTGGTTGAAGTCAATCACCTGGCTGCCCATGGCGGCGCCATTGAGCGTGCCGGCCAGCAGGCCGACGATCAGCGACAAGCCATAGCCTTTGTAACCGCCAATCGGCATCAAAAAGCCTTCTTCGGCGCGCTTGGGGTCGGTCAGCGGCTGGCCCAGGCGGTCGATCATCCAGCCCAGCGGCATCTGTTCGCCGCGCTGCGCCTTGGCCTTGACCTTGCCATAGGCGGCCACGGTGGTCGCCATGTCCAGCACCACCGGCGGCTCGTCACCGGCGGGCACCGCCACGGCGATCGGGTTGGTGGACAGCAGCATGTCCAGCCCGCCCCAGGGCGGCAGGTGATTGGCATTACCCACCGCGAAGTACAGGCCAATCATGTCCTGCACCATGGGCATGCGCGCGTAGAGTGAGGCCGGCCCGGCGTGGTTGCTCAAACGCGCGCCGACCCAGGCAATGCCACACTGGCGTGCCTTCTCGATCGCGATGTCGGCTGCGCGCTGCATCACCAGATGGCCCATGCCGTTGTCGCCGTCGAGCAGGGCCATGCCGGCGCGCTCCTGCACCACCCGGATCTCGGGCCGCACATTGATGCCGCCAGCGCGGATACGCCGCGCGTACTGCGGCAGGCGGATCACGCCGTGGCCGTCCGACCCTTGCAGGTCGGCCTCGGCCATCAGCCGCCCCACCACGGCCGCATCGGCGCTTGGCAGGCCGAGCGCCGTCATGGCCGTCGTGATGAACTGGCGCAAAGCGTCAAAACTGACAGGAGTAGGCGAGGCAACACTAGACATGGTTCATTCTTTTCTTGAGCGCCAGCACGGCGCAATCCGGGCTGCTGAGCACCGGCGAGGACAGTTCGGCCTGCACCGCAGGCTGCGCGGCCGACATGGAAAACTGGGCCAGCATGATCACATCGCACGGCGGCAGGCTGCAGGCGGCCGCTGCAATTTTCTGATGATGCATCTGCACATCTCCCCGTGCCAGATCCTGCATCGCGCCAGGGACAAAGCGGGTACGCAAGTCAATGGTCCGACCACGCGCCCGGGCCATCTCCATCAACTCAGCCGACATGGTGGGGATCGAGGCTTCAAACGTCGCAATCAGTCCCACACGCGAACCGGCCGCAGGACGGCTGGTGAGAGCAATATCGAACATGGCCTCATTCGGTTTGAGCGTGGGCAGACCGACGGCGCTGGCGGCGGCCTCGATCGCCGGACCAAAGGCCGAGCAGGTAAACAGGATACCGTCGCAGCCGCTGCGTTTCGCATACTCCGCCAGATCGACAAAGCGCTGCACCATGGCCGCGGTGAGTTCACCCGCGTCGGCCCGGTCCACCGACAGGCTGTCGTCCAGCACGTTCATGCGGCGGGCTTGCGGCCAATGCCGCTCAAATGCCGTCGCAATCGGCGTCATCGCCAACGCGGTGGCATGGATGAGGGCGATGCGCGGGTGTTCGATCGTCATAGTTTCTCCGTCTCGCCCTGCCGGGGCTGCCACTTCATGAGACGACGCTCGATGCGCCCGACCAGACCGTCGAGCAGCAGCGCAAACGCCGTCAGCACCACGATGCCGGCAAACACGGTATTGACATCAAAAGTGCCTTCGGCCTGCAGGATCAGATAGCCGACACCGCGGGCCGACCCCAGGTATTCACCCACCACGGCGCCGACAAAGGCCAGGCCCACCGAGGTGTGCAGGCTGGAGAACACCCAGGCCGTGGCGCTGGGCAGGTAGACCGTGCGCAGCAGCTGGCGCTGCCTGGCACCCAGCATGCGGGCATTGGCCAGCACCACCGGACTGACCTCGCGCACGCCCTGGTAGACGTTGAAGAAGACAATGAAAAACACCAGCGTGACGGCCAGCGCCACCTTGCTCCAGATGCCCAGCCCGAACCACATGGCGAAGATGGGTGCCAGGATAACGCGCGGCATGGCATTGGCGGCCTTGATATAGGGGTCCAGAATGGCGCTGGCCGTCGGCGCCAGCGCCAGCCACAGACCCGCGGCCAAGCCCAGCAGCGTACCGATGCCGAAGGCCAGAAAGGTTTCCAGCAAAGTCGTGCTCAGATGCAGGTAGATGTCGGCATTGCCGGCAAGCCCCTCCTCGAACAGCGCGTTGGGCTCCAGCCGCACGGGCAGGAACCAGGACCAGATGCGGCCCAGCACCTGCACCGGTTCGCCCAGGAAAAAGGCGATCTTGGCATCGCGCGAGGCCAGCTGCCATGCCGTGAGCACAACGAACAGCACGCCCAACTGCCAGATGCGCAGATTGCCGCTATGGGGTTTTAAACGCTGCCACATCGTCATGCCACCTTGCGAAGCTGCTGCTGGTAGCCCTTGAGCACCTCGTCGCGCAGAACGTTCCAGATCTGGCTATGCAGTTCGACAAAACGCGGCTGGCTGCGCACCTCGGCGACATGGCGCGGGCGCGGCAGATCGATGCTGAACTCACCGATCGGTTGCGTGGCCGGGCCGGCCGACAACACCACCACGCGGTCGCTCATGGCGATGGCCTCGTCCAGGTCGTGGGTGATGAACAGCACCGCTTTCTTTTTCTCCGCCCAGAGGGCCAGCACCTCGTCTTCCATCAGCTGGCGCGTCTGTACATCCAGCGCACTGAAAGGTTCGTCCATCAGGATGATGTCGGGGTCCAGCGCCAAGGTCTGCGCCAGCGCCGTGCGCTTGCGCATGCCGCCCGAGAGCTGATGCGGGTAACGGTCGCCAAAATCGCCCAGGCCGACACGCGCCAGCCAGGCCTGTGCCTGCGCGCGGGCTTCGTGCTCCGGCACGCCGCGGTACTGCAGCCCCAGCATGACGTTGCCAAGGGCACTGCGCCAGGGCATCAAGGCCTCGGCCTGGAACATGTAGCCAGCGCGCGCATTGATGCCGACCAGCGGCTGGCCGAACACGCGCACCTCGCCACTGGAAGGCGCCAGCAGACCCGCGCCGATATTGAGCAGCGTGGACTTGCCGCAACCGGTGGGGCCGACGACGGACACGAATTCACCGGCACGAATGCGCAAGGTGGTGTCGGCCACGGCGGTATAGCCCGCGGCAGCGGCCTCACGCGCGCGAAAGGTGCAAGTGATGTTGAGAAGTTCGAGCGCGAAATCAGCCACGAGACATGTCAGGCCATGAACCTGGCTTTGGCCTTGAGTGCAAACTCATTGGTGAAGGTTTTGGCCAGATCAATCTTGTCGATCTTCAGGGTGCTGTCAAAGCTGCTGAGTGCCCGCAGCGCCGTCTTGCCCCCCTCCTCCGGGAACAGACCGTCGAGCGCCAGCGATTCGCGCACCTTCTCAAAGGAAGCCAGATACAGCGCGCGGTCACCCAGCAGGTAGGACTCCGGCACCGTCTTGATGATGTCGCTGGGGCCAGCCGTCTGCAGCCACTTGAGGCCATGCACGATGGCAAGGGTCAGCGCCTGGACCGTGTTCGGATTTTTCTGCACGAACTCCAGCGGCGCATACAGGCAGGCGGCCGGCATCGGGCCGCCAAATACCTCCAGCGTGCCCTTGAGGGTGCGCGTGTCGGCGATGATGCGCACATCGCCCTTTTGCTCCAGCATGGTCATCACCGGGTCGATGTTGCTGATGGCATCAATCTGGCCCGAGCGCATCGCCGTCAATGCCCCGGCTGAGGTGCCCACACCGATGAAGCTCACATCGCCGGCCTTGAGTCCCGCGCGTGACAACACCAGATTGGCCATCATGTTGGTGGAGGAGCCCGGCGCGGTGACGCCGATCTTCTTGCCCTTCAGATCGGCCACCGACTTGTAGCCGGCCAGGGTCTTGGTCGACACGCCCAAGGCGATCTGGGGCGCCCGCCCCTGCAGCACAAAGCCCTGGAAGAACTGGCCCTTGTTCTGCAGATTGATGGTGTGCTCGTAAGCTCCGCTGACCACATCGGCCGAGCCGCCCACCACGGCCTGCAGGGCGCGCGCACCACCGGCGAAATCGCTGATCTCGACCTCCAGGCCTTCGGCCTTGAAAAATCCGAGTTGCTGGGCGATGGTCAGTGGCAGGTAATAAAACGAGGCCTTGCCCCCCACGGCAATCGCTACCTTGGTTTTTTCGAGTCGGGACTGCGCGTGCAGCACAGGCGTGCTCAACCCGGCAGCGGCCAGAACGGCACCGGCACTGAAGACACGACGGCTGATGTTGTGATGCATGGTGCTTACCCTGTGACCTCAATGAGTAATGAGCATCAGGTTAGCAAGCAAAGAAAAAACCCGCATCGGGAAACATCCCGAGCGGGTTTGTACCTAAGGGATAACTAAGGGATACGGCCTAACGGTAGCCGATGAACAGAATGCCGATATTCACGGCAAAGCCAATGGTCCAGACGATGGAGCGCACCGTGGACAGGCCGGCCACGTACATCATGATGTAGAGCATGCGCAGGAAGACAAAGAGAAACGCCAACACATCGAGCCGGGCCTGATGGGCTCCGAGCAAATGCGCAATGATGACCGCGCCGATGAAAAATGGCAGCGCCTCGAAACTGTTTTGCTGGGCCCCATTGGCACGCGCGCGCCAATCGGCCTGCCGGGCCAGCCAGGCGCGCGGGTTGTCGTTGTCATAGCCACCGTCACGCGGCGGCTTGCCGTAAGCACCTGATTTCGCAATCGCGGCACACACTATCGGCAGGATGGCGGCGACCAGCACACACCAGTAGGCAAGGGTAAAACGGGCAAAGGTCATGGGTCTCTCTGTTCCGGGCGTCGCGGCATTATCCCTGATCGATGTGTCGCGCAGGCGCCGTCAGCGCCGGTCCACCAGTGCATGGGCAATTGTGCCCAGGTCCACGTACTCCAGCTCGCTGCCCACCGGCACGCCGCGCGCCAGCCTTGTCGGCTGCAGGCCGCGCGCCTTGAGCGCCTCGCTGATCACATGCGCCGTGGCCTCGCCCTCGGCGGTGAAGTTGGTGGCCAGAATCACCTCGCGCACCACGCCGTCGCAGGCGCGGTCAAACAACTTCTTCAGGCCGATGTCATTCGGGCCGATGCCATCGAGCGGGCTGAGCTTGCCCATGAGCACGAAGTACAGGCCTTTGTAGGCCTTGGTGCGCTCCAGCGCCATCTGGTCGGCCGGTGTTTCCACCACGCACAGCTTGGTGTGGTCGCGCCCCGCATCCAGACAGGTGGCGCAGACCTCGTCCTCGGTGAAGGTGTGGCAGCGCGCGCAATGTCTGACGTTCTGCGCTGCGTCGTGCAAGGCGCGCGACAGCATCTGCGCCCCCTCGCGATCACGCTGCATGAGGTGAAACGCCATGCGCGAGGCCGACTTCACCCCCACGCCCGGCAGGCGGCGCAAGGCCTGAATCAGCGCGTCGAGGGAATGGGCATCAGACATGAAGAGGGGTTGAAAATAAGTAAAAAGCAACAACGCCTCGGGGCGTCGCGAGCGGGCGTCAGGCTAGACGCGGGTGGCGGGAAACCGGAATGGACTGTCGGTCCATGAGGATTTCCCGCCGGGCCCCGCAACGACGCATCACGCCCGCGCAGCAGCCCTTAGAAGGGGAATTTCATGCCACCCGGCAAACCGGGCATGCCTGCAGTGATCTTGCCCATCTTGGCCTCGGAGGTCTCGGCCGCCTTGCGCACGGCGTCATTGAAAGCCGCCGCCACAAGGTCTTCCAGCATGTCCTTGTCGTCGGCCAGAAGGCTGGGGTCGATGGTGACGCGCTTGACGTCGTGCTTGCAGGTCATGAGCACCTTTACCAGGCCAGCGCCGGATTCACCAGTGACTTCAACGTTGCCCAGTTCGTCCTGGGCTTTTTTCATGTTTTCCTGCATGGCCTGAGCCTGTTTCATGAGGCCGGCGAGTTGTCCTTTGTTGAACATGTCTTTCCTTCAATGGTTTGATCAAATGCTGGGGTCAATGGGTTTGATGCTGCCCGGCACGATTTTCGCGCCGTAGTCACGCATCATCGATTGCACGAACGGGTCTTCAAAAATGATCTTCTCGGCCGCCAGTTGCTTCTCGGCGGCGGCAGCGGCGTTGCGGCGGGCCGGGCTGTCGGTCACGCGACCGATCTCCACACTCAAGTTCACCGCATGGCCGGCCGCCTGCAGCGCCGTCTGCAGCCGCTCGCGACTGGAAGACTGGTTGAGCGACTCGCGCTCCACCCGCAACAACCAGTGGCCGGTGTCACGCGCCACCAATTGCGACTGCAGCGCCAGCTCACGCACCAGCGCCGTCACCGCTTCGCTGGCCACCAGCTGCATGACCGTGAGGTGCCAGAAGGCGCCTTCTTCGGTCGGCACCAGCGTGATGGCGGCGCTTTGTCCATTGGCCGCATCCGCGCGCGTCTCAGCCGCCACGCGCACCGGCACGGCGACCCCCAGATCGGAAGAGAACACGTCTGAACTCCAGTCACACCTTCCAT
>OFOS01000002.1_pt1 | contig 137891 bp, 124 predicted proteins | sample 1542411 | NCBI WGS metagenome assembly OFOS01 (sample SAMN05503981, study PRJEB24370) | sediment metagenome | isolation source: lake sediment | place: USA: Lake Hill lake, St. Paul Island, Alaska | collected 2013 | reverse complement strand
CCGATCTGGCGCCGGAGCGGCAGCGGGGGCTGCCACAGGCGCCGCCACGACACCCGCCTTGCCTTCGGTATCAATGCGGGCAATCAACTGCTCGGCCACCACGGTGCCGCCGTCGCCGACCAGCACGTCAACCAGCACGCCACCGGCAGGCGCCGGGACTTCCAGCACCACCTTGTCGGTCTCGATCTCGATCAGGATCTCATCGACCGCAACCGCTTCACCGACCTTTTTCTTCCACTGCAACATCGTTGCTTCCGCCACAGATTCAGACAGCTGAGGCACTTTGACTTCTACGATAGCCATATCAATTCTTTCCGTAAATTCTGTTCAAAACCGTGCGCCTTACTTGCTCAGGACATAGCCCTTGAGCTTGCCGAAGGCCCCATCCACCAGGGCTTTTTGCTGCTCCTGGTGCAGGTGTGAATAACCCACCGCAGGCGAAGCCGAGGCGGCGCGACCGGAGTAACCCAGTTTCTGCCCATCGAGCATGTTCTCGTGGATGTAGTGCTGCACAAAGAACCAAGCGCCCTGGTTTTGTGGCTCGTCCTGGCACCACACGATCTCGGTAGCGTTCGGGTATTTCTTGAGCTCGGTGGAAAAGGCCTTGTGCGGGAACGGATAGAGCTGCTCCACGCGCAGGATGGCCACATCGTCGGCCCCTTTTTCCTCGCGCTTCTTGACCAGGTCGTAGTAGACCTTGCCAGAACAGGCAATCACACGCTTGACCTTGTCGGCCTTGATGTCCTTCTGCTCAGGGATCACGGTTTGGAAACCACCCTTGACGAACTCGGACAGCGGCGACGTTGCATCCTTGTTGCGCAACAAGGACTTGGGCGTCATGATGATCAGCGGTTTGCGCAGGTTACGCACCATCTGGCGACGCAGCACATGGAAGATCTGGCTGGCCGTGGTCGGCTGCACGATCTGCATGTTGGTGTCGGCCGCCAGCTGCATGAAGCGCTCCAGGCGGGCCGAGCTGTGCTCGGGGCCCTGGCCTTCATAGCCGTGCGGCAGCATCAGCGTCAGGCCGTTGACCCGGCCCCACTTGACCTCGCCGGAGGCGATGAACTGGTCAATCACCACCTGGGCGCCGTTGGCGAAGTCGCCGAACTGGGCTTCCCAGATCACCAGCGTGTTGGGATCGTTGGAGGCGTAGCCGTACTCGAAGCCCAACACCGCCTCTTCCGACAGGATGGAATCGATCACAATGAACGGGGCCTGGTTCTCCGCCACGTTCTGCAGCGGCACATAGGTGCCGGTGTCCCACTTCTCACGGTTCTGGTCGTGAATCACGGAATGGCGGTGCGTGAAGGTGCCACGACCACAGTCCTCGCCCGACAGGCGCACAGGGTAACCGCTGGCCACCAGCGAGGCAAAGGCCATGTGCTCGCCCATGCCCCAGTCCACTGGAATGTCGCCACGTCCCATGGCAGCACGGTCGTCATACACTTTTTTCACCAACTGGTGCGGCGTCACGCTGGCGGGAATGGTCGTGATTTTTTCAGCCAAACGCTTCCATTCGGTCAGCGGGATGGCCGTGTCGCCGGCATCGGTCCACTTCTTGCCCAGGAAGGGCGACCAATCCACCGCGTACTTGCTCTTGAAGTTGGTCAGCACCGGATCCACCGTGTGCTTGCCGGCATCCATGGCGGCGCGGTAGGCCTTGACCATGTCGTCGCCCAGCGTCGCGCCCAGATTCTGGGCCGCCAACTTGTCCGCGTACAGCTTGCGGGTGCCGGGGTGCGCCGCGATCTTCTTGTACATCAGCGGCTGGGTCAGGCTGGGCGTGTCCTGCTCATTGTGGCCCAGCTTGCGAAAACAGGTGATGTCCACCACCACGTCCTGGCGGAACTCCATGCGGAACTCCAGCGCCAGTTGCGTGGCCAGCACCACGGCTTCCGGGTCGTCGCCGTTAACGTGCAGGACCGGCGCCTCGACCATCTTGACGATGTCGGTGCAATACACGGTCGAGCGGATGTCGCGCGGGTCAGAGGTGGTGAAACCGATCTGGTTGTTGATGATGATGTGCACGGTACCGCCCGTGGTGTAGCCACGGGTTTGGGCCAATGCCAGGGTTTCCTGGTTGACGCCCTGGCCGCCAAAGGCCGCATCACCGTGCACCAGCACCGGCAACACCTGATTGCCTCTGGGGTCTGCACGGCGATCCATGCGAGCACGCACCGAACCCTCCACCACCGGATTCACGATCTCAAGGTGCGAAGGATTGAACGCCAGGCTCAAGTGAACGGGACCACCGACGGTGGCGACATCCGAACTGAAACCCTGGTGGTACTTGACGTCACCGGACGGCAAATCTTCCGGGGCCGTGTGATCAAACTCGGCGAACAGGTCGCCCGGCATCTTGCCCAGGGAGTTGACCAGCACGTTGAGCCGGCCTCGGTGGGCCATGCCGATCACGATTTCCTGCACGCCTTTGGCGCCGGCCAACTGGATCAGTTCGTCCATGGCGGCAATGAAGCTCTCGCCACCTTCGAGCGAGAAGCGTTTCTGGCCCACATACTTGGTATGCAGGAAGCGCTCCAGGCCTTCGGCTGCGGTCAAGCGGTCCAGAATGTGCTTTTTCTTATCGGCACCGAAATTGGGCTTGCTGCGGATGCTCTCGAGCTTTTGCTGCCACCAGCGCTTTTGCGCCTGATCGGTGGTGTACATGAACTCGGCGCCAAGGGTGCCGCAATAGGTCTCGCGCAGCGCATTGAGCAGCTCGCGCAGCGACATGGAGTCTTTGCCGAAAAACGTGTTGCTGGTGTTGAACACGGTTTCCTGGTCGGCATCGCTGAAACCGTAGAACGAGGGCTCCAACTCAGGAATGGCGGGGCGCTCGGTACGCTTGAGGGGATCGAGATCAGCCCAGCGCTGGCCCACGTTGCGGTAAGCGGCAATCAGCTGCTGCACCGCGGTGCGCTTGCGGCCCATTTCGGAGTCAGCCCCGGTGGCCATGACCACCTTGGTGCCGCCCTGTTTGGCGCGCTCGGCAAACGCATTGATCACCGGCAGGTGAGGAATATCTTTGGCATTGGAGCCGTCAACGGCGGGGACGTGCTGGAGCGCATCGAAATAATCGCGCCAGTTGTCAGGCACGCTGCCGGGGTTGGCCAGATAGTTTTCGTACATCTCTTCGACGTACGGGGCATTCCCACCGAAAAGGTAGGTGTTGTCCTGATAGGTTTGATAGACAGACGCCGTCTGCTTCGAACCCTGGGATGTAGATTCACTCATATACCGCTGACCTCCGTTTCCCTTGAGGAAACTTTTAGCTGGTTAAAAAACCTTCCGCTGCACGGCTGAACCGATTGGCGGATGCGACTGTGGCGGGGGAAGGGCCTAGTTACGGACGCGATTGTGCCACCGAATCCGCTCCGGCGCAAAAACACGTCAAGGCGACACCAAAATCCGGATCTGCTGCAGTGCGGCCGGATCATCCATGGTCGTCAAGTCGCCCGGATCGCGTCCTTCGCATACCGCCTGCAGCGCCCGGCGCAACAGCTTGCCGCTACGCGTCTTGGGCAACAGGTTGACGAAGAACACGCGCGAGGGACGCGCCACGGCACCGAGCTGGCTGTCCACCAGCTTCATGACCTCGCCTTCGAGCTTGAGGCGCGCGGCATCGTCAGTCAGGCCACTGGCGTCCTTGGCCACGGCAAAAGCCATGGCCACCTGCCCCTTGAGCTGGTCGGCCACGCCCACCACGGCCACCTCGGCCACATTGGGGTGGCTGGAAATGCACTCCTCGATCTCGCGCGTGCCCAGGCGGTGACCGGCGACGTTGATCACGTCGTCGGTACGACCCAGGATGAAAAAGTAGCCGTCCTTATCACGGATACCCCAATCAAACGTGCTGTAGACCAGCCGCCCCGGAATGCTCTTCCAGTAGGTGTTGACGAAGCGCGCGTCATCGCGCCACACCGTCTGCATGCAGCCCGGCGGCAGCGGCCCTTCGATCGCCACCACGCCCTTCTGGTTGGCGCCCTGGAGTTCTTCCCCCGTGTTCTCGTCAATCAGCTTGACGTCATAGCCATACATGGGCACACCCGGGCTGCCAAACTTGCTGGGCGCCTTCTCCACCCCATTGGCAATCGTCAGAATTGGCCAGCCAGTCTCGGTCTGCCAGTAGTTGTCGATGATGGGCACACCCAAGGCATCGCTGATCCACTGCGCCGTCGGCTCGTCCAGTGGCTCGCCGGCCAGGTACAGCGCCTTGAGGCTGGAGAGGTCGTATTTCTTGAGAAAGGCCGGATCCTGTTTTTTCAGCACCCGCACAGCCGTGGGCGCCGAGAACATGCACGTCACCTTGTACTTGTCCACCAGCTGCCACCAGATGCCAGCGTCAGGTCGAATCGGCAGACCTTCGTACATGATGGTGGCCATGCCGGCAATCAGCGGGCCGTAGATGATGTAGCTGTGTCCCACTACCCAGCCAATGTCGCTGGTCGAGAAATAGGTTTCACCCGCATGGCCCTGGAAGATGTGCTTCATGCTCGCGGCCAACGCCACGGCGTAACCGCCCGTGTCGCGCTGCACCCCCTTCGGTTTGCCGGTGGTGCCCGAGGTGTACAGCGTATAGCTGGTGTGCGTGGCGTCCACCCATTCACACGGCACTTGCGTCTCCATGTGTTTTTCGCGCATGCCCCCCCATAGATGGTCGCGGCCAGCTACCAGGTCCATGGCCGCCAGTTTGCGGTCCACCAGCAGCACCGACGCGGGCTTGTGCTTCGAGAGGCGAATCGCCTCATCCAGCAGCGGCTTGTAGGCCACTACCTTGCCGCCGCGCGAACCAGCATCGGCACTGACCACCACTTTCGGCTCGGCATCCTCAATGCGCGAAGCCAGCGAGCCCGAAGCGAAGCCGCCGAACACCACCGAGTGGATGGCGCCTATGCGCGCGCAGGCCAGCATGGCAAAGGCGGCCTCGGCAATCATGGGCATATAAATCAGGACGCGGTCGCCCTTCTGCACGCCCAGCGCCAGCAGACTGGCCGCCATGCGCTGCACCTCGGCATGCAGTTCGCGGAAGGAATAGCTACGCTCCTCGTCGGTCTCGGTGCTGACGAAAATCAAGGCGTTCTGGTCAGCCCGATCCTTGAGGTGCCGGTCGACAGCGTTGTGACAGAGATTGGTGGTGCCACCGACAAACCAGCGCGCAAACGGCGGATTACTGTAGTCGCAGATCTGCTGCGGCTGGGTCTGCCAGTCGATCAGTTGCGCCTGCTCGGCCCAAAAATCATCACGTTTATCAATGGAACGGCGGTAAAACTCGGCGTAGCTTGTCATCCTGGGGCTCCTTCGGGGGCGCTTCATTTAAACTGAATTCATAATTATGAAGCGCACGGGCTTGCGGGAAACTGACGCGAACCCACAATGGCACAGCGCGCTCCCGCCGGGAAGCCTCAGCGTTCGTTTCCAGTGCGCGTGCGCCGCACGCTTGGCGGAAAGCGGAACCACAACACCAGCACCAACAGGCCAAACAGCGAATAGGCGAGAGCGAAGACCCAGGCCGGCGCCTCGAAGTACAGAAGCCGCTGCAGCCAATGCTCAATGAAACTGCTGCTGTAGGTGGCAGCCCGGGACTGGGTGCGCAACCACATCTCCAGCCTGGTGAGCGGACAGGTGGCACCCAGCCAGGCCTCGGCGACGACAAAACCGATGGCCGCCAGATGCGCCAGCCGCAAGCTGAAGGCATTGACCCAGTGCCAGCCCACCAAATTGCCGAGGATGACGAACACCACACCTCCGACCACAAAGGCCACGACCGCGAAGTGCAGCGTCAGCACGACATCCGCTAGCAGTTGGTAAGGCGCGGCGGCGGGCATGCGCGCTGGCTAGCACTCGACGCGAAGAGGAAGCAGCGGAGGAACGCCCTTGGACCTCGCCTCGGATGAAGGCCTGGATGTCATCGCTTGAACACGACCGATCTCAACTGGCCGCCGTCGGCTTGGTCGGCGCAGCAGTAGCCTGCAACTTCTTCCAAGCCTGGAAGCCCCCCGCCACCGACAACGCCTTGGGATAACCGAGTGAGCGCAGCAGCGAGGCCGCAGTCAGGCTGCGCCGACCGCTGTTGCAGATACACAGCAACAGGTGGTCGCGCGCATGGTGCAACTGGTTGATCATCGTGAAGAACGTCTTCGCGTCGATGTCCTTGGGCTGGCCGGCGTCCAGGATGTCCTGCTCGTCCTCGGTCAGGATGTGGCCGAGCATGCGTTTGACTTCGAACATCGGGATATGCACGGTATCGGGGATCGCGCCCTTCATCTCGATCTCGAAGGATTGTCGGATGTCGATCATCGTGGCCAGCCCCAGACGACACAACTCCAGTGCCGTGGGAAGCGTGATTTCCAGCGTGGCGCGCTCTTGCGCGGACAAGGTTTCATCAGCATTCATATTGAATCCTCAATCCTGAAGTCACCGCTATTTCACCAGCGCCAGCACATCCTTGAACGCCGGGTGCTCCGCCGTGCGCAGCCACTCAAACGCCACCATCTCGGTGGTGACCAGTTCAGCACCGGCACCGGCCAGGCGGTCGAATGCGGCATCGCGGTTGCGCTCGGTGCGGGAACCACAGGCATCCGTCACGACCCAGACCTCGAACTCATCTTCCAGCAGGTCCAGCGCCGTCTGCAGCAGGCAGACATGTGCTTCGCAGCCGGCAATCACCACCGTGTTGCGCTGGGCCTGACCGGCTGCCGGCTTTTGCAGGTGCCTGGGCAGGCTGCGGGCGTTGCCCTGCGGCGCACGTTGCGGCAACTCCGGACGCAGCATCTCGCCCAGACCTTCCTCCACCGCGCTGAATTGCATCTTGGCCAGCGTTTTGCCGCCGGCCTGTTCAATCAAGGCGCGCAATTCCGGCACGCTGGGCCCCAGCGCCGAGGGGTTTTCCTCCGTCGCCCACAACGGCACCTTGAGCAGGCACGCCATCTTGGCCAGACGCTGGGCGTTCGCCAAAACAGCAGCGCCCTCATGAATGGCGGGCATCAGGCCCGCCTGGTAATCGACCAGCACCAGCTGGGAGTCGTCAAGTTCAAGCAACATGTCAATCTCAATTCATCAAAAATTCAAGGTGCGATACGCACCACCACGCGGCCGCGCACCTTACCGTCCATCAGCGCTTGCGCCTTGGCGATGGCGCCTTCCAACGGTACTTCCTCGATCATGCGCTCCAGCAAAGCCGGGTCAAGGTCGCGCGCCAGTCGATCCCAAGCGCGCTGGCGCAACGCCTGCGGCGCCATCACCGAATCAATTCCAGCCAGCGTCACACTGCGCAGGATGAAAGGCATCACGGTCGTCGGCAGGTCCATGCCCTGCGCCAACCCGCAGGCCGCCACCACGCCGCCGTAGCGGGTTTGTGCCAGCGCGTTGGCCAGCGTGTGCGAACCCACGGCATCGACCACCGCGGCCCAGCGCTCCTTCTGGAATGGCTTGCCGGGATTGGCCAGTTCCTCGCGGTCCATGATGCTGCTGGCGCCTAAAGCCTTGAGGTAGCCCTCCTCATTGGTCTTGCCGGTAGCCGCCACCACTTTGTAGCCAAGCCGGCCCAGAAGGGCAATGGCCATGCTGCCCACGCCGCCAGTAGCGCCCGTCACCAGCACCTCGCCGGCGTCGGGCTTGACGCCATGGTTTTCCAGCGCCAACACGCACAGCATGGCGGTGTAGCCGGCGGTGCCGATGGCCATGGCCTGGCGCGGCGTGAAGGCGGCCGGCAACTTGACCAGCCAGTCACCCTTCAGGCGCGCCTTCTCAGCCAGGCAGCCCCAGTGGGTTTCGCCGACGCCCCAGCCGTTGAGCACAAAGGTGTCGCCCGCCTTCCAGGCCGGGTGGCTGGACTCCAGCACCGTGCCAGCGCCGTCAATACCGGCCACCATGGGCCAGTTGCGCACCACCGGGCCCTTGTTGCAGATGGCCAAGCCGTCCTTGTAGTTCAGGGTGGAGTACGCCACTGACACCGTCACATCGGCCTGCGGCAGACGGGACTCGTCCACCTGCTGAAGTGCCGCCGCAAAGCCGTTGGCGTTGTCCAGAACGAGTGCCTTGAACATAAATATCCCCTCGAAAGCCAATATGAATCAATGTGTTAAGAAATATTTCACGAAAAAACATTAACTTGACACGGCGCCAGCGATCCCGCTATCCTACCCGTCATGCGAATCTATGTCGTCCTCGCCAGCCTCTTGCTGGCCGCCAGCGCCCACGCCAACCCATCCGGTCAAGGCGATGACATGGACCGCTTCCTGGCTGACAAAGGCTTGCTGGGCAAGCTGGAACAGGTTGGCCAGCACGTCGGCAACAAAGCCTCCGAACTGGTGGTGTCCGCCATGGGCGCCCTTGGCGTGCCCTATCGGCGCGGGGGCAACAGCTTTGAGAGCGGCTTTGATTGCAGCGGTTTTGTGCGCGCGGTGTACGAGCAGACCATTGGTTTGTTGTTGCCGCGTCGCGCCGAGCAGCAAGCGGCCGCCACCCAGAAAATTGACCGCAATGATTTGCAGCCGGGTGATCTGGTGTTTTTCAACACCATGCGCCGCGCGTTCAGCCATGTCGGCATTTATGTGGGGGACAACAAGTTCATCCACTCGCCCAAACCCGGTGCCGAGGTACGCATCGAAGACATGCGCGTGGCCTACTGGAACCGCCGCTTCGACGGCGCTCGCCGGGTACCGGCTGAAGCAGCCGTCAATCCGATGCAGCAGGTTTCGACCACGACCAGCGCGTCCACGCCAGACGTCCACTAAGGCGGCGCCTCAGCTCTTGTTCACACAAGAGCGCACAACACGGTGGCTTGCGGCAAAATGGAAAAGTTATTTTTCCATCAGCAAGAACGGAATCCACCATGTATTACACCGTCGAAACCAACAAACCCTTTGAGCAGGCCAGCGCCGACCTTGACGCCGCCGTCAAGCGCCACGGCTTTGGCGTGCTGCACATCCACGACATCGGCAACACCCTGCGTAGCAAGGGACTGGTCTTTGAAGAAGGCTGCCGTGTGTTTGAAGTCTGCAACCCAGCCCAGGCGGCCAAAGTACTAGCCTCCGACATGAGCCTGAACATGGCCCTGCCCTGCCGCATCTCGGTCTATACCGAAAAGGGCAAGACCAAAATCGGCATGATCAAGCCAATGGATATGCTGTCCATGCTATCCAAAGACGCTGCCCTGTCCCAAGTGGCCAAGGAAGTGGAAGAAAAAACCATGCTCATGATCGACGAGGCCAAATAATAATTTGGCACCTCATCCTGCGCCACGCAACGACTGAGCAGACACAGACACACGAACCCGCCAAAGCGTGCGATCAAGCGCGCACGCTCTGGCGCTGGCCACGCTCAATTGCCAGGCGTCAGATCGATCTCCGCCCCCTGTCCTTGGTCCAGCGCGCTACCCGCCTTGCGCGGCGAACTGCGCGTGACGGTCACTTGCGGTGGGCTTGTGACAGCGGCCACCACAGTGGAGCCAGCAGCACCACTGCCTGTTGCACTGCCCGTGGCTGTCGTTCCATTACCCCCGGCTGAACTCGAGGAACTGGTCCCATTGCCACCCGTGCTTGCGGCAGTCGCTGGCTGGGCATTCAGGTCAACACTGGCATGCAGCGTCACTGGTGCTGGCGGCGAAGGCTGCGTTAAAAATGCGGGCAGCGGAGTCGGCAGGACGATGACCGGTGGGAGGACGGGAGGAATATAAGGGGTCGATTCACCCGAAAGCGGGACACCGTTAACAAAAATGACACCCGTTCCCTTATTTTTCACACTGGGGAAACTGCCAGCAAGGTAGCCGAGCTTCGTATTCACACCGATGCTGCTGGCACGACCGGAAAGATCCATCCGCACCCCGGCGACCATATCGGCCGTATCGACGTCCAACGACATATTGATCGTGTTCGTGGCATTGGCCGTGAGGGTAGCAGCACGTGCGCTACCGCTGAGACTCCTGCCAGTCAGCGTGGCCCCGCGGTCGGCCGTCACCGTCGCAGACACATCGTTGTCGCTGCTGAGTGTGACGTTACCGGCTGTGCTGGAACCGCCACTGGTGGCAGTCAGCGTCAGGGCACGAACGGCGCCGCCGCTGTTCTGGACCAAACCATTGAGGCCGATGTTGCCGCCGTTGGCGGTGAGTGTCGTGTCGGCCAGCAGATTGACGGCGCCATTGAAGGCGATGCCGTCGGCCCCACTCGTCGTCACCTGGCCGCCAATGCCGGAATTGGCAGCTCCGGCGTTAAGCGTCAGGCCCTGCAGGGTGGCACCTGAAAAGCGCAGGTTGTAGCGGTTGCTGAGTTGCAGATTTTCTGCATAGGTTCCGCCTGCTACGTTCAAGGTTCCACCGACCCCTGCCAAACTAAGGCCTTCCTGGATGCGGCCGGCACTGCCCGTCTGAGCCCCCAAGGTAGTGACTGCCACATTTGACGTATCACCCTGGAAACCGGCGGTGACGAGGTTGGTATCGGTGCCGCTCATGAGGAAGGGGGAAAAGTCCACCGAGCCGGACGTTTTGGCCAAGACGGCGCTCTCACTTGTCGTGCCCCACCAGTTGCCTGAGGCGTTGACCGTGGCATTGCCCAAAACGGCCACACCATTGCCCGAGCCGGTCAAGCTATTGCCCGAGACCGTGACACTTCCGCCCGCGTTATTGGCATTGGCATTCGAGTCAATGTACACACCGGCCGTATTGGCAACCGTGGAAGTCGCAAGGTCTACTTTATTCTGCGTCACCTGAGCATCAGGCGTCGGCCCGCTAAGTTCAATGCCATGACTGGAGACGTCCCCCGTCACATCGCTGATGGTGTTGCCGCTGATCGTCAGACCCGTCGTCATGCCGATCGCCGCTTGGCCGTACATCTTGCCGTGATTGACCAGAATACCCTCGGCAATGAGATTGGAATGCACGCCACTGATCTGGTTGCGGGCAATCGTTACATTGCTGGCCGTGGGACTTCCTCCGGAACTGCCAATCCAGATCCCTTTCGCGCCGTTGTATACGGTCTCACCGTTGTAGATAGAGGACGTCGCCCCAGAAATACTGATGTTGCGAATGACATTGTCTTCAATTGCCAGATTGGAAGTAGCTCCACCGCGCACACGAGCGAAGATGCCGGCGACTGATTGGCCCCAGCTGTTGGCGGCAGAATTGGTGGGGCTGATGTCCTCGATCAGGTTGTACTTGACCGTCACGTTATCCGCTGGCTCGACTGCGACGGCGCGAATACCGTCGCCGCTGTCGACGCCATGGACATCACGGATACGGTTGTAGGACAGCGTCGCACCATTGGCCCGTGCGCCGCTAACTACGCCAATCTGGACACCGTAGGGACCGCTGTTGTTACTGATGTCGAAACCACTGACCGTCACATTCTCGGCGGCAATCAGCACACTGGAACAAATACTGCCGCCCCAGGCATAACAGGAGTTGATGAGCGGCGCATTCGCCCCCGCGCCGGCCTTGTCCAGAGCACCGCGATCACCCAGCACCGTGACGCCGGCTTTGTCTACACTGAAACCGGCATAGGTTCCGGCGCCGACTTTGACCGTGCCTCCCGTCACCACCGCGTCGATACCGCCCGGTATGGTGTTGAGCGGTGTGAGCCGGCTGCCCTGGTTGCTAGCTGAACCGCTAGTCGCCACATTCACCACGGTACGGTTGGATGAGGTATAGCCTTGGTCCTGCACCGCCCAACCGTTGTTGGTTGTGCTCAGGTTGAGCAAAGACTGCTGCCACGTCAGCGTCGGTGCTGCAGCAATAGGGGGCGCGTTGCCCAGTATGTTGCCGGAGCCATCCAGGTGACCGTTAAGGTGCAGGTTCAGTCCCCATTCGTTACCGGTCGTGCCCTCCGTGTTGTTCGAGATGGTGATACCGGAGGCATCGGTATATTGCACCGAGATGCCGCTCTTGGTGTTTTCGATGCGATTGTTACTGACCGTACCCGTGCTGTTGCGGCCGTGGATCAGGATGCCGTTGCGCACGTCATGGATGTTGTTGTTGCGGATGGCAAAGCCCGTGATGCCATCGCCAACCACCAGCCCGCGGCTGACGTTCGAACCCCAGGCATACGCCAAGTAGGATGAAGTCACCGGTCCAGCCAACTCCAGCCCCTGCACCGCAACGTTGTTGGCGGCAATGGTGATGCCATCGGTGTTATCAGCCACCTGCAATTTGGCTCCGGTCTGACCGCTGAGCGTCAGGTTGGCCTTGTTCAGCGTGACGACTTCGCTGAAGGTGCCGGCCTGAAGTTCGACGGTGGCGCCAGCACCGGGTGTACCAGTCTTGGCGATCTTCACCGCATCCTGGATCGACGCCGTGTCATACACCTGCACAGTGTTGGAGCTGCCCGAAATGCTGGTCGCATCGAGGTCGGATTTGAGCACCACGGTGTTGCCATCGACCACGATGGCGCTGCTGGCCTGCTGCACGCCCTGCAGATTGATGACGCCCGACACCAGATGGGCCGCATCCCCCGTGCTCAGCAGGATGTTCTTCCCCTCCAGACGTGCGCCAATGCTATTGGAGATCGATGCATTCGTTCCCAGCGCCCCGCTGTCCACGGCGAACTCGAACAGACCATTGTTGAGCGACACCGTAGCCCGGTCGGCACCGGAAAGCGCGATGCGCCCACCGGTGGCGACAATGGCCCCCGCATTCGTAACCGAGGGCGCCACCAGCGCCACCAGCCCGGCGTTGGTCGCCGTGATAGAACCCTGGTTGGTGATGCTGCCGGTGGTGACGCCCGTAATGCCAAACGTACCGCCAGCCTCAAAGGAGGCTTGGTTGATGGTACCTGTGGTCACGATCAGCGACCCGACGTTGATGTTCGCCCCCTGGTGGAACATCACGCCATTGGGGTTCATCAACAGCACCATGCCGTTGGCCGTCATGGTGCCGGCGATATCCGACATATTGGCACTGGCTGAAACACGGTTCAGCACCGCTGCCGAGGCATCGGGCTGAATGAACTCGACTGTCTTACCACCTGCAATATTGAAGGACTGCCAGTCGATCACCGCACGCTGCGTACTCTGGTTCAGCGTGAGCTTGTCTGCAGTCAGTTGTTGAACGCTCACCGTCCCTCCAGGAGCCACCGTGCCACTCATGGGCAGCCCAGTGATGTTCGGGTTGATGACGTCAGCCTGCAGCAGCGGACAGAAGCACAGAGCGACTGCCAGCGGCAAAGCCTTGAGCGCCAAGCCGGCCATGTCAGGCCGTTGCTGACGACGCTGCACAGAAGAGATACGTGGTTTGCTTGTCATCTTGCTCTCCAATTAACAAATCCGGGTCTACTAGAAACGAACCATCACCGAGGCCAGCAGGCGCACGGCTTTACCGCTGTCCGGCGCACTGGCCAGAGGTTTGGTCAATGGCCAGGCGGCCTCCACTTGGGCCGTCACATTGCCCGCCAAAAACAGTCGTGTGCCGACACCGGCCGAGGCCAGGCTCTGAGTGGCTGGTGTGCCGGCTGACTGCACCCCCACTTTGGTGACCTCACCGATGTCATAAAAACCCAGCAAGTGATAGGCCGGCAGCCACGACAGTGTCGAAGATCCGGTGTAACGCGGCTCCAGGCGCAGGGCCATACCGCGGTCACCCACCAGTTCGGCCGCGTCGTAGGCACGCCCGAAGCGGCGCCCGCCGAGCGCAAATTGCTCGGACGACAACAGCGGGCTATCCGCATACTGCCCCGCCACGCCGACCGACAGACCCCAGCGGGCACTCAGGGGCTGAAAGCGGGTGTAGTCGAACACCAGCTTGCTGAACATGCCATCCGCTCCAACCCGGCTTTTCAGTGGGTCCCCCTTGGTCGTGCCGCCCACGCCCTGGCTGATGTCCACATCCAGCGTGTTCTGACCATCGAAACGGTCGAGCAGTTGCCAACTCAGGCCGGCGCGCAAGGCGCGAATGCGGTCTTCGGTCGTGCGCACGCCAAGGACATTGGTATCAACGTCGGTGTTGTCATACACCAGGCGGCCCAGCAGGCTCTGGTTGCGCGTGCGCAACACCGGGTAGCCTAACGACAATGACATGCCTTCCGAGCGCCCCCGAATGTCATACGACTTCAGGCTATCTCCGGGCTGGGTACGCGCTTGCGACAGCGTCACCCCGACCTTCCACCCCTCCTCGTTCAGCACCTGGCTGTAAGCCAGCTGGTTGTAGGACATTTCGGTGTCCCCAGTGCCCACCCCGATGTAGCGCAGCTGGTCATTGACGCCGAGTAGCTGGTTGACGGAAAAACCCAGTGTCGCCTGGTTCGGCCCCATATAACGGGTGCCGTAGTTGTCGACCGAGGCAAAGCCCTCGACGGCCTTGACGGAGGCAATCAGCGTCAGGTCGGCCGCCCCCACCGTCTCGGATGGCGTCAGCACGCTGCGCAGCTGCACACCGGGAAACTCGTTGGCAATCAGTAGGTAGCGCTCCAGCACCTCAGCCCGCAGCGGCCGTGTCGCCATGATCTTCTCGCCGATCGCGGTCAACTCGGTGCGCACGCGCTCATCGCCTTCGATGAACACCGCGTTAACGTAGCCCTCGATCACGCGCAGTGTCAACCGGCCTTCAACCAGCGACTGCGGCGGCACGATCACCAGCGACAGAAAGTAGCCGGCATTGCGGTAGTAGGCGGTAAGTTCCTGCGCCAGGCCAAAGATGTCGCCACCTGAGATTTCGTGGCCCAGGTAGGCATCGGTCTGTTGGCGCAACTGCTCGGGGGTAAAGACCGTGGCGCCTTCGAAGCGGATCTCGCGCAGGGTGACACGGATGGCCTTGACGGACTCGGGCACGGCTTCGCGCGCTGTACCTTTGAGCTCCGGGAGATGCGCCTCGGGAGCCGGCGCCACCGGCACGTCAAAGCGCTCGCGCAGGCGGCCGGGATCGGTTACCGAGGGCGGCGTTATTGGTTGCGCCAAAACACCGAACGACAAAGCCGCAAAAGCAACGACAGCAAAGAAAGGCGCTCTGACGCAATAACGCGAAGGACGTGGCACTGACTGCCAAAGCATGCTTGTCAGCGAGGATATGAAGCCTCTGAACTGACGGAACGACAGTCTCCCCAAAATCGCAGCACGTCTTTCCCAACCAGAAACCGAAATGGACTCAAAGCCTCCCATGGCTTCCCTTTATATGATTATTGATATGCGGCACACTTGCTTTGCTTGGTACAAAGTCCTCTGCAAGTCAGGCCTCTTTCTCGACCCACTCAAACGGAACCAACCGTTATATTCATTGTGAACAAACTGTGTCTTGGCAGTTTGACTTGCATCAGGAAATACCCATTCCAGACAAAAAAACGGGCGCACAAAGTGCGCCCGTTTTCCAACGCTTCAGCGTCCTTTAACGTTTGACCGGCGGTAGATCGGTACAACTACCATGCGCCACCTCCGCCGCCATGCCGATGCTTTCGCCCAGCGTGGGGTGCGGGTGGATGGTCTTGCCGATGTCCACGGCGTCGGCGCCCATCTCGATCGCCAGCGCAATCTCGCCGATCATGTCGCCCGCATGCGTGCCGACGATACCGCCGCCGACAATGCGGTGCGTTTCCTCGTCAAACAGCAACTTGGTGAAGCCCTCATCACGGCCATTGGCAATGGCGCGGCCGGAGGCATTCCACGGGAACAGGCCTTTCTTGACCTTGATGCCCTGGGCCTTGGCCTGGTCTTCGGTCAGGCCCACCCACGCCACCTCGGGGTCGGTGTAGGCCACGCTGGGGATGACGCGGGCGTTGAAGGCAGCACTGGCCAGTTCCTTGTTGCCCTGCAGTTCGCCGGCAATCACCTCGGCCGCCACATGCGCCTCGTGCACTGCCTTGTGCGCCAGCATGGGCTGGCCGACGATGTCGCCGATGGCAAAGATGTGCGGCACATTGGTGCGCATCTGGATGTCGACTGGAATGAAGCCGCGATCCGTCACCGTCACACCGGCCTTGTCGGCAGCAATCTTCTTGCCATTGGGGCTGCGGCCCACCGCCTGCAGTACCAGGTCATAAACCTGCGGCTCTTTCGGTGCGCCTTCGCCCTCGAACGTCACCTCGATCCCGACCGGCGTGGCTTTCGCCCCCACGGTCTTGGTCTTGAGCATGATGTTGTCAAAGCGCGGCGCATTCATCTTCTGCCACACCTTGACCAGATCACGGTCGGCGCCCTGCATCAGGCCATCCATCATCTCGACCACGTCCAGGCGCGCGCCCAGCGAGCTGTACACCGTGCCCATTTCCAGGCCGATGATTCCGCCGCCCAGGATCAGCATGCGCTTCGGGTTATGACCCAGCGCCAGCGCGCCGGTGGAGTCGACCACGCGCGGATCATCCGGCATGAAGGGCAGGCGCACGGCTTGGCTACCGGCGGCGATGATGCAGTTCTTGAAGGCAATGACCTGCTTCTTGCCGGTCTTGTCCTGCGCCGTGCCGGTGGTTTCTTCCACTTCGAAATGGTTGGCGCCGACGAAGGCGCCATAACCGCGCACCACGGTGACCTTGCGCATCTTGGCCATGGCGGCCAGACCGCCGGTGAGCTTGTTCACCACCTTGTTCTTGTGCCCCAGCAGCTTGGTGCGGTCCACCGTCGGGTCGGCAAAGCTCACGCCCAAGTCGGCGAAGTGCTTAACCTCGTCCATCACGGCGGCCACGTGCAGCAGGGCCTTGGACGGGATGCAGCCGACATTCAGGCAGACACCGCCCAGGCTGGCATAACGCTCAACCAGCACGACTTTGAGACCCAGGTCGGCAGCACGGAAGGCCGCGGAGTAGCCACCGGGGCCAGCACCGAGCACCAGCAAATCACAGTCGAGATCGGCTGTGCCGGCAAAGCTGGCAGCGGCGGATGCTACAACATCAGGAGCAGCCTGCACAGGCGCAGAAATGGCTGCCTCCGGTTTTGATTCAGGTTTTGCAGCGGGAGCGGCAGCATCAGCGGCCTCCAGCATCAGAACCACCGAGCCTTCTTTGACCTTGTCACCGAGCTTGACCTTCAATTCCTTCACCACGCCAGCATGGCTGGACGGAATTTCCATGGAGGCCTTGTCGCTCTCCACCGTGATCAGGCTTTGCTCGACCTTGATGGTGTCGCCTTCCTTGACGAGCACCTCGATCACCGCCACATCGGCGGAGTCGCCGATATCGGGAACCTTGATTTCAATTACTGCCATAGTCATTCTCTCCGCGTAGGATTATTTCTTTTTCAGTTTGACGGTCATCACGTCGATCGGACCGCCCGAACTCTTGTCAAATTCGCAACCGGCATGCACGCCGATCAGGGCCACTTCACGCGCTGTCTTGGCCTTGCCCCAGGCGGCATACATGGCGCCCAGGGCGAAGTTGCGGCCCGAGCCGACGCCCCAGAACTCATTGAACTCGAACACCTCACGGTAGCTGTACAGGCCGTAGATGCCGCTGGCATTGGCAATCACGACGCTGAACTGACTGGACTCGTAGGGGTCGTTGTCCTCTTCCTTGGTCTGCAGGAAATAGGTTTCCTTGAGTAGCGGGTGCAGCCGGGTAAAGGTGTCGAACACCTCGTCCTTGCTGTCCAGGCGCAACTGGTCTTTGGGCAAGGCCAGCATGGCCTTGCGCAGCACCGGGAAATGGGCCACAGTGCCGGCCAGGCCGACGTAGCTCACCCCACTGGGGGTGGCGACCTTGAACAGCTTGCTGTTGGGCTCGTAGCGGTGGCTCAGGCGCGTGTCGCCAAAAGTGACCAGGGTGTCCGCGGCAATCGCGACCTGGCCATTTTTTTTGACCACCACCACGGTTGTCATAGCAGTACCCGGCGGAAGTCGGCCAGGATCTGGCCGAGGTAGGCATTGAAGCGGGCGGCCAAGGCCCCGTCGATGACGCGGTGGTCATAGCTCAGCGACATCGGCAGCGTCAGGCGCGGCACGAATTCCTTGCCATTCCACACCGGCTCCATGAAGGACTTGCTGACGCCCAGAATGGCGACTTCCGGCGCATTGATGATGGGGCTGAAGTAACGCCCGCCAATGCCGCCCAGCGACGAGATGGAGAAGCAGCCGCCGCTCATCTCGGCCGCGCCCAGCTTGCCGTCGCGCGCTTTCTTCGACAGTTCGCCCATTTCCTGCGTGATTTGCAGAATGCCCTTCTTGTCGGCGTCTTTGAGCACCGGCACCACCAGCCCGTTGGGCGTATCGGCGGCAAAACCGATATTGAAGTACTGCTTGTAGACCAGCTGGTCGCCGTCAAGCGAGGTGTTGAACTCGGGAAACTTCTTGAGCGCGGCCACGCAGGCCTTGATCAGGAAAGCCAGCATGGTGACCTTGATGCCGCTCTTCTCGTTTTCCTTGTTCAACTGGACGCGCAGCGCTTCCAGGTCGGTGATGTCCGCGTTGTCATGGTTGGTAACGTGCGGGATCATGACCCAGTTGCGGTGCAGGTTGGCGCCGCTGATCTTCTTGATGCGCGACAGGTCCTTGCGCTCGACCGCGCCGAACTTGGTGAAGTCGACTTTCGGCCAGGGCAGCAGATCCAGCCCGCCGCCCAGGGAAGCCGCCCCACCGGCTGGCGCGCCACTGGCTTGCGTCGTCGTGGCGCCGGACATCACGGCACGGGTGAAGTTCTTCACGTCGTCTTCGACGATGCGGCCTTTGGGGCCACTGCCATGCACTTCACCCAGCGGCACGCCGAGTTCGCGTGCGAACTTACGTACCGAGGGGGACGCATGCGGCAGCGCACCGGTGGGCGCTGTCGGCTCATGGGCGGGCACTGCCGCCGTCGGCGCAACATGCACCACCGCGGCACTGACCTGCGCGGCCGCAGGGGCCACCACAGCAGGCAGAGCTACCGCAGCCAGCGCCGCTACGGGCGTCGATGCGGGAGCGGCTGTAGCGGCATCTGCCGTCTCCAGCACCAACACCACCGAGCCTTCTTTGATCTTGTCACCAAGCTTGACCAGGATGGACTTGACCACGCCAGCATGGCTGGATGGGATTTCCATGGACGCCTTGTCCGACTCCACGGTAATGAGCGACTGCTCGGCCTTGACGGTATCACCGGGCTTGACCAGCAGCTCAATCACCGCCACTTCGGAAAAGTCGCCGATGTCCGGCACTTTGACTTCAACTGAGGACATTCACGTCTCCTTGTTCCATTCATCCGGTGCAGCAGCCTGCACCCCAGTCCGACCCGCGCGCCGATCACGCCCAAGCGTGCCGTGCCCGAGCCGGAATCCCTTTACGTCAGGCGTACAGGGGGTTGATCTTGTCGGCCTTGATGCCGTATTTGGCAATCGCCTCTGCCACCTTGGCCACCGGCACGGTACCGTCTTCGCTCAGCGCCTTGAGGGCCGCGACCACAAGGTAGTGACGGTTGACCTCGAAGTGTTCACGCAGCTTGTTGCGGAAATCGCTGCGACCAAAACCGTCGGTACCCAGCACCTTGTAGGTCCGGCCCTTCGGGATGAAAGAACGGATCTGTTCGGCATAGGCCTTCATGTAGTCGGTCGATGCCACCACGGGACCGTTGTGCTTGTCCAGCTGCTGCGTCACGAAAGGCACGCGCGGCGTCTCGGTCGGGTGCAGCAGGTTCCAGCGCTCGCAGTCCTGGCCGTCACGCGCCAGCTCGTTGAAGCTCGGGCAGCTCCAGACGTTGGCCGCCACGCCCCACTCTTCCTCCAGCAGCTTCTTCGCCGCGATCGACTCGCGCAGGATGGTGCCGGAACCCAACAGGTTGACGCGCGGCGTCTTCTTGGCGCCTTCTTCCAGCAGGTACATGCCCTTGATGATCTGCTCTTCGGTGCCGGCCTTCAGGCCCGGCATGGCGTAGTTCTCGTTGAGCAGGGTGATGTAGTAGTAGACGTTCTCCTGCTTCTCGACCATGCGCTTCAAGCCGTGCTGCATGATGACCGCGACTTCGTGCGCGAAGGTCGGGTCGTAGCTGACGCAGTTGGGGATGGTGCCGGCCAGGATGTGGCTGTGGCCGTCCTCGTGCTGCAGGCCCTCGCCATTGAGCGTGGTGCGTCCGGACGTGCCGCCCAGCAGGAAGCCGCGCGCCTGCATGTCGCCGGCCGCCCAAGCCAGGTCGCCAATGCGCTGGAAGCCGAACATCGAGTAATACACATAGAACGGGATCATGATCCGGTTGCTCGTGCTGTAGCTCGTGGCGGCCGCGATCCAGCTGCTCATGCCGCCGGCCTCGTTGATGCCCTCTTGCAGGATCTGGCCCTGCTTGTCTTCCTTGTAGTACATCACCTGGTCCTTGTCGACCGGGGTGTACTGCTGGCCCGCAGGGTTGTAGATGCCGATCTGGCGGAACAGGCCTTCCATGCCGAAGGTACGTGCTTCGTCCACCAGGATAGGCACCACGCGCGGGCCCAGCGCCTGGTCACGCAGCAATTGCGTAAGGAAGCGCACATAAGCCTGCGTGGTCGAGATTTCGCGCCCTTCGGCCGAAGGCTCGAGAATGGCCTTGAAGGTGTCGAGCGCGGGCACGGTGAACTGCTCATCCGCCTTGGCGCGACGGTGCGGCAGGTAGCCGCCCAGGGCCTTGCGGCGCTCGTGCAGGTACTTCATCTCGGGGGTGTCGTCGGCCGGCTTGTAGAACGGCAGTTCGGCGATCTGGCTGTCCGGGATCGGGATGTTGAAGCGGTCGCGGAAGGCCTTGATGTCCTCGTCCGACAGCTTCTTGGTCTGGTGCACGGTGTTCTTGCCCTCACCGATCTTGCCCATGCCGAAGCCCTTGACCGTCTTGACCAGCAGCACCGTGGGTTGGCCCTTGTGCGCATTGGCCGCATGGAAGGCCGCATAGACCTTCTGCGAGTCGTGACCGCCGCGGCGCAGGTTCCATATCTCGTCGTCGCTCATGTGGGCCACCATCTCCAGCGTGCGCGGATCGCGGCCGAAGAAATGCTTGCGCACGTAGGCGCCGTCATTGGCCTTGAAGGCCTGGTAGTCGCCGTCGTTGCACTCCGTCATGATCTTGCGCAGCGCGCCGTCCTTGTCGCGCGCCAGCAGGTCGTCCCAGCCCTTGCCCCAGATCAGCTTGAGCACATTCCAGCCCGAGCCGCGGAACTCGCCTTCGAGCTCCTGAATGATCTTGCCGTTGCCGCGCACCGGGCCGTCCAGGCGCTGCAGGTTGCAGTTGATGACGAAGATCAGGTTGTCGAGCTTCTCGCGCGCGGCCAGGCCAATGGCGCCCAGGCTTTCCACCTCGTCCATCTCGCCGTCGCCGCAGAACACCCAGACCTTGCGGTTTTCGGTGTTGGCAATGCCGCGCGCATGCAGGTACTTCAGGAAGCGCGCCTGGTAAATCGCCATCAACGGCCCCAGGCCCATGGACACGGTGGGGAACTGCCAGAACTCGGGCATGAGCTTGGGATGCGGGTAACTGGACAGGCCCTTGCCATCGACTTCCTGGCGGAAGTTCAGCAGTTGCTCTTCACTGATGCGGCCCTCGAGGTAGGCGCGCGCATAGATGCCGGGCGAGACATGGCCCTGGATGTAGATGCAGTCGCCGCCGTGGTTTTCGTTCTCGGCATGCCAGAAATGGTTGAAGCCGGCGCCGAACATGTTGGCCAGCGAAGCGAAGGAGCCGATGTGGCCACCCAGGTCGCCGCCTTCGGGCGGATGGTGGCGGTTGGCCTTGACCACCATGGCCATGGCATTCCAGCGCATGTAGGCGCGCAGGCGGGCTTCGATCTTGATATTGCCGGGGCAGCGCGCTTCCTGATCCGGCTCGATGGTGTTCACATAACCGGTGGTGGCGGAAAACGGCATGTCGATGCTGCTTTCGCGGGCGTGCTCCAGAAGCTGCTCCAGCAGGAAATGGGCGCGCTCGGGACCTTCTTGCGCAATCACGGCGGACAGTGCGTCCATCCATTCGCGCGTTTCCTGGTTGTCCGAATCATTGGCACTGGAGCCAAACAGGTTTTCGGGTAGGGCTGACATGCTTGTCTCCTTAGCTATTGACGTAATTTAGTACGGAGCGGGAGTTTCTCATATTTTTATTCACGTTTCAAATCATGCTTTTCTATTTCACAATGTGATTTTCAATGAAAAACAGGATCAGCATGCGCGGCCGGAAAGGACAAATGGACCCACTACACTTGCGCCCTATGCTGGCACGTTTGTCCTCGGTACTTTCAATTCTGCGGGATCGTCCCGCCACCACACGTTTTCGACAATGGTGGCGACGGCAAGCCCCGCATCGGCAGGACCGCTATGCCATGCTGGCACCACTGGCCGCGGTGCTGCTATTCCTCGCGGCCATCATCTCGGTCTTCGCCTACCTCCGGCTGGAAGAAATCGATCGCGAACAAGAAGCGCTACGGCACGATGTCGAGTACGCCCAACAGCGCCTGCGTCTGCGCCTGCTCGAACGGCAGGAACAACTCATGCGCGTCGCCAAGGAGTTGTCGAACCGGGAAATGGATGCCGAAGACTTCAAGGTTCGCAGCAACTCGCTCATCAGCCAGTATCCGGAATTGCAAAGCATCAGCTGGCTGGATGAGCGCAAACGCGTCAAGGCCAGCCATGGCAATGCCAGTGCCGCCAGCAGCCAGATCAGACTGGTCAATGAGGCTCTCAAGCACCCAGAAACCGAAGCCACGTACAACCTGGCACGGGATCTCGGACAACCGGTCTACGCCCAACGCAGCGCGGCACCGGACAACCCGCCCTTGCTGGAACTGCACATCCCGGTGATCTACGGCAGGAAGTTTGGCGGCATGCTCCTAGCCGAGTACTCGGTCGATGGCCTGTACCGTTATGGCATTCCGACCGAGGTCACGGCCCGTTATGCCTTTTCGCTGCACGATGCCGGCGGCAAACAACTGGCAGGTGCCAGTCCGCCCAAACGCAACCCGGCCACCCAACTGTTGCCGTGGGCCAGACCCGCGAATGAATTCGAGGCCCCGGTCTCACCCGTGGGCAACGGGCTGGTCATCCGGGCACGGGCCTACCGCACCTCGCTGGGGGTGATTGGCAGCGGCCTGTTCTGGCTGGTGATTGCGCTCAGCGGCATGACCGCCTGGATGCTGATCGGCAACTGGCAGCACACGCGGAGACGCATGCAGGCGCAACAGGCCCTGGTGGTGGAGACCAATTTCCGCCGTGCCATGGAGAATTCCATGCCCACCGGTATGCGCGCACTCGACCTGCAGGGCCGCATCACCTACGTCAACGCCGCGTTTTGCCAGATGACGGGGTGGAGTGAAAGCGAACTGGTGGGCTGCACCGCCCCCTTTCCCTACTGGCCCGAAGAAGACCGTGAATTCCTCAGTGCCCGGCTGGATGACGAAATCAATGGCCGTACCACGTCCGGCGGTTTTCAGGTCCGTGTCAAGCGGCGCGACCGCACCATTTTTGATGCCCGCATCTATGTCTCGCCTTTGATCGATGCGCGTGGACTGCAGACCGGCTGGATGACCTCGATGACCGACATCACCGAGCCCAACCGGGTGCGGGAACAGCTCTCGGCCTCCTATGAACGCTTCACCACCGTGCTGGAAGCACTCGACGCCTCGGTTTCGGTGGCGCCGATGGGCACGGACGAACTCCTGTTTGCCAACAAGATGTACCGGCTCTGGTTCCATGACCAGTCCAGTGGCCATGTGCGCATGGCCTCACGCACCGGCATGCCCGCCAAGCTCTTTGGCGACAACACCCTTGATCCGGTTGACGGCTTCGTCGGCATGCCCACCAATACCCTGACCGACGTCGAGACCGAGAGCGCCGAAATCTATGTCGAAGAGCTGGGGAAATGGCTGGAGGTGCGCACGCGCTACCTGAACTGGGTGGACGGTCGTCTGGCGCAAATGGTGATTGCCACTGACATCACGCCGCGCCGCGAAGCCGAGGCACAGGCCGCCGCCCAGGCCGAACGGGCACAGACCGCCAGCCGCCTGATCACCATGGGCGAGATGGCCTCCAGCGTGGCGCATGAGCTCAATCAGCCACTGACCGCCATCAACAACTACTGCAACGGCATGCTGTCGCGCATCCGGTCGCACCAGATCGCGGAAGAAGACCTGCTCAACGCGCTGGAAAAGACCGCCAAGCAGGCCCAGCGCGCCGGCCAGATCATCCAGCGCATCCGGGCCTTCGTGAAGCGCAGCGAACCCAACCGGACCCTGTCCGAAGTCGGCACCATGGTGGATGAGGCGGTCGAACTCGCCGAGATCGAACTGCGCCGCTACAACGTGCGCCTGACACATTACGTGGCCGATCCCCTGCCCATGCTGCTGGTCGATCCGATTCTGATCGAGCAGGTGCTGGTCAACCTGCTCAAGAATGCCGCCGAATCCATCGTGCAGGCGAACCGCCCGCCCAGCAACCGCCACATTGAACTGCATGTGCTGCCCACCCAGGTCGACGGCAAGGCCATGGTGGAGTTCTCCGTCCTTGACACCGGCAAAGGCATTGCGCCCGAGGTCATGGAGCGCTTGTACGAGGCCTTCTACACCACCAAGGCCGAGGGCATGGGCATCGGCTTGAGTCTGTGCCGTTCCATCGTGGAATCGCACCAGGGAAGAATGAAAGCGGAGAACATCTACAATGGCTCCGAGGTGGCAGGCTGCTCTTTCTCCTTCTGGATCCCCCTGCCCGAATCGGCGCCTGAAAGGGCAGAACTTCAACACCAACCAGACAGGATCTCAGGGTAAAGCATGAGTTTGATTCCAAAAAAAGGTACGGTTTATGTGGTGGATGATGACGAAGCCGTGCGCGATTCGCTGCAATGGCTGCTCGAAGGCAAGGACTACCGGGTCCGCTGCTTTGATTCTGCCGAGTCCTTCATCAACCGCTACGACCCGCGCGAGGTGGCCTGTCTGATCGTGGACATCCGCATGGGTGGCATGACCGGGCTGGAATTGCAAAACCGCCTGCTTGAAGGCCGTTCGCCGCTACCCATCGTCTTCATCACCGGCCACGGCGACGTGCCCATGGCGGTGGACACGATGAAAAAAGGGGCTATGGACTTCATCCAGAAACCCTTCAAGGAAGACCAGTTGCTCGGCCTGGTGGAGCGCATGCTCGACCACGCACGCGAAACCTTCAGTGTCTACCAGCAGGCGGCCAGCCGTGACGCCCTGCTATCCAAGCTCACGCTGCGCGAGACCCAGGTGCTGGAGCGCATCGTCGCCGGCCGCTTGAACAAGCAGATTGCGGATGACCTAGGCATCAGCATCAAGACGGTGGAGGCACACCGCGCCAACATCATGGAAAAGCTCAACGCCAACACCGTGGCCGATTTGCTCAAGATTGCCCTGGGACAAAACGCCGGCAAATCCTGACACTCCGATTTCAACCGCAACCCACGCCCGCTGCTAGGATCCGCGGGCGTTTTTACTTCGATACGGACATAAAGATGACACACGCTAGCGCTCAACTGATTGACGGCAACGCCCTGTCCAAACAACTGCGCGGCGAGGTCGCCACGCGCGCCGCCGCCCTCAAGGCACGCGGCATCACGCCAGGCCTGGCCGTGATTCTGGTGGGCGACAACCCGGCCTCGCAGGTCTATGTGCGCAACAAGGTCAAGGCTTGCGAAGACAGCGGCCTGCATTCGGTGCTGGAGAAGTACGACGCGTCCATGACCGAAGCCGCGCTGCTGGCACGCATCGACGCCCTCAACGCCGACCCGGCCATCCACGGCATTTTGGTGCAGCTGCCGCTCCCCAGTCACATTGACGCCCACAAGGTGATCGAGGCCATCTCCCCGGCCAAGGACGTCGACGGTTTCCACGTCGCCAGCGCCGGCGCGCTGATGGTCGGCCAGCCGGGCTTCTGGCCCTGCACACCCTATGGCTGCATGAAGATGCTGGAATCGATCAACTACGACCTCAAGGGCAAGCATGCCGTGGTGATCGGCCGCTCCAACATCGTGGGCAAGCCCATGGCGCTGATGCTGCTGCAGAAGAACGCCACCGTCACCATCTGCCACAGCGCCACCAAAGACCTCAAGGCCATGACGCTGCAGGCCGACGTCATCGTCGCCGCAGTCGGCAAGCGCAACGTTCTGACCGCCGACATGGTCAAGCCTGGCGCAGTGGTGATCGACGTCGGCATGAACCGCAACGACGAAGGCAAGCTCTGTGGCGACGTCGACTTCGACGGTGTCAAACAGGTCGCCGGCTTTATCACCCCGGTGCCCGGCGGCGTCGGCCCCATGACCATCACCATGCTGCTGGTCAACACCCTGGAAGCGGCCGAGCGCATGGCCGCGGCCTGATCGGCGTCATCAACAAATGCAATGGCGCACCGTCTTGAAATAGGCGGTACCTGTCGCAAAATCTGGCTTATGAGCAATCCCCTCCTCGACTTTTCTGACCTCCCGCTGTTTGACCAGATCCGGCCCGAGCATGTTGCCCCAGCCGTCGACACGCTGTTGCTGGAGAGCAATGCCGCGCTGGAGACCGTCACCGCCAGTGACTTTCCGGCACGCTGGGGCGAAATCGCCCGCGTGCTCGATGTCGCCACCGAAAAGCTCGGCCGCGCCTGGGGCGCCGTGAGCCACCTCAACAGCGTGGCCGACACGCCGGAACTGCGCGCCGCCTACAACGAGGCACTGCCCAAGGTCACCGAGTTCTGGACCCGGCTGGGCGCCGACGAGCGGCTCTACGCCAAATACAAGGCGATCGATCCCGCCACGCTGAACCCCGAGCAGCGCCAGGCCCACAAGAACGCGCTGCGCAACTTCGTGCTCGGCGGTGCCGATCTGCAAGGCGCAGCCAAGGAGCGCTACGCGCAGATCCAGGAACGGCAGGCCGAATTGAGCCAGAAGTTCAGCGAGAACTCGCTCGATGCCACTGACGCCTTTGCCTACTACGCGAGCACGGCCGAGCTGGATGGCGTGCCCGACGACGTCAAGCAAGCCGCGCTGGCCGCCGCCCAGAAAGAAGGCAAAGACGGCTACAAGCTCACACTCAAGATGCCGTGCTATCTGCCGGTGATGCAGTTCGCACGCAGCAGCGAGCTGCGCCACACGCTCTACCGCGCCTACGTCACACGCGCCTCCGAACAGGCCGAAGCCGAAGCTTTGAAGTTCGACAACGGCGCCTTGATCCAGGAGATCCTGGCCCTGCGCCAGGAAGAAGCTCAACTGCTCGGCTACCTGAACTTTGGTGAAGTCTCGGTCGTGCCCAAGATGGCCGAATCGCCCAAGCAGGTGGTGCGCTTCCTGCGCGATCTGGCGCAAAAGGCCCGCCCCTATGCCGAGCAGGACTTGGCCGACCTGCGCGCCTTCGCCGCCGAGCAACTGGGTATTGCCGATCCGCAGCCTTGGGACTGGCCCTATATCAGCGAGCGCCTCAAGGAGGCGCGCTACGCCTTCAGCGAGCAGGAGGTCAAGCAGTACTTCACCGCGCCGCGCGTACTGGGCGGCCTGTTCAAGATTGTCGAGACCTTGTTCGAAGTCTCGATCCGGCGCGACACGGCCCCGGTGTGGCACCCGGCGGTGGAGTTCTACCGTATCGAACGCCCGCATCCGGAGGGTGCCCACCAAGGCTCGCAACTCGTCGGCCAGTTCTACCTTGATCAGCCGGCCCGCACCGGCAAGCGCGGCGGCGCCTGGATGGACGATGCGCGCGCGCGCTGGCTGCGTCCCGATACTGGCCAGCTGCAAACACCGGTGGCGCACTTGGTCTGCAATTTCGCCGAGGGTGTCGATGGCAAGCCTGCGCTGCTGACGCACGACGACGTCATCACCTTGTTCCACGAGTTCGGCCACGGCCTGCACCACATGCTGACCCAGGTCAACGAGCGCGATGTCTCGGGCATCAGCGGCGTGGAGTGGGACGCGGTGGAGCTGCCCAGCCAGTTCATGGAGAACTTCTGCTGGGAGTGGGACGTGCTCAAGCACATGACGGCCCATGTCGAGACCGGTGCGCCACTGCCGCGCGAACTCTTTGACAAGATGATCGCCGCCAAAAACTTCCAGAGCGGCATGCAGACGCTGCGCCAGATCGAATTTTCCCTGTTCGACATGTTGCTGCACACCGAGCACGACCCAGCGCAGGACTTCATGCCTTTGCTCGACCTGGTGCGCGCCGAAGTAGCCGTGCTGCAGCCGCCCAGCTGGAGCCGCACCGCGCACACCTTCAGCCACATCTTTGCCGGCGGCTACGCGGCCGGCTACTACAGCTACAAGTGGGCCGAGGTGCTGAGCGCCGATGCCTACGCGGCTTTTGAAGAAACAGTTGGTAAAGACGGCTTGCCAAACACCGAAACCGGTAGAAAATACCGGCAAGCCATTCTGGAAGCAGGTGGCAGCCGTCCGGCCATCGAATCCTTCAAGGCGTTTCGGGGTCGGGAACCCAGCCTGGATGCGCTGCTAAGGCACCAAGGTATGGCCAAGTGATTCAGGATAAAAAGTAAAAATGAAACGGTCGTTCGGATACATCACTGCGATAGGGCTGGCAGCAGCAACGGCCGGGCTGACGCTGACGGCCTCCATGGCGCAGGCGCAAACCATCTTTCGCATCGTTGGCCCGGATGGGCGCGTGACCTTTTCCGACAAACAGCCTGAGGCCAACGGCAAAGCCGCGGTACAGGGTAGCGCTCGCCCTGGCGGCACGCCTGCCACGGATGGCCTGCCCTTCGAACTGCGCCAGATCAGCACCCGCTTCCCGGTCACGCTCTACACCGGAGACAACTGTGCTCCCTGCGACAGCGGGCGTGCACTGCTAGCCGGTCGCGGCATCCCGTTTGCCGAACGCACCATCACCACACAACAGGACGTTGAAGCACTCCAGCGTCAGAGCGGTCAAAACTCCCTGCCCTTCCTCACGATTGGCGGGCAAAAGATTCGCGGCTTCCTGGCGTCTGAATGGGTCCAGTACCTGGATGCCGCCGGTTATCCGCAGAACTCGCAGTTGCCGGCCGGCTACCGCAACCCGCCAGCGGCCCCGCTGGTGGCCTTGCCCAAGCCGATCCCGGTCGAGGGCAAACCCAGCGAGACCGCGCTGCCCACTGAACAGCCACCGGCGGCCAACCCCAGCAACCCGGCCGGCATCATCTTCTAGAAATTCAGTGTCTTCACACCACTGGCCGTGCCCAGCAGACAGACCTGGGCACACTGGTGGGCAAACACTCCCACCGTCACCACGCCCGGCCACTGGTTGACCTCGGACTCGAACGCCAGCGGGTCCGCGATCTGCAGCCCGGTGACATCCAGAATGTGCTGGCCGTTGTCGGTCACCAGCGGCTGGCCATCCTTCAGGCGCACCTTGGCCGTGCCACCCAGCGCCGCGAACTGGCGCAGCAGGCGCTGCGTGGCCATCGGGATCACCTCCACCGGCAGCGGGAACTTGCCCAAGGTCGACACCAGCTTGGATTCGTCGGCAATGCAGACAAAGCGGCGCGACTGCGCCGCCACGATCTTCTCGCGCGTGAGCGCGGCACCACCGCCCTTGATCATGTAGCCCTTGTGGTCGATCTCGTCGGCGCCGTCGATGTAGACCGACAGTTCACCCACGTCGTTGGCATCGAACACCGGGATGCCCAGCGCCAGCAGGCGCTCGGTGCTGGCCACCGAACTCGACACCGCGCCCTTGATCTGCCCTTTCATGGCGGCCAAGGCATCGATGAATTTGTTGACCGTGGAGCCGGTGCCCACGCCGACAATCTCGCCGGGCACCACGTATTGCAGGGCCGCTTGGCCGACCAGTGTTTTGAGTTCGTCTTGAGTGAGCATGGGGATGTGATTGGGTAGGTGTGGCGATCTGGGAAAATTGAGCGAATTACAGGAATTATCCAATGTCTTTGATCCCCTACGCCCTCTCCCGCGCAGTTCTGTTCCGCCTCGACCCCGAAGCCGCGCACGATCTCACCATCGACATGCTGGCACGCACGCAAAACACGCTGCTGGCCTGCAGCTACAGCCAGCCCCGGGTGGAAGACCCCGTCACCCTGGCCAGGCTGAAATTCCCCAACCGCGTCGGCATGGCCGCCGGCCTGGACAAGAACGCCCGCTGCATCGACGGCCTGGGCGCCATGGGCTTTGGCTTCGTCGAGGTCGGCACCGTCACGCCGCTGGCGCAAGCCGGCAACCCCAAGCCGCGCATGTTCCGCCTGCCACCGGCCAACGCCCTGATCAACCGCATGGGCTTCAACAACGACGGCCTGGACGCCTTCCTGGCCAACGTGCAGCGCGCCACCTTCCGCCGCAAGCCCGGCATGCCGCTGCTGCTGGGCCTGAACATCGGAAAGAACGCCGCCACGCCGATTGAGAAGGCCACCGACGACTACCTGATCGGCCTGGCCGGCGTCTACCCGCACGCCGACTACGTCACCATCAACATCTCCAGCCCCAACACCAAGAACCTGCGCGCCCTGCAAAGCGACGAAGCGCTGGACGCCCTGCTCGGCGCCATTGCGGCCAAGCGTGAGGTGCTGGCACAGGCGCATGGCAAACGTGTGCCGGTGTTCGTGAAAATCGCGCCCGATCTGGATGAGGAACAGGTCAAGGTGATCGCCGCCACGCTCAAGCGCCACGGCATGGACGGCGTCATCGCCACCAACACTACGCTCAGCCGCGACGCTGTGCAAGGTCTGCCGCATGCGGAAGAAGCCGGCGGCATGTCAGGCACGCCGGTGCTGGCATCCAGCAACCGCGTCATCCGTCAGCTGCGTGCTGCCTTGGGCAAGGACTTTCCCATCATCGGCGTCGGCGGCATCCTGAGCGCCGAGGACGCCGTGAGCAAGATTGAGGCCGGTGCCGACGTGGTGCAGATCTATACCGGGCTGATCTACAAAGGGCCGGAACTGGTGAAGCAGGCGGCCGAAGCGATCAAGAAGATGCGCTGAACGTAGCCCTGACGGACATGGCCACCACAAAATTACGTGGTGGTCTATTTCAAATCAAGTGCCTGCTTATTAAACTCCCGCTCGGCGCGACGCTGCTCCAAAACGATCGCCTTGGCACGGCGATCAAAGTCAGCTGGCAAGACAAATTCATGGAAGCGCTTTAATACCGTGGCCGCAATCGTAGGGTTGCTTCTCGTTTCCAGCCGGTAGATATGTTCTGTCGGGGGTGAATCGGCGCCAAACTCGCATAGCAATGGCAACATCACTAACAGCGTCAGCCCTTCATAGGCGGAGCGTTCATATCCGAACATCCGCTCAAGGGCTCCTGTCGACTTTGGATGTACAAAAGCAAAATAGAAAGCTTCTCGCTGATTTTCCGAATCTACAAAGGGCGAACGCGTCACACCGCCGTAGCGCATGTGCTGTCCGACGAAGGCGGAAAGCGGTCGGTGTCTCTCCCCTTTCTGCGAAGGTAGCCAGCGCAAAGAAGTGAAGTCCTCATGCCAATCGACCTTTTGCTCCGACTCCCAAGGTAGTGTATTTTTACGCTCATCGATATACACATCGAGATAACAGCGATATTCCTGTTTGCAGGCAGCTTCCTTCCCCGCCCATCCGCATGTTTGATAGCCCTGCGGTACTCGCCGCCAGGCTGCGGCTTCAATGCCGCGCAATTTCTGGTCGACCCATTGCTGCGGCATGCCAAAGCGCTGCGAAAATTCTTCCGTATAGACCCATACATTGGGGTCGACTCCATACGGCCCCGGATTTGGCTGCCCTTTATAGGTGAAGCGCTGCTCCCAGGTTTTGGACTGGTCGAAATAACGGAATTCCTGCCCTGCTCCGTCTTGAGCGGCAGCAGCCGTCCATAGCAGTCCGAACAGAATGAATCCGCTGATCTTTTTCATAATGACACCTCCCTGATACCGTTCATTGTGAAGTCGAATGGCGCTGACTCAAGCAATCCAATCGCTACAACAGCCCGGCCACATGCGCGCCAATGGCCAGCGAACTGGTCAGCCCCGGCGACTCGATGCCGAACAGGTTGACCAGCCCAGCCACGCCGTGCTCGGCCGGCCCCTGGATCAGGAAGTCACGCGCCGCCTCGGCCGGACCGCTGATCTTGGGCCGGATGCCGGCATAGCCAGCCTGCAGGGCGCCGTCGGGCAGCGCCGGCCAGTACTTGCGCACCTCGGCGTAGAAGGCGTCGCCGCGCGTGGGGTCCACCACCAGGTCATCAGGCGAATCGACCCACTGCACGTCGGGGCCGAATTTGGCTTGGTTGCCAAGGTCGATGGTCAGGTGCACGCCCAGGCCAGCGGCTTCGGGCAGCGGGTAGATCAGACGCGCAAAGGGCGAGCGCCCCGAGAGGGTGAAGTAGTTGCCCTTGGCGTAGTAGGCAGCGGGCACGTGCTGTCGGTCGAGTCCCTCAAACTGCTGCGCCAAGGTTGGTGCGTACAGGCCGGCTGCATTGACAACGCTGCGCGCCAGCAATTGCGTGCCGTCCACCGCTTCCAGCTCAATGCCTTGCGGTGTGACACGCGCGCGCGCCAAGGGCGAGTTGAAGGCCACCATGCCAGCGGCGTTTTCCAGGTCGCCCTGCAAGGCCAGCATCAGGCCATGGCTGTCGACGATGCCGGTGCTCGGGGAATGCACGGCGGCCACGCATTCCAGCGACGGCTCTATGGCACGGGCCTGCTCGCGCGTGAGCAGCACCAGGTCGTGCACGCCATTGGCCGCCGCTTTGGCAATGATGGCCTGCAGCTCGGGCACCTGCTGTGCCGAGGTGGCGACGATGAACTTGCCGCAACGGCGGTGGCCAATGCCGCGCTCGGCGCAGTAGTCGTACAGCATCTGCTTGCCCTGCACGCACAGCCGGGCCTTGAGCGAGCCTTGGGCGTAGTAGATGCCGGCGTGGATGACTTCGCTGTTGCGCGAGCTGGTTTGGGTGCCAATGGCGTCCGCCGCTTCCAGCACCATCACCTCGCGTCCGGTCAGGGCCAAGGCACGCGCCACCGCCAAGCCCACCACACCGGCGCCGATCACGACGCAATCAACCTGTTCCATCCATCAACTCCAAACAAGAAAAAGACATGCCCTCGCTGCCCGTGTGTACGTCAGCAAAATTGATCCGACTAGAAGCATAACGTGGCGAGCAGCAAGCAAGCTCCCCGAGTAGGATGGCGACGCCTTACGATTCATGACAAATATCTTTCCCTTCTTTACCCGCCCCTGTCAGACCTACTTGTGATTCCTGCGTTGTTGTACATGGCGTCAACCAAAGTTCCCCATCGATTTATGAAACATCCACTTCTCACCATTTCAATGGTTATTTCAACCGTCTTGACGGGATGCGCGACAACGGGCCCAGCAAGTCCGTCCGCGCGCCCAGTTTTCTACCCCAATGCAACGCTCAATCGGGTGGGCACGGCCAAGGCGAATCAAGAGACGGATGCTTGCATCCAGCAAGCCAGGAATGCTGGCTTAAGCCCAGAGGAAAAAGACAATTCCGTCATGCGTGGTGCGGCCAAAGGGGCGGCCATTGGTGGCGTTGCCACGGCAGTCGGCGCGCTGGTACGTGGACGAAGCGTGGAACGCGTCGCCGAGTCGGGCGCCCAAGGTGCCGCTGTTGGTGGCTCCGCAGGAGCGGTGGCTGGGGCATTGCATGAAAAGCCGAACAGCACCTATCGGCACTTTGTGCAGCGCTGCCTTAGCGACAAAGGATTTGATGTGATTGGGTGGAATTGACCCGCGTCGAAGGTGAATACGCTTCCCATCAGCGCAGCAAGCTGACCTTGGGTGTGAGAACATTGATCGGGTCACCCGCCCGATAAGAGAACTGGATCGCTGCCCGGTCGCCAGGCACAACGAGCAATGACTGCGCAATGGGGACCATCAGGTATTGATTGAACCAGTCGACGGTGCGCTGCGCCGCTTCATCCACGGCCAATATGTTTTTGGTAATGAAACGCAGCGCATTGAACTGGCCCGCCTGATCAAAGGCAATTTCACCTTGCCAAGAGCAATCCAGCGACAAGGCTTCTTCATATGAGCCTGATTGATACACCACCGGCTGGCCCAGCTTCACGGTGCGTGGCTGTACCACTTGCGGGTCCTGAAAACAGGGCGTGGGTGCATAGTAGCCATGAAAATCAAATGACTGCTGAACCGGCTGTACGGCTTGAAAGAACGCCTCTGGAATGAAGCGTGGCAAGTTCTCGCCAAACTTGTCTCGGTAGCGCCGCTTGAAGGAGTCAATCACGGAAATCTGCTTCTCCCTCAGCATGCCGACATGAAGCATTTCACAGATCACCACATCCACTGGCTCAGGGGGCAGGTAGTCAAAGGCATCTGCCTCGATGACCGTCACACGCTCACCGCCGGGATTTAATGCCAGGATCCGGCGAGCTTCACGTACAAGCTCCGGATTCTTCTCCACGCACCACACGCGCGCGCCGCGCTGAGCGGCAAAATACGAAATCGCAGCCGTGCCGCCCCCAAGCTCCAACACCCGGCACCCGGGCGTGACAGCCAGCGCGATGGCGTCTTGAAAGGCTGTCATGCGTGCCTCGTCGGCCAGCATGTTGTAGTGGTATACGAAGGGAATGAACTGGCCCAGTTCGATATGTTCTTGTGAATTCTTCACTGCGTCGCTTGTCCTCACGCTTTGGCGTTATGAATTCAAATGCTAAAGGATTGCAGTGTGCTTGTCATCGGGATTGAACCCGTCGCCAGGCAACCCTAATCATGACGACAACCTGAATGAAAAGATCACTTTGGGCGCGGAAAATGGAAAAGGCCTCACAAGTCAATGACTTGTGAGGCCTTTATTTGGTGGGCGATACATGGATCGAACATGTGACCCCTGCAGTGTGAATGCAGTGCTCTACCGCTGAGCTAATCGCCCTGAAATCGTTCCTGCCTTGCAGGCTTTTCCGTTCCAGGAAAGCCTTGGATTATGCCATATTTTTCAGGCCACCGATCGCCAGAGCGTTTTTCCACCGCTTGATTTGTCGATTTGGGTCATGACATCTTCATGCGCAGCGAGTTCCTGCTCGTTGGCGGCGATCACCGGCAGCACCAGGGTACTGAGGTCCACCCGCACGACGTTGGTTGCCGTGTTCTCGGTGTCGCCGGCGTCGATCAGCAAGGCATCCTGGCCGCGCGTGAGGTTGATGTAGACATCAGCCAGCAGCTCGGCGTCCAGCAAGGCGCCGTGCAAGGTGCGGCCCGAGTTGTCCACTTCCAGGCGGTCGCACAAGGCGTCGAGCGAGTTGCGCTTGCCTGGGAACATCTCCTTGGCCATCACCAGCGTGTCGGTGACGCTGGTGACAAACTCGCTGAAGGCCGGCCGGCCAATCAGTTCCAGCTCCTTGTTCAGGAAGCCGACGTCGAAGGCCGCGTTGTGGATGATGATCTCGGCATCCCGCAGGTAGCTCAGGATTTCATCCGCCACCTCGGCGAATTTCGGCTTGTCACGCAGGAACTCGTTGCTGATGCCGTGCACCTTGAGCGCGTCTTCGTGGCTGTCGCGCTCCGGGTTCAGGTAGAGGTGCAGGTTGTTGCCGGTGAGCTTGCGGTTGAACAGCTCCACACAGCCGATTTCAATGATGCGGTCGCCGCCTTGGGCGGAAAGACCGGTGGTTTCGGTGTCAAGAACAATCTGGCGCATGGTTCAATGATAGCCGTGCCGGATCAGTGGATGTTTTTCCGCCGGGCCGCCCCAAGGCTCTGAGCCGCTTGGCGGTCAGCCCCGGAAGGGAAAAACGCGCCCCTTCGGGGGGCAGCGCAGCACACGCAGTGGCAAGCGTGGGGGCTAATGGTTCTCTTTGGCGTAGTTGATCGAGTATTTCGGGATCTCCACCACCACATCCTGCTGCGCGAGAATGGCTTGGCAGCTCAGGCGCGAATGCGCCTCCAGGCCCCAGGCGCGATCCAGCAAGTCTTCCTCGTTCTCATCGAGCTCGTTGAGCGACTCAAAGCCCTGGCGCACGATGACGTGGCAGGTGGTGCAGGCGCAACTCATGTCGCAGGCGTGCTCGATGTTGATGTGGTTGTCCAGCATCGCCTCGCAGATCGAGGTGCCGGCCGGCGCGGTGATCTCGGCACCCTTTGGGCAGTACTCGGGATGGGGAAGGATCTTGATGATGGGCATGGGGTTACACCGTTTCAATATTTTTGCCAGCCAGGGCTTTTTGAATGCCCCGGTTCATGCGCAGGGCGGCAAAGGGCTCGGTGCCCTTGGCCAGGGCGTCGGTGGCGGCTTCGATGGCGGCCGCATCGTCCAGGGTCCGCGCGGTCGCCACGGCGACCATCAGGCTGTCGATGCTGGCGCGCTCGTCCTGTGACAGCAAATCACCATCGGCATCGAGCGCGCTTTGCGTGGCCAGCAGCATGCGGTCGGCGTCGACGCGGGCTTCCACTATGGCGCGCGCGCGCATGTCCTGCTCGGCGGTGCTGAAACTGTCCTGCAGCATCTTGGCGATCTGGTCATCTGCCAGACCATAGGATGGCTTGACGTCGATATGGGCTTCGACGCCGCTGATCTGCTCACGTGCCGATACCTGCAGCAGACCATCGGCATCGACGGTGAACGTGACGCGGATGCGCGCCGCACCGGCCGCCATCGGCGGAATGCCGCGCAGCTCGAAGCGCGCCAGGCTGCGGCAGTCGGCCACCAGGTCGCGCTCGCCCTGCACCACATGTAGCGCCAGCGCGGTCTGGCCATCCTTGTAGGTGGTGAAGTCCTGCGCCATGGCAGTCGGAATGGTCTGGTTGCGCGGCACGATGCGCTCGACCAGGCCGCCCATGGTCTCGATGCCGAGCGATAGCGGAATCACGTCCAGCAGCAGCAAATCACCGGCGGCATTATTGCCGGCCAGTTGGTTGGCCTGGATGGCGGCGCCCAGCGCCACCACTTCGTCGGGGTTGAGGTTGATCAGCGGCTCACGGCCGAAAAACTCGGCCACAGCACGCCGGATCTGCGGCATGCGGGTGGAGCCACCCACCATCACCACGCCCTGCACTTCATCAGCGGTCAGCTTGGCATCGCGCAGCGCCTTGCGCACGGCACTCATGGTGCGCGCCGTCAGGGCGGCCGTGACAGCTTCAAACTGTGCCACCGTCACGCTCAAGTCGATATTGATCTCACCCACACGGGCTTTGAAGGCCACGGCATCCGCCGCCGTCAAGGCTTCCTTGCAGGCCCGTGCCGCCATCTTGACGGCGGCCTTGTCAGTTGCCGTCACGGAACTGAGTCCGACCTGGTGCAAGGCCCAGGCAGCCAGAGCGGCGTCGTAATCGTCACCCCCCAGCGCGGAGTCGCCCCCGGTGGCGATGACTTCGAACACGCCTTGGGTCAGGCGCAGGATCGAGATGTCAAAAGTGCCCCCACCCAGGTCGTAGATGGCGTAGATGCCTTCGCTGGCGTTATCCAGCCCGTAGGCGATTGCCGCAGCGGTGGGCTCGTTGATCAGGCGCAGCACATTGAGGCCGGCCAGTTGCGCGGCATCCTTGGTGGCTTGGCGCTGGGCATCGTCAAAGTAGGCCGGCACCGTGATGACCGCACCAAAAAGGTCGTCGTTGAAGGTGTCTTCGGCCAGGTAGCGCAACGTGGCCAGAATCTCGGCACTGACCTCGACCGGCGACTTCTCGCCCACCACGGTCTGCAGGCCCAGCATGCCGGGGTGGTCAATGAACTGGTACGGCAGCTTCTCGCGTCCGATCACGTCCTTGACGCCACGGCCCATGAAGCGCTTGACCGAGGCAATCGTGTTCTCGGGGTCCAGCGCCTGCGCGGCCTGCGCCTCATGGCCGATCTGTCGGCCGCCATTGGCGAGGTAACGCACCACGGAGGGCAGGATCACGCGCCCCTGGGCGTCAGGCAGGCATTCGGCCACGCCGTTACGCACGGCGGCCACGAGGGAATGGGTGGTCCCCAGGTCAATGCCCACCGCCACGCGCCGCTGGTGCGGATCGGGGGATTGGCCGGGTTCGGAAATTTGCAGGAGCGCCATTTTGTTTTTTGAGCAAGCGGTTTATTGTCGCTCGGTCCCATTTTCTATTTTGTCAAAGCGGGCTTCGATGTCGCGGGCAAAACGCTCGATGAACATCAGCGCCCTGACCTGTGCCACCGCGCCCGGGTAGTCATGTGCCACATCGAGCAACTGCTCGCAGTGTTGCAATGTTTCGCGCTGGCTGCGGCTGACCAGTGCGCTGAGTTCTTCCAGTTCGGCCACGCTGTCGGCCTCTTCGAGCGCCTCGCGCCAAGCCATTTGCTGCATCAAGAAGGTGGCCGGCATGGCCGTGTTGTTCTCGGCATTGACCGCTGCGCCGTGCAACTCACACAGGTAGGCGGCGCGTTTGAGCGGGTCTTTCAGGCGCTGGTAGGCCTCGTTGATGCGCACCGACCACTGCATCGCCACGCGCTGCGCGGCCGCGCCCTGCGCCATGAATTTGTCCGGATGCGCCTCGCGCTGCAACTCTTTCCAGCGCGCATCCATGGCCGCCCGGTCCTGCGCAAACTGGGGCGCCAGACCGAACAGCTCGAAGTCGTTGGATTGCAGGGATGTCACGAAGTACTCAGCCTTTTCGAGATGGGAAGCGTTGTGAGCGGACGTCAGCAGGGCACCGCCAGCGCGCAGAAACCGGAATGAACTTCCTGTTCATGAGGATTTCGAGCACTGCCGAAGCCCTGATCACGTTCGCGCAGCAGCTTCACACCCGAAAAGATTCGCCGCATCCGCAGCGGTCGCGTTCATTCGGGTTGTTGAACTTGAAACCCTCGTTGAGCCCTTCGCGCACGAAATCGAGCTCGGTACCGTCGATGTACGCCAGACTCTTGGGGTCAATCAACACTTTGACGCCATGGCCCTCGAACACAATATCTTCAGGCGCAAAGTCATCCACATACTCGAGCTTATAGGCCAGGCCCGAACAACCGGTGGTCTTCACACCCAGACGCACACCAACGCCCTTGCCACGCTTGGCAAGGTAGCGGGTGACATGCCGGGCAGCGGCTTCAGTCAGGGTTACAGCCATATCAGTGCGCGTGCTTTTTCTTGTAATCGTCCACCGCGGCCTTGATCGCATCTTCGGCCAGGATGGAGCAGTGGATCTTGACCGGCGGCAACGCCAGTTCTTCGGCGATCTGGCTGTTCTTCAGCGCAGCCGCCTCGTCCAGCGTCTTGCCCTTGACCCATTCGGTCACCAGCGAGCTCGATGCAATGGCCGAGCCGCAGCCGTAGGTCTTGAAGCGCGCGTCCTCGATCACGCCGGTCTGCGGGTTGACCTTGATCTGCAGCTTCATCACGTCGCCGCAGGCGGGGGCGCCCACCATGCCGGTGCCTACCGTGTCGTCACCCTTTTCAAAAGAGCCGACATTGCGGGGGTTTTCATAATGGTCAACGACCTTTTCAGAATAAGCCATATCCGTACCTCTTAAATTCAAATAATCCCGCTAAGCCATCATGAGCCTGACCGCGATGCGGTCAGTGGGCCGCCCACTGGATGGTGCTCAGATCCACGCCGTCCTTGAACATCTCCCACAGCGGGCTCAGGTCGCGCAGCTTGGCCACGTTGTGCTTGATGGTGGAGATCGCGTAATCAATTTCTTCTTCCGTCGTAAAACGGCCGATCGTCATGCGCAGGCTGCTGTGCGCCAGTTCGTCGCTGCGGCCCAGGGCGCGCAGCACGTAGCTGGGCTCCAGGGAAGCCGAGGTACAGGCCGAGCCGCTGGAAACCGCCAGACCCTTGATACCCATGATGAGCGACTCGCCCTCAACATAGTTGAAGCTCATGTTCAGGTTGTGCGGCACGCGCTTCTCCGCGTGACCGTTGAGGAACACCTGTTCGACGTCTTTCAGACCATTGAGCAAACGGTCATGCAGCACACGCGCCTTGGCGTTGTCCTGCGCCATCTCCAGGCGGGCGATGCGGAAGGCCTCGCCCATGCCCACGCACTGGTGGGTGGGCAGCGTGCCCGAACGCATGCCGCGCTCATGGCCGCCACCGTGCATCTGGGCTTCCAGGCGCACGCGCGGCTTGCGGCGCACGTACAGGGCACCAATGCCCTTGGGGCCATAGGTCTTGTGCGAAGCCAGGCTCATCAGATCCACCGGCAGGGTCGTGAGGTCGATCTCCACCTTGCCCGTGGCTTGCGCCGCATCGACGTGAAACAGAATGCCCTTCTCGCGGCACATGGCGCCGATGGTCGGGATGTCCTGAATGACGCCGATCTCGTTGTTCACGAACATGACGCTGATCAGGATGGTGTCGGGGCGAATCGCCGCCTTGAGCTTGTCCAAATCGAGCAAACCGTCTTCCTGCACGTCAAGGTAGGTCACCTCGAAGCCCTGGCGCTCCAGTTCACGCATGGTGTCGAGCACGGCCTTGTGCTCGGTCTTGACCGTGATCAGGTGCTTGCCCTTGGTCTGGTAGAAGTGGGCGGCACCCTTGAGTGCGAGGTTGTTGGACTCGGTGGCGCCCGAGGTCCAGACGATCTCGCGCGGGTCGGCGCCGATCAGCTCGGCCACATCGGCGCGAGCCTTCTCGACTGCCGCCTCGGCTTCCCAGCCCCAGGCGTGGCTACGCGAAGCCGGGTTGCCGAAGTGCTCGCGCAACCAGGGAATCATGGCGTCAACCACGCGCGGATCACAGGGCGTCGTTGCGCCGTAGTCCAGGTAAATCGGGAAATGAGGTGTCAGGTCCATCACCAGCTCGCTACAAGTTGAAATTGAGAAAAAAACGTGCTTATCGTGCCCGCGGGGACCGGCTGGCCCCGCAGACCGTCATGGTCAGGTCTTGGAAAAGGCGTTGCCCAGGGCAAACACCGAGTTGGGCGCGTTCACGCGCACCGGCTTGACTACTGGCATGGCCGAAATTGCGCGTTTCATATTGGGCTTGTCTTCCACCAGCATGCCCTTGGCGAGCTGGTCGTCCACCAGCTTTTGCAGCGTGACCGAGTCCAGGAACTCGACCATGCGCACATTCAGCGCCGACCAGAGTTCGTGCGTCATGCAGCGGCCGGCCTCGCCCAGGCAGTTTTCCTTGCCACCGCACTGGGTGGCGTCGATCGGCTCGTCCACCGACAGAATGATGTCGGCCACGGTGATCTCGGCCGCCTTGCGCGCCAGTGTGTAGCCGCCGCCGGGACCGCGGGTGGATTCGACCAGTTCGTGGCGACGCAGCTTGCCGAACAGCTGCTCCAGGTAGGAGAGCGAAATTTGCTGCCGTTGGCTGATGGCAGCCAGCGTCACAGGGCCGTTGGTCTGGCGCAAAGCCAGATCAATCATCGCAGTGACCGCAAAGCGGCCTTTGGTAGTGAGGCGCATCGCAAACTCCTTTTCCGAGTAATTGGGTCAAGTATAGCAAAAAACCCCCGACATTGCTCGGAATAGCTGCAGTGCAGCGAAACCCCGAGCGCCGTGGAATGAGGTGCTCGGCACTCAGCTCAAAACCGGGTCGGCACCTGGCGCCCCGAAGGCCTGCTGCTTGAGTTGGTGCAGCTGGTCGCGTACCCGTGCCGCCTTCTCGAACTCCAGGTTGCGGGCGTGTTCCAGCATCAGCTTTTCCAGCCGTTTGATCTCGCGCGCGATGTCCTTCTCGCTCATGTCCTCCACCCGGGCCCGTTGCATGGCTTCCTGCTCCAGCCGATCGGCTTCCCGGCCGGCCTTCTCGCTGTAGACACCATCGATCAGGTCGCGCACTTGCTTGACGATGCTGCGCGGCGTGATGCCCTGCTCCAGGTTATGCGCAATTTGCTTGTTTCGCCGGCGTTCGGTCTCGCCCATGGCCTTGGCCATCGAATCAGTCACCCGGTCGGCATACAGGATGGCGCGGCCGTGCAGGTTACGGGCGGCGCGGCCTATGGTCTGGATCAGCGAACGCTCGGAACGCAAAAAACCCTCCTTGTCGGCATCCAGAATCGCCACCAGCGACACCTCGGGAATGTCCAGGCCCTCGCGCAGCAGGTTGATGCCCACCAGCACGTCGAAGGCACCCAGCCGCAGGTCGCGCAGAATCTCCACCCGCTCCACGGTGTCCACATCGCTGTGCAGGTAGCGCACCTTGACGCCGTTGTCAGTCAGGTAGTCGGTCAGCTGCTCGGCCATGCGCTTGGTCAGCGTGGTGATGAGCACGCGCTCGTGCTTCTCGACCCGGATGCGGATTTCCTGCAGCACATCGTCCACCTGATGGGTCGCAGGTCGCACTTCCACTTCCGGGTCCACCAGGCCGGTGGGACGCACCACCTGCTCGACCACCTGGCCGGCATGTTCTTTCTCCCAGTTGCCCGGCGTGGCCGAGACAAACACCGCCTGGCGCATCTTGGTCTCGAACTCCTCGAACTTGAGCGGCCGGTTGTCCAGCGCACTCGGCAACCGGAAGCCATACTCCACCAGCGTGGTCTTGCGCGCGCGGTCGCCGTTGTACATGCCGCCAAACTGGCCGATCAGCACGTGGCTCTCGTCCAGGAACATCAGCGCGTCCTTCGGCAGGTAATCGGTCAGGGTGGCAGGTGGCTCGCCGGGCGCGGCGCCACTGAGATGGCGGGTGTAGTTCTCGATACCCTTGCAATGCCCGACTTCGGTCAGCATTTCCAAATCGAACCGGGTCCGTTGCTCCAGCCGCTGCGCCTCCACCAGCTTACCCATGGACACCAGCTCCTTCAAACGCCCGGCCAGTTCCACTTTGATGGTCTCCACCGCCGCCAGCACGCGGTCGCGCGGCGTCACGTAATGGCTACTCGGGTAAACGGTGAAGCGCGGGATCTTCTGGCGGATGCGCCCGGTCAGCGGGTCGAACAGCTGCAGCGACTCGATCTCGTCGTCAAACAGCTCGATGCGGATCGCCATCTCGCTGTGCTCAGCCGGGAAGACGTCAATGGTGTCGCCGCGCACGCGAAACTTGCCGCGCGAAAAGTCGGTCTCGTTGCGCTGGTACTGCATGCGCACCAGCTGGGCAATCACGTCGCGCTGACCCAGCTTGTCACCGGCGCGCAGCGTCATCACCATCTGGTGGTAGGCCTCGGGCTGGCCGATACCGTAGATGGCCGACACGGTGGCCACGATCACCACGTCGCGCCGCTCCAGCACGCTCTTGGTGCAGGACAGGCGCATCTGCTCGATGTGCTCGTTGATGGCCGAGTCCTTCTCGATGAACAGGTCGCGCTGCGGCACATAGGCCTCGGGCTGGTAGTAGTCGTAGTAGCTGACGAAGTACTCCACCGCATTCTTGGGGAAGAACTCGCGAAACTCGCTGTAGAGCTGCGCCGCCAGCGTCTTGTTGGGCGCAAACACAATGGCCGGCCGGCCCAGGCGGGCGATCACATTGGCCATGGTGAAGGTCTTGCCCGAACCGGTCACCCCCAGCAGGGTCTGGAACACCTCACCGTCGTGGATGCCCTCGACCAGCTTCTCAATGGCCACGGGCTGGTCGCCGGCTGGCGGATAGGGCTGGTAGAGCTCGAACGGCGAGCCGGGAAAGCTGACAAACTTTCCTTCTGGAACGTTGCCGGGCGCGGTCTCGGGAACAACTGATACGTCTTGCATAGAAACCTGATGGCTAAGCCCGGTAAAATTAGGGCAACCGATAAGAATACGTCATTCCGGCTCCCTCTGCCAGCGCGTCCCGCCCTGGCCCGATGCCGGCGTGGCTTGCCCCGTTAACTTCATTGATAAAGGAACCGTCATGTCCATGTTCTCCGCCGTCGAAATGGCACCGCGCGACCCCATCCTGGGTCTGAACGAGCAGTTCAACGCCGACACCAACCCCAACAAGGTCAATCTCGGCGTCGGTGTGTATTTCGACGACAACGGCAAGCTGCCGCTGCTCCAGTGCGTGCAGGCCGCCGAGAAAACCATGATGGAAAAGCCCACCGCGCGCGGCTACCTGCCGATCGACGGCATCGCCGCCTATGACGCCGCCGTCAAGAGCTTGGTGTTCGGGGCTGATTCCGAGCCGGTGAAAAGCGGCCGTGTCGCCACCGTGCAGGGCATTGGTGGCACCGGCGGCCTGAAGATCGGCGCCGACTTCCTCAAAAAACTCAACCCCAAGGCCAAGGTACTGATCTCCGACCCGAGCTGGGAAAACCACCGCGCCCTGTTCAGCAGCGCCGGCTTCGAAGTCGAGACCTACCGTTACTACGACGCTGCCACACGCGGCATCGACTTTGCCGGCATGCTGGCCGACATCTCGGCCGCCCCGGCCGGCACCATCATCCTGCTGCACGCCTGCTGCCACAACCCGACCGGTTATGACATCACTGCCGCCCAGTGGGACCAGGTGATTGCCGCCATCAAGGCCAAAAATCTCGTGACCTTCCTCGACATGGCCTACCAGGGCTTTGGCCACGGCATCCAGGAAGACGGCGCCGTCATCGGAAAATTCGTCGCCGCCGGCCTGGACTTCTTCGTCTCCACCAGCTTCTCCAAGAGCTTCAGCCTGTACGGTGAGCGCGTTGGCGCCCTGTCCGTGCTGTGCCAGAGCAAGGAAGAGGCCGACCGCGTGCTGAGCCAGCTCAAGATCGTGATCCGCACCAACTACAGCAACCCGCCCACCCATGGCGGCGCCGTGGTGGCTGCCGTGCTCAACAACCCCGAGCTGCGCGCCCTGTGGGAGAAGGAGCTGGGCGAGATGCGCGTGCGCATCAAGGCCATGCGCCAGAAGCTGGTCGACGGTCTGAAGGCCGCCGGCGTGAAACAGGACATGAGCTTCATCACCAGCCAGATCGGCATGTTCAGCTACTCGGGTTTGAGCAAGGACCAGATGGTGCGCCTGCGCAGCGAATTCGGCGTCTACGGCACCGACACCGGCCGCATGTGCGTGGCCGCGCTCAACAGCAAGAACATCGACTACGTCTGCCAGGCGATTGCCAAGGTGATGTAAGCGGGTTCCGCCTGTGACAGAAACAGCCGCCGGGCAGCCATGCCGGCGGCTTTTTTCATATCCTGCACGAAGCCGTGAAACGTATTAGTCTTGGATGACCATGTCCGCCCTGTCCCGCCTGTTTCCGCGACCTCGCCTGCTGCTCCCGGTCATCAGCGTCCTGGCCGCTTGCCTGACCGCGCCCGCCGTGGCTGCGCCCCCGGCCTTTGAAGACACGCTGGCCCAGCGCGTGCTGGCCTGTACCGCCTGCCACGGCGCCCAGGGCCGCGCCGCGCCCGATGGCTACTACCCGCGCATCGCCGGCAAGCCGGCCGGCTACCTCTACAACCAGCTGGTGCATTTCCGCGAAGGCCGGCGCAGCTACCACCTGATGACGCAGATGGTGGACCCCTTGAGCGACAGCTACCTGCGCGAAATGGCGGAACACTTTGCCACCCTGGACCTGCCTTACCCTGCGCCCAGCCCGGTGTCGGCCTCGACGCAGGATCTCCTGCGCGGTGAACAGCTGGCGCGGCGTGGCGACGCCGCCCGCCAGTTGCCCGCCTGCGTGCAATGCCACGGCGCCGCCCTGACCGGGGTGCAGCCCAGCACCCCCGGCCTGTTGGGCCTACCGCGCGACTACCTGAACGCACAGATGGGCGCCTGGCGCAGCGGCCTGCGCCGCGCCCATGCGCCCGACTGTATGGCCACCATCGCCCGACGTTTGAGCGACAGCGACATGTCCGCTGTCAGCGGCTGGCTGGCCAGCCAGCGCCTGCCGCTCAACCCGAAACCGGCGCGGGCGCTGCCCGCACCCTTGCCGCTGGACTGTGGCAGCGCTTATGCGCCCTCCTCCAGTCCCACCCCCGCCAGCGCGAAGGGGGGCCGGCCATGAGCGCCCAGCCGAACGACACCACGCACCACGCGCAGCTGGGTCGCTTGCGGCCGCTGTTGGCACTGCTCCTGCTGCTGGGGTGCCTGCTGGCTTGGCTGTGGTGGCCTGCGGCACCGATTGCCGTGACCTCGACAAGCACCATCGGGGCGACAGATACCGCCACGATTGAGCGTGGGCGCTATCTGGCCACGCTGGGCAACTGCCAGGTCTGCCACACGGCCCGCGGCGGCGTGCCTTACGCGGGCGGGCGCGGCATTGCCACCCCGTTCGGCACGGTGTTCAGCAGCAACCTCACGCCCAGCCCGGTGGGCCTGGGTCCATGGAGCGCGGACGATTTCTGGCGCGCCCTGCACCACGGCCAGTCGCGCGACGGCCGCTGGCTGTACCCGGCGTTCCCGTACAACAACACCACCCACATCGCGCGCACCGACAGCGACGCCCTCTACGCCTACCTGCGCAGCCTGACGCCAGATGCCAAGCCCGCGCCGGCGCACCAGCTCAACTGGCCATACAACACCCAGGCCGCGCTTAAGGTCTGGCGCACCCTGTATTTCGAGGAAGGCAGAGCCTCAACGCTGGCAGACAGCGCCAGCGAAAGCAACATGGAAGTACAGCGCGGCGCCTATCTGGTGCGTGGCCTGGGACACTGCAGCGCCTGCCACGCGCCGCGCAATGCTCTGGGCGCCAGCAGCAACATGCTGGACTTGGCCGGTGGCTTGATCCCGGTGCAGAACTGGTATGCGCCCTCGCTGACCAACCCCGCCGAGGCGGGTGTGCAGGACTGGACGCTGGACGAGATCGTGGCGCTGTTCCAGAGCGGCCGCACCGGCGACGCCCAGGTGACCGGCCCCATGGCTGACGTGGTGCAGCACAGCACGCAGCACTGGACGCTCGCCGATCTGCGTGCCATGGCGTCGTACCTGAAGCAACTGCCTCGCACCGAAGCGCCGCGCCAAGGCGCCCCGGCAGCGCCCGGCGCGCGCATCAACGGGGCTGGCGCACCACTGTACGAAAAACATTGCGCCCAATGCCACGGCGAGCAGGGCCTAGGCATGCGCAGCGCCGACGGCCGCCTGGCCTACCCGCCCCTGGCGGGCAACCGCGCCGTCACCCTGGCCTCTCCGGCCAACCTGGTACAGATCGTGTTGAACGGCGGCTTTGCGCCCGCCACCGCGGGGCACCCGCGCCCCTTCGGCATGCCGCCCTTCGTGCTGACCCTGAGCGACAGCGAGGTCGCAGCTATCCTGACGCACTTGCGCACCCAATGGGGCAACCTGGCGGCGCCGGTGAGCGCGCTGGAAGTACAGCAGTTGCGCGGAACGGTAGCGCGCTGAGCCCGAGCGACTGATGTCTGCCGGGCGATTGCCAGGGGGACATAAGCGGCTTCAGCCTGCCAAGAAAAAGCCGCCAGCTGGCGGCTTTTTCTTTGGCTGCTTATTGCTGAACCGCCGGGTAGGGCCCATTGCGGTAGGTCAAGTCTCAGACACGCAACTGACGCGCCACCATCTCGACCACACTTTCAATCTTCGTCGGCCACTGATCGGCCTCGGCACCGGCCATGATGTTCAGACGACAACTGCCACAGGAAACCACCACCGTGTCAGCGCCGGTCGCATCAATCTGTTCGCGCTTGATCTCCCATGCCTTGTGCCGCAGGCTTTCGGCGCGGTTAATCAGGAAGACACCCGCCCCACCACCACAACACCAGTTCTGTTCGGCTGTAGGCGTCGTTTCGCGCAAGTCCATTCCCAGCGCCTTCAGGGCCGCGCGCGGCTCGCTCACCACCCCACCATGGCGTGCGAGCTTGCAGGCATCGTGGTAGGTGATCGTGCGGCCAGCATCCTCGGGCGGCGCCACCTTGAGTCGCCCGCTACTGATCTCGCGACCCACATATTCGGACGCGGCCAGCACCTCAAATGGAAGCGGCTGGCCATCGGCAAGCCGCGCGTCCCAGCGCAGCGCCGGATAGGCGTGGCCACACTCGGGCAGGATGACGGTCTTGGCACCGATGGCCAGCGCCTCGTCGATCAGGCGCTTGCTGGCGGCTTTCTGGAGCGCCTCGCTACCCGACAGCAGGCCGAAGTTCGCCGCCTCGAACCCGGCGCTGCGCAGCGTCCAGCGTACGCCCAGGTGATTGAGAATCCGTGCCGTGGCGGCCAGCGCATCCTGATACAGCAACACATCAATCACTGTGGTCACCATCATCACATCAGCCTTCGGCTCGTCCAGTGGAATGTCGACACCCTGGGCACGCAAAGCCTCTACTGTTTGCTTCAGCTCCGCCGGCCCGACACCGAACACCGTGCCGCGCCCGGCCTGCTCCTGCGCCACGGCCTGCAACTCCAACGGTGCCAGGCCGGCCTCAAAAAGCGCTTCGCGCATCACATTCACGCCGCGTGCGGTGTTGACGCCCATTGGGCAGATCATGCTGCAGCGGCCGCATTCGGTGCATGAGTCATAAACCAGTTCCTGCCACTCCCTGAGCTCGTCTACCGTAATGTCGGCCAGAAACAGGCGCTTGATGGGCGCAAAGGCGGAGGTCTCACGTGCATGCAGGCGCCGCAACAAGTCCAGCTTGCGGCTGGGGCTGTATTTCGGATCCTGCGTGCTCTGGTAAAAGTGACAGGCCTCGGAGCAGTAACCGCAGTTGACGCAGGCCTCAAGATCCAGTGCGAGGCCGCGGTCGGTCTTGGCACGCATGACGGCTTTGGCGCGCGTCAGACGTTCAGCATCGGTCAGCGCCTCAGGCTGCGCCATTTCTGGCAGGTGTTTGATGGCCTGCAAAAAGCCGTGAAAAACATCCATATCGATCATGAACGCACCCCACGACGGCCAAAGAAGGTTGCCAGCTGCATGCGCGCCGGCAATACCCAAAAGGCATGCATCAGCTTGCCGAACGGAAACCAGACCAAGAGCAATTCCAGCGTCAGCAAGTGCACTGCCAACGGACCACGGTAGATCACGTGGTCACGCGCGAGGATGGTGGCGGAGGGATCGCCGATCACCGCCATGCCGGTGATGAAGGGCAGGAAGGTGATGACCCAGGTGATCATGTCATCGGCGGTGGAAATCCGCTTCAGCACGGGATCAGTCAAACGGAACAGCAGCGCCAGCAACAATGAAATGATGGTCGCGGCAGCGGCGACATACATGACAATGTCCGATAACGCCGGCCACGATAGTCCGGTGAGGCGATGAACGAAGGCGATGTGCGGTGCGTAGCCGAGAAACACCACCGCCATCCCGATGTGAAATACATAGGGATTGATGTTCACCAGCGTTGCACTGGGGTGAAATCCCCCGCGCGGCACCATACGTGTCAGGGCAGCCCGGAATGCGGCGCCACGACCGAAATCCTGCCGCGCTGGCGCGCCCGGTGACGGCGAATCCGGCATACGCCACAGGGCCAGCAAACGCCAGGCAACACCTGCGACAAAGACAAAAATCGACAAGGCCAGCAACGGGCCTCGAACCCAATCCAGGAAATCCATGGAACACCTTTTCCGCATGCGGTTTGAACCGGTGAACATTACTCCTGGTGCATTGCTGCAACTTGATGCATATCAATTTACCAGCAGATGGCCGGTAATTGCGGCCGTCACCGCACTCTCAACAAGGTGGCGCATTCCTGCTGCGCATTCAATGCGTCAGCGCTTCTCTACTCGATCTTGAAAGTCTGCCTGAACGCCTCGCAAAACTGCGGGCTGCCGCTGAGCGACAAGGTCACCGTGTGCCGCAGTGCGCCGGCCGGGCTGAGCTGGCTGCTGAACTTCCCCGTCACCTCGTCGTAGGCGATGGCCTCATGGGCAGTCCACTCCTGCTGGCCTTCCAGGTTGTAATCCCACTCGCCGCCCTCGTCCAGCGGCGCGCGCAGGTCCGGAAAGGCGGCATTCGCCCAATCCAGCACCTGCGCAATTTCTTCGAGTACGGCGGCAACGTGCTGGGTGGCGGTGGAGGCCATGGCGTCGAAGGTGCCGTGGCCCTGCTCGTCTTCGCTGTAGTCAAAGTCCAGGTAGTTCAATGCCATGGTCTTGTTCTGCGCGCGGCCAATGTTCAGGGCTGTTCGGCTGGCGCGCTGTCCGTGCTGCCCGCCGGCTTGGCTTTGCGGTGGCCGTTCTTCGCCAGCAGCTCCACATAAAACGCCGCGCCACCTTCCTTGGCCACGCCGTCGATCAAACCCATGAGTTCGCCGAAATGGACCGGGGTGGCGTCGTCCTTGCTGGTGCCGAACTTGCAATCAAAATCCCAAAAGTCCACGCCCGCGGGCAGCGCTACGCGCCGTTGCCGCTTCACATATTTACGGATGTCGTGTTTGATGGCGTCGAGCACGCGGTCCCGGTTTTTGCCTTCGATGTTTAGTGGGTATGTTTTTCTCACGATGGCCTTTAGTGCTTCCGCTCCCACCCAACAGGGATGAAAATCGCGGGGGCCTCGATTATCCGCCTTATCCCGCATCGAAGCGCTTAAACTGGGCGTATCCGTGCCGCGCCTTGCCCGCCCGCCGCTGGCAACGCCCATGGCCGCAGCTTCTTTGAGCCCGACCTCGCCGCATTCACCTCTACAAAGCACCTGCTCATGCCATTTTCTTCACTGGGTTTGTCCCCCGCCCTGCTACACGCTGTGAGCGCCCGGGCCTATACCGCCCCCACCGCCATCCAGGCTGCGGCCATTCCGGCCATTCTGCAGGGCCATGATGTGCTGGGTTCGGCGCAGACCGGTTCGGGCAAGACGGCGGCTTTTGCGTTGCCGCTGCTGCAGCAACTCGACCAGCCCTGTGGTGACAAGCCTCGGCGTGCGCGCGTGTTGGTGCTGGTGCCGACGCGCGAACTGGCAGCGCAGGTGGGCGACGAGTTCCGCAACCTGGCGCAGCACCTGGCCCAGCCGCTGAAGGTCACCGTGGTGTTTGGCGGTGTCTCCATCAACCCGCAAATGATGGGCTTGCGCGGCGGCACCGATATTGTGGTCGCGACGCCCGGCCGCTTGCTGGACCTGATCGACCACAACGCGCTCACGCTGGCTGGCGTCAGCGCCCTGGTACTGGACGAGGCCGACCGCCTGCTGGACCTGGGTTTTGCCGAAGAGCTGGACCGGTTGCTGGCGCTGCTGCCGCCCAAACGGCAGAACCTGTTTTTCTCCGCCACCTTTCCGGCGACCGTGCAAACCCTGGCCAACACGCTGCTGCATGAGCCGGTGCGCATCGACGTACTGCCCGAACCACAGAGTCAGCCCGACATCGTGCAGCGGGCCATTGCCGTGGATGCGAGCAAGCGCACCCAGTTGCTGCATCATCTGATCGCACAACACGGCTGGAGTCGGGTGCTGGTGTTTGTTGCCACCAAGCACGCCGCCGAGATCGTGGCCGACAAGCTGCGCAAGGCCGGCCTGGATGCCGAGCCCTTCCACGGCGAACTGAGCCAGGGCAAGCGTACCCAGGTGCTGACGGACTTCAAAGCCTCGCGCCTGAAGGTAGTGGTGGCGACCGACGTGGCGGCGCGCGGCATCGACATTTCTCAACTGCCCGTGGTGGTGAACTACGACCTGCCGCGCTCGACCACCGACTACACCCACCGCATCGGCCGCACTGGCCGCGCCGGCGAAAGTGGCCTGGCGGTCAGTTTTGTCAGCGCTGGTACCGAAGCGCATTTCAGCCTGATCGAAAAACGCCAGGGCCTGGCCCTGGCGCGCGAACAGATCGCCGGCTTTGAGCCGACGGACACGGCGCCAGCGGTGCCATCGACCGGCGGCATCAAGGGCAAACGCCCGAGCAAGAAAGACAAGCTGCGGGCCGCTGCTGCCCGCGGGCAATAAGCCTTGCATGGGTTCCCTGCCTGATCTCCTGACCCTGCTGGTCGCCGAACCCGTCATCACTGTCGCCTACGTGGTGTTCGGTCTGGTGGGTTTTGGCTCCACGCTGGTCAGCGCGCCGCTGCTGGCGCACCTGCTGCCCGTGAGCACCGTGGTGCCGACACTGGCGCTGACCGACATGATCGCCTCCTGGTCCAACGGCTGGCGCCTGAGCCAACATGTGGCGAGGCGCGAGTTGTACCGTCTGGTGCCGGCACTGTTTGCCGGCAGCGCGGTCGGCGCTTGGCTGCTGTTCACGCTGCCGCTCAAGCTGTTGATGCCGCTGCTGGGTGCCTTTGTGGTGCTGTACGCGCTCAACGGCCTGCGGCCGAAGAAAGCCCAGCACGCTGGCCGTGCCCCGCTGTCGCCGCACTGGGCCTGGTGGTACGGCAGCATCGGCGGCGTGTTCAGCGCGCTGTTTGGCGCCGGCGGCTGGGTCTATTCGATCTACCTGCTGCGCCGTCTGGACGATCCGCAGCAGATCCGCGCCACGCAAACGGCGGTGCTGATGTTCAGCTCGGCGGTGCGGGTGGGGCTGTTCCTGCTGGCCGGGCGCCTGCTGGATGCCGAGCTGTTGCTGCTGGTACTGGCCCTGCTGCCGGCGGTGGCACTAGGCCTGTATATCGGCCACCACATCAGCCTGCGGCTGGACCGCCATCGCTTCCTGCTCGTGCTGCACAGCGTGCTGCTGCTCACCGGCAGCAGTCTGCTGATCCGCTCGCTGCTTTAAGCCGCAGCGGCGCCGTCCCAAATCACCGAACGCATCGAGATCGAGGCGTCCTGAAACTTGGCATTGAAGACCTGCGGCGCCTCGCCAGGATCTACCGCACCCGCCGCGTAGAGCAGCGGCAGGTAATGCTCATAGGTCGGATTCGCCAGCTGGGCCAGTTGGCCGAGTTGCAGGAAGTTTTGCAGTTCGTCGAGCCGGCCCTGCGCGATGTGTTCACCCATGATGCGGTCGAACTCGATAGCCCAGTCGTAGGCCTGGTCGCTGGGGGCGCCACGCTGCATGGCGCGCAGGTTGTGCACGGTGTTGCCGCTGGCCACAATCAGCACACCGCGCTCGCGCAAGGCCCGCAGTTGCTGGCCCAGGGCGTAATGCTCGGCCGGCGGGCGACTGTAATCCATGCTGAGCTGGATCACCGGGATATCGGCCTGCGGGAACATGGGGTTGAGCACACCCCAGCAGCCGTGATCAAACCCCCATTCGCGCTCGTCCACCCCCAGCGGCGCGTGATTGGACGGCTGCTGCAGGCTGGCCGCCAGCTCGCGTGCCACGGCAGGTGCACCGGGCGCCGGGTACTGTTGGTCGAAGAGTTCCTGCGGAAAACCACCAAAGTCGTGGATGGTGGGTGGCTGCGCCATGCCGGTGAGCCACCAGCCGCGTGTGAGCCAGTGGGCCGAAATGCACAGGATGAGCTGCGGCCGGAGCCACTTCGCCCCGGGCCCGCTGCCAAACTGGGTGCCCAGTGCCTCCCATGTCGGGCGGAATTCATTGGCCGTAATCACGTTCATCGGGCTGCCGTGGCCGATGAACAGCACCGGCAGGCGCGGGCTGGGCTGGAGATTCTGCAGGTGATTGAGGCTGGCAGCCCCGGCGATAGCGGTCATCTGGATTCCGATCAAGCTGCTGACGCCGGCGGCGAGCGTGGCAACAAAGGTTTTACGTTTCATTCTGAGCCCCCGATTTTGCAGGAATCCCCAGCGGGCCACCGGGTTCCCGCCCGTGCCTACCAAGGATTAGAGGAACTACCCAACCCGACATCGGTCACAACTGATATATTGCACTGCAGCAAACATCAAAAAGTGAGGCCACGATGTTGTATCAGCTCTATGAGTCCCAGCGCTCCCTGATGGAGCCATTTTCCGATCTGGCCCAGGCCGCCGCCAAGGTTTTTAACAACCCGCTGCTGCCGCTGGGCCAAATGCCCTATGCCGAACGGGTAGCCGCCGGCTACGGCCTGATGCACCGGCTGGGCAAGGACTACGAGAAACCCGAGTTCGGCATCCGCACGGTCGATGTGGACGGCGTTGCCGTGGCGATTCATGAGCGGGTGGAGATTGACAAGCCGTTTTGCGAGCTGCGCCGCTTCAAGCGCTTCTCGGACGATCCGGCCACGCTGACCAAGCTCAAGGGCCAGCCGGCCGTGCTGATCGTGGCGCCGCTCTCCGGCCACTACGCCACGCTACTGCGTGACACCGTGCGCACCATGCTCAAGGACCACAAGGTCTACATCACCGACTGGAAAAACGCCCGTACCGTGCCGCTGTCCCAGGGTGAGTTCCACCTCGATGACTATGTGAACTATGTGCAGGAATTCATCCGCCACCTGCAAAAGTCCTATGGCAACTGCCACGTCATGAGCGTATGCCAGCCCACCGTACCGGTGCTGGCTGCCGTCTCGCTGATGGCCAGCCGCGGCGAGCTCACACCGCTGTCCATGACCATGATGGGCGGCCCGATCGATGCGCGCAAATCACCCACCGCCGTCAACAACCTGGCCATGACCAAGAGCCACAGCTGGTTCGAGAACAACGTGATCTACCGCGTGCCGGGCAATTTCCCCGGTGCCGGCCGCCGTGTCTACCCCGGTTTCCTGCAGCATTCGGGTTTTGTGGCCATGAACCCGAACCACCATGCCAAGAGTCACTACGATTATTTTCAGGATCTGATCAAAGGCGACGACGCCAGCACCGAGGCGCACCGCAAGTTCTACGACGAGTACAACGCCGTGCTCGACATGGATGCCCACTACTACCTGGAGACCATCCAGACCGTGTTCCAGGACTTCAAGCTGGTGCAGGGTACCTGGCACGTCAAAGGCCAAGACGGCGAGCTTGAACATGTCCGGCCGCAGGACATCAAGACCACGGCGCTGTTCTCGGTCGAAGGCGAGCTGGACGACATCTCCGGCTCGGGCCAGACCGAGGCCGTGCACAGCATCTGCCGCGGCGTGCCCAAACACCTGCAAAAGCACCTGGAAGCCAAGGGTGCCGGCCACTACGGTATCTTCTCCGGCCGGCGCTGGCGCGAAATCGTTTACCCGGCAGTCAAGGCGTTTATCCTGGAACACAACAAGCCGTCCAGCCTGAAAGCCACGGCCAAACCTGCGCCCAAGAAGCCGGCGGTACGCAAAACGGCGTCCAAAGCGGTTTGATGATCGGCCGGATAATCGGCCCCATGCCCGCGACTGCCGACCAGATTCTCGACACCCTGCCCCAGACCCAGTGCACCCGCTGCGGCTACCCGGATTGCGCCGGCTACGCCCAGGCCATTGCGGCCGGTGAGGCCGCCATCAATCAGTGCCCGCCCGGCGGTGCCGAAGGGGTGGCCCGGCTCGCCCGACTCACCGGCCTGCCGGCCCTGCCGCTGAACCCGGACTTTGGCACGGAGGCGCCACGCACCGTAGCCGTGATCGACGAAGCCTGGTGCATTGGCTGCACGCTGTGCATCAAGGCCTGCCCGACCGACGCCATTGTGGGCAGCAACAAGCTCATGCACACCGTCATCGAGCCCTATTGCACCGGCTGCGAGTTGTGTCTTCCGGTTTGCCCGGTGGACTGCATCGCCCTGGAAAACGTCAGCGGCACGGCCACCGGCTGGGCGGCCTGGCCGCAGGAACAGGCCGACCTGGCCCGCAGCCGCTATGCGTTTCACAGTGTGCGGCAAAAGCGCGAGCAACAGGAACATGAGAAGCGGCTGGAAGAAAAAGCCCAAACCAAGCTGGCCGACCTAGGCGCCCATTCCCTGCATACCGACCCGGTCGTGCTGGACAAGAAGCGCGCCGTGATCGAGGCGGCACTGGCACGCGCCCGGGCGCGGCGCACAGGTGGCAGCTAACGTCTCAGCGCTTCAGTGCGCCACCAGATTCTTGTAAACGCCGCAGCCGACAAACACGTCGTCGACCTGCTGCACGAAGGACATCTTGGTCTGTACCACGCCCGTGGCCGGGTTGGTGATGTCGTACTCCACCCAGCCCGGTTCACGGCTGGCCTGCGCCACGACGGCATTGAGCAAGCCCTGGCCATCAATGCCAGGGATATCCTGCACGCGGGTACCCACCTTGGCCGGATTGCCGCCAAAGGCCACGTAAGCGCCGTTACTATCCAGCGCAAACACATACATGTCGCGGTCGAAAAAGCCCTGCTGCGGATCAGTCAAACCGCGCAAGAAGCTGTCGCGCGAGGTCTTCTGGCGATAGGCGATGGCGCGTAGCACAAGCGCCAACGCCTCGTCGGCCGTGCCCTGCTGCAAGCGAAAGGCCTCCACCGCCTGAGCCAACGTAGAGGCGCGTTGTTCCAACTTGACGGCCTGCTCCACCGCATGCTCCACCATCTGCGCATTGCGTTGCGTGATCTCATCGAGCTGGCGGATGGCCGCACTCACCTCGTGCAGGGTTGAGCTTTGCTCGGCGCTGGAAGTCGCAATAGTGGCCATATTGGTCGCCACGTCGCGAAAGCCACTCACGATTTCGCCCATGTTGCTGCCGGCGGCGCGAATCTGTCCGACGGTGACGCCCACCTGCTCGGAAGAGTTGCTGATGAGTTGCCGGATTTCCTTGGCCGACTCGGCCGAGCGCTGCGCCAGCGAGCGCACCTCGGAGGCCACCACGGCAAAGCCGCGCCCGGCTTCGCCCGCACGCGCGGCCTCAACCGCTGCATTCAGCGCCAGGATATTGGTCTGAAAGGCCAGTCCATCAATGACGCCGATGATCTCGTTCATGCGATGCGCGCTGCTCTGAATCGCTTCCACCGAACGCACGGCCTCGCCCATGGTCTGCGCGCCGCGATCAGCCACGCCGCGCACCTGCTCGGCCTGCGCGCTGGATTGCTGCATGGTCTGGGAATCGCTCTGTACCGTGGTGGACAACTGCTCCACGCTGGCCGCACTTTCCTCCAGATTGGCCGCCTGCTGCTCGGTACGGTCCGACAATTCGCGGTTGCTGATGGCCAGGCTCTTGCCAGCATGCGCCACCAGGGCCGAGTTGCTGCGCACGCTGGCCACCATGGCCGACAAGCTGCCAACCATGGCCCGCAGAGATTCGGCCATGGCAGTGATTTCGTCGTGACCTCGGATTTCGATCTTTTCGCGCAGGTTGCCGCCCGCCGTCTGATCCATGAAGCGCATGACGCGCCGCAGATCGGACATGAAGCTGACGTAGAAGGAAATCATCAAATACAGCAGCATCAGCAGGCCTGCGATACCGGCCCAAACGCCCAGCCAGAGCATGGCGCCAACCGCGGCCAGCATGACAAGCATCAGCACCGTCAGCTTGACAGACAGAGGGAGACGGCGCATCAGCCACGCCCCAGGAACGAACAAACGCTTGATCGTCTTCATAAGCATGTCTCACTCGAATAATTCTTTTCGTTCTACATGTCCTCGCCAGTCTTCGTTGTTCGAAGTTGGCCGGACACGTCCCAGGACCGGATCTCAAATATTGAAGACGCCGGTACCTACGTGGGAATTCTAGTGAGACAAAAGGAGAAAACTCGTCAGCAACTAGTCAGTTGTCACAGGGGTATACCCCCATCCAGTGCTCAGGCCGCCAGTGCGGCAAAGGCGCGCACCACCTCGGGCGGCGCCTGCACCAGTTCGATCAGCACGCCCTCGCCCGCGATCGGGAACTCGTCGTTGGCCTTGGGGTGCAGAAAGCAGATGTCAAAACCCGCCGCACCTTTGCGGATGCCGCCGGGGGCAAAGCGCACGCCCTGCGCTGTGAGCCACGCCACAGCCTTGGGCAGATCGTCGATCCACAGGCCCACATGGTTGAGCGGAGTGGTGTGCACGGCCGGTTTTTTCTCGGGATCGAGCGGCTGCATCAGGTCGACCTCGACCTTGAACGGCCCCGCGCCCATGGCACAGATGTCCTCATCCACGTTTTCGCGCTCGGAGCGGAAGCTGCCGGTGACTTCCAGCCCCAGCATGTCAACCCAGAGTTTTTGCAGACGGGTCTTGTCCGGTCCGCCGATGGCGATCTGCTGGATGCCCAGCACCTTAAAAGGGCGTGTCATAAGACCCCCACGCTTGTCACTTCGTGTACGGCGCTGCCCCCAAGCGCAGGCGTGCCCTGCGCTACGCTTGGATTAGGGGCGCTCACGCCTTGGCGCGGTCCAGCGGCGTTCGTGTTCATCACAGGAACTCCACAATCGGCTGGTCAACCGTCAGGCTCTCGCCTTTTTGCGCCATGACCTTGCCCACCACGCCGTCGGCCATGGCGAACAGCACGTTTTCCATCTTCATGGCCTCGATCACGGCCACCCGTTCCCCGGCCAGCACCTTCTGGCCCGGCTGCACCGCCACATCGACCAGCAGGCCGGGCATGGGCGAGAGCACGAAGCGGCTCATGTCGGCCGGTGGTTTGAAAGGCATGAGTTGGTGCAACTCGGCCATGCGCGGCGACACCACCAGCGCCTCGATGCGCGTGCCGTTGTGCTGCAACCTCAATGCCAGCGGGTTTTTCAGCGTACCGCGCTCGACTTGTGCCGTGAAGGTCTGGCCGTTGACCGTGCCCGTGATGCAGATGTCATTGAGACGCGAATCGCTGCAGATTTCATAGCTGCTTTCGCCAATCCGCACGATCGCTGTCCCGGTTTCTCCGATGAACTCATCGACATGCACCGACGTCTGACCGTGCTGGCCATCGCCGTTCAGCGTGATGACCACATAGTCCTTGCCCGCGTTCACCGCGTAGCCCCGCAGTTGACCGGAAATCGTCGTTGCGCGCTCACGCGACTTGCGACGCACAAAAGCCGCCAACGCCACCAGGAAGTCCGGGTCTTCGTGCGGCACATCCTCGGCCGCAAAGCCCTTGCCATAGTGCTCGGCGATGAAGCCGGTGTTGAAGTCCCCCGCCACGAAATCGGGATGCGCCAGCAGCGCGGCCTGGAACGGGATGTTGGAGCTGATGCCACGAATGACGAAGCCGTTGAGCGCCTCGCGCATCTTGGCAATCGCATCCATGCGATCCTTGCCGTGCACGATGAGCTTGGCGATCATCGAGTCGTAGTACATCGGAATCTCGCCGCCGTCCTGCACGCCGGTATCCACGCGCACGCCAAACAAATGCTCGGTATCGGCCTGCCACATGCTCTGCGCCGGCGGCGTGAAACGCACCAGGCGGCCGGTCGAGGGCAGGAAGTTGCGGAACGGATCCTCGGCGTTGATGCGGCACTCGATGGCCCAGCCATTGCGCTTGACATCGGCCTGTGCCAGCGGCAGCTTCTCGCCGGCGGCGACACGGATCATGAGCTCCACCAGGTCCAGGCCGGTGATGCACTCGGTCACCGGGTGCTCCACCTGCAGGCGGGTATTCATCTCCAGGAAGTAGAAGTCCTGGTCCTTGCCGACCACGAACTCCACCGTGCCCGCGCTCTGGTACTTCACGGCCTTCGCCAGTGCCACCGCCTGCTCGCCCATGGCCTTGCGTGTCGCGTCACTGATGAAGGGCGACGGCGCCTCCTCGATCACCTTCTGGTGGCGGCGCTGGATCGAGCACTCGCGCTCGTTGAGGTAAATCACGTTGCCGTAGCTGTCGCCCAGCACCTGGATCTCGATGTGGCGCGGCTCCTGGACAAACTTCTCGATGAAGACGCGGTCATCGCCAAAGCTGTTGCGCGCCTCGTTGCGGCAGCTGGTGAAGCCCTCGAAGGCTTCCTTGTCGTTGAAAGCCACGCGCAAGCCCTTGCCACCGCCACCGGCCGAAGCCTTGATCATCACCGGGTAGCCGATATCCTTGGCAATCTCCACCGCCCGCTCGGCGGACTCGATGGCCTCGTTCCAGCCCGGAATGCAGTTCACCTTGGCTTCATTCGCCAGTTTCTTGGAGGCAATCTTGTCGCCCATGGCGGCAATCGAATAGTGCTTGGGACCGATGAAGACCAGGCCCTCCTCTTCCACCCGCTTGGCGAAGGCCTCGTTCTCCGACAGGAAACCGTAGCCGGGGTGGATGGCCTGGGCGCCGGTCTGCTTGGCCGCGGCAATGATCTTGTCGGCCACCAGGTAGGACTCACGGCTCGCCGCCGGGCCCAGCAGCACAGCCTCGTCGGCCAGCAACACATGGCGCGCATCGCGGTCGGCTTCCGAATACACCGCCACGGTTGCGATGCCCATTTTCTTGGCGGTGGCGATGACACGGCAGGCGATCTCGCCGCGATTCGCAATCAGAATTTTCTTGAACATGATGACGTCCTGTTCTCTCTCAATGTTGTTGGGCCAGCAGCGCCTTGCGCCGGGCCGTGAAGTTCCACCACGGCTGGCTGGGCCCGCCGTTCATAAAGTCGTGCGCGGCCAGAAAGGCATCCAGCACGCAGGGGTCATGGCGCTGGCCCATGGGGCCGCGCAGTTGCTCGAAGCTTTCCAGCGGGTCCATCTCACGCACCTGTTGCGGCGTCGTGATACCGATGCCGCGCAGATCGGCCGCCATCGCCTTGCCGATGTTCGGAATATCGGTCAGCACACGGGCTTGCTCGGCGTGGATCGCTTTGGGCATGTCGGGACTCGCAGGATAGGGTTCAGAGCGGGATGTTGCCGTGCTTGCGCCACGGGTTTTCCAGCTTTTTGTCTTTCAGCATCACCAGCGAACGGCCGATGCGCTTGCGGGTTTCATGCGGCAGGATCACGTCGTCGATAAAGCCGCGGGCACCGGCCACAAAGGGGTTGGCGAAGCGCGCCTTGTACTCGGCTTCCTTGGCCGCCAGCTTGGCTGGGTCGCCTTTGTCTTCGCGGAAGATGATCTCCACCGCGCCCTTGGCGCCCATCACCGCGATTTCGGCATTGGGCCAGGCGAAGTTGACGTCGCCACGCAGGTGCTTGGAAGCCATCACGTCGTAGGCACCGCCGTAGGCTTTGCGCGTGATCACCGTGATCTTCGGCACCGTGCACTCGGCGTAGGCGTAAAGCAGCTTGGCGCCGTGCTTGATGATGCCGCCGTATTCCTGCGAGGTCCCGGGCATGAAGCCGGGCACATCAACGAAGGTGATCACCGGGATGTTGAAGGCATCGCAGAAGCGCACGAAGCGCGCGGCCTTGATCGAGCTCTTGATATCCAGGCAGCCGGCCAGCACTAGCGGCTGGTTGGCCACGATGCCCACGGTCTGGCCGTCCATGCGGGCGAAGCCGATCAGGATGTTCTTGGCGTACTCGGGCTGCAGCTCGAAGAAGTCGCCATCATCGACCGTCTTGAGGATCAGCTCCTTCATGTCGTAGGGCTTGTTCGGGTTGTCGGGAATGAGCGTATCCAGGCTCAACTCCAGGCGTTCGATCGGGTCGCCACTCTGGCGCACCGGCGCCTTCTCGCGGTTGTTGAGCGGCAGGTAGTTGTACAGGCGGCGCAGCATCAGCAGCGCCTCGACGTCGTTCTCGAAGGCGAGATCGGCCACGCCGCTCTTGGTGGTGTGGGTGATGGCGCCGCCCAGCTCCTCGGCCGTCACTTCCTCATGCGTCACGGTTTTCACCACCTCGGGGCCGGTGACGAACATGTAGGACGAATCCTTCACCATGAAGATGAAATCGGTCATGGCCGGCGAATACACCGCACCACCAGCCGACGGCCCCATGATCATGCTGATCTGCGGCACCACGCCGCTGGCCATCACATTGCGCTGGAACACATCGGCATAGCCGCCCAGCGACGCCACGCCTTCCTGAATACGGGCGCCACCCGAGTCGTTGAGGCCGATTACCGGTGCGCCGACCTTCATGGCCTGGTCCATCACCTTGCAGATCTTCTCGGCATGCGCCTCGGACAAGGCGCCGCCAAACACGGTGAAGTCCTGGCTGTAAACAAACACCAGGCGGCCGTTGATCATGCCGTAGCCGGTGACCACGCCGTCGCCGGGGATCTTGTTGTCCTGCATGCCGAAGTCGACGCAGCGGTGCTCGACGAACATGTCCCACTCTTCGAAGGTGCCTTCGTCGAGCAGGACTTCGAGGCGCTCACGCGCCGTGAGTTTGCCCTTGGCGTGCTGCGCGGCGATGCGTTTCTCGCCGCCGCCCAGGCGCGCCGCGGCGCGCTTTTTTTCCAGTTGTTCAAGGATGTCGTGCATGGTGTGCCCTCTTGGAAATTTTGTGATGTTGTCGTTTAGTTTGTATGGCCAAAAGCCTGCAGCAGGCTGCGTGCGGCTGTGGAGGCGGCCAGCCGTCCGGCCGCCACGTCCTCACTCAAGTGCGGCAAGAGTTCGCGGACCTGCGGGTGCTGGCGAAATGCTTGCTTGAGCCCGGCGTCGATGCGCTCCCACATCCAGGCCAGTGATTGGTTCTGGCGCCGCGCCGCCAGTTTGCCGCTGCCGGTCTGCAGTGAGCGGAACTCGGTTACAGCGGCCCAAAAGCTGTCGACGCCCTGCCCCAGCAGGGCACTGAGCTGCACGACCTTTGGATGCCAGATCTTCTCGTCGTGATGGGCATGTTCCGGGTTGCCATGCAAGCCGAGCAGCCGCAGGCTGGAGGTGATCTGTGCCTGCGCTCGCGTCGCAGCTGAGGTATCGATGTCGGCCTTGTTGATGACCACCAGATCCGCCAGTTCCATCACGCCCTTCTTGATCGCCTGCAGGTCGTCACCGGCATTGGGTAGCTGCATCAGCACGAACATGTCGGTCATGCTGGCCACAGCCGTCTCGCTCTGGCCCACGCCCACGGTCTCGACAATCACGAGGTCATAGCCGGCGGCCTCGCACACCAGCATGGCCTCGCGCGTCTTCTCGGCCACGCCACCGAGCGTTCCGCTAGACGGACTGGGGCGGATGTACGCCTGCTCATGCACCGAGAGTTTTTCCATCCGCGTTTTGTCGCCCAGGATGGAGCCGCCCGAAACCGTGCTGGAGGGGTCCACCGCCAATACGGCGACGCGGTGGCCTTTCTCGATCAGGTACAGGCCCAGCGCCTCGATGAAGGTGGATTTGCCGACCCCGGGCACGCCGCTGATGCCGAGACGGAACGAGTTGCCGCTGTGCGGCAGCAAAGCGGTCAGCAGCGCATCGGCCTGCACCCGGTGGTCGGCGCGGGTCGATTCCAGCAGCGTGATGGCCTTGGCCATGGCTCGGCGCTGCTGGGTCGCGTTGCCCTGCAGGATGCTTTCCAGCAAAGGGGGATGGCTCACCGGATCGCCTTATGCCTGGGCTTTTTTGATCTGTTCCAGCACGTCCTTGGCGCTGGCCGGGATCGGCGTGCCCGGGCCGTAGATGCCCTTGACGCCGGCCTCATAGAGGAAGTCGTAGTCCTGGCGCGGAATGACGCCGCCGACGAAGACGATGATGTCGTCGGCGCCCTGCTTCTTCAGCTCGGCAATGATGGCCGGCACCAGAGTCTTATGGCCGGCGGCCAGGGTGGAGACGCCCACCGCGTGCACATCGTTCTCGATCGCCTGGCGCGCGCATTCCTCCGGGGTCTGGAACAGCGGCCCCATGTCGACGTCAAAACCGAGGTCGGCAAAGGCCGTAGCCACCACCTTGGCGCCGCGGTCGTGGCCATCCTGGCCTAATTTTGAAATCATCACGCGCGGGCGACGCCCGTACTGGTCCGCGAAGTCGGCGATTTCTTTTTTGAGGTTGTCCCAGCCTTCGGCCGAGTCATAAGCTGCTGCGTACACACCGGTCACCTTTTGCGTATCGGCGCGATGGCGCCCAAAGACTTTTTCCAGCGCATCCGACACCTCGCCCACCGTGGCGCGCAGGCGCATGGCCTGGATGGACAGATCCAGCAGATTACCATCGCCTTTTTCAGCGGCGGAAGTCAAGGCATCCAGTGCACCTTGCACCGCTGTGCCATCGCGTTTGTCCTTGATGGCTTTGAGACGCGCAATCTGCCCGTCACGCACCGCCACATTGTCAATGTCGCGCGCGTCGATCGCGTCTTCGGTCTTGAGTTTGTACTTGTTGACGCCGACGATCACATCCTTGCCGGAATCGATGCGCGCCTGCTTCTCGGCCGCTGCCGCCTCGATCTTGAGCTTGGCCCAGCCACTGTCCACGGCCTTGGTCATGCCGCCCATGGCCTCGACTTCCTCGATGATGGCCCAGGCGGCGTCCGCCATGTCCTGGGTCAGTTTTTCCATCATGTAGCTGCCGGCCCAGGGATCGATCACGTTGGTGATGTGGGTTTCTTCCTGGATGATGAGCTGGGTGTTGCGCGCAATCCGCGAACTGAATTCGGTCGGCAGTGCAATCGCCTCGTCAAAGCTGTTGGTGTGCAGCGACTGCGTGCCGCCAAACACCGCCGCCATGGCTTCGATGGTGGTGCGCACCACGTTGTTGTAGGGGTCCTGCTCGGTCAGACTCCAGCCGGAAGTCTGGCTGTGCGTGCGCAGCATCAGGCTCTTGGGATTCTTGGCGTTGAAGCCTTTCATGATGCGGCACCACAGCAGGCGGGCCGCGCGCATCTTGGCGATTTCCAGGTAGAAATTCATGCCCACGGCCCAGAAGAAGGACAGGCGACCGGCGAAATCGTCCACGTCCAGCCCCGAGGCCATCGCGGTCTTCACATACTCCTTGCCGTCGGCCAGGGTGAAGGCCAGTTCCAGCGCCTGGTTGGCACCGGCTTCCTGCATGTGGTAACCCGAAATCGAGATCGAGTTGAACTTCGGCATGTTCCTGGCCGTGTAGCCAATGATGTCGCCGATGATGCGCATGCTGGGGCTTGGCGGGTAGATGTAGGTGTTGCGGACCATGAACTCCTTGAGGATGTCGTTCTGGATGGTGCCGCTCAATTGGTCCTGGCTCACGCCCTGTTCTTCGGCCGCTACCACATAGCCGGCCAGCACCGGCAGCACGGCGCCGTTCATGGTCATGGAGACACTGACCTTGTCCAAGGGGATCTCGTTGAACAGGATCTTCATGTCTTCCACGGAGTCAATCGCCACACCGGCCTTGCCGACGTCACCGGTCACACGGGGATGGTCGCTGTCATAGCCACGGTGCGTCGCCAGATCGAAAGCCACGCTCACGCCCTGCCCGCCGGCAGCCAATGCCTTGCGGTAGAAGGCGTTGGATTCCTCGGCGGTCGAGAAGCCGGCGTACTGACGGATGGTCCAGGGCCGCACCGCATACATGGTGGCTTGCGGACCGCGCAGATAGGGTTCAAAGCCCGGCAAGGTATTGGCGTGCGGCAGGCCGGCGGTGTCCTCGGCTGTATAGAGCGGCTTGACGCTGATGCCGTCCGGCGTGACCCAGTTCAGCGCATGGACGTCGCCACCGGGGGCGGACTTGGCAGCGGCTTTGTGCCAAGCCGCAAGGCTGGCGGCCTGGAATTCGGGATTTTTCGGGCTCATGGCTAATGGGCGTAACGCCGGGTTGGGGGCTTGATTTTGTTGCCGGGAGTTTACATCATTCATAATTATTGATGCAAAATATTCCGTAAAGCTTACAATCCAGCCCATGTCTGCCCTCTCCTTATCTCCCCGTGCACTTTATGTGGAAGTGGCCGAACTTCTGCGCCAGCGCATCTTCAAGCGCGAACTGGAACCCGGCAGTTGGATCGATGAGCTGAAAATCGCCGAGGACTATGGTATCAGCCGCACCCCGCTGCGGGAAGCGCTCAAGGTGCTGGCGGCAGAAGGCCTGGTGACCATGAAGGTGCGCCGTGGCGCCTATGTCACCGAGGTCAACGAAAAAGACCTGAGCGATGTCTATCACCTGCTCGCGCTGCTGGAAAGCGATGCCGCCGGTGTGGTGGCGCAGCAGGCCACGGACGCCCAGCTACGTGAACTGCAGACCTTGCACGATGAACTCGAAGCTGCCGCCCGGCCCGGCAAGCCGGACCGTGAACGTTTCTTCGAGATCAACGAACGCTTTCACATGCGGCTGCTGGAGATCGCCGACAACCGCTGGCGCGACCAGATGGTGGCCGACCTGCGCAAGGTCATGAAGCTCAACCGCCACCATTCCCTGTTCAAGTCTGGCCGCATCGAGGAGTCGTTACAGGAACATCGGACGATCATGGCCGCCTTGCTGGCCCGCAACGCCGACGCGACGGTGCACGCCATGCGGGCGCATTTTGCGCGCGGGCTGGAAGCCGCCGCCGCTTGACCCTGGCGCTATGCGCCAAGCCACAAACTGATTCACCCTATCCGGGCGGCGTATGATGACCCGGGTTTACCCTAGGCCACCTGGTCTCTGCATCGCGCACCGTGGCCAGACGCCATAACCCTGAAGCCCGCCTCCCGGCAGCACGCTTCTTCCTGAATTGTTGATCCCATGAAACCCGCCCTTGACGATCTCGGCCACGTGGACACCTTGCCCCAATTGCTCGCTTTTCGCGCATCGACCAGCCCGCAACGCGAGGCCTATCGCGAATTCGACACCCTCAGCGGCCACTGGCTCAGCCTGAGCTGGGCCACCACCCAGGAGCGGGTGAAGCAGTGGCAGCGCGCCCTTGCGGCCAGCAAGCTGCCAGCGGGCGCCCGCGTGGCCATCCTGCTGCCCAACGGGCTGAACGCCATGAGCATCGACCAAGCCACGCTGGCCCAGGGCGCCGTGCCTGTGCCTTTGCACGCCATTGACAACCCCGGCAGCATTGCCTACATCCTGGCCGATTGCGAAGCCTCGCTGCTCATCGTGACCCAGGCCAGCCAGTGGGAAAAGATTCGCGCCATCGGCACGCCATTCCCGGCGCTGCGTGCGGTGGTGGTGACAGACGCTGACAGCACCCTGCCCGCCGCCAGCCAGGTCAACGGCGCTGTGCCGCTCATTGCGCTGGCCGATTGGCTAGCCGCCGCGGGCGAGGACATCACGCTGTCAGCACCTCCCCGCCCGGATGACCTGGCCGCCATCGTCTACACATCGGGCACCACAGGCAAGCCCAAGGGCGTCACGCTGACCCACCGCAACGTGGTCGCCAATGTCAAAGCCGTGCTGACGCGCGTCACGCCGACCGAGGACGACGTGTTCCTGTCTTTCCTGCCCCTGTCGCATACCTTCGAGCGCACGGCGGGCTACTACCTGCCCATCGCCGCCGGCAGTTGCGTGGCCTATGCCCGCTCGGTGGCATTGCTGGCCGAAGACCTGAAGACAGTGCGACCGACCGTGCTGATTTCGGTGCCGCGCATTTACGAACGGGTGCATGCCAAGCTGCTGGAGCTGCTTGCCGCCTCGCCCTGGAAGATGCGGCTGTTTGAAGCGGCACAGGCCGTGGGCTGGCGCCGTTTTCGCGCGGCACAGGGCCTGCCTCCACTCGGGCGCGACGACGATGCTGCTGCCGGCGCCTGGACCCTGTTGCCCTGGCCTCTGCTGCAACGCCTGGTGGCCACGCCGCTGCTGGCACAGTTCGGCGGCCGAGTCCGTGTGGCCGTCAGCGGTGGGGCACCGCTGTCACCGACCATTGCGCGCTGCTTCCTCGGCCTGGGCCTGCCACTGCTGCAAGGCTACGGCATGACCGAGACATCGCCGGTGGTCGCAGCCAACGGACTGGCTGACAACGACCCTGTCACCGTGGGCCGGGCGCTGCCCGGCGTAGAGGTGCGCATCGGAGACAACCGCGAGCTGCAGGTACGCGGCCCCTTGGTCATGAAGGGCTACTGGAAGCGGCCTGAAGATACCGAACGCATCCTGTCAGCCGACGGCTGGCTGGCCTCGGGCGATCAGGCCGAGATCCGCGATGGCCGTATCCGCATCCTCGGGCGCATCAAGGAAATCATCGTGACCTCGACCGGCGAAAAAATCCCGCCCGGCGACCTGGAGCTGGCCATCACCGCCGACCCGCTGTTCGAGCAGGTGTTCGTGGTCGGTGAACAGCGCCCCTTCATTGCCTGCGTGGCGGTGCTGCAGCGCGACGAATGGCAGCGGCTGGCCGGGGAACTCGGCCTGGACCCGCAGGATACCGCCAGCCTGAGCCACCCGACCGCCACCAAGGCGGCACTGGTGCGTCTCGAGCACGTGACGGCAAGCTTTGCGCGCTATGCCGTGCCGCGCGCGGTCTGCCTGACTTTAACGCCCTGGACGATTGAAAACACCTTCATGACCCCCACGCTCAAACTCAAGCGCAACAACCTGATGGCCCATTTCGCCACACAGATCGAGGCGATGTACCAAAAGCCGAGCGACCGCTGAGGCGCGGCGCAGCGGAACAGCAGAGGTTTTGAGCGCCGGCTTCAGGCGACCTTGGGCGCCACCTCATGCGCCAGCGCCATCACCTCGCTCGGGTGCAGCGGCTTGAGCTTGTGGTCGCTCCAGACCTGGCGCCAGCGCCGCGCGCCGGGCAGGCCGTGGCGCAGGCCCAGCATGTGGCGTGCGATGGCATACCAGGGCGTGCCATGTTCGGCTGCTTCGCGCACCATGTAGTCAACCATCTGCGCCTCCACCGCCTCGCGTGTCAGGCTGGAGGGTGCTGCACCGTAGAAGGCTTCGTCCCAGTCGCTCAGCCACCAGGGGTTGTGATAGGCCTCGCGCCCGACCATCACGCCATCGAGTTGTGACAGTTGCTCCGTCACCTGGAGCGTGGTACTGATGCCGCCGTTGACGACGATGGTGAGCTGCGGAAACTCGCGCTTGAGCTGGTGCACAAGTTCGTAGCGCAGCGGTGGCACCTCGCGGTTTTCCTTCGGGGACAGCCCCTTGAGCCAGGCGTTGCGGGCATGGACGATGAAGGTGCTGCAGCCGGCCTCACTGACAGCGCCAACGAAGTCGCGCACAAACGCGTAGCTCTCGGTCTTGTCGATGCCAATGCGGTGCTTGACTGTAACCGGCACGGACACCATATCGACCATGGCCTTGACGCAGTCGGCCACCAGTGCGGGCTCGGCCATCAGGCAGGCGCCGAAGGCACCGCGCTGCACGCGCTCAGATGGACAACCACAGTTGAGGTTGATTTCGTCATAGCCCCACTGCTCGCCCAGCGTCGCGCAACGCGCCAGATCAGCCGGCTCGCTGCCGCCAAGCTGCAAGGCCAGCGGATGCTCTTCGGCGTTGAAACGCAGATGGCGTGGCACATCGCCATGCAACAGCGCACCGGTAGTGACCATCTCGGTGTAGAGCAGGGTCTGACGTGTCAGCAGGCGGTGGAAAAACCGACAGTGATGGTCAGTCCAGTCCAGCATGGGGGCGACCGACATGCGCCATCGGTCAGGCGGAACAGGCTTCTTGCTTGGCATGGTCTCGATTATCCCCGCCCGGGAACGCAGATCCTCAGGCCAGTTCGTTGGAACACACCACGCGATTACGCCCCGCCTGCTTGGCTTGGTACAGCGCCTTGTCCGCGCGATCCACCAGGGTATGGCAGTCTTTGGCCACGCTCGCGACAGCGACCCCCAGACTGATCGTGACGGGCCGGCGGGTCCAATGGGCATCCCTCACTTCCTGGCGGATGCGCTCGGCCACACGAAGCGCGTCGGCTATACCGGTATCCGGCAAAACGATAGCGAATTCCTCGCCACCGTAACGCGCCACCCGGTCATAGGCCCGGGCCTGCGATTGCAGCGCCCGTGCGACCTGTTGCAAAGCCTCGTCGCCATGCACATGGCCGAATTCGTCGTTGAAGCGCTTGAAGCCGTCAATGTCCAGCATGATCAGCGCCAGCGAAGAGTGGGTACGCTCCAGGCGCGACGATTCCTCCGCCATGATCTGGTCGAAAGCGCGACGGTTCTTGAGTCCTGTCAGCGAATCGGTCATGGTTTGTTCGGCCAGTTCGAGAATCACCTGGTCCAAGCGCGTCTGCGTCGCCTCCAGTTGCTGCTGCCGGTCCTGCTGGGCCCGGCTCAGGGCTTCCAGTTCAGCCAAGGCACGGCGCAGCTCCAACAAGCGGACAACTTGTCGCGCCAGCGCCTGGAGCGCCTTGGCCATGGCATGTGTCAGGCGACGCGGCATCCGGTCGATGATGCACAAGGTACCGAGCGCACTGCCGGACGGTGTGACCAGCGGAGCCCCGGCGTAAAAGCGGATGCCCGGCTCACCGGTGACCAATGGGTTTGCGGCGAAGCGCGGATCGAGCGTCGCATCCGGCACTTCCATGATTTCGGCAGGATTGAGGAGGGCGTGGGCGCAAAACGCGAGCTCGCGCGGGGTTTGTGCCGTCTCCAGGCCGACCCGGGCCTTGAACCACTGGCGCTCGCTGTCGATCAAGCTGATCAAGGCAATCGGAACACCACAGATTTGCGACGCCAAGGTGACAATGTCGTCGTAGGATTGTTCCGGCAGGCTGTCGAGGATATCGTAGGCATCGAGTGCTCTCAGGCGTGTCGCTTCATCCGCCGGAAGCTGCGCAGGAATACCGCATCCTGAAGTAGATTGCATAAGGCGCGATGATAGCGCCCGTCCCTATTCCCTTAAATCGCCGGGGTCACGCACCACGGCGCCGCGTTGTGCGCCAGTCCCATCCACAGTGCCCAGGCCGAACTGGCAGCCAGGGCCAGCCCCGCGAGCCGCACGCCCCACTGCCCGGAGCCTGGCCCCTTCAGGCGCAGCCAGAGCCAAGGCCCGGCCATCATGGAAACGCTGGTGCCCAGCGCAAACAGCGCCATGACCGCAGCCCCTTCCAGTGCCTGGCTGGTCATGGCCGCCACCAGCAAGGCCGAATACAACAGTCCGCAAGGCAAAAAGGTCCAGAACATCCCCACCACCAGCGGCGCACCCCGCCCTCGCCCGGCCGCCAAGGCACGGGCACCCGACCAGAGCCGACGCGCGGCGTGCTCCAGCCAGACCGGTTGCTGGGCCTTCCACACCAGCAACAGGCCCAGCAGCATGGCGGCGACGTGAAACAGGGTCCAGACCGGCCGGAAGGCCGCGGTTTGCACACTCAGCCAGCCCACGCCCTGAATGGAAGCGGCGGCCACGGCGCCCAGTGCCGAGTAGCCGATGATGCGGCCGAGTTGGAAAGTCCACATGGCCGCGTTGCGATGCGGGCCGGCCGCCTGGCCGATGCCGGCGCAAGCGGCACCGCACATGGCGATACAGTGGGGCCCACCCGCCAGGCCCATGAGCAAGGCCGTGACGGCCAGAGAGGTCTGCATGAAGGCGAGTTTAGGCCTGATCCGGGAGCCGGCCTAGATGATCTTGGAGAAGCGGGCGCGGTTGCGATCGGTCTGCAGGTAGCGGTCAAACACCATGGCCACAGCACGCACGAAGAACCAGCCGTTGGCCGTGACCTGGATGCCGCTGTCATCCACCGTCACCAAGCCCTGCTCGGACAGGGCCTGCAGAGCCTCCATTTCCGGGCCGAAGTAGCTGTGAAAATCGATCAGGAAGGCCAGGTTGATGGATTCGAACAGCACCTGCCCCTGGCACATCAGCGCCATGATGACGGCGCGCCGCACCAAGTCGTCACGCGAGAGCGCCAAGCCCCTGACTACCGGGAAGCGGCCGTGATCGAGGGCGTCGTAATACTCCTCGATGGTCTTGGCATTCTGGCTGTAGGTGGCACCGATACGGCCGATGGACGACACCCCCAAGGCAATCAGGTCGCAATCCGGCTGCGTGCTGTAGCCCTGAAAATTGCGGTGCAGCCGCCCTTGGCGTTTGGCCACGGCCAGCGGGTCGTTGGGCAGGGCGAAGTGATCCATGCCGACATAGACGTAGCCGGCACCCATGAACTTGGCCAGCGAGTGCGACAGCATGGTCAGCTTGGCAGCAGCCCCCGGCAATTCGGCCGTGGCAATGCGGCGCTGCGGCTTGAAGCGATCAGGCAAATGGGCGTAGGCATACAGCGCAATGCGATCCGGCCGCAAGTCAACGATTTGCGCCAGTGTGCGATCGAACGATTCCGGCGTCTGTTGCGGCAAGCCGTAGATCAAATCCACGTTGATGGAATCAAACCCGCGCTGGCGTGCTGCTTCCACCAAGGCAAATACCTGTTCGGCGGGTTGTACACGGTGCACGGCTTTTTGCACCGCCGGATCAAAATCCTGCACCCCAAAGCTCAGGCGATTGAAGCCCAGTTCGGCCAGGGTATCGAGCCGGCTGGCATCAATGGTGCGAGGATCGACTTCGATCGAATATTCGCCACCGGGCACCAAGCTAAAGCTGCGTCGCAGCATAACCATGAGCTCGCGCAATTCGGCATCGCTCAAAAACGTTGGCGTGCCGCCCCCCAGATGCAGCTGGGTAACGGTTTGCCCCACACCGAGTTGCGCGGTATGCAAGTCCACCTCGCGGCTGAGGTAGCGCAGGTATTCGGCCGCGCGCTCGTGGTGTTTGGTGATGATCTTGTTACAGGCGCAGTAGTAGCACAGCGACTCGCAAAACGGAATATGCACGTACAGCGACAGCGGCAAAACCAGGGCCGCCGCACCGGAGCGGCGCTGCTGCAAGGCCTGGGTGTAATCCTCTGCCGTGAAAGCTTCAACGAATCGATCGGCCGTCGGATAGGAGGTATAGCGCGGCCCCGCCACGTCATAACGGCGCAGCAACTCCGGGGAAACAGGCTCAGCGATATCGGCGTTCATGGATGGTCCTCGACTGGATAGCAACTGTGCCGCGAAACGACGAAATCCGCCTTGATGTGCATCAAATAATGCTAAGGTACGGCTTTGGTCGATTCAGGAAGAACGCCCTTATGTCAGACATCTTCCCCGCAGGACATCACATCATTGACAGCCCGAGGGATAGCGGATCAAAGATTGATGCCAAAATACAGCATATGAATCCTCAAACGATCAAAGTTGCCTGCTCCAACTGCAACCTGCGCGAACTGTGCATGCCCTTGGGGCTGACTCCCGAGGAACTCGACCGCATTGACAACGTTGTGTCCAGCCGCCGCAAAGTCAAACGCGGCACACCCCTGTTTCGCAACGGCGAGAAGTTCAGTTCGCTGTATGCCATTCGCACCGGCTTCTTCAAGACTTGCGTAGCGTCCGAAGATGGCCGAGATCAGGTGACCGGCTTCCAGATGGCGGGCGAGATCATCGGCCTGGACGGCATCGTGAACGATCAACATACCTGCGATGCGATCGCCCTGGAGGATGCCGAGGTCTGCGTCATGCCATTTGACCGCATCGAAGACATTTCCCGTGAAATCAATGGCCTGCAGCGCCATGTGCACAAGATCATGAGCCGGGAAATCGTGCGTGAGCACGGCGTCATGCTGCTGCTGGGCAGCATGCGCGCCGAAGAGCGCCTGGCCGCCTTCCTGCTCAACCTGGTGCAGCGCCTGCACGCCCGTGGCTTTTCGCAGTCAGAACTGGTTCTGCGCATGACGCGCGAGGAAATTGGCAGCTACCTGGGTCTCAAGCTAGAGACTGTCAGCCGGACCTTTTCAAAGTTTGTGGAAGACGGCATTGTGGAGGTCAAGCAGCGCCATGTGCGCATTCTCGACACCGACGCCCTGTCACAAATCGTGAACCACACCGAGTGCCAATAAGGCCGTAGGCCTTAGCAGCACTCGCCCTGCTTGGGGCAGCCCTCGGGACGCTCGTCTCCGGGCAAAGGACACTGATTGACCTCGAACGGCGACATCGACAGCAGGGTGGTCAGTCCGCTGGAGAGCATGGCAATACCCCAGAAGACAAAAAACGCCACGGTGTAGACGCCCTGTCGCGACAATGCCACCGGTTGACCGAACCACTGCAGATCCTGGGGGTCGACCATGGCAAATACCAGCATCTCGAGCACGCCGGCAACCAGAAATGCCGGCCATGCAATCCACATCATCTTTTGCATCTTCATGCTTGTCTCCGGATGCTTTTAATCAATGAATCAGGGCCGGGCCTTAGGCTCGGGCACCACACCGGTGGCGGCATGGTTGCGCGCCTGTATCGCTGGCGCCAGACTGTTCGGGTTGGCTTCCAGTGTTTTGTTGATCTCAATGCCCTGGCGGTAGTAATCATCTGCCACCACGGGATCGGGGGTGCGGATCGCCAGGAACAGCGTGTAAAAACCCGCCACCACCACGACCGCCGGTCCGGAGATCACCAGCCAGACATGGCCAAATTTCCACCAGGGGGCTGAAGTATTTTTCTGCATGTGTTTTCCTTAACGCGGGACCATGAACACAGATTTTTCGCTGACTTGTGCGGAATCATCCCGTGATGCGATCTCAAAATGAATCGAATATGTTCCAGCCACTGCAGCGTCGTAGGGCAACTGAACCCGAACCGGAACCCAGCGCGACTGAGCCGCCTCGACCTCCACATCCGCATCCGAAGCCACCGCCAAGCCTGGCAGTCCATTGACTGAAATTTTGTAATGCTGCTCGGACTCGGTGGCGTTCATGACCTGCAGCCGGTAGACGTTTTCGATCATGCCTCCCGACACAATGCGGGCCATCACACCACGGTCGCGGATCACGTCCACCTTCAAAGGGGTTCGCAGCGCCAAACTGACCAGCAACGCGACACTCACGGCCGTCAGGATCAGCGTGTAGATCACGACCCGAGGACGGAATACATGACGCCACGTCTGGGCACGTGACCAACCTTTCTGAACGGCATTCTGGGTCGAGTACTTGACCAGGCCGCGCGCATAGCCCATCTTGTCCATGACGGTATCACAGACATCGGCGCAGGCGCCACAGCCAATGCATTCGTATTGCAGCCCTTTGCGGATGTCAATGCCAGTCGGACAGACCTGCACACACAAACTGCAGTCGACACAGGCCCCCAGGTTCAGTGCGGATGGATCAGCCTTGCGCGAGCGCGCTCCGCGCGGTTCGCCACGCGCATCGTCATAGGTCACGATCAGCGTGTCCTTGTCGAACATCGCGCTCTGAAAGCGTGCATAGGGACACATGTACTTGCAGACCTGCTCGCGCATGAAACCCGCATTGCCGTAGGTGGCAAAGGCGTAGAAGATGACCCAGAACACTTCCCACGAACTCATGTTGAGCTGGAGGAACTCCATGCCCAGTTCACGAATCGGCGTGAAATAAGCGACAAAGGTAAAGCCGGTCCACCCAGCCACAAGCAGCCACAACAGATGCTTGCTGCCCTTACGTGCCAGCTTTCGCAGCGACATGGGACCGGCATCCAGTCGCATGCGGGCCGAGCGGTCACCTTCGACCTTGCGCTCGATCCAGAGAAAGATTTCGGTATAGACCGTCTGCGGACAGGCATAGCCGCACCACAGCCGCCCGGCCACTGCCGTGAAGAGAAAGAGTGACAGCGCCGAGATGACCAGCAGCCCGCTCAGATAGATAAAGTCCTGTGGATACAGAACCAGGCCGAAAATGTAGAAGCGCCGAGTCCCGAGATCGAACAGCACGGCCTGCCGCTGCCCCCACTCCAGCCAGGGCAAGCCGTAGAACACCAACTGCGTGAGAAACACCAATCCCCAGCGCCAGCGCGTGAACAGGCCGGAAACACTGCGGGGATAAATCTTTGTGTGCGCCTCGTACAGGGACACCATCTCCGCATCGTCCGCAATGTCTTGCGGAACGATGGGGATGACTTTGGGGTTCGTCGACCCGGGATTACTCAATTCAGATCCTTCAGGCTACTTTATTTGCCAGCGGTCTTGGCACCGTTCGACAGCCCCCAGACATAAGAGGTCAGCACATGGATCTGGGCTTCGCTCAGTTTGCCTTCCTGGGCCGGCATCTGGTTAACCTTGCCATTGTTGATCATGGCGACGATGGCACCCTCACCCCAGCCATGCAGCCAGACATCGTCGGTCAGGTTGGGGGCACCCAGCAACGGGTTGCCCTTGCCATCCATACCGTGGCAGGCAGCGCAAGCGCCGAACTTGGCTTTGCCCAGCGAAGCACGCAACGAATCATTCGGGCTACCCGAAAGGCTCAGTACATAGTGCGCCACGTTCTTCACGTCATCAGGCGTACCCACCGCAGCCCCCATGGGTGGCATGTTGCCGATCCGGCCCTTGGTGATCGTTTCCTTGATTTTCTCAGGCGCACCGCCATGCAACCAGTCGCCATCGGTCAGATTGGGAAAGCCTTTGCTGCCGCGCGCGTCAGAACCGTGACATTGGGCGCAGTTGTTCATGAACAGGCGCTCGCCAATAGCCATGGCCGAGGGGTCTTTGGACATGTCTTCCGGCGTCATGGCAGCGAATTTGGCATAGAGTGGCGCCACTTCCTTGTCGCCTTTTTCCATCTCCGCTTTATGTTGCCCCGTTGACGACCAATTCAGCTGGCCCGGACTGTTGCCGAGACCCGGGTACATGGCCAAGTAAACACCGGCAAAGATAATGGTGATGATGAACAGCCACACCCACCAGCGCGGCAAGGGGTTGTTCATCTCGCGCAGGTCACCGTCCCAGACGTGGCCGGTCGTGTTGTCATTCGAGGTCATGGCCTTGGCCTTGCCACTGAACCACAGCAGCAGCAGGCAGGCCAGAATGCTGACCACCGTGATGATTGCAACGTAGCCCGACCAGAAGTTGCTTGTGAAATCGCTCATTTTTCTTCCTTTGACGGCTCGTTAATCCTGTTCGAAAGGCAGATTGGCTGCCTTCTCGAAATCTTCAGCATTGCGCCGGGACCAAGCCCACATCACGATACCGATGAAGGTGATGAGGCAAGCCACAGTGGCAATGGAACGAAGGGTGTTGACATCCATGATGTGATCTCCCGGATTTACTTGAGGGCGGTGCCCAGCACTTGCAGGAAAGCGATCAAGGCGTCCACTTCGGTCTTGCCCTTGATATCTTCAGAAGCTTTGGCAATCTGCTCGTCGGTGTAAGGAACACCCACGGTGCGTAAAGCCTTCATGTGCGCCGGCATGGACGCAGCATCCACCGTGTCTTTGAGCAGCCACGGATAGGCCGGCATGTTCGACTCAGGCACCAAGTCACGCGGGTTGTTCAGGTGGGTGCGATGCCATTCATCGCTATAACGACCACCAACGCGGGCCAAATCCGGGCCGGTACGTTTGCTGCCCCACTGGAAGGGGTGGTCATACACCGACTCTCCCGCCACCGAGTAATGACCATAACGCAGGGTTTCGGCGCGGAACGGACGAATCATCTGCGAGTGGCAGTTGTAGCAGCCCTCGCGGACATAGATGTCACGTCCGGCCAGTTGCAGGGCCGTATAGGGCTGGACACCCTTGAGCGGCTCGGTCGTGGACTTCTGGAAGAACAGCGGAACGATCTCGACCAAGCCCCCCACCAGCAGGACCAGCAGGATGAGGACAATCATCAAGAAGTTATTGGTTTCGATCTTCTCGTGCGACAGGCCGCCGCTTGTATTGTTATTTGCCATGATGAATCCTTCTTATGCGTGAGCCGCTGCCGCAGGAATGTTGACGTTGACGACACGCCCAGCGGTTGCCGTCTTGATGACGTTCCACAACATGATCAGCATGCCGCCGAGGTAGAGCAAGCCACCGAGCAGACGCAGCACATAGAACGGGAAGGTCGCCTTGACCGACTCGACAAAGGTATAGGTCAGCGTGCCATCGGCATTGATCGCGCGCCACATCAGGCCCTGCATGACACCGGCAATCCACATGGCCGCGATATAGATCACGATACCGATGGTGGCAGTCCAGAAGTGCACTTCAATCGCCTTGACGCTGTACATCTGCTTCTGACCGAACAGGCGCGGGATCAGGTAGTACATGGAGCCCATGGTCACCAGGCCGACCCAGCCCAGCGCACCAGAGTGCACGTGGCCCACGGTCCAGTCGGTGTAGTGGCTCAAGGCATTGACGGTCTTGATCGACATCATCGGGCCTTCAAACGTGCTCATGCCGTAGAAGGACAGGGACACGATCAGGAAGCGCAGGATGGGATCATCACGCAACTTGTGCCAAGCACCCGACAGCGTCATGATGCCGTTGATCATGCCGCCCCAACTCGGTGCCAGCAGAATCAGGGAGAACACCATGCCCACCGATTGCGTCCAGTCCGGCAGCGCGGTGTAGTGCAGGTGGTGCGGACCCGCCCACATGTAGGTGAAGATCAGCGCCCAGAAGTGGACGATGGACAGGCGGTAGCTGTATACCGGCCGCTCGGCCTGCTTCGGGATGAAGTAGTACATCATGCCCAGGAAGCCGGCCGTCAGGAAGAAGCCCACCGCATTGTGGCCGTACCACCACTGCACCATGGCATCCTGCACCCCGGCATAGGCCGAGTAGGACTTCATGAAACCAGCCGGTATGGCGGCACTGTTGACCAGGTGCAGCAGGGCCACGGCGATGATGAAGGCGCCGAAGAACCAGTTGGCCACATAGATGTGACGCACCTTGCGCGTACCGACCGTGCCGAAGAAGACAATGGCAAAAGACACCCAGACCAGTGTGATCAGGATGTCAATCGGCCACTCCAGCTCGGCATATTCCTTGCCTTGGGTATAGCCCAGCGGCAATGAAATGGCGGCCGCCAGAATGACCAACTGCCAGCCCCAAAACGTGAAGGCGGCCAGCTTGTCACCGAACAGACGCACCTGACAGGTGCGTTGCACCACGTAATAGGCCGAAGCAAACAGGCCGCAACCGCCAAAAGCGAAGATAACGGCATTGGTATGCAGCGGCCGCAGGCGGCCATAGCTGAGCCAGGAAATGCCAAAGTTGAGTTCAGGCCAGGTCAGCTGCGCAGCGATGATCACGCCAACGAGCATTCCCACGACCCCCCAGACCACCGTCATGATGGCGAACTGTCTTACAACGGTGTCGTTGTAGACAGTAGCTTGCGTGTTTGAAAATCTCATGTGCACCTCTTAAATGATTGCCTCGCGTCAAGTCTGCGCCTTCTTCCCTGAATCCGGTTTGACTCATATCAACCGATTTCAAGAATCTTTCAAAATCCGCTCACCTTCAGCTTCGATGTCTTCAAACTGGCCGCGATCAATGGCCCACCATAGACCGCCCAGAATGAAAAACACCAGAATCACCGACAGCGGAATCAACAAATAAAGAATATCCATCAGTCCTTCACCTCGTGGATTGCGCCACCCGCCAGGCGCAACGCATTGAGAACGACCAGCAACGAGCTCGTCGCCATGCCCAGGCCAGCCAGCCAGGCCGGCATCCACCCCACAACGGCCAGCGGCACACACACCAGGTTGTAAGCCACGGCCCACCAAAGATTCTGGCGCACGATGCGCAAGGTCCGACGCGCCAGACGCAAGGTCTGCTCGACACGAAACAAACCTTCGCCCATCACCACGAAATCCGCCTGGGCCCGCGCCAGCGGCACGGCCTGCCCGACGGCAAAAGACACATCCGCACCGGCCAGCACAGGGCCATCATTCAGGCCATCACCGACCATGGCCACCTTTTTACCGCTTTGTTGGGCTTTCTGCAAAAACAACAGCTTGTCCTGCGGGGCACAAGCCCCTCGCGCGTGCTCAATGCCCACCAAAGCCGCCACACGTGCAACCGATTTTTCTGCATCACCGGACCACAACTGAACATCGATACCATGCGAGCGAAGCGCTGCAATCGTAGCGCAGGCATCATCCCGCAAACCTTCGCTCAACTCAAAAGTCGCAACCCAGCCCTGCTCATCGCTCAGGCAAACCGACTGCATCTGGGACGGTGACGTTTCCACACCACAAAACCGCGGCGAACCCAAACGCATCTGGCGTGCCTTAGCTGCATCAGCTGACCAGACCCGCCCCGACAGGCCCTGCCCCGCCGTCTCACGCACCTCATCCGCCTGCCAGACGGCAATGGGCTTTTCTTTCGCTGCCGCCAGCAAGGCCCGTGAGACCGGATGCAAAGAGTGCTGCGCCAGTGCCGCCGCCATGCCCAATGCCTGGGCCTGGGAAACATCGGCGCGCATGTGAACGGCGTCAAGGGCCATGGCATCGCGGGTCAAGGTGCCGGTCTTGTCAAACACCACCATGTTGATACCAGCCAGCGCTTCCAGTCCCTGCAGGCGTCGCACCAGCACCCCCTGGCGAGCCAGCGCTCCGGCTGCGGCGAGCATGGCCGCCGGCGTCGCCAACGACAACGCACACGGACACGTCACGATCAGTACCGCCACGGCCACCATCAGGGCATGCCCAGGATCGCGCGCCCACCAAAAAGCGGCCGCCAGCCCAGCGGCCAGCAGCACGGCCACCAAAAAAGGTTTGGCCAGGCGATCCACCAGTTGGGCAATTTGCGGCTTGCTGGTGGCCGCGCCCTCCATCAGGCTCACGATCTGGGCAAAACGGGTATTGCCGGCGGTTCGCTCAACCCGCACCAGCACGGCCGCCGACAGGTTATGGCTGCCGGCAATGACATTGGCGCCCTCATCGCGCGGCACCGGCCGCGACTCGCCCGTGAGCAGCGCCTCATCGACATGCGTGTGCCCCTGCAGCACCTCGCCATCGGCCGGAAACGCCTCGCCGGGCAGGACACGGATCACATCCCCGACCTGCAGGCGCCGCACGGCCACCCGCTCGAACTCGCCCCCCGTCAACTGCCGCTCCACACTGTCGGGCAGGCGGTTCAGCAGCGCATCCAGGGCCCCGGCCGTGCGGTCACGCAAGCGCAACTCCAACCAGCGACCGGTCAACAAAAAGAAGACAAACATGGTGAGCGAGTCAAAAAACACCTCGCGCCCAAAAATCCCTTGTGGATCAAAGGTGCCGGCGGTGCTCACCACAAATGTGATCAGAATGCCCAAGGCGACCGGCAGATCCATGCTGACGCGTCGCTGCATGACATCGCGCCAGGCACTCGCAAAAAACGGACCGCAGGAAAAAAAGATGACCGGCAGCGTGAGCACCCAGGAAGCCCAGCGCAACAACTGCTCCATCTCGCCGGTGAGGTCGCCAGGCTGCGCCACGTAGGCCGGCCATGCGTACATCATCACCTGCATCATGCACAAACCGGCCACCAGCCAGCGCCACAGCGCCTTGCGTGTTTCCCGCAGTCGTCGCTGGTTGGCAAACGCATCATTGGCCGGCACGGCGCGGTACCCGGCCTTTTGCAGTGCCTGCATCCAGCCCGAAGGACGAACCTGATCCGCCGACCACACCAGACGCGCCCGGTGGCTGCCGGCACTGACGCTGGCGCTGCTCACGCCCGGCACAGCGCGCAAGGCATCCTCCACGGTCAGGGCGCAGGCGACGCAGTGCATGCCCTCGATGACCAGATGCGACTCCCAGCACCCCTCCTGGCCCGCCAACGGCTGACTGAAAGCCGCCCATTCCTGGGGGTCGTCAAGAAGTTGTAAAGTTGCGGCTGGCGTAGCCCCGGCGCGCGTCGAAGCCCCCTCCTCGGCCAAGCCAGCCACGGGTAGGGACGAGACATTCATCACGGCAAGACTTGCTGTTTGCATGGTCGACGAGCGTACCGGGCAGCACCCGCAAATAACTTGATTTGGATCAAGACGATAACAGAAGCAGGCGTAGTAACCTTAAACTATCAGTTCACAACAAGGAGATCCCCATGTACCAACGAATTCTTGTCGCCACCGACGGCTCCACCCTGTCCAAGAAAGCTGTCGCCAACGCGATTTCTCTGGCCCAGCTGACAGGCGCCGAACTGGTCGCCCTCAAGGTGGTCCCGCGCTATCCGCAAAGCTACTTTGAAGGTGGCATCGCCCTGCCGGCCAGCGACATCGCCCGTGTTGAAAAACAATGGGCCGAGCATGGCCAGTCGATTGTGGATGCGGTCAGCAAATCCGGCATGTCCAAAGGCGTCAAGGTCAAGGCCATTACCGCCAAGTCAGACTTGGTGAGCGAAGCCATCATCGCTGCGGCCAAAAAGCACAAATGCGACCTGATCGTGATGTCCTCGCATGGCCGTCGCGGCATCAAGCGTCTGTTGCTGGGCAGCGAAACCCAGCAGGTGCTGACGCACTCGCACATCCCGGTGTTGGTGCTGCGCTAAGCCCGAATCCCCCCAATAGGCAAAGGCCCGCTCCCTTCATCGGGAACGGGCCTTTCTTTTTTGCAGCGGCCGTGCAGATTCAGTAGAACAGGTGCTTGTGCTGGTCGCGCAACACATTTTTCTGCACTTTGCCCATGGTGTTGCGCGGCAGTTCGTCCACCACGAAGCAACGCTTGGGAATCTTGAAATTCGCCAGTTGCGACTTGAGTTTGGCGATGATGTGCTCCGAATCGAGCACAGCGCCAGGCTTGCGAACGACCACCAAGACCCCGACCTCACCAAAATCTGGGTGCGGCACGCCCACCAGAGCGCTTTCCGCCACACCCGGCAGTTCATTGACATAGGTCTCGATCTCGGCCGGATAGACGTTGTAGCCGCCGCTGATGATGAGGTCCTTGCTGCGGCCAACGATGGTCACATAACCCCGATCATCGATCTTGCCGACGTCGCCCGTCTTGAAGTAGCCGTCTGCCGTGAACTCTTCCTTGGTTTTCTCGGGCATGCGCCAGTAACCCTTGAAGACATTCGGCCCTTTGACCTGAATACCACCGATCTCCCCTTGTGGCACCAGATTGCCGGCCTCGTCTTGCACCCGCAAGCTGACTCCCGGCAAGGGACATCCCACCGTCCCCCCGCGGCGCTCACCGAGCTTGGCGTCGTAGGGGTTGGAGGTCAGCATGATGGTTTCGCTCATGCCGTAGCGCTCCAGGATGGTGTGCCCGGTCCTTTGTTGCCAGGCCACGAAGGTCTCAATCAGCAAAGGCGCCGAGCCGGCCACAAACAGACGCATGTTGCGCGTCGTCTCACGGTTGAGACCCGGCTCGGCCAGCAAGCGCAAATACAGCGTGGGCACCCCCATGAAGACGGTGGCCTCAGGGAGTTTTTCCAGCACCCGCTTGGGATCGAACCTGGCCATCCAGATCATCTTGCTGCCATTGAGCAAGGCACCGTGCAGGGCCACGAACAGCCCATGCACATGGAATATCGGCAACACGTGCATCAGCACATCGCCCGGCTGCCAGCCCCAATACGCTTTGAGCACCTGGGCGTTGCTCAGCAGGTTGCCGTGGGTCAACATGGCGCCTTTGCTGCGCCCGGTGGTGCCACTGGTGTAGAGAATGGCGGCCAGGTCGTCCTCCGCGCGGAGCACGACCTGATGGTGATCTGAGCAATGCGCGGTCCGCTCCAGCAGGGAGCCGGTGCGGTCCTCATCGAGCGTGAACACATGCTGGGTGCCGGCCTTGAAGGCAATCTTGCTGACCCAGCCGAAGTTCTTGCTGCTGCAGACCATCACGGCCGGCTCGGCATTGCCAATGAAGTACTCGATCTCGGCGCTCTGGTAGGCGGTATTGAGCGGCAGGAACACGAAACCGGCACGCAAGGTCGCCAGATAGAGGATGACGGCCTCCACCGATTTTTCGACCTGTACCGCGATGCGCGAGCCCTCAGGCAACTTCAAGGACTCAAGCAGGTTGGCCATCATGGCCGTGGCACGCTCCAGATCGCGCCACGAATAATTCAGACCGTTGTCGGTTTCGATCGCAATACCGTCAAGGTGTCGGGGAAACGCGGCACGTAGCGCCGCAAACAGGTTGGCATTGTCTTGGGACATGGAAATTACCTTGCTCATGAAATTCAAAAATTGGGCTGACGTTTTTCAAGGAAGGCGGCAATGCCTTCCCGGTGTTCCGGGCTGTCGGCGTAAGCGTAGGCCTGCCGCAGGATGTCATCGCCGTCATCGACCGTGTCGAGCGTGGCCCTTCTTTGCAAGGCCCGCAGAGTGCGTTTGTTCAGGCGTGCTGATTGCGGCGCGAGTGCCATGATCCGTGCCACGGAGAGCGTGGCTTCCTCGCTCACCTGCTCATCCGCCACGACACGACTGAGAAAACCTCGCGTCAGCATCTGCTGCGCACTGGAAACGGCCGCCTCCAGCAGCATTTCCCGCGCCAGCAACGCGCCCAGTTGCCCCATCACCAGGGCAGCCTCGCGCGGCGCCATCGGAAAGCCCAGGCGGGCAATCGGGGCACCAAAGCGGGCCGATGCACCCGCGATGCGGATATCGCAACAGCAAGCGATCTCCACCCCGGCCCCCATGCAATTGCCATCGATACTGGCCACAATAGGCACATCGCAATCCAACATCGCCTGCAAGCCACCCCAGACGTCCTTGTCATGGAAGTCACGCAAGCCGGCTTCAGTGAATCGGAAGTCGGGGTATTCGGCGATATCGCCACCGGCACAGAAATGCCCAGCCTCGCCGCGCACGCTGGCACAGCGAATCGATGCATCCGCCTGGATCGCCTCGAACACCTGGCGCAGTTCGCGCCACATGGCGCGTGACATGGCATTGAACTTGCCAGGATGGCTCAAGCTCACCCGGGCCAGATGGCCCTGTCGTTCGAATCGAATGCTTCCGCTCATGACCAGAAGAAACCGTCTTGATCCATCTGCGGTACTGCGCCGTTCTTAATCGAGCTTGGCACCCGAGAGCTTGACCACCGTCGCCCACCGCTTGACTTCGGCACTGACGAATTGACCAAACTGCTGCGGCGTCAAATTGCCGAACTCCGCCCCCTGATTGGCCCAGACCGCCTTGGCCTCATCGGTCAGACCGGCCTTGCGGATTTCCTCCACCGCTCGCGCCTGAACGTCGGCTGGCGTGCCCTTGGGCGCCCAGATACCGTACCAGGTGGTCACGGTGTAATCCGGCAGGCCCAACTCGGCGGCACACGGTACATCGGGGAAGGCCGGATTGCGTTTGGCGCCCGACACCATCAAGGCCTTGATGCGCCCGCCCTTGATATGGGAGGCCGAAGAACCCAGGCCATCGAACATCATGTCCACATTGCCCGAGATCAGGTCCTGCAGTGCCGGGCCCGCACCACGGTAGGGAATGTGTGTGATGAACGTCTTGGTCTGCTGCTTGAACAGCTCGCCAGCCAGATGGTGGGACGTGCCGCTACCAGCGGAGCCGTAGTTGAAACGACCGGGATTCTGGCGCAACAGCGCCATGAAGGCCTTGAAATCCCCAGGAATCTTCTTCGGATTGACCACCAGCACCTGCGGCACATTGGCCACCAGCGCCAGCGGAACGAAATCCTTCTCGATGTCGTAGTCCAGCTTGGGGTACATCGAGGGCGCAATCGTGTGGTGCACCGCGCCCATGAAAAGCGTGTAGCCATCCGGGTGCGCCTTGGCGGCGATGCTGGCACCCAGGGTGCCGCCGGCGCCGCCCCGGTTGTCGATGATCAGCTGTCGGCCCGTGAGTCTCGAGAACTGGGCGGACAGCGGGCGGGCAAAGGCATCGGTACCTCCGCCGGCTGGAAACGGAACGATCAGCGTCACCGGTTTGGCAGGCCAGTTGGATTGAGCATGCCCAAGCAGGGACCCGCTCGCCAGGCTGGCTGCGGCGAGGCGCAAGACGTCGCGTCGCGTGCTACTGATTTTTTTTGTCATGGTCATTGATGTCTCCTGTTGTTTGAATGAAAAAGCGAACTCATCCTCGGAATTGCAAGTCTTCAATATCGGCTGAAACTGGTATTTTGCCTTGTGCCAGTTGCATCCGGTGTCGGTCCAGCCGCTTGAGGTCGTAAAGGTAGTTCACCATCAGGCCATAAGACTGTTTCAAGCCCTTGGACGACGGATCACCCATCCAATTCAAGCGTTCAATTCGGGCGCCGTTGCCCAAATGAAAGCGTGCCACCGGATCCAGGGGCTTGCCATCCACCAACTCACGGCCAAGATAGTGTGCGGCACATTGGAGGAGCCAGTGCTTGAGCGGTGACTTGGGTGCCAAGCCCGCGATCTGCTCCAAGGCTTGGAGCAAATGCTGGGCATCGGGTGGCTCAAAACCGACGACCCGGCCCAGCTCGGCACGCTCCTTGTCGGGTGTGCGCTCAAGCAGGCGTTCTGCGTTTTTCGCCACCCAAGCCCTGAACCCGGGGATCGGGGACAGGGTGGCGAAAGTCCGCAGCTTGGGAAACTCGCCACTCAGGGTCTCCGCCACGCGCTTGATCAGCGAGTCACCGAAACTCACCCCGCGCAAACCCGTCTGCGTGTTGCTGATGGAGTAAAAAATCGCGGTCGTGGCCTTGCTCAAGTCATCGGCTTCAGCCAACTCATCCAGCAAGGGCGTAATACAGTCAGCCATCGTGTCAACCAGGGCCACTTCAACAAAAATCAGGGGCTCTTCAGGCAGCCTCGGATGGAAGAACCCATAGCAGCGGCGATCGGAATCCAGGCGGTTTTTCACATCGGCCCAACTGCGGATGTCATGCACTGCCTCGTACTTGATCAATTTTTCCACCAGCGAGGCCGGGGAATCCCAACTGATGCGACGCAGCTCGAGAAAGCCGACATCGAACCAGGTGGAGAACATGTACTCCATCTCCACATCCAGCGCTTGCAGCCGCTTGTCGGTCTTGAGATAGGGCAGCATCTCGGCACGCAGATCCACCAGAAAGCGGATGCCCTCCGGCAAGACGCTGAAACGCTGCAGCAAGCGCCTGCGCGGCGACACCGTGGCCCGCCGGTACTGGACTTCAGCTGCCGCCTCATCCGGCGTGCCGACGGCAGCGGCAAATTTCGCCTGCGCGCTTCTGAGCTTCTCGTGGTCGGCCATGAACAGCTCGCTCATCAGCAACCACAGGTCGCGCCGACGCTCCACCGTGGCGCCGGCATACCATTGAATGATTACCTTGGCGCGACGCCCGCCTTCGACTTCGCTGACCTGCGGATCGATGATCGCCTTCAATTCCTCCAGCACACGACGCAGCATGCGCGGAGACAAGGCCTCGCCCTTGTGCCGCAGGGTGGCACTCAGTCGTTCGCGGGTGGCACGCTCGGCCTGCCCCTTGGATGTACCGCGTGTTTCCCCCGCGGCTCGGAGGGCCGCTGTCCCAGAGGCGCCCGCCGAGGGCACATCAGCCCCCCGTCTGCCTGCTGGCAACAAGCTCGTGATGCTGCGACTGATCCAGTTGGGGGTGCTCATGCCAGTCTCCTGCTTTTCTGGGCATGCGCCAACTCGCGTAGCGCTTCACGCTGTCGTGTCAGGTGCGTGCGCATCGCCGCTTCGGCCCCCTCACAATCGCGGGCCTTGAGCGCGGCAAACACGGCCATGTGCTCACGCAGGCTTTGCTCCAGCCGTCCTGGCGCATGAAGTTGCTGCAACCGGGCGAGCTTGAGAATTTTGCGTAAATCACCAATCACCTGGGCCAACCAACGGTTGTTGGCCAGCGTGATGATGGCTTCATGAATTGAAAAGTTGGTGTCGTAATAGTCGACGATATGTTTACCGCGCGCGGCCTTCTGCAGCCGCTCGTGCAGGACCTCCAACACCGCCAGATCAGTGTCACTGGCGTTGCGGGCGGCCTCATGGGCACAGCGCCCTTCCAGCAGCGCTATCACGGGGAAAATCTCGTCCAGATCCTGCTCAGTCACTTCGTTGACGAAGCAGCCCCGCCGTGGCTCATGACGGACCAGCCCTTCCGCCGTCAGCACCTTGAGGGCTTCGCGCAAAGGGGTGCGGGAAATTTTCAGGCTCTCGCACAAGGCCACTTCATCCACGAAACTGCCTGGCGCCAGCGTACCGGCAAAGATCTGCTCCCGCAGCGTTGCCGCGACCTGAACATGAAGTGAATTGTGAACCAGACGCATGGAGACCACCTTCAAAACGTGGCTTGCACGAACTCTGCCAAAAAGAAGAACACCACCACTGTAATTAGATGAAATTATGCGTAATTACGCCAAGTCAGAAAAGCCCCAGCCGTGAGCCCGTCTCAGAAAATATCGGCAACGCTGGGGCAGCGAGATGTAAACGCTCTTAATTCAGGAGCATTTAACAACGACATGACGGGGCTGCGGAGATGAAGCAACCCAAATTCCAGTCAGCGCCGAATCTTTGTGCTGCCCGGCCGACTGTTGGTCCACCACCACAGAACGACGCCTCCCAGCACCATGGGCAAGCACAGCCACTGCCCCATGCTCAAGCCGCCCGCCAGCAAGCCCAAAAAGTTGTCCGGCTCGCGGAAGTACTCTGCAACGAAGCGCAACACCCCATAGCCGGTCAAAAACGCGGCTGCCACTTGCCCCTGTTGACGCGGCTTGCGCGCATAGAGCCACAGCAGCACAAACAGCAGCAAGCCTTCGAGCAGGAACTGGTAAACCTGCGATGGATGACGCGGCAAATCGGAACCACTGCCAGGGAACACCATGCCCCAGGGCAAGTCCGGTGCACTGAAGCGCCCCCACAGCTCACCATTGATGAAATTGCCAACCCGCCCGGCCGCCAGGCCAGTGGGCACGCAAGGCGCCACAAAGTCAGCGACCTGCAGCCAGGGCTTGTGGCGCGTATGGGCAAACCACAGCATGGCACCCACCACACCCAGCATGCCGCCATGAAAGCTCATGCCGCCTTGCCAGACGGCAAAAATCTCCAGCGGATGGCTCAGGTAGTAGCCCGGCTTGTAAAACAGGCAATAGCCCAGGCGGCCGCCAATCACCACCCCGAGGACGCCCAGAAACAGGATGTCTTCCACGTCCTGGCGCTTCCAGGCGCCCGGCCCGGCGATGGACGCGAAAGGCTCGTGCCGCAAGCGGCGCAGCCCCAGGAACATGAAAAGCGCAAATGCCGCCAGATAGGTCAGTCCGTACCAGTGGACCGCCAAGGGGCCGAGGTGGAGGGCCACCGGATCGATTTGGGGATGAATCAGCATGGCCTGCATTGTGCCGCAGCCCCGCGGGTCTTCACATCGACTTACACTAGAGGATTGCAGTTTTCTTACTTCCAAATACAGCCATGGAATCCAAAGACCTCAAGATCAACCGCCGTTCGGCCAACATCACCGAAGGCAAATCACGCGCGCCCAACCGCTCCATGTACTACGCCATGGGTTACGAGGAAGGTGATTTCAGCAAGCCCATGGTGGGCGTGGCCAATGGCCACAGCACCATCACCCCGTGCAACTCGGGCCTGCAAAAGCTGGCTGACGCCGCCATCGAAGGCATCGAGGAAGCCGGCGGCAATGCCCAGGTGTTCGGCACCCCTACCATCAGCGATGGCATGGCCATGGGCACCGAAGGCATGAAGTACAGCCTGGTCAGCCGTGAAGTGATCTCCGACTGCGTCGAAACCTGCGTACAGGGCCAGTGGCTGGACGGCGTGGTCGTGGTCGGCGGCTGCGACAAGAACATGCCCGGCGGCATGATGGGCATGCTGCGCGCTAACGTACCGGCCATCTACGTCTACGGCGGCACCATCCTGCCCGGCCGCTACAAGGGCCAAGACCTCAACATCGTGAGCGTATTCGAAGCCGTGGGTGAAAACGCCGCCGGCAAGCTCAGCGACGAAGATCTCAAGGAAATCGAAAAGCGCGCCATTCCCGGCACCGGCTCGTGTGGCGGCATGTACACCGCCAACACCATGTCCAGCGCCTTCGAGGCTTTGGGCATGAGCCTGCCCTACTCCTCCACCATGGCCAACCCGCACGACGAAAAAGTGGTATCGGCCAAGGAATCCGCCAAAGTGCTGATCGAAGCCATCAAGAAAGATCTCAAGCCGCGCGACATCGTGACCCGCAAGTCGATCGAGAATGCCGTGGCTGTGATCATGGCCACCGGCGGTTCAACCAACGCGGTGCTGCACTTCCTGGCCATCGCCCATGCGGCCGAGGTGGAATGGACCATCGACGATTTCGAGCGTGTGCGCAAGCAAACCCCGGTGCTGTGCGACCTCAAGCCCAGCGGCAAGTACCTGGCGGTCGACCTGCACCAGGCCGGCGGCATTCCGCAGGTCATGAAGGTGCTGCTCAATGCCGGACTGCTGCACGGCGACTGCATCACCATCACCGGCAAGACCATTGCTGAAGTACTGAAAGACGTGCCGGACCAGCCCCGTACCGACCAGGACGTGATCCGTCCGATCACCAAGCCGATGTACAAGGAAGGTCATTTGGCCATCCTCAAGGGCAACCTGAGCCCGGAAGGCGCCGTGGCCAAGATCACCGGACTGAAGAACCCGGTCATCACCGGGCCGGCACGTGTGTTCGACGACGAGCAGTCAGCCCTGCAAGCCATTCTGGCTGGCAAGATCAAGGCCGGTGACGTGATGGTGCTGCGCTACCTGGGCCCCAAAGGCGGCCCCGGCATGCCCGAAATGCTGGCCCCCACCGGCGCGCTGATTGGCGCCGGGCTGGGCGAAAGCGTGGGCCTGATCACCGACGGCCGCTTCTCCGGCGGCACCTGGGGCATGGTGGTGGGTCACGTGGCGCCGGAAGCGGCGGCTGGCGGCACAATCGCCTTTGTCAACGAGGGTGACAGCATCACGATTGACGCCCACCAGCTCAAGCTGGAGCTCAACGTGCCCGAGGCGGAGATCGCCAAACGCCGTGCCGGCTGGCAAGCCCCGGCCCCCCGCTACACTCGCGGTGTGCAGGCCAAGTTTGCGTTCAATGCATCAACCGCCAGCAAAGGTGCGGTGCTGGACGACTACTAATTCCTGCCTGCAGGTACAACAAAGCGCCCAGAGCCTGCCGGCTTGGGCGCTTTTTTTATGTTCTAAATCTCAACCGCGCCGATTACGGCCGGTGCCAATCGCTGTCCGGCTGCGGTCAATCCGGGCTTGCCGGCGCTTGTTTTCACGCTCCATGGCCTTGCGCCGTGTATAGCCCGAGGCATCGGCCCAGGCCCACCAAGCCACGGCCAAGGCGAATGGCGCCAGCACAAGCCACCAGTCCAAGGTTGCCACCATACCGATTTCGAGGTATTTCAACAGCAGCAGAACGATCCCGATTCCAAGCAAGTACATTCCACATCCCCAATGGACAAGCGGGTTCCACCCAGCAGGTGTCAACCGCAATCATTACAATAGCGTTTATCTAGACAACTGTAACTCACTCACGAGGAAATTATGAAACGTGCTCTGTTCGCCTTGGTCGCTGCTGTATCTGTGACTGCTCCCGCGTTTGCTGACCAGGCCTTGGCCACCTCCAAGAACTGCATGGCCTGCCATGCAGTCGACAAAAAGCTGGTCGGTCCCGCCTTCAAGGACATTGCTGCCAAATACGCCGGCGACAAGTCCGCCGCCGACAAGCTGGCCACCAAGGTCATCAAAGGTGGTGCTGGTGTCTGGGGCCCGATCCCCATGCCCGCCAACGCCCAGGTGAATGAAGCCGAAGCCAAGAAACTGGTTGCTTGGGTTCTCGCAACCAAGTAATTGGTCGACGACCAATAAAAAAGCCCGCATCTGCGGGCTTTTTTATTGCTCCAGAAAACCACGGCCCCTTGCAGGGAATCCGTGGATTGCTATATTTTCAGTAGCTTCAGTAGGCCTGACCCAGCTGATCCAGAATCGCGGGGTTCTCCAGTGTGCTGGTGTCCTGAGTGATCGTTTCGCCTTTGGCAATGGAGCGCAACAGGCGGCGCATGATCTTGCCGGAGCGGGTTTTCGGCAGGTTCTCACCAAAACGGATGTCCTTCGGCTTCGCAATCGGGCCGATTTCCTTGGCCACCCAGTCACGCAACTCCTTGGCAATCTGCTTGGCTTCCTCACCGGTGGGACGCGGACGCTTGAGCACCACGAAGGCGCAGATGGCCTCGCCGGTCAAGTCGTCCGGGCGCCCCACCACGGCGGCTTCGGCCACTAGGTCGGTCTTGGCGACCAAGGCCGATTCGATCTCCATCGTGCCCATGCGGTGGCCCGAGACGTTAAGCACGTCGTCGATGCGACCCGTGATACGAAAATAGCCGCGGTCAGCGCTGCGCACGGCACCGTCGCCGGCAAGGTAGTAGCCCTTGAGCTCTTCCGGGAAGTAGCTCTTCTTGAAGCGCTCGGGATCGTTCCAGATGGTGCGGATCATGCTTGGCCAAGGGCGCTTGACGACCAGGATGCCGCCCGAACCATTGGGCATGTCGTGGCCAGCTTCATCCACAATAGCGGCCGTGATGCCCGGCAGCGGCAGTGTGCAGGAGCCCGGCACCAGCGGCGTGGCGCCCGGCAGCGGCGTGATCATGTGGCCGCCGGTCTCGGTCTGCCAGAAGGTGTCCACGATCGGGCAGCGCTCGCCACCGACGTGCTTGTAGTACCACATCCAGGCTTCCGGGTTGATCGGTTCTCCCACCGAACCCAGAATACGTAGACTGCTCAGATCCGATCGGGCCGGGTGCACGCTTTCATCACTTTCGGCGGCCTTGATCAGCGAGCGGATGGCCGTCGGCGCGGTGTAGAAGATAGTGCACTTGTGGCGTTCGATCATCTGCCAGAAACGGCCGGCGTTCGGGAAGGTCGGCACACCTTCAAAGATGATCTGGGTGGCACCGGCTGCCAGCGGCCCATAAGCCACGTAGGTGTGACCGGTGATCCAGCCGATATCGGCGGTGCACCAGAAGATGTCGGACGGCTGGAGGTCAAACGTCCAATCCATGGTGAGCTTGGCCCACAGCAGGTAGCCGCCGGTGGCGTGTTGCACGCCCTTCGGTTTCCCGGTCGAGCCCGACGTGTAGAGGATGAACAGCGGGTGCTCGGCGCCCACGGCCACTGGCGCGCACTCGGTGCTCAGGCCGGCCAGCGCCTCGGTAAATGTCTTGTCGCGGCCAGCCACCATGTTGCAGGCCGTGGCGGTGCGCTGGAACACCAGCACGTTTTTGACGCACTCGCAGCCGCCCATGGCCAGACCCTCGTCGACGATGGCCTTGAGCGGCAGTTCCTTGCCGCCGCGCATCTGGTAGTTCGACGTGATCACGGCCACGGCACCGGCGTCGATGATGCGCTCCTGCAGCGCCTTGGCCGAGAAGCCGCCAAACACTACGCTGTGGGTGGCGCCAATACGGGCACAGGCCTGCATGGCAATCACACCTTCCACCGTCATGGGCATGTAAATCAGGACGCGATCGCCCTTTTGAATGCCGCAGGCCTTGAGAGCGTTGGCAAACTGGCTGACACGTCCCAGCAGCTCCTTGTAGGTCACCTTGGTCACCGCACCGTCATCCGCTTCGAAGATGATGGCCGTCTTGTTCTCCACCGGCGTGCCCATATGCTTGTCCAGGCAGTTGGCCGAGGCATTGAGTTCGCCGTCATCGAACCATTGGTAAAACGGCGCATTGGACTCATCCAGGGTGCGGGTAAAAGGCTTGTTCCAGACCACGTTCTCGCGCGCCAGCTTGGCCCAGAAGCCTTCGAAGTCTTTGTCGGCCGCTGCGCACAAGGCGTTATAGCCCTCCATGCCCGAAATGCGGGCCGCCTTGACAACCGACTCCGCCGGTGGGAACACACGGTTCTCGACCAGAACAGACTGAATGGCGGACGAAGATGAACTCATGGCTTGTTTCCTCTAATAAACTTGGAATGGCCCGGACTGTCGGCGTTTGCCCTTACAAGTCACTGACTTGACACAATCTGTCAATGTACTCAATCCCTTGCCGGATTAAATGCGACCTAAAATCTTTCGACTAGATACAAACCCGAGTTTTACCTGCGATGTCCACCCCCAACCCCGCCAATCGCCCGGCCCTGCGCCCCCTGCCGGCCTTCATCTTCGCCAGCCGCTGGCTGCAGTTGCCGCTCTATCTGGGACTGATCGCGGCCCAGGGCGTCTACGTTTTTCATTTCTGGGTCGAACTGGTGCACCTTCTGGAGGCGGCATTCGGCAGCCAGACGGCCTTGCAGGCGCTGGTGACCAGCATCGGCTACAAGGAAACCGCCAACATCACCACCCTGAACGAAACCATCATCATGCTGGTGGTGCTGGCGTTGATCGACGTGGTAATGATCTCCAATCTGCTGATCATGGTGATCGTCGGCGGTTACGAGACCTTCGTCAGCCGCATGAACCTGGAAGGCCACCCTGACCAGCCCGAATGGCTGAGTCACGTGAATGCTTCGGTACTCAAGGTCAAACTGGCCACCGCCATCATCGGCATCAGCTCGATCCACCTGCTCAAGACCTTCATCAACGCCGCCAACTACGATGTCAAAGTCCTGATGTGGCAAACCCTCATCCACATCGTGTTCCTGATGAGCGCGCTGGCCATCGCCTACACCGACAAGCTGTTGACCAGCACCCATCAGAACGACCACTGAGCCGCTCCCTGAAAACGACTTGAGTACACTTCGGGCAGTTTGTCCTGTGCCCACGGCCCATAAGACCTGTGGCACTGACGGAATCAGCCCATTAACCACCTTCATGCTGAACATGTCCACAACCACCATCCGCCAAGCTGACCTGATCGAGTCCATCGCTGCCGCACTGCAGTACATCAGCTACTACCATCCGGCCGATTACATCGCGCACCTGGCGCGTGCCTATGAGCGCGAGCAATCGCCGGCGGCCAAGGATGCCATCGCGCAAATCCTGACCAACAGCAAGATGAGCGCCACCGGCCACCGCCCGATCTGCCAGGACACCGGCATCGTCAACGTCTTCCTCAAAGTCGGCATGGATGTGCGCTGGGAAGGGTTCACCGGCAGCCTGGACGATGCCATCAACGAAGGCGTGCGCCGTGGCTACAACCACCCCGACAACACGCTGCGTGCCTCGGTCGTGGCCGACCCGCAGTTCGCGCGCAAGAACACCCAGGACAACACGCCGGCGGTGATTTTTACCGAGATCGTGCCTGGCAACAAGCTGGATGTAACCGTGGCCGCCAAGGGTGGCGGCAGTGAGAACAAGAGCAAGATGGTCATGCTCAACCCGAGCGACTCCATCGTCGATTGGGTGCTCAAGACGGTGCCCACCATGGGCGCGGGCTGGTGCCCACCCGGCATGCTGGGCATCGGCATTGGCGGCACGGCAGAGAAGGCCGTGCTGATGGCCAAGGAAAGCCTGATGGACGACCTCGACATGTACGAACTGCAGGCCAAGGCGGCCAAAGGCGAGAAGCTCAGCCAGGTGGAAGAGTTGCGCCTGGAACTGCATGAGAAAGTCAACGCACTGGGCATCGGTGCCCAAGGGCTGGGCGGCCTGACCACCGTGCTTGACGTCAAGATCAAGATGTACCCGACCCACGCGGCCAGCAAGCCGGTGGCCATGATCCCGAACTGCGCCGCCACGCGCCACGCCCACTTCGCCATGGATGGCTCCGGCCCGGTCTACCTCGACCCGCCAAGCCTGGACCTCTGGCCCAATGTGAACTGGACGCCTGACACCCAAAAGAGCAAGCGCGTCAACCTCGACACGCTCACCAAGGCGGAAGTGGCCAGCTGGAAACCGGGCGACACCCTGCTGCTCAACGGCAAGATGTTGACCGGTCGCGATGCCGCCCACAAGCGCATCCAGGACATGCTGGCCAAGGGTGAGACGCTGCCGGTGGACTTCACCAACCGCGTGATTTACTACGTCGGCCCGGTTGATCCGGTCAAGGGCGAAGCCGTGGGCCCTGCCGGTCCGACCACCGCCACCCGCATGGACAAATTCACCGACTTGATGCTGTCGCAGACCGGCCTGATCTCCATGATCGGCAAGGCCGAGCGCGGCCCGGAAGCCATCGAAGCCATTCGCAAGCACAAGAGTGCCTACCTGATGGCCGTGGGCGGTGCGGCCTACCTGGTGAGCAAGGCCATCAAGTCGGCCAAGGTCGTGGGCTTTGCCGACCTCGGCATGGAAGCCATCTATGAGTTTGATGTGGTCGACATGCCGGTGACCGTGGCCGTGGATTCCGGCGGCACCAGCGCCCACATCACCGGCCCGGCGGAATGGCAGAAGAAAATCGCCACCGGCGAGTTCAAGGGCATTTCGGTTTCAGCGGCCTGAGGCCCGCTCACGCGGAAAGCCAGCCTTGGGCGAGATCGAGTCCAACCCCGATGCCCCTGTTGGGGTCTTCGACAGCGGCGTCGGCGGCCTGAGCATCCTGGCCGCGTTGCGCGTTGAGTTGCCGGGGGAGGACTTCGTCTATTTCGCCGACAGCGGCCACGCGCCTTACGGCGAGCGTGACGATGCTTTCGTCATCACGCGCGCCCGAACCATCGCGCAGTACCTGCAAGCCCATCACCACATCAAAGCCCTGGTGATGGCCTGCAACACGGCCACGGCTGCGGCCATCCACCTGCTACGGCAAGAACTTCCCGAGCTGCCCATCATTGGCGTGGAGCCCGCCCTCAAACCCGCGGCGACAGCCAGCCACACCCACCGGGTCGGCGTCATGGCCACGCGCAGTACGCTGGCGAGCGCCAAGTTCAAGGACTTGCTGCACTCACTGGATCAACAAGCGGAGTTCATCTGTCAGCCCTGCGATGGACTGGCCAGCGCGATTGAACGCGCTGACAGCGAGCAGACGCAAAAGCTCTGCGCCAACTACACGGCCGCTTTGGGTCGGTTTGGAGTGCATCCCGGCGAGATCGACACCCTGGTTTTGGGCTGCACCCACTACCCATTTGCTCACCAAGCCTTGCAGGCCCTGGTAGGTCCTCATGTGCAATTGATTGACAGTGGTACCCCGGTCGCGCGCCAGACACGCCGTGTGCTGCAGGCGCAACATGCGCTGACGGCAAAAGAACACGGAACGCTGGTGCTGTGCGCGAGTGGACATACCGGAGACTTGGAAGCCGCGGCACAACGGTGGCTTGGCCTTGAAGGCAAGGCGCAATCGCAACTGCTCTAGCGATATGGCAAGCTGGCCTGCCCGGAGGGGATCGAACCCCCGACCCACAGCTTAGAAGGCTGTTGCTCTATCCAACTGAGCTACGGGCAGGTGTTTTCTGATGCGGTCTGGCCGCCATCATTTTCGATGGGCCTTGCGGAGCGGGCCGCAAATTCAATTCCGCAAGCCCTAGATCATACCGTCATGGAGATTCCCGATCGCGCAAAGCACCACTGACAAGACCCGTCCCACACCCCGCCACCCACCAATCCGCGCTTGACGACGCAGCCAAAGCGCAACTTTTAAATGGCTGCAGTGGCCCGTCTTTGAATATTGGCTTTCGACAGGGGCAACGCAATGGTTGAGCCAGCAATGTAGGCTAAACTTAATTTATCGTTGGCTCAACAATGGATCCATCCCATGGCAACATCCTCTGCAACAAAACCTGTCCCCGTCGGCGTTATCGGTCTTGGCATCATGGGCTCGGCCATGGCCGCCAACCTGGTCAAGGCGGGATTCGACGTCTTCGGCTATGACCCGGTTGCACGGGCAGGCGCACGCCTGAAAAAAGCAGGTGGCCATGCGTGCCGCGATGTCGCAGACGTTGCGCAGCATTGCCGTCACATCGTGCTCTCGCTGCCCAGTGAAGCGGCTCTTGACCAGGTCTGTGCTGAGCTGATTGCGGCCAACGTCAAGGGCCTGGTTGCGGCCGAAACCAGCACGCTCCCTGAATCTGCCAAGAAGCGTGCGCAGGAAGTGCTGGCGAAACACCGCATCACCCTGCTCGACTGCCCGCTGTCGGGCACCGGGGCGCAGGCGCTCACGCGCGACCTCGCGGTCTACGCCAGCGGCGACAGCAAGGCGATTCGGGCATTCGCGCCTGTGTTCGATGGCTTTGCACGCGTGCGCTACGATGTCGGCCCGTTCGGCAACGGCATCCGCATGAAACTGGTCGCCAACCTTCTGGTGGCGATTCACAACGTCTCCACGGCCGAAGCCATCCTGATGGGCGTGCGCTCCGGACTGGACGCGGCGATGGTGGTCAAGGTAGTGGCCGACGGCGCAGGCAGCTCGCGCATGTTCCAGGTGCGCGGCCCGGCCATGGTGGATCGCTCCTGGGCTGATGCGACGATGAAAGTCTCCACCTGGCAAAAGGATATGCGCCTGATCAATGACGCACTCCAGGCCACCGATACGCCCGCCCCGCTGTTTGCAAGCACCATGCCGATCTACAACGCGGCCATGGCATTGGGCCATGGCATGGATGACACGGCATCGGTCTATGCCGTGCTGGAACGATGGATTGGCGAGCCGGCGGCCAAGAAAAAACCCAAGACAGCAAGTTCACGCAAGCGCTAGCGCGTGCCCTCGGGCGCCGCTCAGCCCGGGTGGGCTGCCCGGGTTTTCCTGGCCACTGGCAATTTCGCGGCACCGACCACGGAGGCCAGCAGCCGCGGGTAAGTCGTTTTGGCACCTTCGAGAAAATTGTCCACCGCAAAGGCGACCTTGCTCATGAAGTCGACCGTCATGCGGATCTTGTAAACATGGTGACGCACAGCGTAATAAAAAATCCCACCGTGCAGGCTCCAAACGAACTCCATCTCCTCGTCCGAGATTTTCGCGTCGACCAGGTCCAGACCGCAGAAGTGGCGCAACTCATGGCAGTACACCGGCATCAACTCGCGTCGGATCAACTTGATGTAGCGCTGGTTCAGGGCCGGGTCCGAAAGGCCGGCGTGCATGTAAATGCGGATCCAGTCGGGGTGATAGGTGGCCTCGGAATACTGGCGATAAAACTCGATCAGGCGCTCCCGCAAGGGCAGCGAACGGTCTTTGAGAAGCTCAATCCACGCCGGATTCCAGCGCCCTTCAAATACCGTCTGGTAGACCTTCTCTACCAGCGCCTGCTTGCTCGAAAAGTAGCGGTACAACAAAGGCTGGGTAATACCAAGCCGTTTGGCAAGTTCTCGCGTCTGCCCCGAAAATCCGACTTCCGAAAAATAGGCAATGGCCCCTTCGATGATCTGCCGCTCGCGCTCAGCCGGCGACAGGCGGGATTTGGCGACAACCTTGTTGGCCTCTGGCTTCAATTTGCGCGTCGCTCGCGCACGCACATTCGTCATACGGGCGCAGGAACTTGTAAGCGGTACCAATCGTTGATTTCAGCGCCGGTGCGAATCACAACGCCCGGCTTGGCTTTCACATAAGCAAGCAATTTTTCAAACATGGCAATACGGTGCGGAGCTCCGGTGATATAGGGGTGGACGCTGATCGCCATCACACGTGGAATCAGGACACTTTCCTGCCACAGGCGATCGATCTGCGCGACGCCGCGATCATACAGCTCAGCTCCGCTGTGGCTTTGCAGCAGCATCATTGGAATATCGTTGATCTCGACGCTGTAGGGAACCGACAGGACCGGCCGGGGCGCGGCCGCAATCCAGACCGGCTGGTCATCCAAAACCCAATCCGCGACATATTCGATGCCGGCCTCGGCCAGATGGTCAATCGTTTCGCTCGTTTCCGTGAGTCCCGGGCTCTCCCAACCGCGCGGCGCCGCTCCGGTAAAGGCTTTGATGGCACTCACGGTTTGTGCAATCGCCTCACGCTGGTTGGCAAGCGAATGCATGGGGCCTTGCACATAGCCATGCCCCATGAACTCCCAGCCCGAATCCAATGCGGCCTTGGCAACACGGGGGTAGCTTTCGCAAACCACCCCATTGATGGCCAGCGTCGGCACAATGCCCAGGTTTTTGAGGGCATCGTGAATCCGCCAAAAACCTACGCGCATCCCATATTCGTGCCAGGCCCAGTTGGGAAGATCGGGCTGCAAGGGCTGCCCCATGGGCGGGCTGAGCACCGTGCGTGGCATCGGCCGCGTCATGCTCCAGTGTTCGACGTTGACGATGACCCAGACCAGCATGCGTCCGCCATCGGGAACCTGCAGCGGCGGACGATCCACGATGGCCGAATAAGGAACGCGCTGGCTTGGTAGTCCTGCTTCATTCATCGTTCACCACCCTCCCAAACTTGGATCAGATCCTCATTCACCCTTGATCCCATTGTCGGCAATCAATTTGGAATATTTGGCATTTTCTGCCGCCAAAAACGTCCGGAATTCATCCTGCGTGCTGGCCATGGCCTCCACGCCCAGTCCGGCAAAACGGTCCTTGAGATCTGGATCGGCCATCACCTTGACCAAGGTTTCCTGGTAGTGGTCGACGACCGCTTTGGGCGTTCCCGTGGGCAGGAACACACCCCACCAATTTTCTGCCACCAGTCCAGGCAAGCCCGCTTCGGCAAAGGTGGGGATATCGGGTGACATCGGCGAACGCTTGCCACTGGTGATCGCCAGCGGGCGCAAGCGGCCGGTCTTGATGAACTGCGAGACGGGCAACGCGTCCGAGACCATCATGTCAAGGTGGCCGGCAAGCAGATCGTTGACGGCTTGCCCTCCCCCCTTGTAAGGAACACCCAGCATCTTGACCTTGGCCTGTCGCATGATCATTTCACCGCCAAGATGCGCCATGCTGCCAGGCCCGCTGGTACCGAAATTCAGGGTTGCCGGTTTGGCTCGCGCGGCGGCCAGCATGTCTTCGAGTGTCTTGAACGGCGAGTTCGCCGGCACCACCAGAATATTGGGGCCCACCGCCGTCAAGGACACGGGGATGAAATCCTTCTCCATGCTGTAAGGTACTTTGTTAATCAGCGGATTGACCGCTGCCGGGCCGAGATTGCCGATCACAAAGGTATAGCCATCGGCTGGCTGGCGCGCTGCAAACTCCATGCCGATGGAGCCTGCCGCACCCGGCTTGCTTTCAATGACCACGGGCTGCCCCCAGGCGGCACTGAGCTTTTGCCCCATGATGCGCGCCATCAAATCGGAACTCCCCCCCGGCGGGTAGGTGACGACCAATTTGACCGGGCGCGAGGGAAACGGCTGCGCCTGAACGGCAAACGGGCATAAACACAGACACAAGCTTGCCAGCAACAGACGCTGAAAATTCAAACCAAATTGAACGACTTGTCTCATCGGATCACTCCTTCGTTGATGGGTTTACCTTTGACTTTTCGCATTGGCGCTGCTTGGCCAGGAACCTTTCGCGTGTTTAGTCTATATTATCGTTTGCTAAATAACCAGCCCGGCTTTCCCCCATGCTCAACGCCCCTACTCCTGCCGCGCGCGCCGACCAGACGCTGTCGCGCAACATGAAACTGCTGGCCCACCATGAGCTTGCCGGCTTTGGCGGACTCGGGGAGGGCATGTCGATGCAATTGACCCGTGACGGGCGGCGCATCCTGTGGCTGGCGCACGAATCGGCGCCGAAGAACTTCTCCGGCGTTGATGTCACCGATCCGAAGCATCCAAAACTGATCGTGCAGACCGACTTGCCGCACATGAAGCTGCGCTCGAACTCGCTCGACGTCGTGGGCGACATTCTGGCGGTGGCCTACCAGGCCAGTGCTGTCGGCATCAAGCCGGCAGGTGTCGACCTGTTCGATGTGAGCACGCCTGAAACGCCCAAACTGATTTCCCATTTCGACTGCTCAGGTCCGCATTCGCGCGGTGTGCATGCCTTGTGGTTTGTCGATGGCAAGACCATTCACATGTCGTCCGGCGCACCAGACTTTCAGCCGCGCAATCCACTCGACGACCAGTTCTACCGCATCCTGGATGTATCAAACCCGTCGAACCCAGAGGAAGTCGGCCGCTGGTGGTATCCCGGCACACGTGAGGGAGATGCGGCCCCGCCCCCGCCGCGCCTGCCGGCCCAGTTCGACATGGGCTTTCGTACCCACAACACCAACGTGTTCCCTGAGCGACCTGACCGCGCCTTCGTCGGTTACATCGATGGCGGTGCGCTGGTGCTCGACATTGCGGACAAGAGCAATATCAAGGTTGTCTCCCAATGGAACCACTCGCCGCCCTTCAATGGGTTCACCCATACCGTGCTGCCGCTGTTTGACCGCGGGCTGTGGATCGTGAGTGATGAGTGCGTGCAGGACAACGGCGCGGACTGGCCCAAGCTGGTCTGGGTGGTGGACGCACGCAATGACGCCAACCCGGTGCCCATCGGCACCTTCCCGGCCCCGCCCTATGAAGCGTTTGCCAGGCGCGGCGGCCGCTTCGGCGCCCATAACCTTCATGAGAATTTACCCGTCCCGACTTCCTTTCGGTCCGACACGATCATCATCGGCTCATTCTTCAATGCCGGTGTGCGCGTCTACGACACCAGCAACCCGTACCAGGTGGAGGAGATTGCCTACTATGTGCCGGGTGCGCCCAAGCTCTCACCGGCAGGCGCCATTCAGCTCAACGATGTTTATGTCGATGACCGCCGCCTCGTCTACACGGTCGACCGTTTCACCGGTGGCCTCTACATTCTGGAAATGAACATCTGAGGTCCGCGCCGTGGCTGCACAACGCGACCCCCTGGCAGGCAAGATTCCGGTCACGCTGGTCACCGGCTTTCTGGGCAGTGGCAAGACCACCCTGATCTCCAAGCTGGTCAAGCACCCGGACATGCGGCGGGTGGCGGTGGTGATGAATGAAATGGGCGAAATCGGGATCGACCATGATCTCGTGTCGATGTCCTCCGAAAACATCACGCTGCTTGCCAACGGCTGCATCTGTTGCTCGGTCCGGACTGATTTGCAGGAAACCCTGCGCGACCTATTTGCCCGCCACCGTGCGGGAGAAATTGCAGACTTTGACCGCGTCATTGTTGAAACCACGGGACTGGCCGATCCGGCACCGGTGGTGCAGACGCTGGTCAGCGATACCCTGCTGGCGGCCCACTACCGCCTGGATGGCCTGGTCACGCTGGTCGACGCCGTGCATGGCAGCCATCAAATCGAATATCAGCGGGAGGCGGTCAAACAGATTGCGCTCGCCGATCGCATCTTCATCACCAAGAGCGATTTGGCTGGGCCGGGCGTTGTGGACGCGCTCAAGGCATCGATTCTCACGATCAACCCGGCAGTCGGAATGTCACTGCTCCTCAACGGGGAAGTCGAGCCCGCGGCACTGATCAACCTGGGGCTGGCGTCGGCGCGAGCCGGTGCAGCCACCTTGCGTTTTCTGGGTGAAGCGCTGGATCAGACCACCCCAGCCGTAGCGCGCTATCTTGGCGCCCGCACTGCGCTGCATGACGCGTCGATCATGACCGTCTCCTTGCGCTTTGAAACACCCTTTACCTGGCCCACTTTCTCCAGCGCCCTGGAACTGCTGGCAACACTGCGCGGCCCGGACCTGCTGCGCGTCAAGGGCATTGTGAACGTTGAAGGAAGGCCGGTTGTTGTCCAAGGCGTCCAGCATATCTTTCATCCACCGGTAGAGCTGGACCACTGGCCCAGCGCCGATACCGGCAGCCGGCTGGTCTTCATCACACGCGACATCCCGGGCGACACCATCCGCAATCTGTTCCAGGCGGTCGGTGCCGTCACAGCGTCGACAGGTCAAGGGCGCCGCCCTGCTGATTAGGCTTTGCCGCCCTGCTCCAGCCACCAGACCGGCAGTTGGGTGCAATCAGCTGAATCCAGACCCTGGCTGGCCGCCCTGTCAAAACACTTCAGCGTCATGGCGGTCAGCGGCAAGTCGGCATGCTGCAGCTGCGCTTGATCCAGCATGGTGCGAACATCTTTGCGCATGGTGGCAACATCGACCGTCACCTGCCCGCTGTCGACGCCCGACAAGGCTTGCGCGATCATGCTTCCTCGCACTTTCAGCATGTTGGGGCCACCAGATGTCTCCGACAAAATGTCGATGACGCGTTGGGGATCCAGGCCCAGTGGCTGAATCAGCGAGAGGGCCTCACCCAACGTCTGCCAGTACACCATCAGCGGAAGGTTGATCGCCAGCTTCATCGTGGCGCCCGCACCCAAGGGCCCCACATGCTCGATGCGTCGGCAAAGCTGCTCAAGAATCACCCGGGCACGTTCAAGGTTAACTTCTGAACCACCGACAAACCCGAGCAAGCGCCCTTCCTGCGCCGGCCCGACGCTCCCCCCCACCGGGCACTCAAGGTAGGCCGAACCTGTGGCTTCAATCCGCGAGCCCATGGCCTGCTGTTTGGCCGGCTTGACGGTACTCATATCGATGAACATCTGGTTGGCCACGGAACCGGACAACAGGCCCTGCGGACCAAAATACACCTGATCGAGTGCCTGTTCGTCAGTCAGCATCGTGATGACGGCATCCACGCTGCCCGCCAACTGCTGGGGAGATACCGCCCAGGCGGCCCCCATTCCCAGCAAAGCCTGAGCGCGTTCAGGGCTGCGATTCCAGACGCTGACCCGATGCTCCAGTCCGAGTAATCGTTGCGCGATTGCACTGCCCATTTTTCCGGTTCCGGCGATACCGATGTGCATAGACTTCCCCCAGGGTTGATTCGTGACACACAACAAAGAGCGCATGGACGTCATGCACTTCTCCCGAATCAATATGATAAGTTATCATGAGATAAATTATGGGCGACTGCAGGAGCGGTGCATCGCCAGTGACAGCGTTAACAGCAAACCCAAGGAGCATCCGTGTTCTATACCTGTTCACCCACCTGCACCAATCCACTGCACAAGCATGGCGCCCCACTTTCTGCCGCTGCGACAAAGGCCAGCACCACAGCCAAATTATCCCGTCCGGTCGCCAAAAGCCGGACCGGAAAATCCAAGGTGGTGGACCTTCATTGCCACTATCTCAATCCGGTCGTCAACGCCAAAACAGCCCACCTCAATCCTGCACAGTACGACCCCACCACGGTGTTTGCCGACGCCTTGACACGTGAGACGAACGTCAAGCAGATGAAGACGCGGGCCCCCAAACTCACTGGCGTGACCGAACGCCTGCAAGACATGGACCGGATGGGCGTTGACATCCAGGCAGTCTGTCCGGCGCCTTACCATTTTTTCTATTGGACCGAAGCCGGTTACGGCGCCGAGCTGGCGCGTGAAGTCAACGAAGGCATTGCGCAAATTGCCGCCGATCGCCCCGATCGCTTTGTCGGCATGGGTTCGGTTCCGCTGCAGGATGCGCAACTTGCCATCCGGGAGCTCAACCACTGCGTCAAAAACCTTGGCATGCGCGGCATCGAGATCTGCACCAATGTCAACGGCAAGAACCTGACAGACCCGAGCCTGAAACTCGACAAGTTCTTCGCGCGCTGCGAGGAACTGGGGGTCGTGATCTTCATGCACCCACTGGGCTACACCCAGGCTGACCGTTTGACCCACCACTACTTCAATAACGTGATCGGCAACCCGCTGGATTCGACCGTCGCGGTATCGCATCTGATTTTCGATGGTGTCATGGCACGCTATCCGAAGCTCAAATTCGTGGTGGCACATGGTGGCGGCTTCATTGCCCACTACTGGGCTCGCATGGACCACGCCTGGCGCGCGCGACCGGACTGCCGCACCATCATCAAGCGCCCACCTTCTTCGTATCTTGAGAAGTTCTACTTCGACACCATCACCTTCGATCCCGAGATGCTCAAGCGCCTGATTGACCGTTTTGGCGCCGACCATGTTGTCCTTGGAACGGATTACCCGTACGACATGGGCGAGGAGGATCCACTCGGACTGATTGCACAGGTAAAACGACTCCCACGGGCTGCGCGGGAACTGATCCAGGGGGGGAATGCCGCCCGCTTATTGAAAATCAAGTCGTAATACCTATCGACGAACGAGAGGTGAGATCTTGGCCCAAGCGTGCTTTACCCCTGTCCAAGGTCTACGGGCTTCTGGAGCCTGGACCGGTCGTGCTTCTTGCCACGACACGCAAAGGTCGTGGCATACGATGATGGAGTTCATCGTCAGCGGCCGCGACTTCAGCTTCCCGGCTCTCAAAGCGACGCAGCTCCAATATCCCGACAGAGGAACTGACCGTTCATGTGGTGGGTTGCGGCCATAGCATGGGGCAACGCAGCGACAAGTTCGAAACCTTTGGCCTGATACCAGCGTCCGCCACTTTGGTCAGCGCACCATTCGTCGCCGAGTGCTAGGCCAACTTGGAATGCCGCGTGGACGATACGCGGCTGGTGAACCGCTACAACTTCTTCGTGCTCGAAGGGCTCAAGGCAGGGATCGATCCGACCGGCAAGACCCCGCGCACGATCCATCACCGGGGGCGCGGTGCTTTCATGGTGACTGACGAGATCATCCAACGGCCATCGAAGATGAAATAGAAAAGAAAAAGGGTTAGCCAGCATGAACCGACTAACCCTTGAATTGATGGTCGGGGCGATAGGATTCGAACCTACGACCCTCTGGTCCCAAACCAGATGCGCTACCAGGCTGCGCTACACCCCGACAAGTCTCTATTCTAACGGCTTACAACTTGCTTTCTCCGCGGGACCGCACTGTATTTCTAACGCGATGCAGGAAAAATGGCGCAGGTCTCGCTCATGGTGGGCGGCAGCTCGGATAAAGTGCGGTTCATGCGCTCGCAACCCTCCCCGCTTCCCTGGCTAAGCCCTGGTCAAGACTTTCCTCCGGTCAGCCAAGCATGGGGGCAGGACTCACAAGCGCCGGGGCTGCTCGCGGCAGGCGGAACGCTGGACACGGCCACGCTGTGTGCCGCCTACGCGCATGGCATTTTTCCCTGGTTCAGCGAGGGGCAACCCATTTTGTGGTGGAGCCCAGATCCACGCATGGTCCTGAACGTAGCGGAATTCCGTTTGCATCGATCGCTGAGAAAAACCCTGCAGAAATTCCGCTCACTGCCGGGCTGCGAGATCCGGATTGACTCGGCCTTTGACGAGGTGATTCAGGCCTGTTCCTCCAGTCCACGCGAGGGGCAATCCAGCACCTGGATTCTTCCCGAGATGGTGCAGGCCTATCGCGCCTTGCATCGGGCAGGATTTGCCCACAGCGTTGAAACCTGGATCGACGGCCAACTTGTGGGCGGCCTGTATTGCGTTGCACTGGGCCAAGCTGTCTTCGGGGAATCCATGTTCACGCGCATCGCCGATGCTTCCAAGATCGCGCTGGCCGCACTGGTTTGCTTTTGCAAGCACCATGGGATTCGGCTGATCGATTGCCAGCAAAACACCAGACACTTGGCCTCACTCGGTGCACATGAGGTGACTCGTGCAGCTTTCCTGCAGCAGGTCGAAATCGCCAAGCAGCAAAAATCCCCACTCTGGCATTTCGACGCTCTATACTGGCAGGCGCTCCCTCTCGACATGCCCAGGACAACGTGACGCATCTCAAGGATCTGCCCCTCCAGACACTGCAGTTCTATGCAACGGCAGCCTATCCCTGCAGCTATCTGGATGACCGGCTGGCACGCTCTCAGGTCGCTACGCCTAGCCACCTGATCAACAACGCGACCTATTCCGAACTCGTTGCCAAGGGCTTTCGTCGCAGTGGCATGTTCACGTATCGACCGTATTGCGATGGTTGCCAAGCCTGCACACCACTTCGGGTTCTGGTCAGGGGATTCGAGCCAGACCGCAGCCAGCGTCGCGCTTGGAAACGGCACCAGGCACTGCAAGCCCGGGTTCTCAAACTATGTTTCATACCTGAGCACTACCACCTGTACCTGCGCTATCAGAACAGTCGACATGCCGGTGGTGGCATGGACCAGGATAGCATCGACCAGTACACCCAGTTCTTGCTGCAAAGCCGCGTCAACTCACGCCTGGTCGAATTCAGGGAAACACGCGCTGACGGGCAACTCGGCACCCTGAAGATGGTTTCCATACTGGATGTACTGGAAGACGGAATTTCTGCGGTTTATACCTTTTACGAACCGGAAGAGCACAGCAGCTATGGCACTTACGGCGTACTGTGGCAAATTGAACAGGCACGCCAGATGGGGCTGGAACACGTTTACCTGGGCTACTGGATCGGGCAAAGTCAAAAAATGAACTACAAAGCGCAGTTCTCGCCCTATGAACTTCTGCTGAATGGCGCATGGGTAAATCCGGAGACTTCGCGCTGAATTTTCATTGGATTTCCGCTGCACGATGTGGAAAATTCATTTCACGAAGTAAAATCATGGTGAATTTCTGGAGTTCCTCATGAAAAAGATCGATCCCGACGTCCCAGCCACGCCGACAGTGCAGGTCATCGAACGGATGTTCGCCCTGATCGATGTTCTCGCCTCCAGGGAAGAGGCTATTTCGCTCAAGGAAATCAGCGAAAAGACCGGCCTGCACCCGTCCACCACCCATCGCATCCTCAATGATCTGGCGACGGGGCGTTTTGTGGACCGCCCGCAGCCTGGCACCTACCGGCTCGGCATGCGTTTGCTGGAGTTGGGCAATTTGGTCAAGGGGCGACTCAATGTGCGTGATGCCGCCATGGCGCCCATGCGTGAGTTGCACAAGCAGATTCAGCAACCGGTGAACTTGAGCATGCGACAGGGCGATGAGATCGTCTACATCGAACGCGCCTATAGCGAGCGCTCCGGCATGCAGGTGGTGCGCGCCATTGGCGGTCGAGCACCGCTGCACCTGACTTCAGTCGGCAAACTGTTTCTGGCTGCGGATGACCCGCAACGCGTTCGCGCCTACGCCACACGAACCGGCTTGAGCGGCCATACCAAAAACAGCATCACCCAACTGCAGGTGCTCGAACGTGAACTGGCCAAGGTTCGCCAGTACGGTACCGCTCATGACAATGAAGAGCTTGAGTTGGGCGTGCGCTGCATGGCAGCAGGCATCTATGACGATCAGGGAAAACTCGTGGCAGGTCTGTCGATTTCAGCCCCGCATGGACGCTTGGATGAAGAGTGGCTACCCAAGCTCCAGGCGGTTGCCAATGAGATCTCGCATTCGCTGGGCTATCACGTGGATAACCCGCGTTGAGTCCAGGCTAAGCCTTGCGTGGTACCGGATGAAACACAAATCCGGCCCACCCAAGGCACCAACTCAATTAAGAAGAGCCGGCAATCTGCATGCCCGGGGAAAGCGTCGTCACCGGCGACAATGACGTGGCTTTGGCGGGAATCGACTCCACCCAGCGCCGCACGCGTTCGGCATCACCCAGGCGGCTGAGCTTGCCGGCGGAATCAAGAAACACCATGATGACCTTGCGCCCCGCCACTTTGGCCTGCATCACAAGGCATTGCCCCGCCTCGGAGATATAACCTGTTTTCTGCAGGCCGATCTCCCACGACGGATTTTTGACCAGCCGATTCGTGTTGTTGTATTGCAAGCGCTGCCGGCCAACAGCTACCTGATAGCCCGGGGAAGTCGACAGCTCTCGCAACAAGGGATCACCGGAAGTGACATTGACCAACAAAGCCAGATCCTTGGCACTTGACTGGTTCTTGCTCGACAAGCCGGTGGGCTCGACATAGCTGGTGTCATGCATGCCCAGCATCTTGGCCTTGGCATTCATCTGGTTGACAAAAACAGCCAAACCACCCGGATAGGTACGCCCCAGTGCACTGGCCGCACGGTTTTCACTTGACATCAAGGCCAGGTGCAACAGTTCGCCGCGACTGAGTTCGGCGCCGACGCGCAGACGCGAGCTGCTGCCCTTTTCGGTATCGACATCGGCCTGGGTGATGGTAAGCATCTCATCCATCGGCAGCTTGGCTTCACTGATGATCAATCCGGTCATCAACTTGGTCAGGGACGCAATGGGCAATACCGCCTGCTCGTTCTTGCTGAACAAAACTTCACGGGTGTCTTGGTCCACGACCAATGCAACGCTGGATTTCAAATCAAGCGCATCATGCGCCGTGTGCAATCCGGCGAGCTGACCAAATGAAGGTTTGGTCGGCACCGCTGCCACACGCACATAAGGCTTGCGCTTGACAGCAGACACCGTGCTGGAGAATTTGCGTTTGATCTGGGGAACGTTCTTGCCCGTTTTGCCAGCCGAGGGGCTGGTTTGAGCCGCATGAGCGCCCGAGCCCAACATTACCGCCATGGCAAGGATCGCGCTTGTCGTGCCAAGAAGGCGATTCAACCCTTTTACCAACCCAACATTGCCGTAAATGGACATGCGCTCATCCTTAAACTTGTTCACTACAGCATAGTTTATACAAAAAAATCGCGCAAGATCAAATACTTGCGCGATTCATCTCAACAAAAACCTTCATTTATCGGTATTGACTAGCCCTGGGCAGCCACCCGATCCGTTTTGTTTTGCAATTTATTGAGTGCACTGAGATAGGCTTTGGCTGAAGCCACCACGATATCGGGGTCGGCTCCGACACCATTGACGACCCGTCCGCTGTTTTGCAGCCGTACCGTCACTTCACCCTGGCTCTCAGTCGAGCCACTGATGGCATTCACCGAATAGAGCACCATTTCTGCCCCGCTTTTCACCAGGGATTCAATCGCCTTGAGCGATGCATCCACGGGGCCGTTGCCATCCGATTGACCGCTGGCTTCCTTGCCGTCGACCGTGATGACGATCGAGGCCTGGGGGCGCTCTCCGGTTTCGCTATGTTGCGACAGCGATACAAAACCATACTGCTCCTTCTCGCTGGTCACGCTTTCATCGCTGACCAAGGCCAGGATGTCCTCGTCAAAAATCTCGCTTTTGCGGTCAGCCAGCTCCTTGAACCTGGCAAAGGCGGCATTGATCTCGGTTTCGCTGTCCAGACTCACACCGAGCTCTTGCAGGCGCTGTTTGAAGGCATTGCGCCCGCTGAGCTTGCCCAGCACGATCTTGTTGGCACTCCAGCCCACATCTTCGGCGCGCATGATCTCGTAGGTATCCCGCGCCTTGAGCACGCCATCCTGATGAATGCCGGAGGCATGGGCAAAGGCATTGGCCCCCACCACCGCCTTGTTGGGCTGCACCACAAAGCCGGTGGTCTGGCTGACCATGCGGCTGGCTGCGAGGATGTGTTTGGTGTCGATGCCAACATCGAGGTTGAAATAGTCACGACGGGTCTTGACCGCCATCACAACTTCTTCCAGGCTGCAATTGCCGGCACGCTCTCCCAAACCGTTGATGGTGCACTCCACCTGACGGGCACCGCCAATCTTCACGCCGGCCAGCGAATTGGCCACCGCCATGCCCAGATCATTGTGGCAATGCACCGACCAGATGGCTTTGTCCGAGTTGGGAACGCGTTCGCGCAGGGTCTTGATGAAGTTGCCGTAGAGCTCTGGCACCGCGTAGCCGACCGTGTCCGGGATGTTGATGGTGGTCGCGCCTTCCTTGATGACAGCTTCCACCACGCGGCAGAGGAAGTCCATTTCGCTGCGATAGCCGTCTTCCGCACTGAACTCGACATCGGCCACCAGATTGCGGGCAAAGCGCACCGACAGCTTGGCCTGCTCCAGCACCTGCTCCGGGGTCATGCGCAGCTTCTTCTCCATGTGCAGCGGTGAAGTGGCGATGAAGGTGTGAATGCGGGCTCTGTTGGCGCCTTTGAGGGCTTCGGCGGCGCGGGAAATATCACGGTCATTGGCGCGTGACAGCGAACATACCGTGGAGTCCTTGATGGCATTGGCAATCGTCTGGACAGCTTCAAAGTCGCCGTTCGAGCTGGCCGCAAAACCGGCCTCGATCACGTCCACCTTCAGACGCTCCAACTGGCGGGCAATGCGCAGTTTTTCATCTTTGGTCATGGATGCACCGGGAGACTGCTCCCCATCGCGCAAGGTGGTATCGAAAATGATCAGTTTGTCAGCCATCTCGTTTCTCCTGTTTACCAAATCCAAACTACAAAAGCAAAAGGCCCGCTGCGTTTGCATACGGGCCTTTGTGGAAAGTGTGCGCGTGCGCTACCGATTCCGCCCGTTCTGGCGAAGCAGCAGTAGTGCTAGCGAAATTGATTTCATAGATTCAATGTACCACAAGTTTAAAAACTCTGGTGGCGCACTTCAACCCACTCGACACTACTCGTGCAAGCCTCGCTCATCCGGCTCATCTTTTGACGTACTGATCACACTGGTGGGCTTGCCCTTGGCCTTGCGCCAACCATAAACCACATAGCCACTGAAGCCATAAACCACAAATACGCCAAAAAGCACAATGGGCGGATGGATATTGATGACGGCAATGCCCAGCGCGATCAGCACGATCACAACGAAGGGCACGCTCTTTTTCATCTGGATGTCTTTGAAGCTGTAAAACGGCACGTTGCTCACCATGGTCAAACCGGCGTACAAGGCCAGCGCGAACATGGGCCAGGCCACATGCGGACCTGCAACATCCAGTTCGGTCATGAGCCAGATAAAACCGGTCACCAAGGCGGCAGCGGCCGGTGAAGGCAACCCCTGGAAATAGCGTTTGTCGACGACCGTGGTATTCACATTGAAACGGGCCAGCCGCAAGGCGGCACAGGCACAGTAGACAAATGCCGCAATCCAGCCCCAGCGCCCCAAGCCCTTGAGAGCCCATTCATAGGAAATCAAGGCGGGTGCCGCGCCAAACGACACCATGTCCGAGAGTGAATCCATCTGCTCGCCAAAAGCGCTCTGGGTGTTTGTCATCCGAGCCACCCGACCATCCAGACTGTCGAGCACCATGGCGCAGAAGACGCCGATGGCGGCCAAATCGAAACGGCCGTTCATAGCCATCACGATGGCATAAAAACCACCGAACAGGGCGGCCAGCGTGAACAAGTTGGGCAGTATGTAAATACCTTTGCGCCGCTTGCGTACCACCACAGCCTCACCGTCGATCAGAGGAGAATCATCACCATCATGCATGACTTACACCCCCGGCGTTGTTCGGCAGATTGTCAAAGGCCAACAGCTTCTGCTTCTCTGCACAGTCCAGAATCATGGATAAGTAGTTCATGGGCCCAAGTGTAAGTCAGTCACTGCCAAGAAACCAAGAAAAAAGGCCACCGAAGTGGCCTTTGTCAGACGCAAGATTCGCCTTAGTTGCGGGTTTGGTCGACCAGCTTGTTCTTGGCAATCCAGGGCATCATGGCGCGCAGCTTGCCGCCCACGACTTCGATCGAGTGATCGGCCGTGTTGCGACGGCGTGCGGTCATGCTGGGATAGTTGGTGCGCCCTTCCAGAATGAACATCTTGGCGTACTCACCGTTCTGGATGCGCTTGAGCGCATTGCGCATGGCTTCGCGGCTCTGGGCATTGATGACCTCGGGGCCGGTCACGTACTCGCCGTACTCGGCATTGTTGGAGATCGAGTAGTTCATGTTGGCGATGCCGCCTTCATAAATCAGGTCCACGATCAGCTTGAGCTCGTGCAGGCACTCGAAGTAAGCCATTTCGGGCGCGTAGCCAGCCTCGACCAGGGTCTCGTAACCCATCTTGATCAGCTCGACAGCACCACCGCACAGGACAGCCTGCTCGCCGAACAAGTCGGTCTCGGTCTCTTCCTTGAAGTTGGTCTCGATGATGCCGGCCTTGCCACCACCATTGGCCATGGCATAGCTCAGGGCCAGATCACGCGCCTTGCCGCTCTTGTCCTGGTGGACGGCCACCAGGTGCGGCACGCCGCCACCCTGGGTGTAGGTGTTGCGCACGGTGTGGCCGGGGGCCTTGGGCGCCACCATCCATACATCCAGATCGGCGCGGGGCACGACCTGGTTGTAGTGCACGTTGAAGCCGTGGGCGAAGGCCAGCGAAGCACCCTGCTTGATGTTGGGCGCGACGTTGTTGGTGTACACCTCGGCAATCTGTTCATCCGGCAACAGGATCATGACCACGTCAGCGGCCTTGACCGCATCATTGACTTCCATCACGGTCAGGCCGGCCTTGCCAACCTTGTCCCAGGAAGCACCACCCTTGCGCAGACCGACCACGACCTTGACGCCACTGTCGTTCAGGTTCTGAGCGTGGGCATGGCCCTGGCTGCCGTAACCGATGATCGCGACGGTCTTGCCCTTGATCAGGCTGAGGTCACAGTCTTTGTCATAAAAAACTTTCACTTCTTTCTCCTTGGGTAAAAAATCAAACTCGCAGAATGCGCTCGCCGCGGCCGATGCCGCTCGAACCCGTCCGCACGGTTTCAAGAATCGCGCCACGTTCGATGGCCTCCAGAAACGCGTCGTTCTTCGACTGGTCTCCGGTCAACTCGATGGTGTAGCTCTTGTCGGTCACATCGATGATGCGACCACGGAAGATATCAGCCATGCGCTTCATCTCTTCTCGTTCCTTACCGACCGCGCGTACCTTGACCATCATGAGCTCGCGCTCGATGTAGGCACCCTCGGTCAGGTCAACCACCTTCACCACCTCAATCAGGCGATTGAGGTGTTTGGTGATCTGCTCAATGACGTCATCCGACCCGGTGGTCTGGATCGTCATGCGCGACAGGCTCGGATCCTCGGTCGGTGCGACCGTCAGGGACTCGATGTTGTAACCGCGGGCCGAGAACAGGCCCACGACGCGGGAAAGAGCTCCTGGCTCGTTTTCCAGCAGGACGGCAATGATGTGTTTCATGATTGGATTCCTCTTTTCGTTGCCCTCCCCCTGCTGCGGTAACAGCAGGGCTTGGCAAACAATAGATTCGTCGTTGAAGTAAGTGATGAGGGTAAAAACCTGCGGCCTACGGGCTTACAGATCTTCCGAACCCAACAACATTTCGGTGATGCCCTTGCCCGCCTGCACCATCGGGAACACATTCTCGGTGGGGTCGGTGCGGAAGTCCATGAACACCGTGCGGTCCTTGAGCTTGCGCGCCTCGCGCAGCGCCGGCTCCACATCCTGCGGCCGCTCGATCAGCATGCCGACGTGGCCATAGGCCTCGGCCAGCTTCACGAAGTTGGGCAGCGCATCCATGTAGCTGTGGCTGTAGCGGCCCGAGTACTCGATCTCCTGCCACTGGCGCACCATACCCAGGTAGCGGTTGTTAAGCGACAGGATCTTGATCGGCGTGTTGTACTGCAGGCAGGTGGAAAGCTCCTGGATGCACATCTGCACCGAGCCTTCACCGGTGACGCAAAAGACTTCACTCTCGGGCTTGGCCAGCTTGATGCCCATGGCATAGGGAATGCCCACACCCATGGTTCCGAGGCCGCCGGAGTTGATCCAGCGCCGCGGCTCGTTGAACTTGTAGTACTGCGCGGCCCACATCTGGTGCTGGCCGACGTCGGACGTGATGTAGGTATCAGCGTCCTTGGTCATGTTCCACAGTGTCTCGATCACATACTGCGGCTTGATCACATCCTTATTGCCACGGTCATATTTCATGCAGTCGCGTTTGCGCCAAGCCTCGATCGTGTCCCACCAAGCCCCCAGGGCATTGGCATCCGGCTTGACGGCGCTTTCCTTGATCATGGCGATCATCTCGCTCAATACGTCCTTCACATCGCCCACGATCGGGATATCGACCTTGACACGCTTGGAAATGCTCGACGGATCAATGTCAATGTGAATGATCTTGCGCTCGTTCTGCGCGAAGTGCTTGGGATTGCCAATCACCCGGTCATCAAAGCGCGCCCCCACCGCCAGCAGCACATCACAGTTCTGCATGGCATTGTTGGCCTCAATCGTGCCGTGCATGCCCAGCATACCGAGGAACTTGCGGTCGCTGGCCGGATAGGCGCCCAGGCCCATCAGGGTATTGGTGCAGGGATAACCGAGCATGTCGACCAGCGTACGCAACTCGGCCGAGGCATTGCTCAGCAGCACGCCGCCGCCGGTATAGATATAAGGACGCTTGGCGGCCAGCAACAGCTGCAGCGCCTTGCGGATCTGGCCGGCATGGCCCTTGCGAACCGGGTTGTAGGAGCGCATCTCCACCGACTCCGGGTAGCCTGCATAGGGTGTTTTCTTGAAGGAAACGTCCTTCGGAATATCCACCACCACCGGACCAGGCCTGCCACTACGGGCAATGTGAAAGGCCTTTTTCATGGTCATGGCCAAGTCGCGCACGTCCTTGATCAGGAAATTGTGCTTCACGATGGGGCGCGTGATGCCCACGGTATCGCACTCCTGGAAGGCATCCAGTCCAATCGCGGCCGTTGGCACTTGCCCCGTCACGATCACCATGGGAATGCTGTCCATATAGGCCGTCGCAATGCCGGTAATGGCATTGGTCACGCCCGGACCAGAGGTCACCAGTGCCACCCCGACGTCACCTGTCGCGCGGGCATAGCCATCCGCGGCGTGCACCGCAGCCTGCTCGTGGCGCACCAAAATGTGTTGAATCGTGTCCTGTTTGTAGAACGCGTCGTAAATATGGAGCACAGCTCCGCCCGGGTAGCCCCAGATGTATTTAACGTTCTCGGCCTGCAAGGCCTTGACCAGGATCTCGGCGCCCCTGAACTCTTCACCGTCAGTCGTTGAGGCCTGATTTTTGGCGGCCGTTGCCGCTGCAGCCGAAGCGATTTCAGCTTTTGAGATTTCCATGATGAACCTTTGTGAATTTCTCTAACGAAAAACCTTGGGTGCTCCTTCACAAACACTTGTGGCGTCGTGTCGGAACTTGAGGTCAAGGACATGGGCGCATGGCTTGTAGCGCCGGACCGTGACCCGTTTGCGTTTTGATTTGCAAAGAAGATTATCGCACTGCAGCAATCAAAACCGGCGAAGCATCCCAGAAAAAACGGTTTCAGATGCATAATTCGACCAAATTTGCGCCGCGAACGCGCTCAACGGCGTCAAAAAGAGACGCAACAACTCATCCGGCCCCCTTTGGCAACCGAACTCGAACTATCAGATTTTCTGAAAAGCGTTGAAAAGCGCGCCTTCAAGCGTTCGGTCTACCATGTCCGCAACGAGGAGTCCGCGCTGGATATCGTGCAAGACAGCATGATGAAGCTGGTCGAGCACTACGGGCACAAGCCGATCGATGAACTGCCCATGCTGTTCCAGCGCATCCTGTCCAACTGCACGCTGGATTGGTTTCGACGCCAAAAAACGCGAAACGCACTGTTTTCGAACATGAGCGACTTCGAATCTGGCTCCGAAGACGGGGATTTTGATCTACTGGAAACTTTGGATGCCTCTGGCGACTCAACTCGGGTTGAAAGCGCCGAAAGTTCAACCGAACGGGCCCAGATCTTGCGTGAGATTGAAGAAGAAATCCAGGGATTGCCTGCACGTCAACGGGAAGCGTTCCTCATGCGTTACTGGGAGGAACTGGACGTCGCAGAAACTGCAGCGGCCATGGGTTGTTCTGAAGGTAGCGTGAAAACACACTGTTCAAGGGCGGTCCAAGCTCTCAGCAAAGCCTTGAGGGCCAAAGGAATTCAACTATGACTTTTTCGAATCCATACCAAAATCTGTCGGCACAAGACCGCTTCGGCCTGAGGTTGACTGCACGCCTGTCGGAATCGGCTGATAACCTTCCGCACGACATATCTGAACGCCTGCGCGCCTCCCGCATGCAGGCACTGAGCCAGCTCAAGGCCGCCCAAGCACGCACGGCCTCCTCGGTCTCGGCCAATGGCAATACCGCTGCACTGACTTTTGGTGGAGAAAAAACGGGCCTCTGGGGCCGCGTGGCGTCCATCGTCCCCTTGATCGTCCTGATTGCCGGCCTGGTTGCCCTCAACATCATCCAGAATGACGACCGCGCCAGGGAGTTGGCCGAAATCGATGCGGCACTTCTGACCGACGACCTGCCGCCAGCCGCCTATACCGACCCCGGCTTCACCCAGTTCCTGCGCAGCCATCCCGATCAAGCCCAATAAATGCCTCACACCATGAAAGCACAGCCCTCATCCAGTCAAAAGCCGCTCCCGCTTGCCGCGGGCCGTGTGCTTGCGGGCGCCCTTTTCATGGCCATGCTCACCTTGAGCGGCTCTGCGTCGTCCGCCCTCGCCCAGGTGACGGCAAACAACTTAGAGCTATCTCAGGCGACAGGAAAATCCGCCCGCCACACCACCTCGAATACCACTGCGGCTTCCGCCCCCAAAGCTGAGGCAAAACCACACTGGAAAGACCTGACGCCAGCGCAGCAACTGTCGCTCAAGCCCCTGGCCGGGAACTGGAGCAGCCTGAGCGAGGGGCGTAAACGTAAATGGCTGGCCCTTTCGAAAAATTACCCGTCCATGTCGCCCGTAGAGCAGGCCAAACTGCATAGCCGGATGACGGAATGGGCGTCTCTGAGCCAGCAACAACGCGATCGGGCTCGCCTCAACTTTGCCGAGACCAAGCAGTTAAGCCCGGCTCAGAAAGCCGCCACCTGGGAGGCTTACCAGGCACTGAGTCCCGAAGAGAAACAGACACTGGCCGCCAAAGCACCCAAGCAGCCTGCCGGAGCGGCAAAGGCCATCAAGCCCACTCCCCCAGAAAAACTCGCGGTGGTGCCTGTGAGCCGACAAACCGCCAAGCATCCGCCCAAGCTTGCCGGTTCAACCGATAATTTGGACCACCACACCTTGCTGCCGCAACAAGTGCAGGACTCGGATCCGGCCGCGGTACAGAAACACTGAGTCCGCCAGATTCCCATTACGATGTCATTGGTACAGGAAGACGTCCCAGCCTCGCCGCTCGGACATGCAGAGAAGCCGTCGCCTGCCGACTTGCCGGCCCCGGGCCTTTGGCGTCGTATGGCTTGCTGGCTTTATGAAGGCTTGCTGCTGTTCGGTGTGGTCTTCCTTGCCGGCTATCTGTTCAGTGCGCTGACACAAACCCGCCACGCTTTGGATAACCGGCATCTTCAGCAAGCCTTTTTGTTTGTCGTACTGGGCATTTATTTCACCTGGTTCTGGGCCAAGGGGCAAACGCTGGCCATGAAAACCTGGCACATTCGCCTCGTTGACCGCCACGGTCAACCCGTGACACAAGCCCGCGCCCTGTTGCGCTATGTCTTGAGCTGGCTCTGGTTTCTGCCCGCCTTGGCGGCCATTGCCCCGTTTCAGTTGACGGGCGCGGAGTCAGCCATCATTCTGGCCGGCTGGGTTGCGGTCTGGGCTCTGTTGAGCCGTCTCCATCCTCAGCAGCAGTTCTGGCATGACGCACTGGCCGGCACCCGACTGGTCACATCGCGCCCCTTGAGCCGCTAAAGTCACAAAGCTCGGTGACAATCTGGACATGCCAGATTTTCAAGACAATTCCAGCGTCAACCTACAAAAGTCCCGCAGCGGCTTGAACCGCATGCGGCATGCCTTGGGCTATTCCGTCGAGGGCTTGCGTGCCGGCTGGACTGAAACCGCTTTCCGGCAAGAAGCCCTGGCGGCCACCGTGCTGCTGCCACTGTCCGTCTGGATCGGGCAATCCTGGGTTGAAACCACCTTGCTCGCCGGCTCCGTGCTCGCGGTGATGATTGTGGAACTGCTCAATACCGGCATTGAAACCGCCATCGACCGCATTGGCCCGGAGTGGCATGACCTGTCAAAACGCGCCAAGGACATGGGCAGTGCCGCCGTTTTACTCAGCCTGCTGCTGTGTATCGGCATCTGGGGTAGCGCGCTTTGGCAACGCTTCGCATCATGAGTCCCGCCTTTTCCGTCTGCGTTTATTGCGGCTCCCGTCCCGGCATCGATCCCGAATTTGCGCATGCTGCCCGCATCGTGGGCAACTGGATCGGCCAGCATGGTGGGCAGTTGGTCTATGGCGGCGGCAAGGCCGGCCTGATGGGGATCGTGGCCGAGTCGACCCTCCAAGCCGGAGGCCGGGTAATCGGCATCATCCCAAAGGCTCTGGTGGAGAAGGAATGGGCCCTGCACGAGTGCACTGAACTGCACATTGTGGAAACCATGCACGACCGCAAACGCATGATGGCCGAGCGCGCCGACGCCTTTCTGGCGTTGCCGGGTGGCATCGGCACATTCGAAGAACTATTTGAGGTCTGGACTTGGCGCCAACTGGGCTACCACGACAAGCCCATTGGGCTGCTCAATGTCGCCGGTTATTACGATGGCCTGCTCGGCTTCCTGAATGCCACCGTGGAGCAGCAATTCCTCAGCGACTGGCAAATGAACTTGATCCAGAGCGGCGCCGACCCCTTGCATCTGCTCGCGAATCTGGTGCAGGATGCGGGCCTGTCGCCCGCGCCCCAACTCGACGAAATTTAAATCGCCGAATTGTCCAGTTCACCGGTGCGAATGCGTACGACACGCTCCACGCTGGTGACAAAGATCTTGCCGTCCCCGATCTTGCCGGTGCGGGCCGCCTTGACGATGGCATCAACGCAGCGATCCACATCGTCCGACTTGACGACTACTTCCACCTTGACCTTGGGCAGGAAGTCCACCACATACTCGGCGCCGCGGTAGAGTTCGGTATGGCCCTTCTGGCGACCAAAACCCTTGACTTCGGTGACGGTCAAACCAGTCACCCCGCATTCGGCCAGCGCTTCGCGCACCTCCTCGAGTTTGAACGGTTTGATGATGGCGGTAATCTGTTTCATGTGTGGAGTTCCTGTCAACTGAATCGAATGCGAAATGAGGAATGGCGGTCTTTGCCTGATTATCCTCAGGCCCAGAATTTATTGGTAATAGGATAACGCCAATCCTTGCCGAAACTGCGGTGGGTCACGCGAATGCCCACTGGCGCCTGGCGGCGCTTGTATTCGTTGATCTTGATCAGACGGGTCACTTTCTCGACATCGGCCCGTGCAAACCCCTGAGCCACGATTTCCTCAATACCTTCGTCGTTCTCCATGTAACGCGCCACGATGGCATCCAGAACCGCGTATTCGGGCAGGCTGTCCTGGTCTTTCTGCTCAGGCCGCAGTTCAGCACTGGGCGGACGCGTGATGATGCGCTCAGGGATAGGATTGCTCCCGCGGCCATGCGGATCATTTGCATTGCGCCAACGCGCCAGCCGGAACACCGTGGTCTTGGCCACGTCCTTGATCACCGCAAAACCGCCGGCCATATCACCATACAGCGTGCAGTAGCCGGTGGCCATTTCCGACTTGTTCCCGGTGGTCAGCACAATTCGACCGCTCTTGTTGGACAGCGCCATCAACAGCGTGCCGCGGATGCGGGCCTGGATGTTTTCTTCCGTCGCATCTTCCGGCAAGCCCCGAAACTCGTCCGCCAACGACGCCTTGAAAGCCTCGAACTCGGGCACGATGGAAATCTCGTCGTAGCGCACCGCCAGACGGGTGGCCATCTCGCGCGCATCGATCCAGCTGATGTCAGCCGTGTAGGGCGAAGGCATCATGACGGTGCGCACCCGATCTGCCCCCAATGCATCCACGGCAATGGCCAGCACCAGCGCCGAATCAATACCGCCCGACAGGCCAATGATGACCCCGGGGAAACCATTCTTGCCAATGTAGTCACGCACGCCCAGTACCAGGGCATCCCACAAATCGGCATCCAGCGAGCGCTCTGCCGCCATGGGCCCGCTCAGATGCAACGCGCGCTCCGACCGCGTCACCCGGACATCAAACAGATTTTCAGCAAAACTCGGCGCCCGGGCCGCCAGCGCACCATCGGCATTCAAGGCAAACGAATGGCCTTCGAACACCACCTCGTCCTGGCCGCCCACCAGATGGGCATAGACCAGCGGCAGGCCACAGGACTGAACGCGCAGGCGCATCATCTGCTCGCGCTCCAGCCCTTTGCCCGCATGGAACGGGGAGGCATTGATGACCGCCAACATTTCGGCACCGGCCTCTTTGGCCAAACGTGCCGGCTCGTCAAACCAGGCATCCTCACAAATCAACAGGCCGACTTTGACGCGCGCGCCTGCGTCACCAGCCTCGAACACACAGACACCCTGCCCCGGCGTGAAATAACGACGTTCATCAAACACCTGGTAGTTGGGCAGTTCGCGCTTGGCATAGGTCGCCAGCACGCGGCCTTCGCACAACACGCTGGCCGCATTGAACCGGCTGGGAACGCTGACCGAACGGGTACGCAGCGCCTCGTGCTCGGCACTGGCGGGATGCCCGACCACCACGGCCATGCCTTTTAACCCGGCCAATTCACGGGCCACTGTTTTCACGGCATCATCACAGGCCGCCATGAAGGAGGGACGCAAAAACAGGTCTTCTGCCGCATAGCCGCAAATGGAGAGTTCCGGCGTGAGCAACAGCCGGGCGCCGGCCGCATGCGCACGGCGCGCTGCATCGATGATTTTTTGCGCATTGCCCGTCAAGTCGCCAACGATGAAATTGAGCTGGGCAACACAAATGGAAAATGTCATGGGACGAGAAAACAGTTCGAGGACCGAGTGAACACAACGAATTATGTCATCCGGGTACTGGAGTCCCTGCTGCAAGTCGATGCCGTGCAGTGGAACCTTCTGCTGTCACGGCAAAAACACCCCAGCCCTTTCATGCGCCACGAATACCTGGCCGCACTGCAGACCAGCGGCAGCGCCACGCCGGCGACCGGCTGGACACCGCGTTTCGTCACCCTGTGGCAAGCGGCCACCCCGGGCCACGACTCAGCGCCGGAGACTTTGATCGCGGCCTGCCCGCTTTACCTCAAAGACCACTCCTACGGCGAATATGTGTTTGACTGGGCCTGGGCCAATGCCTACGCGCAGCACGGTCTGGACTACTACCCCAAGGCCGTGGTGGCTGTACCCTTCACCCCCGTGCCGGGCAGCCGGCTGCTGGCGCGCGATGCTCAAGCACGACTCGCCCTAGTGGAGGCTCTTGTCGCCTGGTGCCGCGATGAACAGCTGTCCTCCCTGCACCTGCTGTTTGCCAGTGACGAGGACATTGCCGCCTGCACCCACGCCGGCCTGATGCTGCGTCACACCGTGCAGTTTCACTGGCAGAACATGGCCCCCACGCTGGTCGCTTCACGTACGGCTCTGCCCCCCGAGGAGGCGCGTTTCGCCCTGGGACGGCCCGGTGGCAAAACCGAACCGCCCCCCGGTTCATTTCGCAGTTTTGAGGAATTCCTGGCAACACTCAACCAAGAGAAACGCAAGAAAATTCGACAAGAGAGGCGCAAGGTCAGCGATGCCGGGGTCAGCTTTCGCTGGAGCCGCGGTCGGGATATTTCTTCGCAAGACTGGGAATTCTTCTACCGCTGCTATGAGCGCACCTACCTGGAGCATGGCAATGCCCCATATCTAAGCCGTGATTTTTTCGACCGCATGGCGCGAACCATGCCCGAGAACTGGCTGCTCTTCGTGGCACAACGCGACGGCCAGGCAATTGCCGCCAGCCTGATTGCGCTGTCGGACAAGGGCACTGACGGCAAGGTGGCTTACGGCCGCTACTGGGGTGCACTGGAACGGGTAGATTGCCTGCACTTTGAAGCGTGCTACTACCAGCCCCTGCAATGGTGCATTGAGCAAGGCTATGTGCGCTTTGAAGGCGGCGCCCAGGGTGAGCACAAAATGGCCCGAGCCCTGCTCCCGGTCAAGACCCACAGCGCTCACTGGCTGGCCCATCCGGCCTTTGCCGATGCCGTGGAGCGCTTTCTGGAACGTGAAGCTCACGGCGTGGACAGTTACCTATCCAGTCTGGACGCTCGCTCCCCCTTCCGGCAGAACAACTGAGCCGTCCACTCCAGGCCATAGCCTGGCCCTCAGAAGGTCTCCCAGTCGCCCTCATCCCCCGCAGCAACGGCCTTGGCGGCAGGCTTGGGCGTATCCGACTTGGACTCCGCAGCCTTAGAAACCAACTGGCTAGAAGAAGGGACTGACTCGGTTCGTCGTTCCGGCCCCTTGTAGGCTGGATTTTTCGGGGCGCTGGATCGCACAGAAGGGGCCACGATCACCGGGTCAGCAGCGGCCATGCCTGCTGACCGCTGATCCTGGGTGTCGAGCTTGAACACAGCCACGGCCTCGACCAGCTCCTGCGACTGTGATTTGAGACTGGAGGCGGCGGCGGCCATCTCCTCCACCAGCGCGGCATTCTGCTGCGTGGCCTGGTCCATATTGGTGATGGCTTCGCCCACCTGGGCCACACCGGCACTCTGTTCGGAACTGGCGGCGCTGATCTCGCCCATGATGTCGGTGACGCGGCGAATGCTGCTCACCACTTCCGTCATGGTGGTACCCGCCTGATCGACCAGGGCCGAACCTTGCTCGACTCGCTGCACGCTGTCGTTGATCAGGGTCTTGATCTCCTTGGCGGCGTCGGCACTGCGCCCCGCCAGGCTACGCACCTCACTTGCCACCACGGCAAAACCGCGGCCCTGCTCGCCAGCCCGGGCGGCTTCCACCGCCGCGTTCAGGGCCAGGATGTTGGTCTGGAAGGCAATGCCGTCGATCACGCTGATGATGTCGCTGATCTTTTTGCTGGCTTCGTTGATGCCCTTCATGGTGTTCACCACCTGGGCCACCACTTCACCGCCCTTGACCGCCACGGCGCTGGCGTTTTGCGCCAGCACATTGCCCTGGCGGGCGTTGTCGGCGTTTTGCTTGACGGTGGAGCTGAACTGCTCCATGGAAGCGGCCGACTCTTCCAGCGCATTGGCCTGGCTTTCGGTGCGGGCCGAAAGGTCGTAGTTGCCCTTGGCAATTTCAGCGCTACCGCTATCCACAACATGCGCCCGTGCACCGACGTCGTCCACCAGGGCACGCAGGTTCAGGCCGGACTGGGTGATGGCACGCAGCAGCATGCCGATTTCGTCCACGCGATTGAGCTGAATGTTGCGACCCGCCTGGCCGCTGGCCACGGTCTGCGCCTGCTCCAGAAGGGTCTTGAGGGGGGCGCTCACCTGCGCCTCCACCACGATCGTGCCCGCCATGGCCGCCAGCACCATGCCGGCACCCAACAAGGCCAACGGCGCCCCCGTGACGCCCGCGACAGCGGCAGCCCCCAAGGACAACAGCGCCGTCAGCGCAAACCCCAGGCGTACGCGCCAGCGCACGGGCATGACCTGAAACATCGAGGTCCAGCCCAGCACACCCGTGCGCACGATGAGACCTTTGTGAAAGGCCAGACCGTTGGCGGCGCCCTGGCGGAAACGCTGGTACAGGGCCTCGGCCGCGGCCACTTCACTGGCCTCGGGTTTGGTGCGCACCGAAATGTAGCCGGTCACCTGGCCATTGCGGTTGATGGTGGTGGCGTTGGCGCGGACCCAGTAGTGATCGCCGTTTTTGCGGCGGTTCTTCACCAGCGCCGTCCAGGACTCGCCCGCCTTGAGCGAGGCCCACATGTCAGCGAACGCTTCGACCGGCATGTCGGGGTGACGCACCATGTTGTGCGCTTGCCCAAGAATCTCGTCGCGCTCATAACCGCTGACCTCGACAAAGGCCTCATTCGCATACGCAATGTGGCTTTGCGTGTCGGTGGTCGACATCAGCGTGACGCTATCCGGGAACTGGTAGTCGCGCTGGGTGACCGGCTGGTTATTTCTCATGTCTCTTTTACTCTCAAGTTGGTTATGGTGTGATTCAATCCACGACCGCTGGCAGCTGCACCAGGATCAAGGCGTTTTCGTAGCGTGGGCGCATCCATCTGGAATCGTCGACAAGCAGCAGTTTCATCACGAATCGATGATGCCGACAAGGTCACATCGACGCTATCGGACGATGCTGGTTCCGCTGTCAGAAACGGATGAGCGGGCTAGGGAAATCCCTATGGCACTGACGCCTGGCTTGAGCCAGTCCAGACAAGCATGACCCCTACAGGGCGCGCCATGTCGGCCATGCTGTGTCAAATTGATGGATGGCGCTTCGCTGCCAGGACCAGGCTTATGGGACGGTCATAGCTGCAGCGCGGATTCCCGACCTCAAACCGGCCCTCAACTGACCATGCACTGGTCAGGGTAGGAATTTTCTGACAGCAAAAGCAGCCGCGTCCGATAGCGAGGATGCCGTGCCGCAGGCATGATCAAGCCTTGATGACGCTGACGACTCATCCGAACAAATCGTCAACTGACTTGCCTACTCAATATCTGTCACCATGAAAATTAGCCGGGTCGTCACCCACGGAGTTGCCTTCAACAGCGACATTCGGCATCCGACAAATTGCTGGAGATTGGACACATGACTTTGCCTGCTGCTCAACCCATGACGCCAACGCCCGCTTCCGCCTCAGACCGGCATGCGCGCAACATGGTGCCGGCTCAAATCACGGTCGGCATCATGGCATTGCTGAGTCTGTTGTTATGGACCGGCTTACTCTCGGTGGATCTTGCCATCGAACGTTTTCTAATCCTGCATACCTTCCTGGAAATCGGCTCTGTTTTCGTGGCCTTGTTCTGTTTCGGTATCGCCTGGCATGCCTACGCGCAGGACCGACCCGGCAATATTGTTTTGGTGGGCGCCGTGTTTCTGGGCATCGGCCTGCTTGACGTTGCGCATACCCTGACCTACGCCGGCATGCCGGAACTGCTGAAGGTCACGCGCAATCCTGATGCCACCAGTTTCTGGTTTGCCGCACGCTACTTGGCCGCAGCAGGTCTTTTGCTTGTCGCGCTGCTGCCCTGGCGCCCTTTGCAGAACCCGTGGACCCGTCATTGGGTCATGGGTGGCGTTCTGATTTATGTGACGCTGGTGTATTGGGTCTGCATCTACCTGCCCGAACTGATTCCCCCCTTCTTTATTCCCGGTCAAGGCCTGACGCCACTCAAGGTCCAGCTGGAATATGTCCTGGTGGCGATGTATGGGTCAGCCGCCCTGCTGTTTTACCGCCAGTCCAACAAGGCCACGGGCTTCAACGCTGCGGACCTGTTCGCGGCAGCCGCCATCGCCGCCCTGTCCGAGTTGTTTTTCACCCGCTATGAAAGACCCACCGATCTGATCAACGCGACAGGGCATCTCTACAAAATCGTCAGCTACTACTTCATCTACCGCGCGGTGTTTGTCGACAGTGTGCGTTTCCCATTCAATGCACTGCGCGCGACGCTCAACCAGGAACGGGCGCTGCTGGCGGAACAGCAATCCTTTGTGCGGACCCTCAACCTGCTGGAAGAGGCGGTGCTTGAACTGGACGGCCGGGGCCGCATCGTCAGCGCCAACAGTGGCTGGTGGATGCTGATGGGCATTACCCCATCCGTCAGATGCAATTTGCTGAACATGGTGCATGCCGAAGACCGCCGTGATTTTGGAATCCAGCTGAGGGGACTGGCAACAGGCCTCAAGGATGAATTCAAAGGGCGCTTCCGGTTTGACTCTGAGTCTCGATCAGACCGCTGGATGGAGTGCCGCTTTCTTGCCGAGTTGGACCCGCAGGGTAACTTCAGTTGCATCCGTGGTGTCTTGCGCGACATCACCAAGAGCTACATGCAGGAGCGCCACATCACCCACATGGCCTTGCACGACGCGTTGACCAATCTGCCCAATCGCGTGCTGCTCGAAGACCGTATCAAGCAGGCGATCCAGCAGGCCTTGCGCACTGGCAACCGCGTGTGCGTCTGCTTCATTGATCTTGACCACTTCAAGAACATCAATGATGCCTATGGACACAAGGTGGGCGACGCCTTGCTGCTGAAGATAGCCCAGCAGCTACAGGACTGTCTGCGCGATGGCGATACGCTGGCTCGCTGGGGTGGGGATGAGTTTGTCGTTTTGCTCCCCGATCTGGGCTCGGCGGAGGCCGTCCACCTGGTGGCCCAGAAAATGGTGGACGCCATGCGCCAGACCTTTGAACTGGAGAAGCTGCAGGTCAACGCCACCTTCAGCATGGGCATTGCCATTTTTCCTGACGATGACATGGAGGGCAATATCGACAACCTGCTGTCTCAGGCCGACCGCGCCATGTTCTATGCCAAGTCGCAGGGTCGCAACAACTTCAGACTCTTTTCCGACATGTCGAGCAAGGGACTGGGCAAGAAGGAACTGTATATTCAGGCCCGCTTGGCGCAAGCGATTCGCGAGCAGCAGATCTCGGTCTGGTTCCAGCCCCAAGTGGCCGCCCGACCACGCCAGGATGGGCGCATGCAACTGGTGGGCATCGAGGCGCTGGCCCGCTGGCATGACCCCGATCTGGGCTGGATTTCGCCAAGCAGCTTTATCCCGATGGCGGAAAACCTGGGCTTGATCAATGAACTGGGCGCGCTGGTACGACGTCAGGCTTTCGAGCATTTCAGTGCCTGGCTCAAGCTGCACCCCGAGTTGAAGCTCTCCATCAATATCTCCAAGCGGCAGCTTTACGCCTCGGACTTCACGCAAGTCCTGATGGATGATGTGGAGAAATATGGCATCCCGCCGGCCGCCGTGATTCTCGAAGTGACGGAATCTGTCGCCTTGATCGATGTGGAGTTTGCCGCCGATCGCCTGCGGCAACTCGTCAATGCCGGCTTCATTCTGTCGATTGATGATTTCGGCACCGGCTACTCATCGCTGTCACAGCTGCATGAACTGCCGATTGGCGAATTGAAGATCGATATTTCCTTTGTGCGCCGCGTGCACACGCCCGAAGGCCTGCGCATCGCGCAGGGTATCGTCAGCCTCGCCAAGGCACTGCACCTGCGCACGGTGGCGGAAGGCGTGGAAGACGAAGAGACGGCGCAAGTGATGCGCGAACTGGGGGTCGATCTCCTGCAGGGCTACCACTTTGCCCGCCCCACCACGGCAGATGAACTCGTCACGTCGCCCTTGTTCACGGGCAACATGCCAACGCTGAATTGAACCGGAAACGCATCAAGCGTCAGTGACGCGGCCACGCAAGGTCTTGGTCTGCGAACGCTGGCTTTTCCCTTCCAGCCGCCGTTGCTTTGAGCCATAGGTCGGCTGGGTGGCACGCCGTTTTTTCGGCGGCCGCGCCACGCTGTTGACCAGCTCATGCAAACGGGCGAAGGCGTCAAGCCGGTTCATGTCCTGGCTGCGGTGCTGCTGCGCCTTGAGTACCAGCACGCCGTCTTGCGTGATGCGGCTGTCGCGCAACGCCAGCAGCCGCTCCTTCACATCGTCCGGCAGCGAGGAGGCCTTGATGTCAAAGCGCAGATGCACCGCGCTCGACACCTTGTTGACGTTCTGCCCCCCCGCGCCTTGCGCGCGGATGGCGCTGATCTCCACCTCCGCCTCGTTGATCTGAAGGGGCGCAGGCAATGACATGGCGATGAAGGTGCGGCAGCCGAAAGGCGAACCCTTCAGGCGGCGGCCGCTTCGAGGGCGTCGACGTTCACATAACGCGCCACAAAAGCGCCCACACTGGACGCCGGCAACGGCAGCCAGACGGTGTGGCCGCTGCCGGGCGCCACCGTCACAGCTTGCGCCTCGGCGTTTTCCATCCGTGCCAGTTCATGGTCGACATTGCCGCTGGGCTGGATCAGCTCCAGCCGGTCGCCGACCGAGAAACGGTTCTTGACCTTGACCTCGGCCAGGCCACGTGCTGCGTCAAACGCCACCACATCGCCAACGTACTGGCTGCGGCCCGATTCGGAATAACCCTTCAGGTAGTTCTGCGTTTCCTGCGGTGTGTGGCGCTGGTAAAAGCCCGAGGTGTAGCCGCGGTTGGCCAAGCCTTCAAGCTGGCCGATCAGCGCCGGGTCCAGGCCACGGCCCGCTACCGCATCGTCAATCGCCTGCCGATAGCTCTGCACCGTGCGCGCCACGTAATACGGGCTCTTGGTGCGGCCTTCGATCTTGAGCGAGTCGACACCGATCGCCACCAGACGCTGGATGTGCTCGATGGCGCGCAGGTCCTTGGAGTTCATGATGTAGGTGCCGTGCTCGTCTTCTTCGATCGGCATGAACTCGCCGGGGCGCTTGCTCTCTTCCAGCAGGTAGGAGATGGAGTCGCGCGCCTCTTCGGGCAGCGTGTCCCCTGCCCCCTGGCCGCAGCCGTGGCCGGCTGCGCGGGGCGGCGAGAGCACGTCGCCGCTGGCGTCCACCTGCGCGGTGTGGGTCTTGTAGTCCCAGCGGCAGGCGTTGGTGCAGGTGCCCTGGTTGGCGTCGCGGTGGTTGAAGTAGCCCGACAGCAGGCAGCGGCCCGAATAGGCAATGCACAGCGCGCCGTGCACGAAGACCTCAATCTCGGAGTCGGGGCAGTCCTGGCGGATCTGCTCCACCTGGTCGAGCGACAACTCGCGCGACAGGATGACGCGCTTGACACCGGCCTTGTTCCAGAACTTCACGGCGGCAGCATTGACAGTATTGGCCTGCACCGAGAGGTGGATTTCCATCTCGGGCCAGGTCTCGCGCACCATCATGATCAGGCCGGGGTCGGACATGATCATGGCGTCGGGCTTGAGCGCAATCACCGGTGCCATGTTCTGCACATAGTTCTTGATCTTGTTGCCGTGCGGAAAGATGTTGGAGACCAGAAAGAACTTGCTCCCCAGTGCGTGCGCCTTGTCGATGCCCTGCTGCAGCACATCGATGTCGCCAAAGTCGTTGTTGCGCACGCGCAGCGAGTAGCGCGGCTGGCCAGCATAGACCGCCGTGGCGCCAAAGGCCAAAGCGGTGTCCAGCATGGTCAGCGAGCCGGCCGGCGCCAGCAGTTCAGGGGTACGCAAGCTCACGCTGCCACTCCCATCTGGGCCAGACCGGCAATCGCCAAGGCATAACCATTGACGCCAAAGCCGGCCATCACCGCCTTGGCTGCGGGGGAAATGTAGGAGTGATGGCGGAAGGCCTCGCGCGCGTGCACATTGCTGATGTGCAGCTCGATCAGCGTCACGCCCGTGCCCTTGATGGCGTCATGCAGCGCGATGCTGGTGTGGGTGTAGGCGCCGGCGTTGAGGATGACGCCGGCCAGCGTGCCGGCGGCCTGGGCGCGGCCGGCCTCGTGAATCCAGTCCACCAGTTCACCCTCATGGTTGCTCTGGCGGAAATCGAGCGCCAAACCGTTGGCGGCACAGCTGCGCTCGCACAAGGACTGCACATCGGTCAGGGTTTGCGAACCATAGACATGCGGCTCGCGTGTGCCGAGCAGGTTGAGGTTGGGGCCGTTGAGGATGAGGGCGGTTTTCATGGTCGGTCTTTCAGTTCAGGTCTTTCAGCGCAATGGTACTGCCGGTGTCGATGAAGCGGCGCACCGTCTCCACCGCGCGCAGGCCTTGCAGCGCATTGTTGACCGTGATTATCGGTGTTGCCGCGCTTTTGAGCACTGCGCAGAAATGTTCCAGCTGTATCACCAGCGGGTCGGTGTCGGCTACCGGCAGGGGTTTCTCGACGAAGGGCGTCATCCCCAGCCCGGCGTAGCGCCACCCTCGGCCGCGTTCAGACCGCCGTGGCCGCTGCGGCGGCATGTGCGCCGCCCAGGAAAAGGCGTTCGATGTGCGGATCGGCCAGCAATTCGGACGCCGGTTTTTGCAGCACCAGACGACCGGACTCGAGTGCAATCGCCTCGTCTGAAATCTTCAGTGCGCTCTTGACGTTCTGCTCCACCATCAGCACCGTTGTGCCCTGATCAGCCAGCCGGCGCAGCAGCCTGAAGACGTCTTGCACCACCAGCGGCGACAGACCAATGGACGGCTCGTCAATCAACAACACCTTGGGGCGCAACAGCAGGGCACGACCGATCTCCAGCTGTTTTTGCTCCCCGCCCGACAAAGCCGAGGCCTGCGAATGCAGCCGCTCCTTGACCCGCGGGAAAAATTCCAGCACCTCGGGAATACGCGCATGGGTGGTCTTCATGCCCAGCGTGATGCCGCCGAGCTCCAGGTTTTGATAGACCGTGAGCTGGCCGAACAGGTTGCGCCCCTGGGGTACGAAGGCGATACCGCGCGCCAGCAGTTCCTTTTGCGAAGCGCCCGTGATGTCGGTGCCGTCCAGCAGGACCTGGCCCTGGCGGGGTTTGAGCAAGCCGAACAGGGTTTTGAGCACGGTTGATTTGCCGGCGCCGTTGGGGCCGAGCAGCAAGGTGATGGTGCCGCGCTGGGCCTGGAACGACAGCTTGTTCAGGATCATGAAATCCTTGTAACCCGCCACGACGTCAATGAATTCAATGGCGATGGGCCGCCCCGAGCCATTGCCGGCCCCCTCGGGGGGCAGCGGCGCGTGGGGCTCAACAGTTTTCATACAGGTTGAGTCGCTCATGGTCAGTTCCCCAGATAGGCGTCCAGCACCTGTTTGTTGGCCCGTATCTCGGCCGGTGTGCCAATGGCCATCACCTGGCCCTCGACCATCACCATGATGCGATGGCACAGGTCCATCACGAAATCCATGTTGTGCTCGATCACCACGAAAGAGCTCTTGCGGCCGAACTTCGGGTTGCGATTGAGCTCCTTGAGCAGCGTGGCAATACCACCGACCAGGCTCGGGTTCACGCCGGCACAGGGTTCGTCCAGCAAGACCAGGTCCGGCTCGCTCATGAAGGCCATGGCAATGTCGACCAGTTTTTGCTGGCCATAGCTGAGTTCCCCGGCTCGTCTGTCCGCCACGTGGCGGATGCGGAACTGGTCGATCAGCGCGTCGGCCTTGTAGCCCAAACCGGAGTCGCTGGGCGCGAACATGCGGCTGAACATGCTGCCCTTGTGCTCCTGTGCGGCGACGATGAGGTTGTCGCGCACCGTCATCTTGCCAAACACCTGCAGGGTCTGGAAGGTGCGGCCAACACCCCGGCGGTTGAGTTCCAGCGGGCCAAGCTGTGTCACGTCTTCGCCGTTGAGCTCGATCTTGCCGGCATCGGGCGTGATCTGGCCCAGCATGCTGTTGAACAAGGTGGTCTTGCCGGAACCATTGGGGCCGATCACGCCAAAGATTTCACCCGGCTGGACGGCGAAGCTGACACCGCCGACCGCCTGGATGGCGCCGTAGGCTTTGCGCAAACCCGTGACCTGCAGCACCGGCTGATCGGCAGGACGCTCATGGTGGTGGGGATGGCTCATGACGACACTCCCGCATTCTGGCTGGCGGATTGACCGGCAGCGGCCCGGGCGGCGGAGGCCAGTCTGGCCTGCTTCTTGGCACGCAGACGATCCGGGATGCTGAGCAAGCCATCGGGCAGCCAGATCATCAGCAGCACGACAGCAACACCGAAAACAAACAGGTACCAGGCCTGGGCAAAACGCAACCACTCAGGCAGCAAGACGCCAACCGCAGAACCCAGCACCGGCCCAAGAAAATAACCCGGACCACCGACCACGACCATCAGGTACATCATGATGGAGGCCCCGACCGTGAAGGGCGCCGGCTCAAGGTACTGGACGAGCGACGCAAACAGGGCGCCGGCAATGCCGGCATAGGCAGCGCCGATGGCAAAACTCAACAGCGTGTAGCTGCGAATGTCCACGCCCAGGCTCTCGGCCCGGATCGGGTTGTCGCGCAAGGCGGTGAACGCTTTGCCCCAGGGGCTGCGCAGCAGGCTCCACAGCAGCAGCGCCATCAGCAAGGTGACCGCCAGCGTGAAGTAGTAATAGGCCAGGTTGCCTTCCAGTGACCAGCCCAGAAATTCAGGCCGGGCAATGTTGTTGATGCCATAGGTGCCGCCGGTGAGCCACTCCTCGTTGCGCATCACCAGCCAGATGGCCGTGTTGAAGCCCAGGGTGGCAAAGGCCAGGTAAATAGTCTGCACCCGCAGGGCCGGAAAGCCCAGGATGATGCCGACCACAAAACAGATCACGGCCGCCGCCGGCAAACCGAGCCAAAAGCTGAGGCCAGCCTTCATCAGGATGGCCACGGTGTAAGCGCCAATGCCAAAGAATGCGGCGTGTCCCAGCGACTTCTGGCCGGCATAACCCACGGTCAGGTTCAAGCCCATGGTGGCGATGATGAAAATCAGCCAGTAGGTGAGCAGATACGTGCCGTAGTTCTTGAGGAATTGCGGCGCGACCAGCAGCAGCACGGCGCAGACCACGATCAGGAGCAGCGTGAGCTTTTTCATGTCAGACCTTGCGCTCTTCTTTTTTGCCCAGCAACCCTTGCGGCTTGAACAGGATCACGACCATGAAGATCACCAGCGCCACAGCGTCCTTGTAGGCGGGGGAGATGTAGGCGGCGGCCAGGTTTTCGCACACCCCGACGATCAGCCCGCCCAGCAGCGCACCGCGCGAATTGTTGAAGCCGCCGATGATGGCGGCGAAGAAGGCCTTGTTGCCGAGCGACTCGCCCATGTCAAACTTGGCCAGATAGGTCGGCGTGATCAGCAAGGCCGCCGCCACCGCCAGCACGGCGTTGATGGCGAAGGCGTAGAAAATCATGCGCGGCACGTTGATGCCCAGCACCGAGGCGCTCTCGGTGTTTTGCGCCACCGCCTGCATGGCCCGCCCGGTCACGGTTTTGGTGATGAAGGCCTGGGTGGCAAACACCAGCACCAGCGCCAGCGCGAAGGTACCGATGTCGGACAGGGAAATAGTCACTCCGGCCACGTTGTACAACGTGTCGGCGAACAGGCTGGGGAAGGGATGGGCTTCAGCGCTGTAGCCGGCCCGCAGACCATTGCGCATGGCGATCGACAGGCCGATGGTGGCCACCACGATCGGCATCATGCCGTACTTGAAGAGTGGGTCGACCAGGCCGCGCTTGAACAGCCAGCCCAGCACCACCACAGCCAGCACCACCGAGAGCGCAAAACTGAGCGACAAAGGGGCGCCAAACGACATGAAGGCCAGCATCATGAACGCCGGCAACATGACGAACTCACCCTGGGCGAAGTTGATCGTGCCGCTGGCCTGCCACAGCAGGGTAAAGCCCAGCGCCGCCAGTCCGTAGATGGAACCGGTGGCCAGGCCACTGAAGAGGAGTTGTAAAAAATCAGTCATGGTCTGGAACGGCTCGACTTTCTGCTTGCAGCTTGCTCAATCGGGCGCCAGCACCAGAAATCAGGTTGCCCGAAGCTATCAATTTATGAGCAAAAAGTTTATGCAGGATGCGCCTTCTGGGTTATCGCCAAAAGCAGTCCGCCATACTAGACCAAATCCTGGATGAAACACCCGGGATTTGCACATGAGTTTCCCTCTTGATTTCCAACTTCAGTTGGCACAGCGCGGCCGGATCACTGGGTTGGAAAAGCATCATCCTGTGATGGCGGCATTGGGCCATGTCAACCCACGCTTGACCAGCAGCCAGACCGGGGAACGCTGGGGCATGGCACGCGCGATAGTCCATTTGCGGTATCTTCTCGGTACGAATTCAAAGTGACACCACCAACCTAGACGCTCCATGAAACTTCTGAAGCAGCTCTTGTTCGCCTGCGCGGCACTTCACATCGCGATGCTATCGCTCACAGCAGGAGCCCAGGCGCCAGAACCATGGCCTAACCGAGCCATCCGGATCGTGGTCGGCTATCCCAGTGGGTCCTCACCCGATGTGCAGGCACGCCTGCTGGCCGAGCCGCTGTCCAAAGCGCTGGGGCAGCCGGTGGTGGTGGAAAACAAGCCGGGCGCCAGCGGCAACATCGGCGCCGACGTGACGGCCAAGGCCACCGATGGTCACACCATCGGCGTGATCGGCAACGGCCCGCTCACCAGCTCGAAATTTCTCTACGCCAAGCTGCCCTACGATCCACTCAAGGACCTCGCTCCGATTTCCCTTATCGGCTCAGCCCCCCTGGTCTGGGTCGCGCCCAAGCCCGCCAAACCGATGACGGCCGCCGAGTTCATCAGCCAGGCACGCACCAGCGGCGACAAACTCGCCTATGGCTCTGTCGGTGCCGGCTCCGGTGGGCACCTGGGCATGGAGCTGGTCAAGGAAAGTCTGGGGCTCGCGCCGCTGCATGTGCCCTTTGCCGGCGGCCCCGCCATCCTCAACGCCATGCTGGGTGGGCAAGTCCAGATGGCGCTGCTACCGGGTTCCACCGTCATGCCGCTGGTGCAGTCCGGCAAGCTGCAGGCCATCGCCGTGACATCAGCCACACGCAGCTCACTGCTGCCGGAACTGCCCGCCATGCAGGAACTCGATGCCAAGGGCGTCAACATCGAAGTCTGGAACGCCGTGATGGCACCGGCCACCATGCCGGTCGCGCACCAGGCTCGGCTAAGCCGCGAACTCGGCAAGATCCTGCATTCGCCAGAGATCACACAAAAGCTGTTTCAGCAAGGCTGGAAGGTGGAAGACACTTCGGCCAGCGCCCTGGCCCAGCGCATCACGAGCGACACCGCGCTCTATGGCCACCTGATCGCCAAGAAGAACATCAAGCTCGACTGAGCCGACTGCTGAAGCCATGGGCCCATCGGTGCCCGGTCCTCAGGCGCCGAAGCCGAACAGCTTGCGCGGGGTATCCCACATCACTTGGCGCCGGTCGCTCGCATCGGGGATCAACTGCTCAAACAGCTTGAGCAGCGGGCCATAGTCCAGGCGCTCACTGGCCTTCAAGAAGGGCCAGTCAGAGGCCCAGACGCAGGCATCGGGCGTGAAAGCGTCGATCAAGGCCTGCACATAGGGACGGGTATCCGCAAAGGGATACGGTTCACGCGAGAACTTGCCGTAGCCCGACAGCTTCACGCTGGCACGTCCGGTCCGCGCCAGGGCCAGCAGCGCCTGAAAGCCCGGCTGCGCCAGCCCGGCCTCAGGTGTGGGACGGCCGCAATGGTCGATCAGGATCCGGGCTCCCGAACGTTCGAGCAGGGGCACCAGGGGCACGAGCTGGTCGTGTTCGACCTGAACCTGGATGAACATCTCCAACGCGGCGAGCCTGGCCAGCAAGGGCGCGGTGTCCGCGTAATGCGCCGCGCCGTAGAGCGTGGCGTTGAACGCCACACCCACCACACCGCCCGCTTTGAGCCGCTCCAACTCTGCCTGGGAGGCGTCGTTGGGCACAACGGCAATGCCCTTGAAGCGCCCCTGGCTGTGCGCAATGGCATCGAGCAGGCAGCGGTTGTCCAGGCCGTAGCCGGAATTGGGCCCCACCACCAGCGAGTAGCGCACGCCATAGGCATCCATCACGTTGTGCAACTGCGCCGCCGTGCTGATTTCCTGCCCCGATGGCCGGTAGGCGGTGTCCGGTGCATAGGGAAAGCGCGCCGGATCAAGCACGTGGTTGTGGCAGTCGATCTTGGGCTCGTCGTAAATGTTCATCGCAAACGGCGCTCAGGCTGATCAGAACGTGGCTTCAATCGCCCGCCGCAACTCCGGGGTGATGTCCGGCATGACGCCAAACCAGGCCTTGAACGCCGGCCGCGCCTGGTTGAGCAGCATGCCCAGTCCATTGACGGTCGGGTTGCCGCGCTGCCGCGCTGCGGCCAGCAGCGGGGTTTCCATCGGGATGTAGATCACGTCCGACACCAGCGCATGCGGCGGCAGACGGTCCAGCGAGAGTTCCAGCGGACTTTGCCCGGCCATGCCCTGGTTGGTGGTGTTGACGAGCAAGGCGACATCGGCCAGCGCCTCATGCCGATCTTCCCAGGGGATGGCTTTCACCGGCGCACCGAATTCCTGCGCCAGGCCCTGCGCTTTCTCGAAGGAACGGTTGCACAGCCGGATTTCCTTGGCGCCACGCTCGGCCAGGCTGACCACCACGGCCCGCGCCGCGCCGCCGGCACCCAGCACCGTGATCGGCCCCGCATCGGCACGCCAGTCGGGCTGGGCATCGAGCAAACTTTGGATATAACCAAAACCGTCGTTGTTGAAGCCACTCAAGCTACCGTCTTGTTCCACCACGATGGTGTTGATGGCCCCCATGCGACGCGCCACCGGATCGACCCGATCCACCAGCTGCATGGCCGCTACCTTGTGCGGGATGGTCACATTGCAACCGGCAAACCCCAGGGCGCTCAGACCCTTCAAGGCCGCCGGCAAATTGCCAGGCTCCACCGGCAGCAGCACATAGGCGCCGGTCAAACCGTAATGCTTGATCCAGTAGTTGTGCAAGGTGGGCGAGCGCGAATGCGATACCGGCCAGCCCATGACCCCGGCCAATCCAAACTTCTTGTCGTTACTCATAGTCCAATTTCAGTTTTCTAAATTTGCTTACTTGCGGCTCATGGCGGGCAGCGTTTCAAACACCACCTGCTTGCCGTTCTCCACGCGCGTCATGAAGCTCTCGCGATCGAGGTCGCCATTTTGATCGAATGACACATCCATCAGGATGCCGGGATAGTCCTTGACCGACAGGGAAGCCCCGTGCAGCGCAGCCGCCAGCGCCTTGCTGTCGAACTTGCCGAGCTTCTCGGTCATGGCCTTGACCACATACATACCGCTGTAGCCTTTGAGGCCGTTGTGGTCGGGCTTGAACTTGAATTCACGCAGATAGGCTTCGCTGAACTTCTTGATCAGCGGCTGCGGCGCATCGGCCGTCAGGCCGACGTGGGCAATCGCGCCATTGGCGGCTTCGCCGGCCAGTTCGACCACTTTCTGGCTGGTCAACGTCGTCTCGCCAATCACCGGCTTGGTGTAACCCTGCTTGCGCAATTCGCGCAGGGCCCGGGCCGACTCTTCTTCATTGGTGTACATGAAAAGACCGTCCGCATCGCTTTGCTTGGCCTTGATCACGGCGGAGGAGAAATCGACCTGACCGGGATCGGTGGAGATCTCGGCCATGATCCTGACGCTCGACTTGTCCAGCGCCTTCCTGATCATGTCCAGGCCGCCTTTGCCGAAGTCGTTGTTCACGTAGATCACCGCCAGTTTCTTGATCTTGGTCTTGTCGCTGATGTAGCGCGCCACCTTGGGCATGGCCGCAGCCTGGGTGAAGCTGGTGCGGAAAATATACGGATTGCCTTGTTGCGTGATGTTGGCCGCCTCCCCGCCCGTGAAGTTGGTGATCTCCGCGCGACGGGTTTCCGCCATGCTGACAATGATGGAGCCGGAAAACACCGGGCCCATCACCACATAGGCCCCCTGGTCCACCGCCTTTTGTGCCAGGGACTTGGCGACGCCCGGGTTGGATTGGGTGTCATTCGAGACGTAGTCGATCTTGCGCCCCAGAATGCCACCCGCGGCATTGATTTCCTTGACGGCCAGCTTGATGCCGTTGTCGAAGTTGGTGCCGGACGTGGCGCCGGTGCCACTGAGTTCGACCAGACCGTAAATGGGAACCGCCTGGGCAAAGGCCAGGGATGAAGCGCCGACAAGCAGCGCTGCCATGAGTTGTTTCATTGTTGTCTCCTGTTTAAAAATTATTTGAACCAACAAATCATTGTGCCGCAGTGCCTTACCCGCAGGAAAACACCGGATGGATTTTCTCTGAAGGCAGTGCAAATCCCTATTCCGCAAAGCAGCGCACCTGCGACACTGGCCGCCATGAACCCCTCCAAACTGCTCGAACTCGACGCCTGGCAGGCCGCGACCCTGCTGGCCCGCCGCGAACTGAAATCCGAAACCCTGGTGCGCGCCTGCCTGGAGCGCGTGGCTGCGCGCGACGACGACGTCCATGCCTTCGCGCATATCGATGCCGTCGCTGCCTTGGCGCAGGCGCAGGCGCTGGATGCCGGTCCGGTGCGCGGCCCGCTGCATGGCCTGCCCATCGGCGTGAAGGACCTGTTCGACACCGCAGACCTGCCCACCACCTACGGCTCGACCGTCTATGCCCATCATCGTCCTGCCGCCGATGCCGCCTCGGTGGCGCTGTGCCGCGAAGCCGGTGCCGTGGTGCTGGGCAAGACCGTCACCACTGAGTTCGCCTATTTCCAGCCCGGCCCGACGCGCAACCCGCACAAGCTCACGCATACCCCGGGGGGGTCATCGAGCGGTTCGGCGGCGGCCGTGGCTGACCGCATGGTGCCGCTGGCGCTGGGCACGCAGACTGCCGGCTCCATCATCCGGCCAGCCGCCTATTGCGGCGTGGTTGGCTACAAGCCCAGCCATGGGCGCGTCACCGGCGCCGGCGTCAAAAGCCTGTCGCAGACGCTGGACGTGGTCGGATCGGAAGAGCGTCGTGTAGGGAAAGAGTG